>WNFZ01001136.1_pt1 | contig 53212 bp, 61 predicted proteins | sample 5400081 | NCBI WGS metagenome assembly WNFZ01 (sample SAMN13153365, study PRJNA577476) | soil metagenome | isolation source: 80 cm soil or saprolite under grassland replicate 1 | place: USA:California | collected 2016-06-15
GGGTTGTGCTGGCGCAGTATGCGGTGACGGATCGAATGGCGGAGGCTCACGCCATGGTGAGTCTGGTGAACCAAGGCTGGGCCGATCAGAACGATGTGGCGCGGGCCTTCGCATGCGCGGTGCGCACTGTGCGCCGACATTAGCGGCGCTTTGAGGACGGCGGGTTGACTGCGCTGGGACGCAGCGATGGCTAGCTACCCGTGCGCCTGAGTAGTCGTTCGTGTAACCAATGAATGATAGCGAGACGTGGCGCTGCCACGGCGAACTTGTCGAATGAAGAATCAAGGCCACCGTCATCAAAACCATGCAGAGCACCATGATTGTCCTTCTGAGCATATTCAGTGGTCGAACGACGAATCTCACCGACCGCCGCTGGCGAGGAGAGTCGAGCGCGAAATGCCGGTCCGAATTTCGCCCTTGCATCGCGCGAAAGGGTGCTCAGTTGTCACTTTCTCTGAGAATCCAAGAAGATGACATCTACTGAGCGCGGCGAACCGTCCACAGCGAGCGTCACGGTCGCCTCCATATCGCCAGAACCACACCCTCGCCGGTCGCTCCACACCCATCGGCCATGAACGAGCCGAGCCGGTGCGCCGTCCCAAAACGGCTGCGAGCCGTAAAGAGCCTGTGCCTGTTCGTTGGCCAACTGTCGGGCGCGCGTCCGTGCTTGGTCGGCGTTCAGGGTGGTCGGGCGGTACGTTCCCGTGCTGCTACATCCAACCAGCACAAGCACGAGCAGAAGGAAATGACGTGCTTTCATGACGGCTGAGATTGTCCACGGCCACGGACGGCGACAAGTCGAAAAGATGTGGAACTTCCCGCTCAAGATGATACCGGCCACCAGCTCGGAAAACTGCGCAGGATGGACGGCTGTTGGCTCACGAGGCGGCGGCAGGCGGCGTCGCTTCGGCCAACTGATAATCGTTTTCAGTTGGCCCGGAGTCCACCTGGCGCTACGACCTCCTGACTCAATATCTCATACTGCGGACCACTGAACGTTTCACAAACGCCGCGCCCTCGCTCTCGTAAATTATAGATGGCGTCCCTAATCCGGTCTCGGTAGCCGTTGAACCCCTGGGCGTGTTCTTTGCAGAACAGCCGAACGCGCCACTTGCTGTTTATGGGCGGCGGCACGTAAATGATGACTTTCTCAAATGGGCCACAAGTGTCACATAAATGCGGCCAATTGGTGCAGGTGCCTGCAATTCGGTTCGTCTGCCAAGTTGACCCTGTCCACACCTCAAGAGTCTCTGGCCGGAAAAAGACCCGATATGGACTGGCGTTCGTCAGACGGAAGGCAGCAAAATCCTCGTATATCACCGGCTTCAGCCTCAGAGGGTCCGGCATACCACGGTTCGTGAAGCTGAGGAATTCGAGAACCGCCTGTGGAACGGGTCGCCGCGCGGAGGCAGACATCGCGACAAAGACCACAGCAGCGCCCGCAAGCAGTGCCAACAGAATACCGCTGATAATCGCGCGCCGGTGCATGATACCTAACGTTCAGCGACCGCCACTGGCGAGCAGAGCTGAGCCTCAGCGGTGCGACCGAATTGTCCCCCCGCACCAGGGTGGAGAAGCATCGCGGTGGTTCGGTGGAGCGCAGTTCTTGTTTTAGCCGACGTGGTCATCTTACTCTCAACCGGTCAACTCTACCTGTTGTGAATGATACCACAAAGCGCCCCTCTCCCGAACGCGTCTCCGCGTCTCCGAAAGAGTAATACCACTGCTCACTCGGCGAAGGCACGGTCGGCACACCGGCTGTCGGTAGAAAGAACGATACCGAATCGGCCGCTCCGAAGAGTGCCTCAACCTCCTGAGCATTCATACCTGCTCGAATCCGCCGCCAGCCCTCTGGCGCTCTCTTTTCCAATTGAGCACGCTCGACGACTGAAGCGACGTAAGCCCCAATCACGAGGACGAAGACTATCACGATGCAAATTGATGATGATTTCCGCCACATGGCGAACGTCGCAACTAGCGACCCAGCCTCAACGACCTGGCGCACGAGGTGCGTGGATGGCAACCGTAGCGCGATGGCCGGGTTCGTTGCGGCGCGCATGGTTACGCCGCTCCATCATAGCTCAAAACTTGCGAACCTTTTCCGTCCGGTCGGGTAACGAGATGGAACCACCAGCCGGGATAGTTCGTTGCATGTGACGGCAAACTCCAAGCCGTGAGATAACCAAAACTCACTGGGTCCGACATTGATGCTTTCGGCTCTATCATCTCCGTCACACCGTCAGGGCGTGTGAGCAACGCAGCGATGTAGGGCGCGCCAGTGCCAACAAGTGCGTTGGAGTGCTTGAAAGAAACCCATAGCACAGAGGTTTCCCGAGTAGTTGTGACAGCGCACTGCCTCGCGCTGGTGAAAGGCTTTATCCCCGCCCCGACTAACATTGTATTGATTCTGCCCATCACTGGGCTGCCTCTGTAAACGGTGTGGTTTGTCCCATCAGTGAAGCTGAACATCGTCACTGCAAATGCGGGGTCCTGGTTCGTCATCGTTCGCGGAGCGTAATCAGAATGATTAGAAGCAAATTGCATCAACAGAAAACCGCCGACGACAACTCCTAATACCGTAGAGCCAATGGTAGTGGTGAGGCGATGCTTACTCATTGTGAGGTGAAGCGGCACCTAACCACCCAATCTCATCGACCCGGACCACGACGGGACACGATTGCAACCAGAGAGCGATTGGCCGGGTTCGTGCCAGCGCGTTAGTCCGCGTTTTCATGTCGTCACTCTCTCCGAAAAACTCTCCGCAGTAAATGGATAAACGCGCCGACAACAAGCCACTGAAGCAAAACTCCACCATACCAAAGTGGAACGAGAATGGACTTCGCTCGATACATGCGCTCCAGAATAAACGCGCTCACCGGAAAGAGATACCGCGACAATTCACGCGACAACTCAACGCCTCCGTGCGGCTGGAACGTCAGCATCCAAATGAAGATGGCGACTACTCCGATTCCGAAGCCGCACAAAGCCGCGAAGTATGGTCGAATGCTCATGACGTGCGGATGAGGCCTAGACCAAAGCCCAGCGACCCCTCCCACAAGGCGCGTGGATTGCAACCAGAGCGCGCTGGCCGGGTTCGCTGCATGGCATGGTTCGGTGTCATCATTGGTCGGCAGTGAACAAGATAAAACGTCCCTCTTTAGCGGCGCGCTCGTAAAGCTCGCGAACGCCCTGAAACCATTCCCAGGTGTAACCGAAACCTTCCTCCGACAGAGGAAAGCCGTAGCTCTCGGCATCAATGGCGAAGTAGCGCCGCCGAAACTCTGCCTCTGTGACGGCGGGCAATGCTGTCGCAGTGTCGCGAACCTGGTGTGGTGTCTTGAGGCTGATGATGTAGTCGCTCGCGCTGTAAAGTGGTTCCAGCAAGGACAACGTGACTCAAGGGATATTCACCGCCATCCCACGTCAACTGTCCATCGGCCAAGGCGCGGTGCATGGCGTCCCATGACTTGTCGCACTCCGCCTTCAGGTCGGGATGTTCACCGAAGTAGGTCTCCTCGATGACTTCCTGCAAGTGGTCGAGGCGCGACTGGTCGTCGGGCAACGACCGCAGATGTGCAGCCTCCCGCTCAGTCAGCGCGAAATGAACTCCAAGACAACTCATGGCGTTGAATGTATGATGCGCGTGGCAATGACACACCCGGCCCACGAGGGGCCACGATTGCAACCGGAGCGCGATGGTCGGGTTCGTTGGAGCGCATGGTTAGGCCACATCAATCTCATGAATCCCAATCCTCCGCGTCTGGAATCATGCACTGCTGTATCCACGCCTCCAGCGTATCAAACAGTGCGGTGCTCGGCCACTCTGGTCGTGTCTCCCGTGCGTAGGTGAGATGCACGACTGCAAACTGGGGAACAGACTCGCCAAGATAGAACAAAACATCATCGCAGTCCTGACGACGACCAACGGTCTGAACGGTGCGCCCGAACAAGACGTGTCCTGTAGGCATCTCGCGTTGCAACTCGGCAACAGTCCCAGCGTCATGCTCCGGCGGAACAGGCCACCACGGCACACGCCAGTGAATCTGAGATGTGTCAAACTTGGTCATGGTGCGAGGTGGCCTAAACACTATGGCTCCCGATGCAGCGAGCAAAGGTGACTGCTCTCCGGGACCGTGGATTGCGCTCCAACGTGTGCCGGTGTGCCGAGCCCGGAGGTTGTGAACGGCAGTTCAAACAGGAAACCAAAGCGGTCGCCATAAAACACTATCTAGCCGTGACCCCAAATCTGTCGAGCCGCAAAACCCAACTCGCCCGCAGCACGCCTAACCTGGCTGGGCCAGCGACCAATTTCACCGACCGCCCCGTGGCAGGCGGAGTTGAGCGTGCAGGGCGCCTGCGAATTCCCGCACCGCACCGAGCGGACGAGCATCGTGGCGCTGGAGCGCACTCGTGGGCGGAGCGGTGACGAACTCTCTAATAATCATCTCCATGAACTGAACACTCTGGCTTCGTGCCCACTGGATTGAAATGGTACTCTCCTCCAGTCGGGCACTTGGGCACCGACCGTTTCGGCAAGTAATCGATAATGTGAGCAGCGAACGGGATTGCACCATTCATCTTCAGCGTATCTGCTGCCCACTTGCGCTGGGCCTCATCCAGTCGGCGAAGGTTCCGCAAACACTCCTCCTTTCCATCCACACACCACGCCCAATAACGACGATAGAGGTTTCCCAGCCCGCGTTCCCTTTCACCAGAGCTGAGCAGGCGGAACGCAGGAGAGTAAACGTGACAAACCCAGCCCGGGAAAGTCAGAGACTGCTCAATCCCGTTAAGAGTGCCTTTGGACATCATAACGCCTGGTTTGTGTATTGGCGGATGTGCCATGTAGAAGCGCGTCACTGGACCCAAGCTCAACGCATACAGGAACCCGACTACAAGAACCACGCCAGCACCCCAATATGCGAATCGAATCCATGCGAGCGCGTGAAGTTCTGAGTGCGTAGTGCCGGGCGGAAAACCAGTGATTTCCGTGGCACACGCCTGCGGAGATGCTTTACTGAGGACTCCTTCATCTGAAGTAAACGAGTTCTTCATAAAGCGCAGTGCCACACCTTACGCGAAAGCTCAGCGACCGCCACTGGTGAGCAGCCGACTCTGGTCAGCACGATGCTGGTTTCGTTCGCTGTCGTCATTTGGTCGTCGGCCGTCTGGAAACAATCTCTGCGGCGGTAAACGCCTTCACGCCGCCCAACAGTCCAACATGGGCCACAGAAGCCGTCGGCGGCAAGCCCGAACATGGGTGGAACCACCCTGCCAAATCAGTCCGGCCACCGGCTCTGCGCCGGACGGACTGATGGTGGCTCACGCGGCGACGGTAGGCGTCAGGGTCACGCCAGTAACCCCGTAAATCTGACGAAACTGAAACCTTCAGGTCAGGGTGAACTGTAACGGCGACGCGGTATCCACCTCCAGCCTCGAAATAATCCTGTTCACCAGTGTCAATGTGCTGGCTGCCTGCGTCGAAAACGACACGAACTCCCGACTCGCCGCTGGGACGAACGGTAAGTTTGCGCTGCCTGCCAGCCGCAATCTCACCGACGCGGGCGGAAAAACCTGAACCAGAGACAACCAAGTTGGAAAGCGTAACCGACGACTGATTGGAGATGGTAATGACTGGCGCGCGAGAACAGCCAGCTACCATGACTATCGTTGCGAAGAGAATGACCAGAGGAATCCGCGTGGCGCTTGAATCTGGCCCAAGCTCAGCAGTAGCTGCTGGCAGAGATGGGTTTGAAGGTTGCGTCCATACTGTGCGGCCCGCACCCAGCGGACAAGCGTAGTGGCGGTTCGCCCGACCGGTGTTGTTTGGCGTCACGGTCGAAATCGTCTGGCATAATGCTCAACCATCTCCCGAAATGTTGTGTGGTCCGAATCGTCCAGAAACGCCGCAAATTCAATGCGAAGCTCCGGCTCGAAAACGACCACGAAGTCGATGCTCTCTACCTTGCTCGCAGCACCCCACCCGAGCATCTCGGAGAGCGTCGTCTCGGGCCGAAGCTCCACAATCCGTGAGCCGACTAACTTGCCAAGACGTGACGCCCACCGAAAGGAAATCTCTTCCTCGTCCGGTGCTCGAAAGAAAAGCCGGATGAACTCAACGTCAATGTCTCGTCTGGTTTGGGCGTCGGGCATGAGACCCGTGATTGCGCGCAACTAGCGATGGAGGCGAGTTGCCGCCGCTGGCGAGCAGAGTAAAGCGCGAAAGGGGCGTCCAAATTGCCGCCCCGTACCGGGCGGAGCAGCATGGCGGCGGCGCTGGAGCGCGCCTGTTAGGCGCTTCTGGGTATCCGTCCATATGTTATAGCTCTCAACAAACCAATCGAATAGTTCAGGGCTGCCAACTTCACTGCGCCCAAAAAAGTGTAGCGCCAGTGTGTAGCCGAACCGTCCGTGAAAGCAATCAGTCCCTGACGTGACATCAGCTGATAACGCTCCTCGCGCAGACTCCTGAACTCTTCGGCTTCCCGCCCAGCACCGAACGGTTGGGCTGTGACACTAAAATCCCGAAGCAAATCTCGGTGGCGCTGCAAAAGCTCCGGAAACGTGCTCGCCCGCACCAACTGACTCCGCCACCGTCGGGATACATCAATTTCAACGCATGATTGATTGTCTGTGGTGTAAAACACTCTGCCGTCTGTCGCACGCGTGAAAATCCAAGTGCCACGAAGGGGCATGCTCAGTATCGTGCCGACTCCAATGATGGCGAAGCAGTCTCGCTCAGGCGCGGCCGAAAAAGCGTAACTGACCTGATAGCGCGCTCCTTTGAGGTCGGGCGACCAGCCCAAAAAGGAAAATCCGGCTTTGAGTGCGTCGCCAACCCATCTGGCGCCGTAACCTGAGGCATCAAGGAATTGAGGGTGAGCTTCGGGGCTTCCGTATGGCCAAACCATTCGCTTCTCAAGTCGGGCTACCACGGCCTGCAAAACGAAGAAGAACCCAAGAATGGCGATTACGATATACATGCGACCGCGCCTAAACAGAATCGCTCGCGATGAACCGAGAAAACGCGCCTGCTCTCCGTGAACGTGGATTGCGCTTCGACGCGGGTCGGAGTGCCGAGCCCCAGAGTTGTGAACCGCAGCTCAAACAACTGGAAAGCAAAGCGGGAACCATGAAACCTACATACTCCGTGACGCGACAGCTGTCGAGCCGCAAACCACTCGGCAATCGCCTCCTCCATGCGGCCAAGCTTCTTCAGGACTTCCGCCAGCATCATACGTGAATCGGCCTCTCCGTAATGTGGCCTGAGAGCAAGACCGTCCTGAAAGGACGTGACAGCCTCATCCAGGAGGCCAGCGCGCTCCAAGGCAGTGCCGAGTGAAAGGTGCAGACGTGAGTCCGTCGGGTCGAGGGTAATGGCACGACGAAACATGGACTCGGCGTCGGAGAATTGCGACTGCTGAAGCAAAACCGAGGCGAGCCAGAAAAAGCCCTCAGCCCATTTCGGTGCGAGTCGCGTAACCTCACCGAAACTGGTGGTCGCCTGTCGGAGGTCCGGTGGCTTGGAAAAGAAGAACTGCTGTCCTTCTTTCAGTTTCTGCTGAACCAGCTTTTGGTGAGCCTTTGAGGTAGGCATGCGCGTAGTTTAGCCTAGACCGTCTCTCGTGGACCAAGCCCGCCGTCAGCCTTGATTGCGACCACAGGGCGATGGCCGGGTCCGTTGCGGATGGTTCGGCATCTTTCTCATTCCGTCAATGTCTCTAACCAACTCCGTCGCGGCACGAAAGCCAGAAACGGAGACGGGCCACGCAAGGTATCCAACGCGCGCCAAAGCGCGAGTGCCAGGCTGCTGTGAGTCGTGGCGTGCGGCGGGTGTGAATTCACGCTGTAATGAAGCGAACCTCCCATCATGGCTTGTGAAGCGTCCACCTCGTTCTGTGGACACCAAACCTGACACCACGACGTGGCCTCGGTGAAAAAGGTGGCCTCCAGCCGAAGCCCCATCCCGCGAGAAACACCGTAGCGGTAGTAACGCTCGTAAAACGCGCAATTGGCGTCGGGCGTGGATGCCAACACGCGAACTCGCCGCCGATAAGCTGTGACATCTTCTCGACAGAACCAGCGCAGCGATGTGGGACTGCCCTGCGATGCGAGGAACGCGACGAACTCTCTGCAAGCGTCGTCGAACGGGACTGTCTTTGGCGTATCGCATTTCACAAAACGTGGTCCAGTGGCAACTAAAGCCCCAAGTTCAACGACCCAGCCCACGAGGAGCCACGATTGCAACCGGAGCGCGAAGGCCCGGTTAGGAATCGCGCCGTCCATAAATGCGTGTCCAAATTATCAGACCGAGCAAGACTAGGACGAACACCTGGAGCGCGCCAGTAAACGCAATGACGACCTGCGCTGCGGGGTCTGGCATATCCGTCCACACAGTCAGCATAATCCCTGGCAGGTGGAAAAGGAAAAGCAACCCCGGCGAATGACTCGCGTGCTGATGGCTCGCGACCGAGAACAAAACGCCCTCAACCAAAACTGCGGCCACCGTCGCTACCGGAATCGCTTTTCCTTTGCGCATGGTTTCACGATACGGGCCGGACTCAGCAACCTCCCGTGCGGCGGTGCGCTGCGGCAGGCGGCGTCATGATTTTGTCTCTCGAATCGTCACCCGAACCACCCGGCCCGACATGCTGAACTCGACCGTGATGTCGCCGGGGTCAGGCAGGAACAACCTGACACGGAGCCACGGAAACTGCGAGTGGAAATTAAAGCGGCTGCCGTACGCCCACATCTCTGCCGTGTCGGAGAACAAAGCAGCATCCGCGTTCGTGCGCCACAAAGGCGAAAACGACGTGACCATCCCCCTGCCGAGCTGCCGCTCAACCTGAGCCTTGGTGTCTCCGAGATGGATGCTGCCCGCGCGCGCGTCGCGAGACGCCGTGTGACATACGCCCGCGACGACAACCACAACCGTGAGGGTGACAACTCCAAGGAAGATTTTGGCGAGTTTTTTCATGGTGCGCATGCAAGTCCGCAGGATGGATGGAGGCTGGCTCACGGCACGGTGTTTGGCGGCGTGGTCATCACTGCACTGCACAAACTCTCGAATCATGAAAACCCCTGCGCGGCAAGCATCGCAATTAGGCAGATGCCAGCAAAGCAGAGCAACGTGAGGAATGCCCGCACGCCTCTGGTCTGGTAAAGATAGACAGGCACAACGACGGGCCACGCGAAGAAAACGAATGAGTCGTAGTCGTAGCAAAGTCGTCGGCCTCGTTTGCGGGCGTCGGCTAAGACCCATGAAGCCATGACGAGTGGAAAAGCAACGCGTGATGCCAAGTCCGCTCGCTTGGACAATCCCGCTCCGTCGGGCGATGCGGCTGATGCAATGCCGAACGCAACCACGCAGAGCCACAGCGTCAGCGTTGGTGCAACCATACCTTGAAGCCATTTCGGCATGAGCGCGTAGTGCAGCAATCAATGACCCAGCGACGCGGCAACAAGGCGCGCTGATTGCAACCAGAGCGCGATGGCCGGGTTCGCTGGAGCGCATGGTTAGCCATCGTCTTCATCGTCCAAACACTCTCTGAAAAAAGGTCGGCTTCACAAAATTGTCGAACGCAATCTCCGGCCTCTCTTCGTGGCTGTAGCCGGTAATCTCTCTGGCCAAATCAACTGGAATGTTGAAGATGAAATCCGCTCCCCCATCTTCCTCCTGCTGCTTGGTCAGGCGGTCACGAATGGCAGCGAACCCCGCAGGCGGCTCGCCCTCAACATCCAAATGCTCATCGCACTCTTGGGCATCGTGGGTGCCACACCACATCTGCTTTCCGTCTCTCCAACCGGCTGCGCGACTGACCATGACGTGCTCCTCTACAAAGCAGGCAATGACCTCGCCGCCACTCGACAACCTGTGCACCTCGTCGTTCGTGAACTCGTGCCGCCCATGAATGAGCAAAAACCAACCGCTGGGCAACACGCCGCCACAGAATGGAGTCTTGTGATACTCCTTGCCGACATTCTTGAGCCCAAAGTCCTGCAACACTGCCTCGGGCTTCTTTCCACGAACTGCAAACCAAGATAGTGATGCACCCATACGCGTGGACGATGGCTAGACACTATGGCTGGCGATGAAGCGAGTAAAGGTGTGTGCTCTCCGATAATGTGGATTGCGCTGGATTTGCAGCGCCAAGCCACAACTTTGCTCCCTAACCAAATCAAACCAAGGAAGCAAAGCAGACACCATGAAAACCTACATACTCAAACCCTCGCCTGATGTCGAGCCGCAAAACCCACAAGACCGCCCGGTCGCGCTCCGGTCGATGCTATCCTTTTCCGTTGCGCGGCATGGTCACTTTTTCTGCACCCATCACGGCAAAGAAAGAATCCGATAAAGTCGGTTAGACTCCGCAAAATGCACGGGGTCGCGAATGCAGGTGTTTGTTCCCGTGCCTTCGACCGGTCCGGCCAAATCAACCCACGCATTTGTCGTCAAAACTGATTGATACTGCACCCGGTAAGATTTGTTCGTCTCGGAGGTCCAACAAACCGCGACCTCGGAAACGTGGATTTCGGCGTGCGGAATAGAGGGTATCGAACTGAACTGAAAATTCGGGCCAAAAAAGCCGTTGGTCTGTCCTTCATTATGAATCTCTAACGCCGGAAACTTTGAGCCCCAACCCCCCATTTCGCGCGTCGCAAGCCACGATATTCGTGTGGAATTGGTGAAGCCCTGCGCATTGTAAGCCGCCGGCTCGTACACGAAGTTAGTTCCGCCGTAGTCCGAGGCGCCAATGACGTACTCGGTATCCTTGAATAAGCGTACCGACGTGACGTTCACGTATCGGAAATGTCCTTCGAGGAACGCGACGGTTCCGGTCGGTACGATTGCACATGCAACGGGGTTCCCTCCGCTGAGGGGCCAGATAGCCACGGTGTGTGGAAATCTGAGTCCGTCGCCGTCAAAGTCGAAGGCACCAAGCGCAGCAACTTCAACGTCGGAAGCTGAAGAAACCCGAAAACGAAAACCGAGAGTGTATGGCTCGGGAATAAAAACGGTCTGGCCTCCCGTCCACTCGACCGCAGGCTGCTCGAAAGCAAAGCCGGTCGCGACAGCACTCATTAGCATCGCAATGATGCTTTTCGATTTCATGTTATGTGCCTGTGCTGGTCGTTCATCTCGCGCGTAACCGCTCAAGTCACCGAACGCCAGAGGTGCGCGACCACCGCTGGCGAGCACGGTGGAGCGAGAACGGCACGTCCGAAGTGCCGCTCTGCCCTGAGCGGAGAAGCGGGGCGGCGGCTCGCTGCGGCGCAGTTGTTAGCCTGCGTTGTCATACGGCTGAGTCCAACCACACTCTGGACAAATGTGAACGCAAGCAGCAAGCGCCACCCTGCAACGAACGCACCGTAAAGTCGCCTCGGCATCCTCACGTCCCGGCCGACTGGCAATGAAGTGTCGGATGAATGAAAAGTGCGCCTTTGGTCGCTCCGTGGTCCCTATCTGAGCCTGCGGCGCAGGCACAAGCCCGTGGGCGCAAAAACCCACTCCGATGACGAAGCACAGGCTGCCAGCCGCGACGAAGCCCACGACGTGCACCAATCCAATCAGGACGCTGGTAGATGACACCCCAAAGCCGAATATCTGCAAACCAGCACCCTCGGCAATGTATGGCAGCAAGAAAAGCCCGATGGCCAACGCGAACGCGAGCCAGCAGAGCCCGCAAACCACCATCATCGTGCTTTTAATAAGTCTCTTCATACGAGTGGTGAATGCTGGCCAATCTGAAGCATCGTACGAGGGAAGCCTGCGGAGGCAAGCGTGGTTTTGGGCTTTCGATGAAGCCACCGCCCGGAACGGCGAAGCGTGCGACGTGCTCTGGAACTGTCGCGCTGGTGGAACAGGGCAACGCGGCAGTTGATGGACCGCCCAGAGCCGTATCGGGCGGCCCCGTCATGCCGAAAAAGAAAGTAGTTTGAGCCGTTCAGGAGTAAAACCCTGCTCCCTCGCCCAGGCCGTAGAGCAGAAATATCTCCGCTGCCGCCTGAACCAAAGGGGCAGGCAGGCGATGTGGATAACGATGAGAACAGCGGCGATGACAAGGAGCGTAGGATTCGGGGCAACCACTGCCAGGGAGACGGGGATGGCGAATGTCGCCGCCACCCAAAGGCCGTAGAATGCCCCTCTGCGGCTGGCCTCTCGTTTCTCAGCTTCCGTCATGTGCGCGCAAATCTGGCGCACGTCTGGTGACTGGAACGGTGCCCACGTTTTCCAATCTCTGGGCGTGAAGCGGAAGAACCAGAACAGGAGAATGCCGAGTAGGAGAATCGGCAAGAAAGTCCAGAGCAAACCCGCAAGAGTGGAATTGGCTCTGCCGCTTGCGGCGGTCTGCGCATGCGCGGCCAGTGGAAACAGCTGGAGCACGACAGCAACGGCTGACCAGTGCTTGAGGTTCATGAGAATCAAGAACGCTCGCAGCCGCCTTCGGACAGAAGCGACCGCCGCTGGCGCGCAGAGTGGACAGGGACAGCGGCGGTTCCCCGGAGCGCAAGCGTTAGGCGGCATGGTCGTCATTTCTTTGGTGGCTCAATCACAACCGCCTGGAACTTGTCCTCGAACACGACCACCCTACTGTCGCTGAACTCTACGGTCTTGCTGGTCGTAGTGGTAACCCCTGTATCGGCAGGGAATCGGCGTGTGAACCGGTAAACGTCCTTGTCGTTGCGACGCTCGACAAATGACCAGTCAACCTCAGAAACCTGTCCGGGAAAGCCGCACGTCATATTGCCCTTTGCCTGGAGGGTTCCGTCCGGCTGAAAGCAAGTGCTGGCGCACGAACTGCCGAAGTCGAGCTGCCCGTTGAAGCACACGACGCGTGCTTTGAAGCGCGGTGACTCTTTCGTGGGCGCGTCTGCGGCGACCAGGTGAAAGCAAGTCAGCAAAACCGTGACGGGTGAGAGAAGCGTGATTTTCATAATGCGTGTAGTGCCACAGCTAACGACCAAGCGACCCAGCCCACGATGGGCCACGACTGCAACCGGAGCGCGATGGGCGGGTTTGCTGGAGCGCATTGATACAGCACGGTCATTGAAATAACACTGGTCTGTCTCTCGCAATACCTTCGTCGCACAATGCGATGAGCGCCTCGAAAACATTCTCGCCGTCCACATTATGGAAGCAATCGTAAAGACTCTTCGCACCTCGGCGAAATTTTGCCGTATGCTCCAGCGCGCCCGATGGCTGTTCTGCCGGTAAACGCCTCAATTGTTCGCCGATGGTTTCAAGCTCTGAGCGCAACCGGCGAAGCTCCTTCGGCGACCACTCGCCATCACAGTCGGAGTGCTGCATCAATGTCGGATAATCATTCGCTTCCAACTTCGCTGAGATAACGTCGCGGAAATAGCCGAAGTCACTGTAGTGGCCGAAAACCCAACCAGTCACTTCCTCTTCACCGTCGAAAATGCAAAGATAAAGGCTCATGTCTTCGACTGCTCGATACTGATGCCATATTGTATGGCGAATGCGCGCAACTCGGTCGAGATGGCGGTGGAAGCCTGAACCATCAGACGCAATCTCCTGCTCGACTCCCGCGCCAAGAACGTAGCCAAACGAATCTCATATGTCAGCCGTATCCGGCTGCACGCCTTGACCAGGACGAACGCGTCCTGACTGACACCATCCGGAAGGAAGCCTCGCGGTTTTCCGCGACCATGCTCCTGCGAAGGGTGAAAAGGACGTGCGAACAATCCCATGCGCGTGGTGCTGCCTAAACAGCATGGCTCGGGATGAAGCGAGAAGCGGTGTCGGCTGTCCGGGAACGCGGATTGTCCTCCGACGACTGCCGGAATGCCGAGCCCCAGAGTTGTGAAGGGCAGCTCAAACGGCAGGAAAGGCAAACAGACACCATGAAGACTTATCTACTCCGTGACTCCAAAGCTGTCCAGCCGCAAAGACCCGCCCGGTCGCTGCGCACCCAAACCCGCCGGTCCATTTACGGCCGCGCACCGGGAAGAGAATCGGAGCGGCGGTTCGCTGGAGCGCACTTGATGTTCAGCGCGATGGCCGGGTTCGCTGGGGCGCGTGGATTTAGGCGGCATTGTGTGGCTCAACATAGAAAACTCTCTCTCGGTCGTCATCTGCAATGAGCAGTACGTCGGATGACCGATGCAGCGCGACTGCGTGACCGGCACGCAGCCGAAGGATGATAGCCTCGAAGCTGCCGTCATCTCGCTGACGAAACCCAATCTCTGCGTCGTCGTCCACTTCGATGATGCTGCCAATCTGCTCCCGGTCGCGCACCAACTCACCCGGCAACGCAAGCTGCGTATCCTCGGTCGCGCGCAATCGGAGTCCGCGTCGCCACTGAAAGACCTGCCCGCGACGCATCGTCACCAATGGTTTGTTCCGGTCGGCAGCAAAAACGCGTTTCAGGGCGGCGAACATGGGCGCGTGATGCAGGCTAACGTAAACAACTCAGCGACCCGGCCCGCGAAGGGCATGGATTGCAACAAAGGCGCGATGGCCGGGTCCGCTGGAACGCCTTTGACCATGTCATGTCTCTAAACTGAACCATCTTTCGTAATCTCAAAAGTCTCATTGCCAATATCTAATCCGCGCAGAACCTCGGCAAGCTCCGGCTCGGACTGAATGCAGAGGCAAACATCCTCACCGCCACCCACGCGACGAGCAAACTCGACGCTGTGAATCCGAGCTGTCATGTCCAGCGATGATTTGCGCGGGACGCGAACGAACATGCCAGCCCGAACCTCTCCATCGACGACCGAGCCAGCCATGACGAACAGCTTCCGGTCAGGAATCTCGAAAGTATCTCTGACGTGGAATCTCGGCATACGCGCGAAGTGGTCTAACGACAAACGCTCATCGACCCGGCCCACGAGAAGCGTGGATTGCAACCGCAGCGCGATGGCCGGGTTCGCTGCGCGCGGTTAGCCCGCCGTGTCACGTCAATATGGGTTACTGACCACACGGCCGATAAAATACGAGAACGCATTGCCTGCCACAGCGGCAATGATAGCGCGGAGCCAACTCAGCCCAGTGAAGTTGTCTCTCTGAAATGCCTCAATGGCGCTCAAAAGCTTGATGACTGCTGCATCGACAGTCACCACACCAAGCTCCAACGCCGTTAGTGGTATCGTCTCTCGGTCCAAGAGTGGGCGGAAAGCGAAAAAGTAGACGCCAGCGTTGCCAGCCAGAAAGCCCAGGAACACTCGCAGCGGAGACATGCCCGAGAAAGTGACAACCAGCGCGGCGATACCAGCCTCGACAACCAAAGCGAACAACACAACGACCCAGAAGGCGAGTAACGATGCCGGATTGATGACGACCGGGTTGGCGTATGCAACGCACGGTGCTGCGACCAACATTAAAATGATGGCAACGAAATTGCGCTTGGCGTAGGCGGCCTAGACACTATCGCTGGCGATGAAGCGACAAGCGGTGACTGTTCTCCGGGAACGTGGATTGCGCTCGGACGCGGGTCGGAGTGCGGAGCCCCAGAGTTGTGAAGGGAAGTTGAAACAATAGGAAATGAAAGCAGGCACCATAAAGGATTATCTACTCCGTGACCTCCAAGCTGTCCAGCCGCAAGCCCAACTCGCCCGCCGCGCCCAACCCTCCCTCACTCATGTTTCAAATCCTCCAATGACCTCCTGGTCGCCTCTATCGAACCCTGGCTGAGCCACAGCAGCCGACAGGCAACGGAGCGCACGGAGCGCGTCCGAACTCCCGGGAGGGTGGCACGGGAGAGGCGGGGCTCCAGCGCAGTTAGGCGGCACATTCATAATTTTTTAACGTGCCTGTTTCGCACCGCAAACAGCCTTATTTTTTTCGCCTCAGCCACTTGACGAAGCGCCGGGAAATCCAGACGCCCTTCCGCAGCCTCGACCATCTCAATGTCCAGGCGACTGAGCTTGGGACCGGCTGTCTGTATGATGCGAATCAAATCAGCCTGTGTCATCTGCCCCACTGAGAATCCGAGGCTTTCCATCCTCTCTGACTGTGCCATCGTCAACAATCCACCCACCGTGACATTGGTGCAATTGGGCATATTAGCCCCGCGGAGGCGCATCCTCTTCGTCATCGTGTCGCACGCCGCATCAGTGACAGCCATCTGCCTCAATCCCAAGCTGTGAAGCGTAGGAATCTGTGACAGATGTTCGATGCCTTTGTCAGTGACGAGCGGACAATCAGTAAACACGACGCAAACAAGATTGGTGAAACGAAGCTGCGCCAGCGCCTTCATTTTTTCATCCGTTGCTCCGTCACCGTCCAAATAGACCGTGTAGAGCGCATGAATCTTGGCTAAAGCGGGAAAGTCCTCGGTGCGGAGAGCAGAAATATTTGCGTGAACATGGGTTTTGCTCTCCGACGTGACTTTAACGCCGGGCGGCAATTCCAAATCGGCGGCGAAAACCTCCCACGCGGCTGCCGTCGCCGCCACCACAACCACAGCCAGACCCGCTGTGAGTCGGAACAAAATCAACTTTTGCATAAGCAGTGAACCCAAGCTCCAGCCGCCTACCGGAGCGGTCGAGCGCGCGATGCACGTCTCAATGCTCCTAACGGTGGGCCGGAGAAGCCGGGCAGCTCCGGCGCGGTTGTTCTTGAGCGGCTCAATCATTGCGAACTCCAAAGAGAATGAGGTGAGGCAACTCGCTTCATCCGCTCTTTAACCTCCTGCTCAACCTTTTCCTCGATTGCGGCCTTCTGCCAGTGGTCAATCGCGGCCGACAACTCGTCTTGATGCTCTCGCCGCACCTGGACCTCGATAGCCTTACGCAACCGCTGCGTACCGCCTGTCGCGATTCCGAGTGCGTTTCTTTTCATGTGCAAGTCTGCCTGACGTTCACTGAGGCAGACCCGACCCTCGACGGACGCGGATTGCAACTTGAGCGCGGTGGCCGGGTTCGGAGCGTATTGATACTCCCAGCTCTACGCATACCAAGCAATGTAATGCCACTTCACGAGCCACCTGTCACCGCTCTTCTCCAGCAGTGCCGTAACCATCGCTCCGTGTGCCGATGGTCCGACTCCAGCGCGGACAACAGCGCGAGCGCCATCATTGGAGTAACCTGGCAAATAAGCCTGGACCCAGCCGCGCGCCTTGGGATGGGCGTCCTCGAATGCGCGGTAAAAGCGGCGACCTCCCCATTTGTCCGTCAAGTCAGCGACCACGATACCGACACGAAACGTGAGATTCGTGAAGGACGCCACGACCGCCTCATACGTGTCAGGCTTTGCATCTGGCTGGGAATTCCGGTGACGCAAGTCGCGCTCTGCGTCACCGGGCAACGAGTGTCCGCCAATGTCGCTCTTCATCTGGTGCGACTGTAGAAAACCCGTCTTCTCTGGTGTCCGTACGTGGAGGACAACCGCTGCTCCGTTGGTAGGAACTCTCGTCATGTCGAATTTCGGGTCGGCCAACAGATGCAGAAGCAGCGCCTCCAACACTTGGCGGTCTCGCTCATCCGGTACGGTCGGTGTCGCTCCCAATACCGGTGAGACAACGGCAGAGGCGATGCAGAGCAGCGCGACACGTGAGAATTGTCGGAGGGCATTCATCTCGCACCTAACGACTCAGCAACCCGGCCCGCGAGGGACCACGACTGCAACCGGAATGCGAAGGGCCGGATTCGCTGCTGCGCGTGGTTAGGCCACATCATCGTCAATCTCTCCACCAGTAAAGGAACGGCTCGGGCGCGAACTGCATGAGCACAATGCTAACGATGAACACGAAAGCATACAGCGCAAAATACGGAACAAGATGCCGCCAGCGCGAGACGAACAAGCAAACCAAGATGGCGACGGGCAACGTGAAAATGCTCACCACCAACAAGAGCGCGAAATAGCTCGTGGCGACGGTCGCATGTGTGAGCAACGCCGGTGGAAATCCGCGCTCGCCGATGCTGGATGGCCACCCGCCGAGACTCTGGTGCATGTGAACCGCCAGCGAGTAGAACAAGCCGAGAGCGAGCAAGCCTGGCGAAGCTGAAACGATGATGCCTGTGCGAGACGCTCTCATGTGGCCTAGACACTATGGCTGGCGATGAAACGAGCAACGGTGCCTGCTCTCCGGAAGCGTGCATCGCGCCCCGACGCGGGTGGGTGTGCCGAGCCCCAGACTTGTGAACGGCAGTTCAAACAACAGGAAAGGAATTCGGACGGCATGAAAACCTACATACTCCGCGTGCCCAAATCTGTCGAGCCGCAAAGACCAGCTCGCGCGCAGCGACGCCCAACCCGCCGGGCCAGCGACGAAGCTCAGCGACTACCAGTGGCGGGCGTGAAAGGCCCGTGCGAATTGCTACCAGGCGTTGAGCGGAGAAAGAGAGCGACGCTGGAGCGCACTCGTTAGCCGTCTCACTTGGAAACAACGTGATAACCTCTCTCTTCAAGAATCTGTGCGGCTCGCTCACGGTGCTCCGGTGGAACTGTCACTGGATAGTATGGATAGCCGCTCGCATCGAACCAAGCAGGAATACCCGCTCGAATCATTACGCGCTGCATCTTGACGACACTGACTGCGGGAACCTTGGCCACCTGAACCCAACCAGTCCTATCGGTATCCTCGGTCACGAGCGGGGTCATGTGCCGACAGCCGGTCGCGCAAAATCCTAGTAGTGAGGTGAGGAGGATTGTGCGAAGTAAGCTCATGGTTCTTTCGATAACGGCTAAAGTTTTCAGCTCAGCGACCCGGCCCACGAGAAGCGTGGATTGCAACCGGAGCGCGATGGCCGGGTTCGCTGGAGCGCATGTTTAGGCCGACGGTTCATTTCTTTTGAGTCTCCACGGTATCAAGGCCAAATTGAGCGCGCCAAATCCAATCGTGATTGCTGCTACCCAAAATGAGGCATCACGCCCGCCCTCGACAATGATGGCAAAGGCGTTAAGATAGCCCTCAGCGTTCTCGACTCTGGCCCGAAGCTTACCTACGTCAGAAATCCGCTCTACATCTGCCGCGACCTGTTCCTGCGTCTTGCTACTAAACTGCGCCGTCGGCACCGTGGCGAGCCCGATGCCTGCCACAAGTGCTCCGGCTCCCAGGACGAGAAGCAGGATGTTGATGACGAGGAGAATTGGGCGGCGAATCTTTGTCATAGCGAGCGTGTCGGCCTAACTGTTCCAATCTCAGCGACCCGACCCACGAGACGCGTGACCTGCAACCGGAGCGTGATGGCCGGGTTCTCTTGCAGCGGATTAGGCGGCGGCTTCGTCATACTGCTTGATAATCTTCAACTCTGCGGCTGGTGCTGGCCAGAGCGAAATGCGGTAATGGTCGTCACCGTCGAGCCCATCCTCACTCAATGCGCCAAGTGCTCCATATTGAACTCGTGCTCGGTAGATGCCAGGAGCCACCTGCAACCGAGCACAGTCGGGCAGGTAATCTGTGCAACCTGCGATGACGATGCGACCTGATGGAACCTCCAAGCTGCACTCGGCAACGTGGTCCCATGCTGCCAAATCGGTGGATGGCTCTGCGTCGTGGACCTCAATCGTCACTGGCACCTCCGTGTTGCGAACCGGATAAACGACCATGATGTGTGGTGCGACTTTGATGCGGCGTCGGCAATCTTCGTCAGTCACGTCCTCTGGGATGAGCGGCTGCACCTCATCGTCCATCAGGTAGAACTGATGATAGTCCGCGAAGATTTTGTAGTCGTGGCTGGGCATCGGCTTGCGCTACCGCAACGAACGTTCAAGCTCAGCAACCGCCGCCGGAGACGCGCTCCAGGTGCAATGGGCGGGTGGAAATTCTCTCGCACCGTCCGAGTGCCGAGTTTGGCGGTCCTTCCGGTTGGTGTTGTAGTTAAGGATAAAATATGCACAAAGCCAAACAAATCGTGAACAGAATGCTGGAAATTGATAGCGACCAACCGCACGCGGGCGATATCAAACAGCTCGTAGCTCGGCGGCAATCTGGCTCCAGGAACATGGAAAACCAATTCGCGCTCCGGAACAGGGCGCGTGTAATCGCTGGCAGGATGCTTGAGCAGCGCATCAATCCCTTCTGATGAGCTGGCGGTCTGCTTTCCCTCGGGCAGGTTTCCGTGTTGTTTCCAGTCGCAGTCGGCGCTGAATCCGGCGCGTTCATGCTGCTGATTGTCACCGACCAGCGGTGAATATCCACACGGGCGTAGGCGAGCTCGGTCGCGAACGCTGCCTCAAACAGCGGACGGCACATTTCGAGCGCCTGCCGCGTGAGGGCAACGGTCTGCTGAAGGTCGATGATGCCCTGTCCTACCTTCGATGCCGTCGGGGAATAGCCCTTGGCCAGATTGCCGACTTTGTGTCCTTGGTCGAACGCTGCCTGTGCGAGCGCGTCGGGTTTCGTGGCTGGTCCCGCATGGCGGAAATGCTAGCCTGCGCCGAATCAGTTAGACCCGGGGTTTGAGTATGAAAATCACCAGTCCGCGTTTACCTTCGAGGCTCAAGACCACGGACCCCTTCTCCACGGCGACGCCCGTGTACTTAAACCAGTAGCAGATGAACCTGGTCAGCTCCTTCGTCTGTTTGCGCAGGTTCGTTTCGGACGTGACCCGCACAATCCAGAGGCGGCGGTGATAGTCGTGGTGCCGTCTCCGGCCTATAGTGAAACCCGCGTTGGCTAGGACCGCCCTGATTTGACACCACAATCCCTCTTCTGTCTGGGAGAATTCAAACAGAAGTTCCGATGGGCTTGGTTCGAGGGATGTCGAGTCTGCTGTCTTCCCTCCATCCAGAGATTGCGTTGCTCCTCGCATCGTTCCCAAAAATGTACCACCGGACTTACTTCGAGGGTGCCACAGCCTTGGCTTGTCGGAAGTCCACGACGACGAAGTTATCGGTCGGAGTTTTCCTTTCGTAATCCTCCAGAGACGGAATCCTCACGTCGGCGTTGGCGGCGTAGGCCCGATGGACGGCCTTGCTGCTCTGCCCCAAAGCCTGCTGGGCGTACCGTTCTGGGAACCCGCACGCCTTGGCCCGTTCCGCCCAAGAGTAGCGGTAAGAGTGGAGGGTCACGCCCTCGATGCTCAAGCCGCGACACCGCTTTTTGAACTCTGTGCTCCGGTCGCAGACGCGCACGCCGCTCACGTACGGGAACAGTGGGCCGGTGGGCGCCAAGAGGCGCAGGACTTTCTCGACCTCCGCGCCGACCTGAATCTGGCAAAGTTCACCAGTCTTCTTGCGGCGGTAGGAGAGCAGCCGTTGCTTCCAATCGACGTTCTCGGCGCGGAGCAGCGCCACGTCGCCTTGGGAGCCGCCCAGGTGCCAGCACAGCTCGTAGAACAGGCGGCGCTCTGGATTGGGTTCGCGGTCCACAATCCGTCGGTGTTCGTCCGCCGTGATAGCCCGCTTGTCCTTGTATCGCACCTCCGGCCACTGGCGCTTCGGAATGACTGGTCCCAAGAGCCAGTTCATGTCCAAGGCGAAATTGTGCAGACGGCGCAGGAACACGTTGGTCGCCACGGTGCCCCCATGCAGAGCTTTTAGGAAGTGCTCGGCGCGGGTTTCGGCTAGGGGCAACTTCTTGAGGGGGGCGTAAGCCTCGTCTTTGATGGCGGTCAGCCACCGGTCTTTGGTCGGTCCCTTGACGGTTTTGACGACCTCGTCCATGACGAACTGCCAAGTGCGGTTGGCCGCTGCCGGGTCGATGGCAGAAAGGTAGGCGCGGGCCATTTGGATGTTGATGCCGGGCTGCCGGTGCGCCTCGTTCCTGGCGTGCAACAAGCGAAGGGCTTCGGACTCCTTGCGGGTCCGCAGACTGTGCTGCTCACCCGTCTCCCGGTCCTGGATGTACCAGACTCCACTGGCCCGGCGGAAAACCCGATACTTCTCGGTCATGTCGTGGCTCACAGGTTGTGAGGCTACGACAGGTCCAATTCACGGCGTTAGCGACGGGTGGGACACATAAGCCTGCATACGCAGAAAGGTGCCGCACGGGTCAAATCGCTGGAACTTTCGCTGGAACTCCTCCCTTTACTATTCTCCAAGCTGTTGTGGTTACAGCCATTTAGGCTTGGAGGCGAGGGTCGGAATCGAACCGACGAATGCAGCTTTTGCAGAGCCGTGCCTTACCACTTGGCTACCCCGCCGCCCAAATCAATCGTCAAACTAATCCGCGGCGCACAGATTAAGAACTGCCCGGCAGGTAATCAAGTGCAACTCGCGCTCCCTGTTGCCACGTTGTCACGTTGTCACGATACCACATTGCCACGTTGTGACGTTGCCACGTTGTGACGTTGCCACGCTGTCACGTTGTGAAGTTGTGCAGTTGTGCAGTTGTTGCGTTGTCACCGGCCTTGGGCTCCTGGAATCCGGGAAGGTCACCCTACGAGACCAGCCAGTTCATGATCGCCTTCTGCACATGCAGACGGTTTTCGGCCTGATCGAAGATCGTCTCGGCATTTTGCTCGAAGGTCGCCTCGTCGATTTCCTTGCCCCGATAGGCCGGCAGGCAATGCATCACCAGCGCGTCCGGCCGGGCCACCGCCAGCAAAGACGGATTGATTTGATAGCTGGTCAACTGCCGGATCCGCCCCGCGGATTCCTCCTCCCGACCCATTGATACCCACACGTCCGTGTAAAGCAGGTCCGCCCCGTCGGCGGCTTCCTTCGGACTCTCGGTCACCATCACATTTTCGCGCGCCCGAGCCAGGATTTCCGGGCTGGGCTGAAAAGCCTTGGGCGCGGCGATGCGCAACTGGAAGCCAAGCTTGCCCGCGGCAAACATCCAGGAGAGCGGCACATTGCAGGCGCCGTCGCCAATGTAGGCCACGGCCTTGCCTTGAATCGGCCCGCGTTTTTCCTGGTAGGTGAAAATGTCCGTCAGGATCTGGCAGGGATGCTCCTGATCGGTCAGGGCGTTGATCGTCGGGATGCGCGCGAATTGGGCGAACTCCTCCACGTCCCGCTGCGCAAACGTGCGGATGACCGCCCCGTGAATCATGCGTCCCAGGACGCGCGCGGTGTCTTTGATCGGTTCGCCCCGGCCGAGTTGAATATCCGCGGCATTGAGAAACATCACTTGTCCGCCCAGTTCACGGATGCCGACTTCGAAGGAGACGCGCGTGCGCGTCGAAGGTTTGGTGAAGATCAAGGCCCAGGTCTGGCCGGCTAAACTTGGCTTCGTGTGCTGACCGCGCTGCTCCTTGACCAGCAGCGCGCTCGACAGGATGCGCTCCATGTCGGCCACGTTCATGGCCTCGATACTCAAGAGGTGTCTCATGCCAGACTTTTCACCAGTCTCTCGATCAGCCCGATGCCTTCCTGCGCCTGCGCCTGGGTCAAGTTGAGTGGCGGCAGCAACCGGACCACTTGCGTTCCTGCCGGAATGGTCAACAGCCCCATTTCATGCAGTCGGTTGACGAACTGGATCGACGCCGCTTTGTCCTGGGAGGCAAAAGCCGGGATGTCGGACTTGTCGGCGAGTTCGAACCCCAGCAGGAGGCCCAATCCGCGCACGCTCTTGACGACTTGCGGGCAGGTGGCGGCCAATCGTTGCAACTCGTCGCGCAGCCAGGCGCCAAGGCCGCGCGCGTTGTCGGCCAGTTTCTCGCGTTCGATCACTTCCAGAATCCGCAGGGCCACCGCGCAACCCAGGGGCGTGCCGCCAAATGTGGTGGCATGCGTGCCTGGGCCGAGGGTGTCGGCGAATTTCTCCCGCACCCAAAAGGCGCCAATCGGGAACCCGCCGCCCAGCGACTTGGCCATCGAAATTGCGTCCGGCAGGAACGATGGCGCGCCCGGGACATCTTCCAGGATCCGGTGAAAACTCTGGAAGCGGCCGGTGCGGAAATGGCCGCACTGCACTTCATCCATCATGAGCAACAGCCGCTTTTCGTCGCACAATTGGCGCAGACCGAGCAAATACTCGGGCGTGGCCGGCGTGATCCCGCCTTCGCCCTGGACGCCTTCGAGCAGGATGGCGATGGTGGCCGGCGAAATCGCTTCGCGCATGGCCTGCAGATCGTTGTAGGGCACGTGGCGAAAGCCTGGCACCATGGGCTCGAACCCCTTCTTCACCTTGTCCTGGCCGGTGGCGGCGATGCCCGCGAGGGTGCGTCCGTGGAAGGAATTGAGGGCCGTGAGGATCTCAAACCGTCCTTCCTCATGGCCGAACTTGCGCGCGAGTTTGAACAGGCCTTCGTTGGCCTCCGCGCCGCTGTTGCAGAAGAACACCTTGCCCGGCGCGATTTGCTTGACCAGGGCCGCCGCCAGTCGCCCTTGCGGTTCGTGGTAGTAGAAATTCGAGACGTGCACCAATTGCCGGGACTGCTTGGTCAGCGCGTCGGTGATCTCGGGGTTGGCGTGGCCGAGACAACAGACCGCAATGCCGCCGCCGAAGTCGAGATAACGTTTGCCGTTGACGTCGTAGAGGTAACTGCCGGCGCCGTGGCTCAAGACGATCTCGAAGCGGGCATAAGTCGGCACGACATTCCGCTGGAACAGCGCCTGAATGGACGCCTGGTGATTCCGCACCATCGGCGGCATCGGCGGTGGAACGATTTCTTTCACATCGAGTCCTGGCTTACGGGTTCAAATGGTCAATGCTCACTCCGCAGGCAGGCCAAGGCGTTTCTCTCGGGACCGCGCCGGGCCCGACCCGGCCCGGGCCATGTCAAATCCAGGTCCGTCGCCTGTGGAGCGAAGGCGAGAGTGTCCACGTCCTGGGCACGCGGGGCGACAAAAAAATGGCGCCAGGGCAGTGGATGCGGAATGCGGGATGCAAGATGCGGGATGCAAGATGCGGGATACAAGATGCGGGATACAAGATGCGGGATACGGGATGCGGGATACGGGATGCGGGATACGGGATGCAAGATGCAGGATTCGCGGCAGTCCTCACCCATCTTGCTTCCTGTATCCCGCATCCCGCATCCTGGAGGCCCGTGACTAGTGCGTGCTCATCAGGAAATGCTCGAAGAAGGCATAAAGCTGCGCATTGGACTGTTCGTTGGGCGTGTGGTCCTTCCGGTTGGTCATCGCCACCCGATTGGTGGAACCAAGGAGTTGGTTTACCGCCACGGCGTGGTTGAGCGCCGACCAGCGAGCGGGCGGGTCTTCGGAGCCGCCGGAAACCAGGAACGGCCGCGGGGCGATGAGCGCGTGCAACTCGTGCAGGTCGCGACCGCGCTCGATCATTTGCCGGTAAGCGCCGGTGCGGGGATTGTCGGGACCTGGCACGCCGGCTTTGGGCCGCTTTTCATTCGGGTCGAACCCGAGATACCACGGTTCCCAGTAATTCACGTTGGGTCGGGTTTCGTCGAAGACGATCCCGGGATCGCTCACGGCCACGCAAGCGAACTTGTCCCAGAGGGCGGCGGCGAACAGGGCCCACTTGCCGCCGTAGCTATGGCCGGTGACGCCGATGCGGGCGCGATCGACTTCCGGCAGGTTGGCGAGGGCCTGCCAGCAATTGGCGGCGACGCAAGCGTGGAACGAGAGCGGCTGGCAGGCCGCCCGGCCCAGGTCGGGTTTCCAGGCGTCGCCTCCGGGTGTGCCGATGCTCAGGGTGACGAAGCCGCGCCGGGCCAACTGGGCGCCGAAGTCGCGCAGTGGCTGGTCGGGATTCAGACCGATGCTCGTTTCCGGTTCGTAGTAGACGCGCGAAACGGAGAGAAGGTCGAGGCGAGGGCGCTCGCTCACCGCCGGCCAAGGGCCCATCAAGTCCTGCCAATCGCGGAGGATCTCGGCGCGGCGGCGCGGCCAATCCGCGCGGCTCCTGGCGCGGGAGCCATCGTGGAAAATCAGCGGTGACCGGTACTGGCCGAACTGGTTGGCAAATTCAGCGGGCGGGCTGAAGGCTGGGGCGAGGAGGCGCCAGTTGGACTCCGGGTCACTGACGGTGATGACCGCGCGGCGATAGCGGGTGAGGGCCGGCCAGCCGGCGTCGGTGACGGCCAGGACGACGTGGAGAGTCTCGCCGCTGGCATTCGTCGGGATGTGAACGGTCGCGGCCGCGGCCCGAGCGGTGTCGATCACGACCGGGCCGCGATAGGTGCCCGCTTCGGGATAAGTGAACCATTCGTAGTGGAGGGCAGGCCCATCGGGATCGGTTGATCGGTTGGCGTCGAGATTGAGGCTGGCCCCGGCGCGGGCATGCAGGCGAAGCGCTTGAGTTCCCGCGACACCGTTGAGCAGGATGCGCGGCGGGTGGTTGGCCTGGGCGAACGGCTTGACGCACCACTCGAGGCGCGCGCGGAAATCGTTTTGCAAATGGGTGGCCCAGCGGCGGACCGCGTGGTCACGCTGGCGGGAGCCGTTCCATTCGTCCGCCTGATTCGCCCAGTAGTAGGGCAAGCCGGGCGCATCTTCGCGCCGCAGTCCATAGCGCCCGCCCCAACTGCCCCAGGTCGGCTCCTCCGGATCGTTGAGGCCCGTCGGGACAAGGAAGAGGAAGGACATGGTGTCGCCTTCCTTGAGCCAGTGGGTCGTGTTGGTCGGGTAAAGCGCGCCGAGAGGCCCGTGGCCGGTGCGCACGTCGCGTTCGATATCGAAACCACCGGCCGAGGCGACGATGGCGGAGAAGCGATGATACCAGCGCTTGCCGTCGAGTGGCGGTTGCCAGGTGTTGACCCAGAGTTTCCAGGGGGGCGGGATGATTCGAGTGTGGTCGGCGAAACTGTCGGTGCTGGAGAGGCGGAGTTTGCTTTTGAATTTTGCATAGCCGGCTGGGCCGCGTTCGCGCAGCACGCGGTCGAGGGCGCGTTTGAGGTTGTTGGTGGCTGACTCGTGATCGCTGCCCCAATCGGAATACCAGAGAGGCCTGGGGTCCGGGCGATCCACCGCGGCCACGATCAGGTTGACGGCGTCCGGCGTGTCGTCGTAGCCGGCCACCGTGCGGGCGAGCAATTCAGCGGGGTCCGGATAACGCGAGTCGTGTTGGACCAGGTTAGGCCAGCAATCCCCGTAGGCCCGGACGAGGGCCCGGACGATGCCGAGACCGCTTTCCTCCCGGTTGCGGTTTTCCGGCCGGCGCGTTTTCGGGCGGTTGGCGATGATGCCTTCGACGTCCCACTCGCAGGTGTAGAGCAGGAACCGGACGAGGGACTGTTCGTCGTCCGGATCGCCGCCGGCGTCGGTTTCGATGATGAGACGGAGCCGGGAAGCATCCGGTGGTGCGGCGCGGGTGTGCCGGGTCGAGAGGCAGGCCGCGAGGCCGAACGCGCAGAGCCAGGCGATGGCCCGCCGGTTGGCGCCCGAACCTTTCGGAATGGATGGCGAGCCAGCAGGCATGGCTTCCTCACGAAGTGGATCAAAGCACGACTTCAGTGCCGACGCCTTCGTCGGTGAAGATCTCCAGCAGCACGGCGTGGGGCACGCGCCCATCGACGAAGGAGACTTTTTCGACGCCGGCCTGGATGGCGGCGACGGCGCCGTCGACTTTCGGGATCATTCCCTGGTCCACGATGCCGGCTTTCTTGAGGGCATGCACTTCGGTGGAGGGCAAGTGGGCGATGAGTGTGGCCGGGTTTTTCGGGTCGCGCAGGAGTCCGGGGACGTCGCTCATGAAGACCAGGCGCCTGGCCTTGGCGATGGCGGCCTGGGCTGCGGCCACATCGGCATTGCAGTTGTAAACCTGGCCATCTTCGCCGCGGGCGGTTGGGCTGATGACGGGCACCAGGCCTCGCGCGAGACACTCGATCAAGACGGCGGTATTGACCGACACGACCTCGCCGACGTAGCCGAGGTCGAGTTTAGCGCCGGTTTGGTCCGGGTTCTCCAGCCAAAGTTTGCGGCAGGTGAAAATTTCCGTGCCGGCAAATCCTTTGGCCGCGCCTCCCAGGGAGTTGATGGTGGCGACGATGTTGGGGTTGATTTCTCTCGACAACAGCTGGTCGACGACCTGGGCGGTGGCAGCGTCGGTCACGCGCTGGCCTTGGATAAAGTCAGCCTTCAACCCGGCCTGTTCCATGGCGTGAGTGATCGCCTTGCCGCCGCCATGGACGACGACCGGATCGATGTCAACCGCTTCGAGAAAGACGATGTCGCGCGCCACGCTCTGGCGGACGTTTGGATCGGGCGAGTCCATGAAACTGCCGCCGTACTTGATGACAAAGGTGGCGCCCCGAAACTTCTGAATATAGGGCAGTGCTTCGAGCAGCGTCGCGGTCTTGGAGATGAGGTCTTGCATGCCGACGCCAGATTCTTACTCCCGGTGTGGCACAAAATCATCCACAAAGTCATTCGCCCTGGAGGTGCGGGAACATTCCTCAGCCGCCGAGCGACGCCGGATCGTTGACGTCGCCTTTGTTGAAATCGACATATTCCTCGGTGAGATCAGCCGCGTAGAGGATGGCGCAGGCCTGGCCGAGGTTCAGCCGGAGGTGCAGGTCGAATTCCTTTTGGCCCACCCTGGCGCAAAGTGTTTTGAAGCGCGCATGAGTAGGCTGGCCGCGCCGGAGGCTCCAGCAAATCTGGCGGCTGCCGGGCGTACTGTAACCAATGTCGACTTTCTCTTCCACGATCCTCGCCGGGCTGTAGCCGAGCGCGTCGATGATGCGGCCCCAGTTCGGGTCGCCGCCGTGCCAGCTCGTTTTGACGAGCGCGCTGTTGGCCACCGCGCGGGCCGCGGCGTCGGCGTCCGCGAAGGATCTCGCGCCGGTGACGCGGACGGTGACAAAGCGGGAAGCGCCTTCTCCGTCGCGGACGATCATTCTGGCCAATTCGAGACAGACATGATCCAGGGCGGGCTGGAAGAGGCGGAAGCCGTTCGATTTCGGATTGCGGATTGCGGATTGCGGATTTCCGGCGAGGCCGTTGGCCAGCACGAGGACGGTGTCGTTGGTGCTCATGTCGCCGTCGACGGTGATGCGATTGAAGCTGTGGGCGACCGCTTCCTGGAGGGCGGCCTGGAGCGCTTTGGGCTGGATGGCGGCGTCGGTGGTGATGAAGCAGAGCATGGTGGCATGGAGTCGCGCGATTCCCGAGCCCGCCCGGCCGGGAACGGCGGCCGGGCGCGCGCCGTTCCGACTCATGCCGGGTTGAATCATGCCCGCCCCTTTGCAGATGCCCCCGATGCGGACGGGTTTGCCATCCAGCTGGAATTCGACCGCGACCTGTTTCGACCTGGAGTCGCTGGTCCGGATGGCTTCGGCGGCGTCGTCGGCGTGGGCGATATCGTGGCCCAACTGTTGGGTGGCCTGCCGGATACCGGCCTGGACCCGGGCCATCGGCAGCTTCACGCCGATGCGCCCGGTGCTGCCGACCAGGACCCGTTCGGCCGGCAGGCGAAGTTGGCTGGCGGCGAAAGCGGTCATCGCGAAAGCATCGTTGAGGCCTTGGCGGCCGGTGCAGGCGTTGGCATTGCCAGAATTGATCACGATGGCCTGGGCAGCGCCCTGTGGCAGGCGAGCCAGGCAGACTTTGATGGGGGCGGCCTGGACCTGGTTCGTGGTGAACATGCCGGCGACGGCGGCCGGGACTTCGGAGACGATGAGCGCGAGATCGCGTTTTTGACCCTGGTCGGATCCCTTGCCGGTACCCAGGCGTTTGATGTCACAAAACACCCCGCTGGCAAGGAACCCTTGCGGCGCGACGATGGAGCCGTGGATCGTTTTGAACGGCTGTTTCATTTCAATGGGTGACGCGGGCCCCATTGGCGGTCGGCAAAGTTCAGGAACACCGCCCAATCGTCCGCGGTCATGGAGTGTTTGCCTTCGCGGATGTAATAGCCCAGAGGGCTGTCGACCAGTTGACGGTTGGGGGGCATTTCGGTTGCGGCCAGGCCCTCGGCCCCGAGGAAGCGATAAACCGGGTCGGCCGCCTTCAGGACGGCGAACTGGCCGGATGGATTGGCCCACTGGTCCTCCTGCGCATTGGAAAAAAGCACGGGCCGCGGCGCACAAAGGGCGACGAGGCAATGCTGGTCGAAGGGGAGCCGCTCCGGCGCCTCGTTGAATTGCTTGAAGCGCGCGTTGAACCAGTGCGGGAACGAGGTGTTGATCCGTTGCACGGACTCGCCGACTTGGCCCCGGCTCGGCGCGGTGCCACCACAACCGGCCTGGTGCGGAATGGCCAGGGCGATGCGTTCGTCGAACGCCGCCGCGAGCAAGGCGGTTTTGCCGTTGCGGGAATGGCCGACGGCGGCGATGTGACGCGCATCAACGTCGCGGTCCGTCACGAGGTAGTCCACACACCGATGGAAGCCCCAGGCCCAGGCGGCGATGGAACCGCGGTTGGCCGGATTATTCCTGGCCGGGTCGGCGCCGGCCAGCCAGGCATAGATGCCAGCACTGACTTCCTGGCGATCCGCATCGACGTCGCCGCTGTAGAACGCGGCCAGCGCGTAGCCGCGCCGGACGATCTCCGCCAGCGGCCAATCCTGCGCCTGGCCGCCGCGGGCGGCTTCCGTGGCGGCGTGGTTGGTGCAGCCTTTGCACGAATCGTAAAGCCAGCCGCGCGCCAGCGGCACGCGCGGGTCGTCCGTCAGCGCGTGGTTGCCGCAGAAATTCATGGCCAGGAAAACGGGCGCCGGTCCAGCCCGGTGATTGGGCAACACGAGCAGCAAGTCAATCCGCGGCGCGGGGGCGGGGCCGGTTTCCAGCGTGAGAAGCTTGAGGGTGGCCTGTCCTCCGAGAAAATCCCGATGCTCGCCCAGCATCCGGACCTTCGCGGCGGCGGGCTTGGGCGGAATCGTGCCGTACATATAGTGCTGGAACAGCGCCTGCAGTTCCGGCCGGCGTTCGTGAAACCACTGTTGGCGCGAAGTGACATGGCGCCCGTCGAACAGGACCAACGGATCGGGCAAGGCGGCATGGGCCGGCAGGTCGGAAGCTTCCGGGAAGGACGTCCGGCTTGACGGGGTGGAGCAGCCGGCGAGCAGTCCGGCGACCAGCGCGGCTTTCCGGCGGGTGATGAAGCAGAATTTCATGATTTGATTGGGGAAGAAGGTGCAGGGGCGTTCTGGTTGGCGGGCGACTAGCGTTGCGGCACGACGTTCAGGGCATCGAGACGGAGTCCTTCGACCTTTTGCGTCGCTCCACCCGGCCAGGTGATGATGACTTCATCCACCCGGGTGGCGGGTCCGAGGCCGAAAGTGACCGGGAGCTCGGATTGGGAAAGATAGCTGCGCGTCGGCATGACCTGTCGCGAGAGGGTCTGGCTTCCGACGCGAAGCTTGACCCAGGCGCCGATGGCATCGCGATTACTCCTGGACCCGATCAGTTTGAGGCGCATCCAGTGGTGGTTGAGATGTTGATCATTGCGCAAGAGCAGAGGGGGCCCGGCGATCTGGGTCATCACGACATCGAGATCCCCGTCCCCATCGAGGTCGGCGAAAGCCGAGCCGCGCCCGACGATGGGTTTGAAAATGGACGCGCCGCATTTTTCCGGTGGCACGGTGACGAAGCTGACGCCGCGGCGGGCGCCCCGGTTCCAGAACAGCTGTGCCGGCTGGCGGTATTGCTGGCCTGGTTGGAGCTGGTGAATCTGTTCTTCGAGATGGCCGTTGGTCGTGAGCACATCGAGGCGCCCGTCCAGATCGTAGTCGAAAAAGAACAGGCCGAACTTGAGCAACGATCGGCTGGCCGGTCCGACTCCCTCGGTGATGGCCTCGTCGGCGAACAGCAGTGCGTCGCGTTGGGAGACGTAGAGGGCGTTCATTTCGTTGGCGAAGTTGCCGATGGCCACGCCGAGCGTGTCGTCGTTGCGGAACCGGGCGGCGTCGATCCCCATGGCGCCTCGCGCCATGCCGTAGGCGTCGAAGGCAATGCCGGAACGGGAGCCGATTTCCTGGAAGGTGCCGTCGTGCTGATTGCGGAAGAGGAAATTCTGGACCGTGTCGTTGGCCACGACGAGATCCATCCAGCCGTCGTTGTCCACGTCCACGGGGGCCACCGCCAGCGACTTGGCCACGGGCCGGCTCGTCGCCGGATTGGTCACCTGCATCCCGCTCGAGGCCGAGACGTCGGAGAACCGGCCCTGACCATCATTGCGATAGAGGGAGGGAAACGTGCCCTGGAAATTCATCGGGGGACCGTAGGCGCGGTGGACGCCGTCGAACTTGTAACCGACTTCCATGTCAATCGCCTTGGACCAGCTGACGTAATGGCAAACGAACAAGTCCAGGTCGCCATCGTTGTCATAATCAATCCACGCCGCGCTGGTGCTCCAGTCGTTGGTCGAGCCACCAACGCCGGCGGCGGCCGTCACCTCTTCGAATCTTGCACCGCCCAGGTTGTGGAAGAGCCGGTTGCCTCCGACGCCGGTGATGAGCACGTCCGGGAAACCGTCGTTGTCGTAATCGCCCACGGCCACGCCCATGCCGTAGAAGCTCACGTCCAGACCCGATCCGGTGGTGACGTCCTGGAACCGACCCTGGCCGTCGTTGCGGTAGAGCGCCATCGTGGACGGCTTCCGGTCGCCGGCGGTTTTCCAGGGCCAGGAAGTCGCGTTGATGAAGAGCAAGTCCTGGTCGCCGTCGTTATCGAAGTCGAAGAAGGCAACGCCACCGCCCATGGATTCAGGCAGCAGTTTGTCGCCGTAGGCTCCGTTCTCGTGGACGAACGAGACGCCGCTCTCGGCGGTGATATCAGTGAACGCGGCGTCGGGGATTTCGGCCAGAGTGCTGGGCGGCAGCGCCGCGGGCCGGAGCGAGGTTATCTGCGGTGGCTGGGGCGCCGGCGGACGCATCCCCCACCAGGCCAATCCGGCGCCGAGCAGGGCGAGGGCAAGCCCGGCGGCCCACCAAGTCCAGCGCCGGGCCCGGCGTCGGACGCGCGGCTCGGCGGGCGGGCGCGACGGATCGGTTTGTTCTGGCGGCGACGATTTCATGCGTCGGGATTCAGGGAGAATTCAGTCAGAGCGTGGTGAATTCAACAGAATTAGTTCTGTAAATTCCGCCGATTCTGCCGAAAGTTCCCTCGACATGGCGATGCTCGGACAAACTCGCAAGCGGTGGTCGCAGTGGCTGCTGCTGTTCGCTTTTTGGACGGTGCTCGGCCTGGCCTTTGCCGGGCAATTGTATCTTTCGCGTTCCAGAATCGGTGATCCGGTGACGTGGGGATTTGCGCTCGAACGGGCCCTGGCGACGTGGTATCTGTTCGCGTTACTCTCGATTCCGGCGCTGTGGGTGGGCCGCCGATTTCCCTTCGCGGGCACGGGGTGGCGTTTGGCCGGGGCGGTGCACCTGGGGGCGAGCGGCGTGTTCTCGCTCAGTTGGATGTTGCTCCGGGCGGTGGTGGAACAGTGGCAAAGCCGGGGCGATCTCTATCCGGTGACGTTCCGGGCCGCGTTCAGCCAGGCGCTCATGGCGACTTTCTTTTTCAACCTGCTGATCTATTGGGGCGTGATTCTGGCGCAGCACGCCTTCGATTATTACGCGAAATTCCACGAGCGGGAACGGCACACCGCCGAACTGGAGGCGCACCTGGCTCAGGCCCGGCTGCAGGCCCTGCAGATGCAACTGAACCCGCATTTCCTGTTCAACACGCTCAACGCCATTTCCTCCCTCATGCACAAAGATGTCGAAGCCGCGGACCGGATGATCGTTCTGTTGAGCGACCTGCTGCGTTACGCGCTGGAGAGCACCGAAGAGCAGGAAGTGTCCCTGCGCCAGGAATTGGAATTCCTCGATCGTTACCTGGAGATTCAGAGGGCTCGATTCGGGGATCGGCTGGTGGTCAGCCGGGAAATCGACCCGGCGACGCTGGAGGCCCATGTGCCGAACCTGGTCCTGCAGCCGCTGGTGGAAAATGCGATCCAGCACGGCATCGCGCCGCATGCTCGGGCCGGCCAGATTGTGCTGCGAGCCGGACGGCGTGACGGCCGGCTCGAGTTGGAAGTGCAGGACAACGGGGGTGGTCTGCCCGGAAACGGGTTGACACGCGAAGGCATCGGGCTGGGCAACACCCGCGCGCGGCTGCAACAACTCTACGGCGCCGCGCATCGCCTGGAATTGAACAACGCGGCAGAAGGAGGCGTCGTGGTGCGCGTCAGCCTGCCGTGGCGTGTCGATCGCGGGCCGTAGCCATTGACGATTTACGATGTACGATTTACGAGCGCCGCGCCGCGCAGATCGCCGGGCGCGCGCGAATCGCGTAGAGCCGCGATGACCCCACCGGAAGCTCGTAAATCGTACATCGTAAATCGTACATCGTAAATCGCTGGGGCCGGGAGACCCCCGGTCCGAATCGCCAGGTTCATGGAGGGCCCCGATGGCCTTTGGGCACGCACCGGGCCCCGTCGTATATCGCTTGCGCCGGGAGCACGCTTGATGCTTCCATACTTGCCGCTGTGAAGATCCGCGTTCTCGTTGTGGATGATGAGCCGTTGGCGCGCGAGCGCGTCCGCCAGTTGCTCGAGACGGAGCCCGACCTCGAACTGATCGGAGAATGCTCGGATGGCGCCTCGGCCGTGCAGGCCATTCGCCAGCAGTCTCCGGACCTGGTTTTCCTTGATGTGCAGATGCCGGAACTGGACGGGTTCGGCGTGGTGGAAGAAGTGGGGCGCGAGCAAATGCCGGCGGTGATTTTCGTGACGGCCCACGATCAGTTTGCCTTGAAGGCCTTCGAGGTCCACGCGGTGGATTATCTGCTGAAACCGTTCGACAAGGAACGATTCAAGACCGCGCTCCGGCGCGCGATGGACCACGTGCGCCGCCGGCAGACCGGCGACTTGAGCCAGCAACTCAGCGCCTTGCTGGCCGATGTGCGGCCGGAATCGAAAGCGAAATACCTGGACCGCCTGGCGATCAAAAGCAGCGGACGCGTCGTCTTCGTGAAAGTGGACGACATCGACTGGATTGAAGCGGCCGACAATTACGTGAGTTTGCACGTCGGCCAGGAGGAACATCTCCATCGCGAGACGATGTCGACCATCGAAGCGCAACTTTCGCCGGCGAAGTTCATGCGGATCAGCCGTTCCGCGATTGTGAATATGGATCGCATCAAGGAGCTGCAACCGCTCTTCCACGGCGAGTATGCCGTCATTCTTCGCCAGGGCACGCGCCTGACTCTCAGCCGCAGCTACCGCGACAAGCTCGACCAGCTCATGGGCCGGGTGTCTTGAGGCTCCTGCCGAACCCACTTCCCATGAACCTGGCGATTCGGACCGGGCGGTCTCTCGAGCCCAGCGATTTACGATTTACGATTTACGATTTACGAGCGCCGCGCAGCGCAGATCGCCGGGCGTGCGAATCGCTTAGAGCCGCGAACACTCCATCGGAAGCTCGTAAATCGTAAATCGTAAATGGCTGCGGGCCGGGACGGCCCGCGGTGCGTCCTCGGCCCGCTTTTTACAAATCCGTGACATTTGCTTTCCGCCCGGCGCCTAGGCTTTGCTCAGACATGACGCAACGCCGCGACACGCTGAGCCGGTCCCGCCCGCGCCCGCCCACTTTCTTCTGGCAAGGCGTCCTCATTCTGCTGCCGGTGGTGGTCCTTGCTGGCGCGGGCTTCCTGTCCCTGCGCCAGGACAAAGCTCTGGCCCGGCACGAAGCCACGGAAAGAGCCCAGGCCCTCGCCGAGGACGTGGTGAATCGCTTGTGGACCAAGCTCACGGCGCGGGCGAACCTCGAGCAATTCAAAGCCCACGCCTTCCACGTCGATGGCCGCGGCAGACTTCTCTTCCCGCCCCCGGCCGTTCCCCTGCCATCGCCTCGACCGTTCGACCTGGCCAGCCTGACCGAACCGCAAGCAAAGCTGTGGTTGGTGGCCCACCAGCCGGCGACGGACGCCGTTTCCCGCTCCGACGCGATCGCGGCCTGTCGTCAGTTCACCGATCTGAACCCGCCGGCGTTCTTTCTCGGGGCAGCGCAATTCCATCTTGGTTGGTTGCTGGAGAGCGACGGAAAATTCGTCGAAGCAACCGCGGCCTATCGGCAGATCCTGGAGAAGTTCCCCGAGACAACCGGCGAGAGCGGGCTGCCGCTCGCGCCGTTGGCACAACTCAAAATTCTCCAATTGAGCGCGCGCGACTCTGCCATGGCGGGCTCCTCCCTCGCTCCATTCCTCGAGGCGTTTTGTTCGAACCTGGTTGACCATCCCTCGTTCGTGACGGCGCACTTGCTGGCCAGGGCGGCGGAAATCGAGCCGGCTCTCGAGCTGGGCAACATCGTCGAGCCGTGGCAGAGCGAATGGGAACGAGAAGAATCGTTGCGCGTGCTGGCAGCCGCAGCGCGGGCGCAGGCCATCGCGCCGCGCGATGATGATTTGAATTCCAACCTGGTGTTGCTCGCGACGAACGAGACCCCGGCGGTCCCCAGCCTGCTTTGGTTTCATGCGCCGGATCTCAGCCCGACGCCGCAGCCGATTTTTCCGCCGACGAAACAGACCTTCAACCCCGCGAGCAGATCCGCAGAAAAAGTCACGGTCACCGCGACGATTTCGGGCCTGGGTTGGCCGCGGCCGGCGCCGGCCCCACCGAGACGGACTCGGCCGCAGGCAGCGCAAGACGAGGTCGAGTGGCTGGGCGCGCGGCTCGACGACGCGCGCGGCGGCTCCTGGATTGTTTGCCGCGCGATGGGGCCGTTCGTGCCCGCGGCGACCAACGTGATCGCCGACTCCCCCGCCTGGGCCGAGCTTCGCAGCAGTCTCCCGCCACTGCCTCCATGGTTTGATTTTAGCCTGGATGTGGCCGGCGCGACGGTGGCGTCCGGCAAGGACTTGTCCATTGTCTCCTACCGCTCCGCCGGCAAAGGCGGCGGGTCGACCTGGCAGAGAATCGCGCCTGGTTCACCCCCGGAAGTGCTGGCCACGGCCCGGCGTCTCGAGCGCGGCATCGAATTGCTCCGGGTCAACCTCCACCTGGTCAGCCCGGAGATGCTTTTCGCGCGGCAGCAGGCGCGCAGCCGGTTGTTCGGGCTGCTCATTGCCACCTCGACCTTCGCCGCCGTCGTCGGGTTTGTTTCCGCGCGCCGCGCCTTCCTGCGGCAAGAACAACTCAGCGAACTGAAAAGCAACTTCGTCTCGAGCGTCTCCCACGAGCTGCGCGCGCCCATCGCCAATGTCCGTCTGCTGGCGGAGAACCTGGAGCGCGGCGCCGTGCCGGACGTGGCGAAGCAGGGAGAGTATTTCCGTTTCATCGGCCAGGAATGCCGCCGGCTCTCCGCCCTGGTCGAGAACGTCCTGAACTTTGCCCGCATCGAACAGGGCTGCAAACAATACGACTTTGAACCGACGGACCTGCCCGGGCTGGTCCGGCAGACCGTCACGCTGATGGAACCTTCCGCGCTGGAGAAGCAAGTCCGGCTGTTGGTAGTGGAGCCGGCAGGCGGGCTGGGAGAGTTGCCGCCTGCGCCGTTGCTTGACGGCCAGGCCATCCAACAGGCGCTGGTCAACCTCCTGGACAACGCGCTAAAACACTCCCCAGCCGGTTCCACTGTGACCGTGGGTTTGGAAGGCGCGCCGCCCCCGAACGCCAGCATCCCGTCCGCCGGTGCCGAGGCATCCAGTCAGTCGAGGAGTGAAGCGGGCAGCTTCGTGAGCGGGCCGCCGGCGTCGCGCGCGACGCTCCGGTTGTACGTCCAGGATGAGGGTCCCGGCATCCCTCGCGAAGATCACGAACGCATCTTCGAGCGGTTCTACCGGCGCGGCTCGGAGCTGCGGCGCGAAACCCAGGGAGTGGGGATCGGTCTAAGCATCGTGAAACACATCGTCGAAGCCCATGGGGGACGTGTCACTGTGGAAAGTGAACCCGGCCGGGGCAGTCGCTTCACCATTGAGCTGCCTCCGGGAGGCGATGCCGCCACGCCAATCTCGCGATGAACTCCCGCATCCTGATCATCGAAGACGAACTGCCCATGCGCACCGCGCTTCGGGACGTGCTTCAAGCCGAGGGCTACCGCGTTCTCGCCGCGGCCAATGGCGAAGAAGGCCTGGAGCGCGCCCTGGCCGACAAGCCCGATTTGATCCTGCTCGATCTTATGATGCCGAGAATTGACGGCTACACGGTCTGCGCGGAATTGCGCCGGCTTTCGAACCCGGTCCCGATTCTCATGCTCACCGCCAAGGGCCAGGTCGAGGACCGGGTCAAGGGACTGGACGTCGGCGCGGACGATTACCTGGTCAAGCCGTTCAGCACCGCGGAACTGCTGGCGCGGGTCCGGGCCGTCCTTCGTCGTGTCCAGCGCGCGCGCAAGGCCCTGCGCACGCTCGCGCTGGGCGACGTGCGCCTGGACTTCGTCCAGCAAAAAGCCTGGCGCGGCAAGACCCCGCTGCATTTGACCACCAAGGAATTCGCCATCCTCCGTCTCCTCGCCGAAGCCGACGGGGAGCCGGTCAGTCGCGATCGTTTTCTCGACGCGGTCTGGGGTTACACCTCGTTTCCGACGACGCGCACGGTCGATATGCACATCGCCAGTCTGCGGGGCAAAATCGAAAAGAATCCCGAAGCGCCACGTTTTATCCAAACCGTGCATGGCGTGGGCTATCGCCTCTCAATGAGCAATGAGCAATCAATTTCGTAACTGTTCAGGAGTCATGGACGCCCGCCCTCACCCCGGCCCTCTCCCCCGGGGAGAGGGAGCTTCCTTTGCCGCGCTGGGACGATGGGGCGTTATTCGGCGGATTGAGCGTCCCATGCGCATTCTGCTAGCGCGGCAACAGCGAGAGCAGGGGAGCTTTCAAGACGCTCGGACACGAGCTCCCTCTCCCCGGGGGAGAGGGCCGGGGTGAGGGCGAAAGCAACCTCAAACCTGAATAGTTACTCAATTTCATGAAAACGTTATTACTGTTTTTCGCCTTGCTCGTCGCCGTCACCGTCAACGCGGCTGACGACTTCGTCGGCGCGGTCCAAAAAGGGCTCTTCGAGGAGGAAGCCAATCACAATCTCGAAGCGGCGATTCAAGCCTACCAAATGGTCCTGGCCACCCACGACGAGCAACGCAAATTAGCCGCCACCGCCCTGTTTCGCCTGGGCGAATGTTACCGCAAACTCGGGCGGACCAACGACGCCGTCGCGCAATACCAGCGGCTGTTGCGCGATTTTTCCGACCAGGGGGCGCTGGCCAGACTCTCCGAACAGAATCTCACCGCGCTGGGCACAAGCCGCGGTCCGGGCGAAGTTCTCCCGCCCGTCGCCGCCACCGAGGACGAGGAAAAGGAAGTCCGCCGCATCCAGGCGTTGATCAAGGACAGCCCGGATTTGATCAACAGCCAGGGGTCACAAGGTGGAACCCCTTTGCACACTGCCGCTCTCAATGGCCAGCTAGCCGTCGCCAGGTTCTTGCTCGCCAACGGCGCTGACGTGAACAGCCAGGAGACGAGAGATAGAAGCACCCCGCTGCACCTCGCCGCGCGCGCCGGGGGAAAGAGTATGGTTGAGCTATTGCTGGCAAATGGGGCCCGGGTGGATGTCCAGAAGCCTGATGGAAACACGCCACTCTTTGTCGCGGCGTTCAGAGGCTACAGAAGCGTGGTCGAAGTGTTGCTGGCCAACCAAGCGAATCCGAACATTCCCGGCGATGGGACGACGAGAAGCCCGAGAAGCCCGCTCCATGCCGTGGCTGGAGCAAATAACAGCGAAATCGCTGCCCTCTTGTTGGCCAACGGGGCCGAGGTCGACGCGAGGGACAAAGGCGGCGCCACCCCACTTCACGACGCTGCTTCCGCTGGGGCGACCAATGCGGCGGTCTTGCTGCTTGAACACCGGGCGGAAGTGAATGCCAGGGATCGTGACGAGCGGACCCCTTTGCACTACGCGGCTTTGAACGGCCACACGGCCGCCGCCGCGTTGCTGCTGGCGGCCAAAGCGGATCCCAACGCCGAGGATCAAGCGCGCTTCAGGCCGCTGCACCTCGCAGCGCAGAAGGAGTCGGGCGCGCTCGTCGATGCCCTGATCGCCGGTGGGGCGGAACCGAACGCTCGTGACGGGGAACGCCAGACCGCGCTGGATATAGCCGTCTCCAAGGACAGCGCCACGGCCGTCGCCGCCCTGCTGCGAGGCAAGGCCGATCCGAACATCGTCGTGGCCGGCAGTTGGACGCCGCTCTACAGTGCGGTCGCGCGCAAGCGGAAGGATCTGGTCGAACTGCTTCTCGAGAACGGTGCCAATCCCAACGTCCAGATCGAAAAGGATCCCGGCTACTCTGCAGGCGTCACGCCCCTGTCGCGGGCAGCGATCAACAACCAAGGGCCGATTGTTGCGCTGCTGCTCGAGCACAAGGCGGATCCAAATATGCACGACGACCGTGGGAACGCGCCGCTTCGCTGGGCCGTGGGGATAGGAGACGCTGCGATGGTGGAGGATCTCCTGAAACATGGCGCGGACCAGGAAACCAGAAGCGCCGAGGGCGAGACCCCGCTGACGCTCGCCATCGGGCGTGGCGATCCGCAGATCGTTGGACTGTTGTTGAAAAATGGCGCTAATCCGAACGCGCGCACTAGGAACGGCCAGACCCCGCTGCACAAGGCCGCCTACTACGACAAGAAAGAATTACTCGAGTTATTGCTGGCCAACCAGGCCGACCCCAATGCCACTGACAACGAAGGACGAACCGCGCTCGATTACATCAAGCAGGACCTCCGCTACAGGGATGCTGGTGTTCCGCAGCCGCTCCTGCGCCCTACTGCTTCCTTGGCCCCCGGCTTCGCGCGCCCGGAGCCCGCGCTCAGTCCGCGGCAGAGCGAATTGATCGCCGTCTTGCGCAAAAGCGGCGCGACCGAGTGGGCCCCGCGACCCGGCCAACTCACGCTCACACGCCGCAGCAACGGCAGTGTGTCGGCCGTATTCCGCCAGGGCACGAACGACAATCAATTCACGCTGTTTGATCTGATCGCGGCCGCTGAGGTTGACGGCCGCGCAGGACGCTGGCCGTTCCCTGATTTCAGCCATGTCACCATCAGCCGGCTCAACGACAACACCGGCCAGATGGAGCAAATCCCGGTCAACGTCGCCGAAGCCATCGCGGCGGGTGATTGCTCGCGCAATGTTCCGCTTCGTTGGGGAGACCTGGTCGACATTCCGGAGCGCGAGCACGGGTTGAATGAGATTTCGTTGGGATTGCCCGCGGACTTTGCGCAAGCGCTCGCCGGTTGTCTCTCCCGGACCGTTCAGGTGACGGTGAAGCGGCAGACCCGGGAACTGCCTCTAAAAGTGAAAACGTTTCAAGTTGCCGGAAGTGCTGTCGGCGTGGCGGGCGCCTGGTCCATCAGCCATCCGGAGTTCTGGCTGGCTCCAGTGCTCCGGAACAGCGGGTTTCTTCTGACTTCTTCCGATCTCCAGCATGTCCGGGTAAAGCGGACGGACCCGACCACGGGAAAGCCCAAAGAGTGGGTATTCGACCTCGATCGGCTCGAGGCGCCCAACGACCTCTGGCTGCGCGATGGAGACCAGATCGAGGTGCCGGAGAAGTAGGGTTTGCAGTCCCGGCTTCGTACCTGTTTAGCAACCTCCACCAGACCGCGCCTTCTTCGCCTAGGGGATTGCACATTGCACATTGCTCATTGCACATTGCTCATTGCACATTCTGTCGCTTGCGTCCCCTTCCAACCCTCACGAGTGAACGAGGAGCATAAGGAATGAAAAATGAGCAATGAGCAATGTGCAATGAGCAATGTGCAATCCGCTAAACACATAACCGGCTTCAGCCGGTCCGCGCTCGCAGCGGCGTGACACCACCAGGACCGCCTGAAGGCGGGACTACGAACGGGGGGACTACAAACATTACTTTGCCGTCCGCCGGTGCACTTTGTGGATGGCCGCCTGGTCGGTGCACTTGATTACCAATTCGTCGATGCAGACGTGGGGCGGGCGGGTTGCGACCCACACCAAGGTTTCAGCGATGTCTTCGGCGGTCAGCGGTTGGACGCCTTCATAGACTTTCCTGGCCTTCGCTTGATCGCCTTTGAAGCGGACGACGGAAAACTCGGTCTCGGCCATGCCGGGATCGACGGTGCAGACGCGCACGCCGGTGCCGCAAAGTTCGAGGCGAAGGGCTTTGGTGATTTGCAGTTCCGCGGCTTTGGCGGCGCAGTAGGCGGCGCCGCCTTCGTAAGCGACGCGACCGGCAATCGAGCCGATGTTGATGATGGAACTGCCCGGGTTCCGTAGCATCAGCGGCAGAAAGGCGCGGGTGACGCGCAAGACCCCGAGGACGTTCGTCTGCACCATGAATTCCCAGTCCTCGTCTTTGCCTTCGGCGACGGGATCGAGGCCCTTGGCGCCGCCCGCGTTGTTGATCAGCACGTCGAGCCGGTCGGTCAATGTGCCGGCCCATTTGGCGAATGCATTGACGCTGCTGGTCTGGGACACGTCCAGGGACGAATATTTCGCCTGCGCCGCGCCGGCTTTACCCGCCTCTTCCGCCACGGTCTGCAGGCGGTCGACGCGTCGCGCGCCGAGCAGCAGGTTGGCTCCCTCGCGCGCGAACGCGCGGGCCGCGGCCGCGCCGAAGCCGCTGGAGGCGCCGGTGATTAAAACCCACTGGTTGGCGAGTGCGGATGGCATGTGGAGAATAGAGGTGAGCGGCCAGAAGTTGGCAATAACGATTTCAGTGGCGTGGTAGGGACGCGTTCCACCGCGTCCCACTTTGGCTTTCGCGACGCATGGGACGTGTAATGCGCTGGGAGTTTGCCGCTCGATCCATTTCGGGTTGGCGGATGTCGAAGGGGGAAGTTAGGGACGGGGTGGAACCCGTCCTGACCACGGGGGGTAGGGACGTGCCGTGCGCTGGGAGTTTGCCGCTTGATCCATTTCGGGTTGGCGGCCGACGAAGGGGGAAGTTAGGGACGGGGTGGAACCCGTCCCTACCACGTCAACGGCAAGAACTCTTTGACGGGCGCCCGGGAAGTTCCCAGACTCGGTCCGTATGAAACCGCTCTCGATAGTCCCGGCCTTCGCGGGGTGGCTTCTCTATTCCGGCGCAGCGGGTGGGGGCCAGGCTCCGGTGGTGGGCTTTTCCCAAATCGGGGCCGAGAGCGCCTGGCGCACCGCGGAGACCGAATCGATCCGGTCCGAAGCGCGCAAGCGCGGAGTTAAACTGCAATTCTCCGACGCCCAGCAAAAACAGGAAAACCAATTCAAAGCGCTCCGTTCCTTCCTGGCTTTGGGAGTTGATGCCATCATCCTCGCGCCGGTCGTGGAGACGGGTTGGGAACCGGTCCTGAAAGAAATCAAACAAGCCCGCATTCCCGTGATCCTTGTGGACCGTGGCATCAAGGTCACGGACGAATCGCTCTACACCACGCTGATCGCTTCAGACTTCGTGGCGGAGGGACGCATGGCCGCCGCGTGGCTGGGCGAGAAATTGGGCGGCAAGGGCAACATCGTCGAACTCCAAGGAACACCTGGCGCCGCCCCGGCGATTGATCGCAAGCGCGGCTTCGCCGAAGGACTTGGCAAGTTTCCCGACCTGAAAATCATCAAGTCACAGAGCGGCGATTTCACCCGGTCCAAGGGCAAGGAAGTGATGGAGGCGTTCCTCAAGGCCGAAGGCAAAAACATCCAGGCCGTCTATGCGCACAACGACGACATGGCGCTGGGCGCCATCCAGGCGATCGAAGAGGCCGGGCTCAAGCCGGGCGTCGACGTGTTGGTCGTCTCGATCGACGGCGTCAAGGGCGCCTTTGAAGCGATGGTGGCCGGCAAGTTGAACTGCACGGTCGAATGCAATCCGTTGCTCGGGCCGGCCGCGTTCGACGCGATCGAGGCGATTGGCGCCGGCCGGCGGTTGCCGAAGAAAACGATCGTGCAGGACCGGGTCTTCGACCAATCAGTCGCCCGGGACGTCATGGCCAGCCGCAAATATTAAGTGGCCCAGGTTGGGCAGAATTTCACTTTTCGCCGGGATGGACGAGATTTCGTGTCCGCTGCTTACCCCAACACCGCTGGCGAGCGCGACCGCTGGATTCGAGCGCGTCGTCCGGCGCGGCACGGGCTCGATCCACTGCGTCCGTTCGCCTGCCTGACGGAACAGGAACGGACCGACTCCGGTGAAGTCGTGTCGGTGGCCACCGTCTTCCTGACGAACCGAGAGTGTCCCTGGCGCTGCCTGATGTGCGACCTGTGGCAGAACACGCTGACGAAGTCAGTGCCCGCGGGAGCGATTCCGAAGCAGATCGACTGGGCGCTGAAGGAGTTGGGAGCGGCTCGCGACGCCGGTTGCGCATCGGCAGTTCGTAGTCCCGGCTTTAGCCGGTCTGTGCCGCCTAAAGGCGGGACTACAAACGAGGGGTTCGCGCTAGTTGTTCGTAGTTCCGGCTTTAGCCGGCCGGTGCCGCCTGAAGGCGGGACGACAAACCGCGGGACGACAAACGCGGCGCGACCGCGCCAGATCAAACTCTATAACAGCGGCAGTTTCTTCGATCCCCGTGCCATTCCGCCGGGAGATTATCCGGCGATCGCGGCGCGCGTGCACGGGTTCGAGCGGGTGACGGTCGAGTGCCATCCATCGTTGGTGGGCGAGTCCACTTTGCGCTTCCGCGATCTGTTGGCTGGCCAACTGGAAGTGGCGATGGGGCTGGAGACCGTGCACCCGCAGGTGTTGCCCAGGCTGAACAAGCGGATGACCCTGGAGCAGTTCTCCCGGGCCGCGGATTTTCTCCGGGAACACGGCGTGGCCCTGCGAGTCTTCATTCTTGTCAAACCGCCTTTCCTCGATGAAGCCGAGGCCCTCGAATGGGCGAAGCGCTCCGTCGATTTCGCCTTCGACTGCGGCGCGGCGGTGGCTTCCTTGATCCCGACGCGATCGGGCAATGGGGCGTTGGAAGCGCTGGCCGAACGCGGAGAATTCTCCCCGCCGCGTCTGGCCACGCTGGAGGCGGCGTTGGCCTACGGCGTCGGTCTCCAGAGAAAGCGGGTCTTCGCGGATTTGTGGGACCTGGAGAAGTTTTCCGATTGCGACCGCTGCTTTTCCAAGCGGAAGGAGCGACTGGAGCGAATCAATTTGAGCCAGATGAACGAGGCGCCGGTGCAATGTCGTCGCTGTGTTGATCTCAATTCGGCGCGAGGCCGGCCTACCGGGCGAAAGGATGGACGCTGATTTTGACCTGGCGGTGATCGGCTCCGGTTTCGGCGGTTCGCTGCTGGCGATGCTCGCGCGGCGACTGGGCCGGTCGGTGGTGTTGCTGGAGCGGGGCCGGCATCCGCGCTTTGCCATTGGGGAATCTTCGACGCCCCTGGCCAACCTGCTGCTGGAGGAATTGGCGCGCCGTTACGGTCTGCCGGAGGTCGCCCCGCTCGCCAAATGGGGCAGCTGGCAAAAGGCCCGCCCGGAGATCGCGTGCGGCCTGAAGCGAGGATTTACTTTTTACCATCACGTGTTGGGTCAGCCGTGGAAAGAGACGCCGCATCGCGGCAATGAACTTCTCGTGGCGGCCAGTCCGCACGATGGCGTGGCCGATACGCACTGGTATCGATCGGATTTCGATCAGTTCTGTGTGCGGGCCGCCCAGCACACCGGCGCCGAGTTCCTCGACGAAGTGAAGCTCAGTTGCGCGCAATTCTCCGAGCAGGGCGGAGAACTATCCGGCGAGCGCGCCGGCGGAGCCCTGAAGCTGCGCGCCCGTTTCGTGGTGGACGCCAGCGGGCCGCGCGGTTTTCTCCATGGTGTGCTGGCGTTGCCGGAAGTGTCGTGGGCGACGCTGCCGGCGACGCAAGGGCTCTACACGCATTTCCGGTCCGTGCGCCGCTGGGATGAACTTCATGCCCCGGCCGGGGAGCCGCCCTATCCAGTGGACGACGCGGCGCTGCATCATGTCTTCGACGGGGGTTGGATTTGGGTGCTGCGCTTCAACCATGGCGTCACCAGCGCGGGGTTGGCGGCGGGCTCGTCACTGGCGGAGGCCTTGCAACTGGCGGAAGGAAAGGCGGCCTGGGAGCGGTTGCTCGAACGGCTCCCTGCGGTGCGCGAACAGTTCGCCGGAGCCACCGAGTGTCTTCCGTTCCAGCATGCGCCGCGTCTCTCATTTCGCAGCGGGTCGGCCACGGGCGAGCGGTGGGCGTTGCTCCCATCGGCTGCCGGGTTTGTGGATCCGCTGCTCTCGACGGGCTTTCCGCTCACGTTACTCGGCCTGGAGCGGCTGGCGCAGTTGCTCGAGGAGGACTGGGACTCGCCGCGCTGGGCGGAAGGACTCCGCGCTTATGGCCGGCAAACCTTCCATGAGCTCGACGGGGCCGCCGCCTTGATCGGCGCGCTCTACGCCAATCTGCACGATGCCGAAGTGTTCAACGCGCTGACGTTGCTCTATTTCGCCGCGGCGACGTATGCCGAGACGGCGCGCCGGCTGCAGCGGCCGGGGCGGCCGCCGGCTTTTCTCCTGTTGGATCATCCGCAGTTTGGCCCGGCTTTTCGCGCCTGCGTGGAGGGCGGGCTAAGGGGAGCCCGCCGTGACGGGTCCGGTGCGGAGAAGCGCGTGCGGATCCGATCGATTCTTGAGGCGATCGAGCCAATCAACCTGGCCAGACTGGGCGATCCGGCGCGGCGCAACTGGTATCCGGCTCGCGGCGAAGATTTGCTCGAGGCCGCGCCGAAGCTGGGCGTGGACCGATCGGCCATGGAGGATTTACTCACGCGCTGCGGCTTTGCCGCGAGGTGAACCGATTTCGGATTTCGGATTTCGGATTTCGGATTTCGGCTTGATCGTTCTGAGCTCTTCCCACGCCTTCGTAACTCTTCAGGTTTGAGGTAGCTTTCGCCCTCACCCCGGCCCTCTCCCCCGGGGAGAGGGAGCTTCAATTGCCGCGCTGGGACGAAGTGGGGTTGTGCGGCGGATGGAGCGTCCCATGCGCATTCTACTCACGCGGCAACAGCGAGAGCAGGGGAGCTTTCAAGACGCTCCGACACGATCTCCCTCCCCCCCGGGGGAGCGGGCAGGGGTGCACTGCCGTTGAATTAAGCGAGATGGATACTTCGGGGTGCTTCCACTCCGTGCGTCCTCGTCGGCTCCCAGCCCCAACGGGGCTGAGGCCCAAAGCCCAAGGTTGCCGCGCAGCGGCTACCTTGGGTACCCTGGCCACAGAACGTCCAACCCCGACGGGGTTGAGCCAAGGAAAGCGCACCCGACGCCACAACCCCTTTGGGGTTGTTCATCCCTCAACGCGCCTACCCAGGGTAGGCCCGCTGCGCGGGCCAACCCTGGGCTGAAGGACGCAGCCCCGTTGGGGCACAATTGGAGGATGTTCCTTAATTCAACGGCAGTGGGGCCGGGGTGAGGGCGGGCGTCTATGACTCCTGGCCAGTTACACGCCTTCCAACTTCCGGAAGTCAACTTTGAACTTCGAACTTTGAACTTTGAACTTTGAACCGCGGAAGTCGCCTCTCTTGCGGCGCCGGGCAGGCTGCGATAGGCTTCGCTCATGAGAGTTCTTCTGGCCTGGATTGCGTTCCTGATCTCGATCGCCGGGTGGGCCGAGCCAGCCGCCGGGGTGACGAACCAGACCCGGAAGGTATTTATCCTCCCGATCCGCGATGACATCATGCCGCCCCTGGTCTATCTCGTGCGTCGTGGCGTGAAGGAGGCGATGCAAGCCAAGGCCGACCTGCTCGTGCTCGACATGGAGACCAACGGAGGGCGCGTCGACACCACCCGCGAAATCATCGGTATCCTCAACGAGTTCAAAGGGGAGACGGTGACCTACGTGAACAAGGATGCTTTTTCCGCCGGATCCTTCATCGCGGTGGCGACGAAGCAGATTTACATGGCGCCCGAGAGCGTCATTGGGGCGGCGGCGCCAATCATAGCCTTACCTGGCGGGGGCGGGGCTGAGAAGGTGTCGGACACTTTCGAGCGGAAAATGACGTCGGCGGTTCGCGCGCTGGTGCGGACCAGCGCGGAGAAAAACGGTTATAACATTGCCGTGGTGGAAGCCATGATCGACAAGACCCGCGGGCTGACCCTGACCAACGTGGTCGACGGCGTGACCAACGTGATCGTCATCGCCAAGGAAGGCGATATTCTCACCCTGACCAACACCGAAGCGGAGAAGGAATACGGCAATCCGCCGAAGAAACTGCTCTCCTCGGGGACGGTGAAGGATCTCGACGAACTCCTGAAGTTGCTCGGTTATTCGGGCGCGGAACGCCACGACATCAAGCCGACGGGCATGGAGAAACTCGGGTCGTGGCTCAACGCCATCAGTCCCTTGCTGCTCATCATTGGCGTGATCGGGATCTACATCGAGTTCAAGACACCGGGGTTCGGCCTGCCAGGCATCGTCGGTATTGCCGCGTTCGCGCTCTATTTCCTGGGGGGCTACGTCTCGGGGTTGTCGGGGGCCGAGTGGTTGGTCGTGTTTCTCGTTGGGCTGGCGCTGGTGGTGGTGGAACTGTTCGTTTATCCGGGCACGATCGCCCTTGGCCTGCTGGGCGCGGGGCTGATGCTCGCGGCCTTGATCATGGCCATGGTGGATGTCTATCCCGCACCCACTCCCGGTTTGCTCCCCGCCTTGCCGAGCCTCGACAAATTTGAACTGCCGCTGCGCCATTTGTTGTTCGCCACGCTGGGCGGCGGGTTCGGCATCTGGCTGGCCAGCCGGCTTCTGCCCAAGACGTCGATGTATCGCGCCGTCATTTCCCATTCGGCCAGCGGAGTGAAAACCGAAGCCGCGTTCGAGCAGCGGCAGTTCAAATTTGTCGAGGCTCGGCAAGGCGGGGAGCAAACCGGGAGTGGGTCCGAGTGCGCCATGAGCAATGTGCAATGTGCAATGTGCAATGAGCAATGCCTTGAGTCGAGCCCTGGGCATTGCACATTGCTCATTGCACATTGCTCATTGTTCATTCTTTGGTCATGGGTCGTTGGCCGCTCGGCAGGGTGCGAGAAGACCTGGCGCGGGATCCTCAGTTACCTGAGAGTATCGCTTTGCCGGTGGGGGCAGGAGCGCCGGCGCGCGGTTCGACGGTGACGACGAAGCGGTCGACGGAATCAACGCGCAATGGCGTGCCGAACTGGACCCGCAGGCCGCCCGCGGCCGTGATCGGGAGAAGCCCGCCGCTGACGGGCGTTCGTTGCTTGGGATCGATCAACCAGAGTTGGTAACTTTGGGTCGCCGCCAACGGGGGGAGTCCTTCCAACATGAGCAGGCCGCGCTGGTCTTGTGGACTCCAAATGCAGGCGCCGATGGCGCCCGGAGCGACGTCGGTGGCGGGGCGCAAGACGGCGAGGCGCGCCGAGGCGAAGCGTTCCTTGTCACCGGTCGTCGTCCCGGCGAGCGCTTCTTCGAGGACCTTTTTCTCCCGGGCCAGTTGGTCGGTCTGGTTGCGGTAAAAGGCCAGTTGCCGCTGAGTCTCGGCCTGTTGTTGCTGGAGTTGGTTGGTCAAGGTGTTGGCCTGGCGGTTGAGATCCTCGATCCGCTGGAGAGCCTGCTTTTGGAACTCGGCGAGCCGCTCGTGGTAATTGGTCGTCTCCTGATCGGCCCGCTCCTGGTAGAGGGCGATTTGGCGCTTGAGGTCATCGGCTTCTTCGCTTCGTTGGGAGAGTTGTTCGTTGAGATTGAACGCCTGCTGCCGCAGCGATTGGCCGATCGAGATGAGCGCCACGCAAAGGATGGCGAAGCAGGCGGCCAAGGTCCACGGGGCCCAGGCCAGCCAGGGCGACGCCGCGGCGGGCTCGGCCGGGACGAAGTTGGGGGGTGTGGCCTGGCGCCGGTCGAGCGCATTGAGGATTCGTTGCTTGAGCTCCGGCGGCGGGGCGACGCGCGGGAAGGCCGCCACCATGGCCCCGGCGGTGCCGCGCAGTTCCTTGACCAGGAGTTGGAGTTGCAAGTCGGCCCGCAAGGCAGATTCGAACTCGAGCAATTCGTCGGCCGAGAGTGCGCCGAGCACGTAGAGGCTGGCCTGGGCTTCTTTTCGCTCGTCGATCATGCGATGGCTTTGAGATCGTCGCGCAGTTTCAACATGCCGCGGCGGATGCGGGTCTTGATCGTCGGGACCGGTTGGTTGAGTTCGGCGGCGATTTCGTTTTGGCTCAGGCCTCCCAGAAAAGCCATCTCGATGGCCTGACGCTGTTCCAGCGGGAGGGTGGCCACCGCAGAGCGGATGAGCGCGGCCTGGTCCGGAGTGAAGACCTCGCCTGGCTTGACGGTGCGGGTGAAGATTTCTGTCTCCATTTCGTGGGTGACTTCCTCGAGGAAACGGTAGCGATGCCGGAGGGAATGGAGCCGGTCGATGGCCTTATGGCGGGCCAGAGTCAGGGCCCAGTTGAATGGTTTGTCGGCCGCCGGGTCGAAGTTGGCGGCCTTGTCCCAGATTTGCAGAAACACCTCCTGGAGCAATTCTGAAGCGTCCTCGGCATTGTTCACGACGCGCAAGATGGTGGAGTAGAGGATGGAGGAATAACGATTGTAGAGCTGGGAGAAGGCTTGGCGATCACGCTGGCCGACGCGGGCCAGGAGCTGCGCATCGTCGGCGGTCGTGAGCGGGGTGTTCACTAGGTTCGGTTCCAACGTTCCAGGACGCCCCCATCCACTTTCCACGGGAGGAGGTCGATCCACGCGGGCTGTCTTATACCGGCTTGCCTGCGGGCTGACAAGTTTCCTCGGAGTCTCAAAAAATCAGCCCTGTCCTGCCGCAAAATGCTCGAAATTTGCGCCCGGCTGATTATCCTGCAGACGCTAGTTATGCCGACTCGCCATTGCCACAGTTGCGGCTGGGAATATACCCTCGAAGGATCGCCCGGCCGGACGGAGAGCTGCCATCAGTGCGGCGCGGACCTGAAAGTGTGTTTGAACTGCGTCAGCTACGATCCCAGAGTGGCCCATCAATGTCGGGACCGGCGGGCCGACCCGGTCGCGGAAAAGCACATGGCCAACTTCTGTGAGTACTTCGAATTCATTCGTCGGGAGTGGCAGGGCAAAGCCGAGAACAAACGCGAGGGGGCGGCGCGGGATCAGCTCAGGAAATTGCTCGGGGATTGAGGGGGGTCAAGGTTCAAGGTTCGGAGTTCAAAGTTCGAAGTTCAAAGTTCGAAGTCGCCACTTTGCTGCTCCCACTCGAGACTTTGGAACTTTGAACCTTGAACCTTGAACTTTGAACTTCGAACTCCGAACTCACTTCGCATTGGCCGTGCGGGCGAAGTTGATCGAGTCGCGATACCGCTTGTTGTCGGCGCGGATCCGGGCGGTGAGGGTTTTGCCGATCGCGAAGAGGAAGGGCGCGGCCAGGTCGGGCGCCTCGGCGATGAATTTCTCGAAAGTCTTTGCTGAGATCTTCAGGAGCAGGCTGTCGGTGTTCGCCACCACGTCGGCGGAACGGGGGCCATGGTCGAACAAGGAAATCTCCCCGAAGAATTCTCCGGCGCTGAGGGTGACCAGGATGCTCTCTTTACCGGCAATCATCATGCGGACGCGCAATTCACCTTCCAGGACCAGGTACATGGCGTCGCCGTGTTGGCCTTGTTTGACGATCTCGGTCCATTGGCGGACCGGCTCGATTTCCATGAACTTGATGAAGCGTTCCAGTTGATCGTCGGCGAAGTCGGCGAAGATTTTCACGCGTCGCAATGAGCCGGGCCTGATGCCCGCGATGGTCCCGTTGGCCGCGGCTGGCGGGGAAGACTCGCGGTGGCCGCCGAGCGGGGAGCGAAAAAACATGCGAAGTTCGCTGAAATCGGGAGCCTTTCTCCAGGCATCCTCCTTTTCGCTGTAAACCCAGGTCTTGTCCGTGACCCGCTCGTCTTTGATCCAGGCGACCAGGACGGGCAATTCGACCGGACCGTAGACGATGCCGTCCACGCCCCAAATATTGAAACCGACCCCAACCGCCTCCAAAACATTAGACTCCATGGACTATTTTGTATCGCAGATCCAGGCGGGAATAAAGCTTAATCTACAGAGAAAACCCCCTATCGGTTTTTGCCGAAAGGGGGCGGTAGGCTCGGAGGTGGAGGCGGGCTAGAACTTGTAGATGAGGTTGGCGGCGATCAGCACGTTGTTGCGCTTGGTGGCGAAGGCCGTGACATCGCCGCTGACCGGGTCCACTTTGTGGTTGCCGTAGCCGATGGTCGAGTGGTCGCCGGCCAGGTGATCCCAGCGGATCTCGAGGCGACTCAGGACGTTCTTCCACAAGTCGTATTGGAGAGTCCCGGTCAGGGCGAAGACTTCGTAGTTGCCGTTGGAGGGCGCGACATCATCGGGGATGGCATCACGATCGAGATCGTAATTGCCCAACAAGGTGGTATCGGTCGTGGCATATTCGCCGCGGAGATGGAAGCTGAGCTTCTCGGTGGCCTGGAACGAGCTGTAGAGGGCCCAGGCATTGGCGTAATTGTGGTCACCATCACGAAAGCCAGTCGTACCGAGGTAATCGAACGACGCACCGACTTTCCAGTTTTTCACCGGGGTGTTCAGCGTCGTGCCGACGTACCAACTGGTCTGGTCTGTGCCCGTACTACCGTAACTGCTGTTGAAGCCGTTGACGACGGCGGCATACAACGTGGAGCCGGCGATGAATCCCCAGTCATCCGGGGCAGTCAGCGCGATCGAGCCCATGTAGGCCTTGTAGGATTCCGCCTTGGGTGGATTGGCCTTTTCGTTGATGAGTGGTCCATGCGTGTTGGCGATGCCGAAGGACAGGCTGACCGCTTTGTTCACCTGGTAGGAACCGAGCACACCGGTGTGGGTGGTCGGCTCGATGGTGAACCCGTAGGAGCGGCTGTAGTTCGGATTACTGCCGGCATCGAAGGTTTCGTAGCCGACGATGGTGTCCCACACACCGACTTTGAAGTCCAGTCCATTGCCGATCGGGGTGCGGAGCGCGACGTAGGCCTGTTTGATGGCGGTTGAGCTCAAGTCACCTGCGCTGTCGATCGTCGTGGCGTAGGAGGTGGCGTCCGGCCCGAAAAGCAGTTCGGCTTTGTAGCCGGCGGCCCATTGCGCTTCGTCCAACGGCTTCTCGATGGAGAGCTTGACGACGTTGAGGTTGAACCCGTCCTGCTTGTCCGGGGTGTTGTAGGAGTACGTGGGCACGCTGTCGTTGCCGGTGCCCGTGTTCCAGTGCATTGAGGTATTGACGTAACCGCTAATGGTGGTGGACGAGAGGGCCGTCCAGACCTGGTTCATCTTTTCCTCGGCGGACCCCGTCACCGGGATACTGACGAGTCCGAGAGTAGCCAGACCCATTGTCCATTTGTTTACTTTCATTCTCATTTCCTTCCGTTTGTTTGGTTTTACTTTTATCTCGTGTTCCTCCGCAATCCGGCCTGCACTGGGACTCCCACCACTCGAACCGCTTGGCGCATCGTGCATCGTGCGGCTTCAAGCACAGAACCCCAAGGTGGCCGCAAGCATTTACCACGCGCCCCGCTTGAGGCACGGCCATCCGGCAGAAAAACTTTTCCTGCCCTCAAGTGGAATGGACGCGTGACGGGGAGAGATTTCGGG
>WNFZ01001076.1_pt1 | contig 52916 bp, 49 predicted proteins | sample 5400081 | NCBI WGS metagenome assembly WNFZ01 (sample SAMN13153365, study PRJNA577476) | soil metagenome | isolation source: 80 cm soil or saprolite under grassland replicate 1 | place: USA:California | collected 2016-06-15
GCCTCGGGAAACGTGCGGCCGATCGCCATCACCTCGCCGACCGACTTCATGCTGGTGGTCAGCACCGGGTCGGCGTCGGGGAACTTCTCGAAGTTGAAGCGCGGCGCCTTGACGACCACGTAGTCGACGGTCGGCTCGAACGCGGCGGCGGTCCTGCCGGTGACCTCGTTGCGGATCTCGTCGAGGGTGAAGCCGACCGCGAGCAGCGCGGCCACCTTGGCGATCGGGAAGCCGGTCGCCTTGGAGGCGAGCGCCGAGGAGCGGGAGACGCGCGGGTTCATCTCGATCACCACCCGGCGGCCCGACGCCGGGTCGACCGCGAACTGCACGTTGGCCCCGCCGGTCTCGACCCCGACGGCGCGCAGCACCGCCACGGCGTCGTCGCGCATCGCCTGGTACTCGGCGTCCGACAGGGTCATCTGCGGGGCGACCGTGACGGAGTCCCCGGTGTGCACGCCCATCGGGTCGAGGTTCTCGATCGAGCAGACGACCACGGCGTTGTCGGCCCGGTCGCGCATCACCTCCAGCTCGAACTCCTTCCAGCCGAGCACCGACTCCTCGAGCAGCACGCGGCGCACCGGGCTGGCGGCCAGGCCCTGGCCGAGCAGCTCGGCCAGCTCGCCCTCGGAGCGAACCACGCCACCGCCCCAGCCGCCGAGGGTGTAGGAGGGCCGCAGGATCAGCGGGATGCCCAGCTCGGCCGCTGCGGCGCGGCCCTCGGCGAGGGAGCCGACCTCGATGCCGCGGGGGGTGGCCAGGCCGGCCGCCCTGCAGGTCTCGGTGAACGCCCGGCGCGACTCGGCCCGCTCGACCGCCTCGACGCTGGCGCCGATCAGGGTGGTGCCCGCCTGCTCGAGCACGCCGCTGGCGGCGAGCTCGACCGCCAGGTTGAGGGCCGTCTGGCCGCCGAGGGTCGGCAGCAGGGCATCGGGCCGCTCCGCCAGGACCACGGCGGCGACCCGCTCGGCGGTGAGTGGCTCCAGGTAGGTGGCGTCGGCCACCTCCGGGTCGGTCATGATCGTCGCCGGGTTGGAGTTGACCAGCACGACCCGTAGGCCCAACCGGCGTAGCGCGCGGCACGCCTGGGTGCCCGAGTAGTCGAACTCGGCCGCCTGGCCGATCACGATCGGGCCGGACCCGATCACCAGGACCGAGCGCAGGTCGGGGCGGAGCGGCACTAGCCGCCAGCTCCCAGCCGCGGCTCCTTGACCTCGCGCACGACCGGCTCCTGGCCGGTTGCCTCCGGGACGGCGCCGACGGGCAGGGGCGGCTCGTCGGCGGCGCGGGACGCGTCCGCGTGGGCGTAGGCCGACTGGCCGCCGTCCCAGCCGTCGAACAGGCCCCTGCCCGCCGCCTCGACCCAGAGGGCGCGGACCTGGGCGGGGGTCAGCAGGCCGAGCCGGATGGCGAAGCGGCTGGCGCCCTCGACGCTGGCCGTCAGGTTGCGCAGCTTGGCCTCGTCCGCCGCGGTCGAGCGCCGCCCGGTGGGCGAGACGCCGTCCTCGTCCCTGAGGCTCTCGGTCAGGCTGAGGGCGCGCTCGAACTCGGCCCGCAGGGCGTCGACCGCCTCCCCCTGCGGAGGCGGGCTGCCCTGGTCCACCCCGCCGAGGGCGCGGAAGGTGCGCTCGTTCGCTGGTGGCATCCTGCTCATCCCTCCCTTGCTCCGGACCGCCTTGGGCGGCGGTGGCCGGCTCGCTTTGGCATCTCAGCGCTTCATCAGTGTGGCGAAGCGGTCGAACAGCGGCCAGGCGTCGTGCGGGCCGGGCGCCGCCTCCGGGTGGAACTGCACCGAGAAGGCCGGCGCCCGCAGGCACTCGAGGCCCTCCACCACGCCGTCGTTGGCGTTGCGGTGGGTGACCCGCACGCCGGCGGGCAGGCTGTCGCCGTCGACCGCGAAGCCGTGGTTGTGGCTGGTGACCGCGACCTTGCCGGTGGCCAGCTCGACCACCGGCTGGTTGACGCCCCGGTGGCCGAAGGGCAGGCGCACGGTGCGGCCGCCGACCGCCTGGCCGAGGAGCTGGTGGCCGAGGCAGATGCCGAACAGCGGCACGCGGCCGAGCAGCTCGGAGGTCGCGCGCACGCCGTAGGCGACGGTGGCCGGGTCGCCGGGGCCGTTGGAGAGCATCACCCCGTCCGGCTTCCAGGCGAGCGCCTCGCCGGCCGGGGTCGCCGCCGGGACCAGCAGCACCCGGGCGCCGAGGCCGCGCAGGCGCCTGGCGATGTTCGCCTTGGCGCCGTAGTCGTACAGGACCACCCGGTAGCGCTCCGGCGCGGTCGCCTCCAGCTCCGAGGGCTCCGCCCGGGTCACCTGGTCGACCATGGCGAGGCCGTTGGGGTCGGGCGCGGCCAGGGCGACGTCGCGCAGGGCCTCGGGGTCGGTGACCTCGGTCGACAGCGCCCCGCGCATGGCCCCGGCGCTGCGCAGGTGGCGCACCAGCCGGCGGGTGTCGATGCCCTCGACCCCGGGCACCCCGGCCGCCTCCAGCTCGGCGGCCAGGCTGCGCTCCGCGCGCCAGCTCGACGGCCGCCTCGCCGCCTGCCTGACCAGGAACGCGGTCACCTGCACCCGCTCGGACTCGGCGTCCTCAGGGGTGGTGCCGTAGTTGCCGACCTGCGGCGCCGCCATGCAGACGAGCTGCCCGCGGTAGGACGGGTCGGTCAGCACCTCCTGGTAGCCGGACATGGCGGTGTTGAACACCACCTCGCCGGCGACGGTGCCGCCGCCGGCGAACGCCTCCCCGCGGAAGGCGGCGCCGTCCTCGAGCACCAGCAGGGCCGCGCGGCCGCTCATGGCGACCTCTCCTGCCGCGCTGGCCCGCGGCCAGGTGGCAGCGCCGTGCCCGTTCCCGCGCCGCCCGCTTCGGGCAGCCGCTCGCGCAGGGCGGCGGCCCAGGTGGCGGCCGCCGGCTCGCCGACGATGAACCCGGAGCGCAGCCCGCGGGAGCCGAGCACCCAGTCGACCACCAGGACCCGCGGGGAGGCGACGGCCTTGCCCGCGTGGTGGCTGGCGACCTCGGCGCCGCGCAGCGCCTCGGCCGGGATCCACCAGCAGGGCAGCGCGCCGCGCTCGACGCGCAGGCCGGCACGCTCGAGCGCGAGGTCGACCACGCCCCTGCCGAGCAGCCCGTGCCCGGCGAAGCGGCGCACCGTCGAGGGCGCAAGGGTGGTGCCGAGGTAGCGCGCCCGGCGCGCGGCCAGCGCCACCTCGCCGGCGGGCGGGCAGGGCGGCAGGGACGGCACCTGCCGCTCGTGGCGGCGCACGGTGCGGCGCACGGCGCCCAGCATCAACCAGGCGGCCAGCGCCGCCACGACCGCCACCGCCAGCGCCCCGGCGAGGAAGCTCACCTCCTCGCCCTGCCGTCACGCACGGTGAACGCGCCCCGCAGCAGCACGTGTACCACCCGGCCGCTGAGCTGGCGGCCGTGGTAGGGGGTGTTGCGGGCGCGGCTGGCCAGCGCGGCCGCGTCGACCGTCCAGCGCGCCGCCGGGTCGAACGCGGTCAGGTTGGCCGGGGCACCCGGCTCGAGCGGCCCGCCGTGCCCGGGCAGGCGCCGGCAGCGCGCCGGGCCGGCGGTGAGCCGCTCCAGCGCCTGGGCGAGGCTCAGCCAGCCGGGCTCGACCAGCTCGGTGAGGACCAGCCCGAGGGCGGTCTCGAGGCCGAGCATGCCGGGCGGGGCCGCCGCCCACTCGACCTCCTTGTCCTCGCGGGCGTGCGGCGCGTGGTCGCTGGCCACCGCGTCGATGGTGCCGTCGGCCAGTCCCTGGCGGACCGCCTCGACGTCGGCCTTCTCGCGCAGCGGCGGGTTGACCTTGAACACCGGGTCGAAGCCGCGGGCGGCCTCGTCGGTCAGGGTGAAGTGGTGCGGCGCGGCCTCGGCGGTGACCCGCACGCCGCGGGCCTTGGCGGCGCGCACCAGCTCCACCGAGCCGCCGCTGGACAGGTGGCACAGGTGCAGCCGCCCGCCGGTCAGCTCGGCCAGCAGCAGGTCCCTGGCGACCACCATCTCCTCGGCGGCGGCCGGCCAGCCGCGCAGGCCGAGCATGGCGGAGACCTCGCCCTCGTGCATCTGGGCGCCGTCGGTGAGCGAGCTGTCCTCGGCGTGGTCGGCGATCACCGCGCCGAAGGCGCGGGCGTACTCGAGCGCCAGGCGCGCCAGCCGCGCCTCGCGGATCGGCCGGCCGTCGTCGGAGAAGCAGTCCACCGCCGCCGCCGAGCGCGCCATCGCGCCCAGCTCGGCCAGCTCGGCGCCGCGCTGGCCGAGGGTGACCGCGCCGACCGGGAAGACGTCGACCAGGCCGACCTCACGGCCGCGGGCGGCGACCATCTCGACCACGCCGGCGTTGTCGGCGACCGGGTCGGTGTTCGGCATCGGGCAGACGGCGGTGAAGCCGCCGAGCGCGGCCGCCCGCGAGCCGCTCTCGATCGTCTCGGCGTCCTCCCTGCCCGGCTCCCGCAGGTGCACGTGCAGGTCCACGAACCCGGGGCAGACGACCAGCCCGTCGCAGTCGAGCACCTCGGCGCCGGCCCGGTCCAGGCCCGGCCCGACCTCCGCCACGTGGCCGTCGGCGACCCGCACGTCGGCGCCGCGGTCGAGACCCGCCGCCGGGTCGACCACACGTCCACCCATCAGCAGCAGCTCAGCCATCCCTGGCCACCTCCCTCGCCGGCTCGGCCAGCGCCCGGTCCATGCCCGACCCGAGTGGTTCGTCCTGGGCCACCGCTCCGCTGCGCGAGCCCCGGGCGCCTTGCTCGTCGTGGTCCCCTGGCACGGGCGGGCCGGCGAGCAGCAGGTACAGCATGGCCATGCGCACGCTGATGCCGTTGGAGACCTGGTTGGCGATCACCGAGCGCTCGAGCGAGTCGGCCACCTCGGCGGCGATCTCCACGCCGCGGTTCATCGGCCCCGGGTGCATCACGATCGCGTGCGGCGCCATCGCGGCCAGGCGGGCTGCGTCCAGCCCGTAGAGGCGGGCGTACTCGCGCAGGCTGGGGAAGAAGCCGGCCTGCTGGCGTTCGAGCTGCACCCGCAGCAGCATCACCACGTCCTGCTTGGGCAGGACCGCGTCGAGGTCGTAGGAGACCGCCACCGGCCAGGCGTCGACCCGTGCCGGCAGCAGCGTCGGCGGCGCCACCAGGGTGACCTCTGCGCCCATGGTGGTCAGGGCGAGCACGTTGGAGCGGGCCACCCGCGAGTGCAGCACGTCGCCGACGATCGCCACCCGCAGCCCGCCGAAGCGGGGGAAGTGCTGCCGCATGGTGTAGAGGTCGAGCAGCGCCTGGGTGGGGTGCTCGTGGGTGCCGTCCCCGGCGTTGACCACCACCGCGTCGACCCACTGCGCCAGCTGCCACGGCGCCCCGGAGGCGCCGTGGCGGATCACGATCGCGTCGACGCCCATGGCCTCCAGGGTGATGGCGGTGTCCTTGAGGCTCTCCCCCTTGGAGACGCTGGAACCCTTGGCGGAGAAGTTGATCACGTCGGCGGAGAGGCGCTTGGCGGCCAGCTCGAAGGAGATCCGCGTGCGCGTGGAGTCCTCGAAGAACAAGTTGCAGACGGTGCGCCCGCGCAGGGTCGGCACCTTCTTGATCGCCCGGTCGGTCACCGAGGCCAGGTGGGCCGCGGTGTCCAGCACGCGGGTGATGTCGGCGGCCGTCAGGTCGCCGGCCGACAGCAGGTGCTTGTTCACCGCGGCCTCCCCTTGCGTCCCGCGGCGCCCGCCGGGGTGCGCGCCACTCCAGATCCGTCGCCGGCAGGGCCCGTCGGCCGCTCCAGCACCACGCCGTCGTCACCGTCGGTCTCGGCGAGCCGCACCCGCACGGCCTCGTCCAAGGCGGTGGGGACGTTCTTGCCCACGTAGTCGGCGCGCAGCGGCAGCTCGCGGTGGCCCCGGTCGACCAGCACGGCGAGCTGGATGGCGCGCGGACGGCCGAAGTCCAGCAGCGCGTCGAGCGCCGCCCGGATGGTGCGCCCGGTGTAGAGCACGTCGTCGACCAGCACCACCATCTTGGCGCTGAGGTCGAACGGCAGGTGGGTGTCGTGGCCGGCGCCCGGCGGCCGCAGGCCGATGTCGTCGCGGTACATGCTCACGTCGAGCGCCCCGACCGGCACCGGCCTGCCCTCGATCTCGGCCAGCTTGGCCGCCAGCCGTGCGGCGAGGGGCACGCCGCGGGTGTGGATGCCGACCAGCACCACCCCGTCGACGCCACGGTTCCGCTCGGCCACCTCGTGGGCGATGCGGGTGAGCGCCCGGCCGACGTCGGCGGCGTCCATGATCGCCGCCGAGGCGGCCCCGGACATCAAGACGCCCCCGACCCGCTCGGGGTGGGGGCAGCGCACAGCAGCATGGACCTCGCTCCCTTCCTGGCCTCACGGGGCCAATCCTTAAAGGGGCTCCGCCGCGGATGCTAGCGGCCCGGACGGCCCGTCGGCAAGGGGGAAATCACAGCGATGTGATTCCCCCGCGCGGCCGGGTCAGGCGCCGGAGGGGCAGCCGGCGCCGCTCTGGCCGGTGACGTAGCGCAGCCCGGCGGCGAGGTGGGCGAGGAACAGCGGCTCGTGGAAGCTCTCCACGGTGTGGCCCATGCCGCTGTACCAGCTGCGTCCGCCGTCGTAGTCGTGGCACCAGGCGATCGGGTGGTCGGCGCCCATGCCGCCGCCGGCGTAGCTGGCCTCGTCGACGGTGGCGAGCACGCGCACCTTGCCCCTGGGGTTGGCGCGGAAGTCGTACCACTCGTCCGTGCGCCGCCACTGCCGCGGGACCGGGCCCGCCAGGCTGCGGCCGGCGGGGTCGACCACGACGGTGGCCGGCTGCACCGCCGGGTGGCGGCGGAACTGCGCCCCCACCAGGCCCGCGTACCAGGGCCAGTCGTACTCGGCGTCGGAGGCGGCGTGGATCCCGAGCCAGCCGTGCCCGGCCCGGAGGTAGCGCTGCAGGGCGGCCTGCTGGCCGTCGTCGAGCAGGTCGCCGGTGGTGGAGAGGAACACGACCGCCTGGTAGCGGGCCAGCTCGCCGTCGGCGAAGCGGGCGGCGTCCTCGGTGGCGTCGACCGTCAGGTCGAGCCGGGCGCCCATCTCGCGCAGGGCGGCGATGCCGTCGGGGATGGACTGGTGGCGGAAGCCGCTGGTCTTGGAGAAGACCAGCACGCTGCCGCGCCCGCCCGCCAGGCGGGTGCTGCTGGTCGCCGCCGGCCGGGTGGTGCTCGTGGCCGCGGGGGCGGCGCGGTCGTCGCGGCCGGCGCAGCCGGCCAGCGGCGCGGCGAGCGCGAGGCCGAGGATCAGCGGGGCCGCGCGGCGCGACTGGGCGCGGACGCTCGTCGCGGTCACCTCCCCGTACCTTCCCGTCGTCGGCTGATGCGTAGGATAGGGCTCCGAGCCAATTCAGGGAGGTTGCCGTGTGCAGCGCCGTCCGTGTCGTGGTGGCCGCCGTCGAGCGCGAGCGGCGGCTGGCCCTGCGCCGGGCCACCGTGACCGCCGAGTGGGAGGTGGTCGGCGAGGGCAGCGACGCCGCCGACGCCTACGGCGAGGCGGTCGAGCGGCGCGCCCGCTTCCTGGTGGTCGAGGCGGACCTGGCCGGCGACGGCTGGCAGGCGCTGCTGCGGCGGCTGCGCTCGGTCAGCCCGAACGTGCTGGTGGTCGGCGTCGGCGAGGTCGCGGGGGCCGACGCATGCGTCGCGGCCGGCGAGCTCGACCGGCTCCGCGCGACCATGCGCGACCTGCTGCACGAGCGCGGCGACCACCAGCATGGGGGTTGACGGCCCCGCTCAGCGGCTGCCGGGGCGGCGGCGGGCGGCCGCGGCGGGGCGGCCGCGCGGCGGCACGGTCTCGCGGTGCGGCACCGGCCGCGGCAAGCCGGGACCGCCGTCCGGCGCGGCGGCGGCGGGTCTGCCGTCCTCCCCGCGGGTCAGCGGCAGCCGCACGGTGAACTGGCTCCCCTCCCCCACCCTGCTGGACACCGAGACGGTCCCGCCGAGCAGGTGGACCAGGTCCTGGACCAGGGAGAGACCGAGGCCGACGCCGGCCGCCGCGCGCGTGTCGGACGCGTCGACCTGGTAGAAGCGGTCGAAGATGCGGCCGAGCTCGGCCTCGGGGATGCCGCTGCCGCGGTCGCGCACCCACAGCGCCAGCCAGGCGCCGTCCTGGCTGGCGCCGAGCTCGCAGGCGCTCCCCGCCGTCGAGTACTTGACCGCGTTCTCCAACAGGTTGCCTAGCACCTGGCCGAGGTAGCGCCGGTCGGTCAGCAGCGGCGGCAGGTCGGGCGGGAGGCTGAGCCGCACCTGGCCGCCGGCCGCGCCGAGCGCCTCGACCGCCTCCTTGCACAGCGCCGCCACCGGCACCGGGGCCAGCCTGGCGGCGAGCTCACCACGCTCCAGGTTGGAGACGGTGAGCAGGCTCTCGACCAGGGCGAGCAGCCGCCGGGCCTGGCGCTCGATGATGTCGAGGAAGGTGGCGCGCAGGCGCGGGTCGCCGCCCACCTGGAAGCGGCGCAGGGTGGTGGCGTAGCCGATGATCGCGGTCAGCGGCGTGCGGACCTCGTGGGAGGCCATGGCGACGAACTGGCCGTGCATGCGGTTGAGGCGCTGCAGCTCGGCCACGGTCTCCTGCTCGCGGGCGAGGTGGCTGCGCAGCTCGCGAGACTGGCTGGCCAGCAGCTGGTTCTGCGCGGCCAGCCGGTCGGCCAGGTCGACGGTCTGGAAGCACTTCTTGCGCGCGTACCACATCAGCCCGAGCAGGACCAGCGTCGGCCACAAGCCCTCAGCCAGGTAGAGGCGGGCCGCGGGCAGTCCGAACCAGCCCAGGCCTGGGATGTCGGACGGGAAGCGCCATGGAGAGGCGCGCTCCAGCCTGACGAGCGCCTCCCAGAGCGCCGTCCCCTCGGCAAGGCGATCCTCGGCGACCAGGAACGCCGTGGCGGCGGCGTGCATCAGCAGGACGCTGGCAAGGTAGGCGGCCAGCAGCCGGGGCCAGGGGGCGTGGACGGTGGCGAGCAGCCGGAAGGCGGCGCTGCCCAGCGCCACGACGAGCGCCTGCTCGGCGCGGTCGCTGATGGCCCACAGCGGTGCGCCGCGCCGCCGCAGCGCGCGCCGCTCGGCGCCGCCGAGGAACGCCAACGCGGCTGCCACCTGGGGTGCATAGAGCATGGCGATGGCTGACTGGACCGCGAAGGTGATGGTGAGCCCCGGGCCGCCACGGCGCGGGGCAGGCAGCAGCCCGAACAGGACCAGCACGAGCACCCAGCCGGCCGCCTCCGCCAGCGACAGCCCCGGCAGGCGGCCGCGCCAGCCCACCAGCCCGGCCGTCAGCCAGGCGCCGACGGGCACGGCCACGGCCAGCCGGTACAGCACCAGGACAGGCGGACCGGCCGGGCGAGCCCGGGCCGCCCGCTCCCCTCCCGGCATGCTCGTTCCCCCCGAGTCCGCTGAAGCTTGTCTTGCGTCGTGCTTCAGACGAACGACTCGACCCGTACCGTATCGCATCGCCGCGCCGCTGCGGAGCGCCACTTCGGGCTAGGTAGGTGTAGCCCCGGAGGCTCGCGGTCAGGGGCTCGAGGAGCGCTGCGGTAGCCCCCGGAGGGCCAAGCTCCTCCGGGGGCTGGGGGCTACGAGCGGGCGGTCAGCTCGCCAGGTGGGTGCCGCGGTAGGACTGGGCGCGGAGCAGCGCGGCGCCGAGGGCGAGCAGGGCGGCGCCGAGGGCCAGCAGCAGGGAGGCGTGGCCTGGGCCGGTGTAGGGCAGCGGGCACATCTCGTGGCCCGCCTCCATCTGGTGGTCGGCGAAGCCGATGCGGGCGCCGTTCGGCCCCTTCACCACCAGGCGGATGCTCATGACCCCGTTGGTGGGGATCTTGTCGGCGATGGTGAAGCTGCCGGCGGCGCTGGTGGTCGCCGTCAGGGTGTCGAGCACCCGGTTGTTGTCCTGATCGAGGACCACCAGGTCGAGCTTGCTGTCGCGGGGCAGCTTGGTGCCGGTGGCCTTCAGGGTCGAGCAGGTCATGCCGGTGATCTGGATGGCGGAGTCGGCCGAGGCCGGCCCGGCCAGCAGCATCACCAGCAAGGCCGTCCCGGCCCCGGGCAGTGTCAGGCGCCGCATCTGGATCCCGTCCTTTCTCCCGCTGGCTACTTGGCTCGGCGGACCGCGACGTCGTCGATCACCAGGTCGGCCCGGCCGGGCAGGTCGGGGGCGACGACCTCGAGTCCGAGGGTCGAGCCCTTGACGTGGACGAGCTGGGCGACCTGCAGGCAGTGCCAGTGGCGGTCGCGCAGGTCGAGCCCGGACCGGAAGACGGCGAAGCGGCGGCCGTCGACGTACTCGAGCAGGTGGATCTCCCCGGTGACGCCGGGGCCGCTGGCCTGCACCCAGGCGGTGGCCAGGTAGGTGGCGCCCTTGGCCTTGGTGGTGGTGACCGCCGGGTAGGCGACGCCCGGGTCGGGCGTCGAGCCGCGGCTGAGCTTGATCCCGAAGCTCCCCTCGTGGGCGACGTCGGCGAGGTCGACCCTTGCCCCGCCGATCGGCTGCCAGCCGCTGAAGCCGGACTCGAAGCCGGGGTTGCCGACCAGGTTGCCTGGCACGGTGGTGGCGGTCGGCGTGGTGGAGTCCGGCGCGACCGTCGTGCTGGCGCTGGCCTCGTCCGAGGCTGGCGTGGACGGGACGGGGGCGGCCGTGGCGGGCGTGACCGCCGCGGCCGGCTCCGCGGCCGAGCGGGACCCGAGGGAGCTGGCGGCCCGGCCGGCGACGACCGAGAGCACCAGCACGAGCAGGAGCGCGAGGACGACCGCGAGGGAGCGGTTCCTTGCGATCAACGCAGAGGTTCGCGGACCTGCCAGGTGCCGCGGGTCGGATCGGGGGGACATGGAGAAACTATTCCCGACTACGCAATCTAGAATCAACCCGCGTGATGCCCCAAAACAGGGCAAGCAGCTCGACCAGCGTCAGTGGGGGTCGCGGCGGGGTCCGCCCCGGGGCCCTCTCCGGGTCTCCCGGCCACCCTCCGTGGCTGGCGGGGCGCCTCGCACCTCGCCGGCGACGCGGCCGAGGACGCCGTTGACGAAACGGCCCGACTCCGAGGTCGACAGCAGCTTCGCCAGCTCGATCGCCTCGTCGAGGGCGACCGCGGTGGGCACCTCCGGCCTGGCGACCAGCTCGTAGCCGGCCAGCCGCAGCAGGTTGCGGTCCAGCAGCGGCATGCGCTCGATGGTCCAGTGCTCCGCGGCCCTGCCGATGCGCTCGTCCAGCTCGCGCTGGAGCCGCTCGACGCCACGCACCAGCTCCACGGCGTAGGGATCGAGCGGGTCCCCTGCGGGGTCGTCGAGGTGGCGCTCGAGGACCTCGGCGATCGGCTGCTCGAGCAGGTCGGCCTCGTAGAGGATGTCGAGGGCGCGGCGGCGGGCGGCGGAGCGTCCCCCTACCGGGCCGTCGCCGCGGGTGCTCACTGCACCCGCGTCAGGTACGCGCCGCTGCGGGTGTCCACCTTGATGCGGTCGCCCGTCTCCACGAACAGCGGCACCTGGACGACCGAGCCCGTCTCCACGGTGGCCGGCTTGGTCGCGCCGGAGACGCGGTCCCCCTTCACGCCCGGCTCGGTCTCGCTCACGGCGAGCTCCACGCTGGCGGGCAGCTCCACGCCGATGGCGGTGCCCTCGTAGAAGGTCACGTACGGGGTCGACCCCTCCACCATGTAGCCGGCGGCGTCGCCGACCGCGTCGCCCTCGACCGCCACCTGGTCGTAGGTCTCGGTGTCCATGAAGTGGAAGCCGGTGTCGTCGCGGTAGAGGTACTGCATCTGCCGCTTCTCGAGGATGGCGATCTCGACCGGCTCGTCGGCCCGGAAGGTCTTGTCCAGCACCCGGCCGGTGCGGACGTTCTTCAGCCTGGTGCGCACGAAGGCGCCGCCCTTGCCCGGCTTGACGTGCTGGAACTCGACCACGTTCATGAGCGCGCCGTCGATGTTCAGCGTCATGCCGTTCTTCAGGTCGTTGGTGGTGGGCATCGCGCCTCCTGACGCTCGCCGCGCTGGCCTCCCCGCGCAGGGCCGCCGCGCCGCGTACCGGTCACAGCTCGAGGAGCTCCTTGGGGGCGGTGGTGAGCAGCTCGTGACCGTCCGGGCGGACGACAGCGAGATCCTCGATCCGCACGCCGCCGAAGCCGGGGAGGTAGACACCGGGCTCGACGGTCACAGGCGTTCCGGCGGCGATCCTACCAGAGCCGCCAGGGCGCACCCAGGGCGCCTCGTGGATCTCCAGGCCGACGCCGTGGCCGCTCGGGTGGCTGAAGGCGTCGCCGCGGCCGGCGGCCGCGATCACCTGGCGGCAGGCCTGGTCGACCTCGGCACAGCTCACCCTGGGGCGCAGCGCGGCCAGTCCCGCCTCCTGAGCGCGCCGCACCAGCTCGTGGAGCTCCCGCTGGCGCGGTGAGGCGCTGCCGAGCACCACCGTGCGGGTCATGTCGGAGCGGTAGCCCTCGACCACCGCGCCGAGGTCGAGGACGACCAGGTCGCCGCGGCGCAGCGGCCGCTCGCCCGGGCGGTGGTGCGGCTCGGCGCTGTGCTCGCCGAAGGCGACGACCGGGTGGAACGCCGGGCCGTCGCCGCCGTGGCGGCGCATGCCGATCTCGAGCTCCCGGGCGACCTCGCGCTCGGTCACGCCCGCGTGGAGCCTGCCGAGCACCTCGGCCAGCGCCTCGGTGCCGATCCTGGCGGCCTCGCGCATCGCCGCCAGCTCGTCGTCGTCCTTGACCTCACGCAGCTCCTCGACCAGCTCGGGGGCTGGCACCACCGCCCTTCCTGGCAGCAGGGTGCGCAGCCGCTGGCCGCTGCCCCAGGTGAGCCCGCCCGGCTCGAAGCCGAGGCCGTCCCCGTCGCTGCCGAGCACCCCGATCACCCCGGCGATCAGGTCGCCAGGGGCCAGCACCACCTCGGCGCCGTCCACCTCGGCGGCCTGCCGCTCGTAGCGACGGTCGGTGAAGAACACGGTGCGGTCGTGCAGCAGCAGCAGGGCGCCGTAGCTGCCGGAGAAGCCGGTCAGGTAGCGCACGTTGACCCGCTTGGTGACCAGCAGCCCGACCAGGTCGACGGGGGCGAGCCTGGCGCGCAGGGCGCGGCGGCGGGCCTTGGCGGCGCGGGGCTTGAACGGCCTTGCCGGTCGGCGGGCCTGCCTGCCGCTGGCGCGGTCGTTCGCTTTCACGCGTACTCCTATTCCGGTTCAGTGACCCCCCGGGGTTGGGGGGGGTCCGGGGGGGCGCTGTTTGCCCCCCCGGTGGATCGGGCTGCCCCCCGGGGTTGGGGGGGTCCGGGGGGGCGCTTTCTGCCCCCCCGGTGGATCGGGCTGCCCCCCCGGGGTTGGGGGGTCCGGGGGGGCGCTGTCTGCCCCCCCGGTGGATACCAGCGCGGCGGCGGCCCGCAGGCCGAGGTCGTAGCTGGTGGGGCCGAAGCCGGCGACCACCCCGGCCGCCGCTGGCGCCACCACCAGGCGGTGGCGCCAGCGCTCGCGCGCGTGCACGTTGGAGAGGTGGACCTCGACGACCGGGATGCCCGCCGCCTCGACCGCGTCGCGCACGGCGTAGGAGGTGTGGGCCAGCGCGCCCGGGTTGAGCAGCGCGGCCGCGGCGCCGCGGCCGCGCGCGGCGAGCAGCTCGGCGACCAGCTCGCCCTCGTGGTCGGACTGCAGGCCCTCGACCGCGACGCCGAGCGTCCCCGCCAGCGCCTGCAGGCGCGCCATGATGCCGGCGAGGTCGAGGCTGCCGTAGTGGCTCGGGTCACGGCGGCCGAGCGCGCCCAGGTTGGGGCCGTGCAGCACCAGCACCAGCGGCCCCTCGCCGGTAGGGCGGAAGCGCCGGCTCACGTGGCCGCCTCGGCGAGCGAGCGGATCGCCGCGGCGAGCACGGCCGCGTCGGGGGCCGGCACCACCACCGGCTGGCCGACCGCGCGCAGCAGCACCAGGCGCAGGCCGCCGAGGTGCTTCTTGTCGGTCGCCATCGCCGCCAGCACGGCGGTCGGGTCGAGCTCCACCCCGCCGGTCGGCAGCCCCATGGCTGCGAGCACGCGCACGTGCCCGTCGGCCAGGCCCGGCGCGGCGATCCCGACCGCCTCGGCCACCCGCGCCGCGAACACCATGCCGAGGGCGACCGCCTCGCCGTGGCGCCAGCGGCCGTAGCCAGCCAGCCGCTCCAGGGCGTGGCCGAGGGTGTGGCCGTAGTTCAGCACCGCGCGCCGGGGGGGCCCGGAGGGCTCGAGAGCGAGGCCGGAGCCCACGGAGCGGGTGGCCACGCCGGGCCGAGCGGTGGCCCCCCGGTGGATCAGAGCCTCGCGCTCGTCGTCGGCGACCACCGCCGCCTTGACCCGCACGGCCGCCTCGACCAGTGGGGCGAGCGCCCGCAGCTCGCCGGCGCCGGCCGCGCCGGCCGTGGCCAGGCAGGCGTCGGCCAGGGCGGGGTCGCCCACCAGGCCGGCCTTGACGACTTCGGCCAGGCCGGAGCGGCGCTCGGCCTCCTCGAGCCCGGCCAGCGTGGCGTAGTCGGCCACCACCGCGACCGGCTGGTGGAACGCGCCCACCAGGTTCTTGCCCGACGGCAGGTCGACCCCGGTCTTGCCGCCGACGGCCGCGTCGACCATGGCGAGCACGGTGGTCGGCAGGTTGACCAGTGGCACGCCGCGCAGCCAGGTGGCCGCGGCGAAGCCGGCGGCGTCGCTGGTGGCCCCGCCGCCGACGGCCAGGACCGGGTCGGCCCGGTGCGCCGGGATCGCGGCGAGACGCTCGTACAGCGACGCCACCACCGCGAGCTGCTTGGCCGCCTCGCCGGCGGGGACCTCGAGCAGTCGCGGCTCGAGGCCGCGGCGGGCGCAGGCGGCCGCGGCCCGCTCGGCGTGGGCGGCCACCGGCGCGCTGAACACCACCGCCGCCGTCTGGGCGCCTGGCAGCTCGGGCAGCAGTTGGTCGAGCCGGTCGAGCAGGCCGTGGCCGAGGTGGACGGGGTAGGCGCCACCCGGGACGCGGACCTCGATGCTCCGGTGGGACGGGAGGCTCACACCCGGCCGGCCAGCTCGTCCACCCGGCGCCGGTACCAGTCCAGCACCTCGCCGGCGCTCTGCTCCGGGCTCTGCCGGTCGGTGTCGACCACCAGGTCGCCGGCGGTCTCGTAGATCGGCCCGCGGGCGACCAGCAGGTCGCGGATGCGCCCGACGCGGTCGTTCACGTCCAGCAGCGGCCGGTCGGTCGCGCCGACCAGGCGGCCGGCCAGGGTCTCGGGGGTAGCTCTCAGGTAGACCAGCAGCCCGGCCTGCTTGAGGGCGGTGCGGTTCTCGGCCGAGAGCACCGCACCGCCGCCGACGGCGATCACCCGGCCGGGGATGGCGATGGCCCGGTCGATGGCGGCGATCTCGCGGCGGCGGAAGCCCTCCTCGCCCTCGTGCTGGAAGATCTCGTTGACGTCCATGCGCGCTTGGCGCTGGACGAGCACGTCCGTGTCGACGAACTCGCGCCCGAGGGCGCGGGCGACGAGCTGCCCGACCGACGTCTTCCCGGCCCCCATGAAGCCGATCATGATGATGGTTGGCAGCACCGGGCGCACCTGAGAGCCTCCTCGACCGTCACCTGCTGCGTCGTCCGGACGCGGCGGGGCGCGACGCACCCTCGGCGGTCGACCGGAAGCCGGCCGCTCGCCATCCGCGGGCCGGCTGCTACGAAGCTTACCCGCTCCCGTCCTTCGTGGCCGCGAAGCTCGGCAGGGAGGCGAGGTAGGCGTCGAGGTTGCGGCGCACCTCGGCGAGCGAGTCGCCGCCGGTCTTCTCCAACAGGGCGTCCGCCAGGACCAGCGCGACCACCGCCTCGGCGACCACCGCCGCGGCGGGCACGGCGGTGACGTCGGAGCGCTGCACCACCGCCTTGGCCGGCTCGCCGCTGGCCAGGTCGACCGTGTCCAGCGCCCTTACCAGAGTGGACAGCGGCTTCATCGCCGCGCGAAGTCGCAGCGGCTCCCCCGTCGACATGCCCCCCTCGATGCCGCCGGAGCGCCCCGTGCGGCGCATCGGCCCGTGCGGGCCGGGGACGATCTCGTCGTGCGCCGCCGAGCCGGGCCGGGCGGCGCCGGCGAAGCCGTCGCCCACCTCGACGCCCTTGATCGCCTGCACGCTCATCAGCGCGCCCGCCAGGCGCGCGTCCAGCTTGCGGTCCCAGTGCACGTGCGAGCCGAGCCCCGGTGGCAGGCCCCAGGCGAGCACCTCGACCACGCCGCCGAGGGTGTCGCCGGCCGCCTTGGCCGCGTCGACCGCGGCCATCATCGCCGTGGCCGCCGGCTCGTCGAGGCAGCGCACCGGCGAGGCGTCGAGCCGCTCGCGGTCGCCGGGCCCGGGCGCCTCCCCCGGGTCCGCCACCACCTGGCCGAGGCTGGCCACGTGCCCGAGCACGGTGACGCCGGCCTGGGCGAGCAGGGCCTTGGCGACCGCGCCGAGCGCCACCCTGGCGGCCGTCTCCCTGGCGCTGGCCCGTTCGAGCACCGGGCGGGCCTCGTCGAAGCCGTACTTCTGCATGCCGGCGAGGTCGGCGTGGCCAGGCCGGGGGCGGGTCAGCGGCGCCCCGCGGCCGCTCGCCGCCGCGGCCGGGTCGGCCACCGGGTCGGGTGCCATCACCTCGGTCCACTTGGGCCACTCGCTGTTGCCGATCACCACCGCCAGCGGCGAACCGAGGGTGCGCCCGTGCCGCAGCCCGCCGAGCACCTCGAGGCGGTCGGCCTCGAAGCGCATGCGCGCGCCGCGGCCGTAGCCGAGCCGGCGCCTGGCCAGCTCGGCGGCGATCTCCGCGGTGGTCACCGGCACCCCGGCCGGCATCCCCTCGAGGACGGCGACCAGCGCCTGCCCGTGCGACTCCCCGGCGGTCAGGTAGCGCAGCACCTGCACGGCAGCGGTCCTCGCTCCTCCCTGGGCGGCCATGCACCAATCGGGTTCGTGTGTTGCCTGAGCCTTGACGCGACCCTTGCCAGCTCGACGGGCGTCACCGCAACACACGAACCCGGTTGGCCGATGGTACGGCTCCGGTCAAGCTCGCGCCTCCCGCCGGTCAAGCTCGCGCCTCCCGCCGGCCGCCGCAGCGTCACGCCGGCAGGGTGCCCGGGTTGGTGATCTCGGCCCACTGCTTGGCCTCGTAGTCGGCGCCGCTCAGGTCGAGCGCGTGGGGCGGCGCGGTGTAGACGAGGCGGCTGTCGTAGTTGTAGCTCTTGAGGTAGCCGCTGCCCGACCCTCCGGAGGTGCCGACCGGCCCGCGCCACTTCTGGGCGAGCGCGCCGGTGACGTTCAACGTCCCCAGCGCCGCGCCCTTGTCGTAGTTCTGCACGATGAACGAGTGGCCGATCGCCAGGATGGCGGCGTTGAGCACGGGGCTGGTGAACGGCGCGCGGGGGCCGCGGCTGTCGCTGAGGTTGGTCCCCGAGCTGTTGACCGGGTGGTAGACCTGTACGAACTGGTTGGCGATCAGGCCGAGGACGTCGCTGCCGCCGGTGCCGCCGTAGTAGGTGGTGTCGCCGACCACCACCACGTTGTGCTCCGCGGCGACGGTGAGCTGGCCGGCGAGGGAGCCGGAGAGGAAGACGTCGCCGTCGCAGGTGTTGTACTGGGTGACGTCGTTCGTGATCGGGTAGCCGGCCGCGTTCTGCGAGGAGCTGGTGGCCGTCTTGCAGGTGATGCCCCGGGAGCTTGGGACGTTCTGGACGTAGACCACGCCGTTGCTGGGCAGCGCCCGGTTGGTCCCCGCGGTGCAGTTGCCGCCTGACAGGGTCAGCGGGCTGGTCACGTCCATGTGCCCGTTGTTGCGCAGGGTGATCCGGGTCGGGCCGGTGTACAGGCAGCCGCTGTTGCCGATGCTCGGGTCGGTCTGCGCCTTGAGGGCGGTGTTGGAGGTCGGCAGCGCCAGGATGCCGGCGGCCTGCGGGTCGCCCGACTCGAACACCGGCGTGTCGTTGCAGCCGGACAGGCCGTACCAGCGGTAGTTGAAGCCGCTCTTGGCCGGGCAGCTCAGCGACCCCGACCAGGCGCTGGTGGCGGTGTCGTTGAACCTGGGGCTGCCGTTGACCGAGATGGTGTCGTTGGTGTGCATCGGGCCGTTGATGTTGTCGCCGGTGACGAAGCTGATGCGCACGCAGTAGCTGGTCGAGCGACCCTGCCACCAGTACTTGGAGCAGGTGCTGGTGGCGGTCGCCGGGTCGGAGTAGTAGCCGCTCTGCGGGTCGAGCGACTCGTAGTCGGTCAGGTACAGGTAGTCGAGGAAGTTGCGGCGGCGCAGGGAGACCCGCACGGTGCGAGTGGCGTTGCGCACCCGCCCGCTCGAGGTCACCAGGATGGTGCCCTGGCTGCCGAACTGGCTGGTGTCGACGTCGTAGTGGAAGCGGGCCTCGCTACTGGGGCCGGGCACCGCCTGCCAGCCGGTGAAGGCGGGGTTCGCCGGGCTGGTCGGCGGGTTCGACGACGACCACTGGTAGTAGGTGTCGTCCTGCTGCAGCCGGTAGCGGTAGTCGTCCACGCCGGCCTGCGCCGCCGCCAGGGCGGCGTTCCAGTCCTGGTCGCGCCGTGCCAGCGGCTGCGAGCTGACCGCGTAGCCCATCGCCGCCACCAGCACCAGCGTCAGCACCATGCCGAGCAGCATCACCGTGATCATGGCGATGCCTTCCTCACCGCGCCTCGACCGCACCAGCGCCTCCTCTCATGCCGTTGCCGCCACGTTGGCCAGCCACACCTGGCTGCTCAGGGTGGTGGGCGCCACCCCCTGGGCCGGTGCCGACGACACCGTCAGGGTGACCGCGACGCTGCGCACCAGGGTCAGGGTGGCGGTGACGTCGCCGGCCGAGTCGAGGTAGCCGAAGAGCGACCCGGTGCCGGTCACGTCCTGGCCGAGTGGGTGGGTCACCGGCGTGCCGTTGTAGGTGGTGCAGTCCACCGGAGCCGCGGGGTTGTCCGGTGGGGTGGTCGCCTCGAACACGTTCCCGCCGCTCACGTACAGGCGCAGCTCGTTGGGCGGCGCGCTGGCCGCAGTGTTCAGGTAGGCCAGGAAGGTGACGTCGCTGGCCGAGACCGAGCACAGCTTGCTGGCGGTGCGCAGGTCCTTGGTCAGCACCGCCATGATGGTGCGGGCCTCGCCGAGGTCGCGCAGGCGCCGGTCGGAGCCGGCCGCGGCCGACTGGAAGTTGTTGAAGCTCTGCATGCTCACCGCCAGGACCACGCCGAGCAGGGCGATCACCACCGCCAACTCGGCGACGCTGGTGCCGGACTCGCCGGTCGGGCGCGTAGTCAACTGACCCTCACGGTGACCTGCGGGATGGCCGAGGAGACCGGGTCGAGCGTGACCGTCGGCCAGGAGAAGCCGGTCAGCAGCGTGCGGTTGCTGGCTTTCAGGCGCCAGACGCCGTACGGCAGGGCCAGCCGCAGCTTGCCGGCGGCGTCGGTCACGGCCGCGGCGCTGGTCAGGGTCTCGGCGCCGCAGCCGACCGCGTTGACGTGCTCGGCGACGATGGTGGCGCCCAAGTTGGCCACCGGCGTGGTGCCCTTGAGCACCAGCACGTCGACCGCGTCGAGGGCGGCGCTGCCGGTGACCGAGCCGCCAGGGTCGGAGGGCAGCACCGGCCCGCGGCTGCCGCCGGCGTAGGTGCCGGGGTCGGCGTCGGTGCAGTCCCCCGTCCACACCTGGTAGCCACCGGCGTAGGGGAACAGCGGGGTGACCGTGCGCACCAGGCCGGTGCCCGCGAACGCCTTGGTGCCCAGGGTCAGGTTGGAGTTGGCCACGGTCAGCGGGATCCCGTCGGGCACCACCGCGCCGCTGGGGACGGTCATGGTCATCACCAAGGTCGCGGCCAGGTCGTAGTCGAACTGGATCTTGGTGATCTGCGCGGCCACCACCGAGACCGTCTGGGTCGACGGCTGGCCGAGCTGCCGGTCCACGTACCCGGCGGTCGACAGCGTCACCGTGTAGGTGCCCGGGTTGAGGAAGCCGAAGAAGGCGCAGCCGTCGTCGGTGCTGACCTGGCTGGCCGTGGCCGCGCCGCCGAGGGTGACCGTCTGGCCCGCAATCGGCGTGGCGTTGCGGTCGTAGAGCTGCACCGCGATGTGCCCGTCGTAGGGATCGTAGGCCCCGGTCGGCGGCGTCAGCAGGGTCTGCGTGGCCACCGGGGCCGCCCCGGCCATGTTGGGCCAGGTGACGCGGACGGTGACCCGCTTGTAGGCCAGCGAGCTGCCGCTGGAGCCGCTGGACACGTTGCAGGAGCTCGAGGTGCTGGTGGGCGAGGCCCAGGCGGTCTCCCTGGTGATGGTGTAGGTCGAGCCCGAGCCGGGGTCGCTGTAGGACAGCGTCGTCTGCCCCAGCGGGACCTGGTCGAAGTCCAGGCCGCGGACGGTGTCGATCTGCTTGGCGGCGAGGTAGGCCGCCACGGAACGACTGCGATTGGTGCGGTCGATCCGCAGCACGCCTCCCATGCCGAGCGAGACCGCCCCGAACATCAGGGCGAACAGGGTGATGGCGACCACCAGCTCGACGATCGTGAACCCGGCCTCGGCGCCGGCCGGGACGACGGGCCGACTTCGCACCCTGATGCGCACCTCCGATCGGGGCCGTGGCAGGCGCGGCCACGGCCGTTGGAGAACAGCCGTGCGCTTGATCGGCAGCACACGCGGGGAGCTGAACCCTCCCGAAGGGCTACTTGAGGACGGCCTCGCCCTCGCAGAGGGTGAACGCGCCGCCGGAGGACCGGAACTCGGCGCAGCTCTCGCCGACGTCGACCACCCGGTAGGCACCGGCGACGGTGCCGCCCTCGGCCGCCTGGTAGCGCTTGCCGTCCAGGTCCACCTTGACGTAGCGCACGCCGCCGCTGCGGAAGACGCTGAGCAGCGTCAGCTTGCGCCCGGTGCTGGCGCCACCGCCCGGGCTGGTGCCACTGGTGGCGGTGGTGGTCGTGGTGACGCCGCTGCCGCCTCCCGAGGAGGTGGTCGCGGTGGCGCCGCTGCCGACCAGCGGCTTGAACGGGTCCTTGGCGGTGAGCGCGACCGGCGTCGGCGCCGGCACGGTGGTGGTGGTCGCCGGCACGCCCGGCTCGGTCGTGGTGGTGGTGGTGGCCCGGGGCCCGCCGCCGCTGGTCGGCGGGGCGAGCACGACCTGGGGCGGCGTGGCCGTCCCGCCGCCGAAGGGCGCGGCGACCAGCGCGTAGAGCACCAGCAGCACCACGCCGAGGGCGGCGGCGCCGAGGATCAGGGTGCGCTGCCTCTGGTCGGTCCGCTGCGGCGAGGACTCCGGTTGGGTCGTCACGGCGCTACCTCCTTCCCGCGGCCGTCACGGCGGCCAGCGGGCCGCCGCCGTGCCCGGCCGGCGGCCTGTACGCCGACGGCCGCGTGGTCGCCGAGCCCGACGCCGTCGTCGGCGTCGGCGTCGTGGTGGTGGTGGCCGGGCCGGGGGCCGCCCCGCCCGCCCCGGCGGCCACCTTGACCTTGGCGTGCTGGAACACCATCAGGGTGATGTTGGCGGTGAGCGTCCCCGAGCCGGTGGTGGCGCTCGGCACGGCGGCGCCGCCGCTGGTGCCGCCGCTCGAGCCCGACCCGGCGACGCTGACCGAGCGCACCAGCACCGAGCGGGGCGGGATGTGCGACGCCGGGTCGGGGCTCTTGACCAGGTTCTCCAGCCGAGCCAGGAAGTCCTCGATCTCGAAGTAGCCACCACCGACCGACACCGTCGCGGTCAGGGCGGCCAGCTCGGGGCTGGCGGTCGAGGCCGCCGGCGGCGTTGGCTGGATCGAGACCAGGTCGACGCCGGCCTGCTCGGCGAGCCTCTGCAGGGCGGTGGTCAGGTCGGGCAGGTCGGGCTTGGCGGGGAACAGGTCGCGGGCCTGGCGGGCGCGGGCGCGCAGGCTGTCCGCCTCGCTGCGCACCTGTTCGAGCGCGCGGATCTGGCCGCGCAGCGTGTCCGCCTCGGAGACGGCGGCCCGCTCGTCGGCGCGGGCGGCGGCGGCCTGGCCGTCCTTGGGCCGGACCAGCAGCGCCCACAGGCCGGCCAGGATCAGCGCTCCGACCACGATGGAGACGATCAGCTCGCGGCGGCGGCCCACGTCAGCGCCCTCCCGTCCCGCCGGGGCGCTGGAAGCGCCCGGAGTAGGCCGCCGGCCCGAGGTCGACGCTGGCCGAGAAGGTCACCGTCGTCTGGGCGCTCTGGGCCTGCTTCTGCGAGCTGGTGTAGTACGGGTTCAGGTACACCGGGCCTCCGTTCCGCTTCACGCCGCCGTCCAGCACCCGGACCAGCTTCCCGACGTCGACATGGCCGAGGGCCGTGCCGGAGAAGGTGATCGTGCCGACCGGCGAGCCGAACCCGGGGGCGCCAGGCACGACCCCCGCCGTGGCGTTGGCGCTCTGGCTGCCTGCCGCCGGCGTGCCGGCGGCCTGCCCCTGCTGGGTCTCGGTCAGCGCCCCGCTCAGCTGGGTCAGCCAGGCGTTGTCGGGCATCAGGTTGGCGATGTCCTGCATCACCCCGGAGAAGCGCACCTCGCGCGCGTAGACGGCGGCGCGGAGCTGCTCCGCCGAGACCACCTCGGCCTGCAGGTCGGCCCAGGGCTGCAGGCGCGTCCGCTGGGCGTTGAGCTGCGCAGTGATGGCGCGCTGCCCGTCGGCGGCCCGCTGGGCGCGGCCGGCGCCGGCCGACTCGGCGAGCCAGAGCAGCGCGAGCAGGACCAGCACGGCGGCGAAGCCGGCGGCGACGCCGAGGCGCTGGCGCCGCTGCAGGCGGCGCTCGGCCACCCAGGAGGGCAGCAGGTTGACCCGTGGCGCCGCGCGGAGGCGCTGGGTGGTGTCCACGTCCGCCACCTAGGCCACCTCTCCGAGCGCCAGGCCGACGGGGACGGCCGCGACCGGCTCGAGCTCGGCCAGCTCCTCCGCGCCGAGCCCGACCCGGCCGACCCGCAGGGCCTGCAGGGTCCGGCCCGGCTCCACCGGCAGGCGCAGCGCGTCGGTGAGCTGCTCGCCGAGGATCGCGAGCCGGGACCCGCCGCCGCTCAGCAGCACCCGGCTGACCGGGACGGCGTCCGACTGGGCGCGGTAGAAGTCGAGCGAGCCGCGCACCTCCTCGGTGAACAGGCTGACGCGCTGCTCCAGGATCTGGTCGACCTCCGGGTCGTGCGCGGCGCCGGCGGCGACCTCCAGCTTGGTCCGCTCCGCCGCGTCGTCGTCGACGTCGAGCCCGATGCGCAGGGCGTCGGTCACGTCCTGGCCACCCATCAGCAGGATGCGCACGAAGCGGGGCACGCCGCCGGCGTGCACCACGATGTTGGTGACCTTGGCGCCGACGTCGATCAGGGCCTCGCCGGTCTCGGCCAGCGGCATGCCGCCCTCCGGGGCCAGCGAGCGGACCAGCGCGAACGGTGTCAGGTCGATGCCGACCGGCTCCAGCCCGGCGCGCATGCCGGCGCGCACGTGACCGTCGACCATCTCCTTCTGCGCGGCCACCAGCAGCACGCGCATGAGGCGCTGCCCACCGGTCTCGTGCTCGCCGAGGACGTCGAAGTCGAGCTCGGCCTCGTCGACCGGGATGGGGATGTACTCCTGCACCTGGAAGCGGAGCGAGCGGCGCAGCTCGCCCGGTTCCATCCAGGGAAGGTCCACCAGCCGCACCACCACGCGCTGGTTGGCGACGCCCATGACCACCCGGCGGGTGCCGAAGCGGGCGCGCCGCCACAGCGCCTTGAGCGTGGCCGCGACCGCCTCGGGCTCGGCGACCTCGCCCTCCACCACCGCGCCGGGCGGCAGCGCGACCTGCGCGAAGCGGTCGAGCACCACCTGCCCGCGACGCACGGAGATCTCGGCGCCGCGCACCGCGGTGGTACCGACGTCCAGACCGACCACGCTCCGGCCCACTGGCCTCCCCCACCTCATTGGGTGACGATCGGCGGCCCACGGGGGCACGGCCTGACGCCTGCGGCGGCCTCAGGCCGCGCACCCGCGCGACCACCAAGACCCGACAGTCATCGTCCCGCCGGCCACGCGCCTTGAGCGCTGGAGCGGCGGCAGAGTCCCGACGACCATGCAATTGGGTGCACCGCGGCAGGCGCAGCAGCCGCGGTGCGGAGCGCCTCAGGTGCCGGCGAGGCTGCTCAGGTACCAGTTGGCGATCGGCGTGCCGACCAGGACGCCGAGCAGCGCGCCAGCCGCCATCCAGGGACCGAAGGGGATGGCCGCCTTGCGGCCCATGCGCAGCACCGCCAGCGCGACGATCCCGACCACCCCGCCGAGCAGGAAGGCCAGGAAGAACCCGACCGCGAGCACCGGCCAGGAGAGCCAGCCGAGCGCCATGCCGAGGGTGGGCGCGAACTTCACGTCGCCGAAGCCCATGCCGGCCGGGTAGACGAGGAACAGCAGGTAGAAGAAGAGCAGCGCCACCAGGGCAGCGAGCAGCGCGCGGCCCATGCGCCCGAGGTCGCCGAGCGCGAGGCTGGCCGCCAGCAGGAGGACGCCGACGACCGCGAACGCCGGAAAGGTGATCCGGTCGGGCAGCAGCCGCACGTCCAGGTCGATCACGGTCAGCGCCACGCAGGCGAAGGTCAGGGCGAGGTAGGCGGGCACGGCCGCGCCGAGCCCGGCGCGCACCAGCCGCCACGCCACCAGCGCCCACAGCAGCGCGGTCACCAGCTCGACGACCGGGTAGCGCAGCGGGATGGGCGCGCGGCAGCGCCGGCAGCGCCCCCGCAGCAGGAGCCAGCCGAGCAGCGGCAGGTTGTCCCGCCAGGCGATCGGCGCCTCGCAGGAGGGGCAGCGCGAGCCGGGGCGCAGCAGCGACTCGCGGCGTGGCACGCGCCGGATCACCACGGTGGCGAACGACCCGAAGGCGAGGCCGAAGACCCCGGCGAGCGCGGCGGCGGAGGAGGGATTCATGACCGGCGGAGCCTAGCAGGACGGCGCGGCGCGCCGGGCGCGCCGTCCACAGTCCGCCGCGGCCGGCGGTGCGGTCACACCCAGTTGGTCCCGATATGTCCCGAGTATTGACTTTCGTGCCTCGGGAATACTTACTAGCCACCCACACGCCCACTCCGTCCCAAGAAGGAGGAGGCCCCATGCGGCGACGGTGGTTCGTCGGATGCGTCCTCGCGACCCTGGTGGTCGCCTTCGTCCCCGCCTCCAGCGCCGGCGCCGCGCAGCAGCGCTCCGGCTACGTGGTGGTGCTCAAGGGCTCCGCCGGCGCCGCCAGCGTCCAGGCAAGGCGGGCATCAGGCCTGTTCGGCGCCAGGGTCAGCCACGTCTACAGCCACGCCCTCAGCGGCTACAGCGCCACCCTCACCCCCGCGGGGCTGGCGGCGCTGAAGGCCGACCCGAACGTGGCCGCGGTGGTGCCCGACCGCACCCTGCGCATCCAGGCGCAGTCCCTGCCGACCGGCATCGACCGCATCGACGGCGAGCTGTCGAGCGCCCGCTCGGGCGACGGCACGGGCGCGGTCGACGTCGACGTCGCCATCATCGACACCGGCATCGGCCCCAACAGCGACCTCAACATCGCCGGCGGGACCAACTGCGTCGGCGGCTCGAGCTTCGCGGACGACAACGGCCACGGCACCCACGTCGCCGGCACGGTCGCGGCCAAGGACGACGGCAACCTGGTGGTCGGCGTCGCGCCCGGCGCCCGCGTCTGGGCCGTCAAGGTGCTCACCGCCAACGGCTCGGGCACCATCTCCCAGATCATCTGCGGCATCGACTGGGTCACCGCCCACGCCGGCACCATCGAGGTCGCCAACATGAGCCTCGGCGGGCAGAGCTTCTTCGGCGCCTTCTCCGGCTGCAGCTCGAGCTTCGACCCGATGCACCCGGCGATCTGCCGCTCGGTCCAGGCCGGCGTGACCTACGCCGTGGCGGCGGGCAACTCCACCTCCGACGCGAACTTCTTCGTGCCGGCGACCTACTCCGAGGTGATCACCGTCTCGGCCCTGGCCGACTTCAACGGCCAGCCGGGCGGGGGCGCGGCCTCGACCTGCCGGGCGGACCAGGACGACAGCTTCGCCGACTTCTCCAACTTCGGCGCCGACGTCGACCTGATCGCCCCGGGCGTCTGCATCACCTCCACCTCCAACACCGGCGGCCTCGCCACCTTCAGCGGCACCTCGATGGCGAGCCCGCACGTGGCCGGCGCGGCCGCGCTCTACAAGTCGACCCACCCGACCGCCACCCCGGCCCAGGTGAAGTCGGCGCTGCAAGCCGCGGGCAACCTCAACTGGAACAACGGCGACGACGGCGACAGCACCAAGGAGCGCCTGCTGAACGTGGCAGCGTTCTGAGGGGGTCTGATTGATCCGGGGGGGAGCCCGAGGGTACTGCGCCCGGATCCCTGCTTGGGCCTCGGGTCGCTGCGGCGGGATCCTGTTGGACCTCGGGTCGCTGCGGCGGGGTCTTGTTGGGCCTCGGGTCGCTGCGGCGGGGTCTTGTTGGGCCTCGGGTCGCTTGGGCGGGATCGTGCGGGGGCTACGGGTGCCTTCGGCGCACTACCACTTGGCGAGGGTGATGGTCGCCTCCATGGCGGACGGCGTGGGGCAGGTGGCGGAGCTGTCGCTGCCGTACCTGGTCCCTGCGCTGCCGCCGCCCGGGGTGTCCTTGAGGTAGAAGCAGGTGCCCGAGGTGCTCTGGGTGCCGAGGACGACGACGTTGCCGACCAGGGCGTAGGAGATCGAGCCCTGGGTCGGGTTGGAGTCGGCGGCGGCGTCGAGGGCGAGCGCCGGCTCGACCGCGAGCAGCTCCGCGGCGGTCTGGGTGTAGGCCTGCTTGTCGGCGTAGTAGGTCTTCTCCGCGATGAGTGCGTTGCGCAGGGTGCTCTGCGCCGCCCGGTCCCGTGCCCGGGTGCGGGCCTCGAAGAAGACGGGGACCGCGATCGCCAGCAGGACACCGATGATCAGCACGACCATCATCAGCTCGATCAGCGTGAAGCCCCGCTGGCCCGGTGAGCGCGCTGCCCACCCGCCGCGGGCGCCGGGCGCCTTCGGCACGGTCCCTCCTCCACGGGCCGGGGGCCCGGGCAACGCCCGGGCCCCCGGTGGTGCAACGGGTGTCCCCGCTACCAGCTCGCGCCGGTGACGGTCGTGGTGCTCACCAGGCTGCAGGTGGCGGGCTTGGCGTAGAACGTCCCCGCACCCGAGCCGGTGGCCACGTCCTTGATGTAGAAGCACGATCCCGAGGCGCTGTAGGCGCCGAGGATCACCGTCGCGGGGCTGGCGCTGATGGCGACGAGCACCTGGCCCGCCGTGGCGGGCGTGCCGTCGGCCGTCCAGCTGATCGACGGCTCGATCGTCTTCAGCGCACCGGTGGCCGCGACGTCCGCGGAGTACACCTGGTTGTCGGTGTAGTAGGTCTTCTCCGCCGTCAGCGCGTTGCGCAGGTTGCTCTGCGCGGCCCGGTCCTGGGCCCTGGCGCGGGCACCGAGGAAGGTCGGGATGGCGATCGCGATCAGGATCGCGATGATGAGCACGACCACCATCAGCTCGATGAGCGTGAAGCCGTCCTCACGTCGCCCTTGGAGGCGGCGCTGCATCGCGACGAGCATGTACTCCCCCCTTGCTTGGGTAGGCGACAGGCCGCCTCCGGGCGCTGCCGACCGGTCCGCCCGTGCGGCTGGCGGGCGGCCAGGGTGGCCGCGCTGGTCGGCGTACGTCGCCCGCTCGCAGGGATCTGCCCTGCGCTGGGTCGGTTTCGGGCCTGCTGGTTCTGACAATCGGCCGTCACCGGGCCCTACTTGAGCGAAGGGGATGACCCGCGGGAAACGGGCTGGCCGAGCAGCCGGGGGCGCCGCGTCCGGGACCCGGGCGCGGACGGTCGTCGCCGCGGCGAGCTACTTGATCAGGTTGATGATGTTGAACATCGGCATGTAGAGGGCGATCACCATGGAGCCGACCGCGGCGCCCATGACCGCGATCAGGATCGGCTCGATCAGGCTGGTGAGCGCCTCGACGGTCGCCTCGACCTCCTGGTCGTAGAAGTCGGCGACCTTGGAGAGCATGGTGTCCAGCGCGCCGGTCTCCTCCCCCACCGCCAGCATCTGGACGACCATGGGGGGGAAGACGGCGTGCTTGCCCAGCGGCGTCGCCAGGCTCTCGCCCTCGCGCACCGAGTCCTGGACGTCACGAACCGCCTTCGACATGACCCCGTTGTTGACAGTCTCGCTCACGATCTCAAGCGCCTGCAGGATCGGCACGCCGGAGTGGAGCAGGGTGGCGAGGGTCCGCGAGAAGCGCGACAGGGCGCTCTTGTGGAACAGCGTGCCGAAGATGGGGGCGTGCAGCTTGAAGGCGTCCATGCGGTAGCGGCCCGACGGGGTGGCGATCCAGCGGCGGAAGCCGAAGCTGAGCCCGACGATGCCGACAGCTGGCCACCAAGGCTGGCGTAGAGGTTCTTGAACATCGGCACGATGAACACCAGCATCGCCGAGACGATCAGCAGCACCATGGCGAACACGACCACCGGGTAGGTCATCGCCGACTTGATCTTGCCGCGCAGGGTCACGTCCCGCTCGAGGGTCTCGGCGAGGCGCAGCAGCACCTGGTCGAGGAAGCCGCCAACCTCGCCGGAGCGGATCATGGCGACGAACAGGCGGTTGAAGACCTTCGGGTGCTGCGCCATCGCGGTCGAGAGGGCGGTGCCCTTCTCCACCTCGCTGCGGATCGCGCCGACGACCTGGGCGAGGCGCTTGTTGTCGGTCTGGTCGGCCAGGATGGTCAGGGCGCGCAGCAGCGACAGCCCCGAGTTGATCATGGTGGCGAACTGCCGCGAGAAGACCGCCAGGTCCTTGGGCTTGACGCGGCCGCCGCCCGGCAGCTTGAACTCCATCTTCAGGCCGACGCTCTTGGCCGCCTCGATGGAGATCGGTGCGTAGCCCATCTGGCGCAGGCGTGCGGCCACGGCCGTCTGGCTGTCGGCCTCCAGCGTGCCGCCGATCATCTGGCCCTGCCGGTCGCGGACCTTGTAGGTGAAGGTGGTCTGGGCCATGCCCGGCGTCCTCCTCTCGCGCTCAGCGGCCGCAGAGCCGGTTGAAGTCCTCGACGTGGTGGCAGCGCTCCAGGGCGAGGTCGAAGGTGACGCGGTGGCGACGGACCAGCTCGGCCAGGCACTGGTCCATGGTCTGCATGCCGTGCTTGGCGCCGGCCTGCATGGCCGAGTAGACCTGGTGGGTCTTGCCCTCGCGGATGAGGTTGCGGATGGCGGGCGTCGCGACCATCAGCTCGGTGGCGACCACCCGGCCCTTGCCGTCCGCGGTCGGGAGGAGCTGCTGGCAGACGACCCCCTGGACGCTGCCGGCGAGCTGCACGCGGACCTGCTGCTGCTGGTTGGTGGGGAAGACGTCGATGACGCGGTCGATCGTCTGCGGCGCGTCCTGGGTGTGGAGGGTGGCGAACACCAGGTGCCCGGTCTCCGCCGCCGTCAGGGCGATCGAGATCGTCTCCAGGTCGCGCAGCTCCCCTACCAGGATGATGTCGGGGTCCTGGCGCAGGACGTGCTTGAGCGCGTTGGCGAAGGACCTGGTGTCCTCGCCTACCTCCCGCTGGTTGACCAGGCAGCCCTTGTGCTGGTGGAGGAACTCGATCGGGTCCTCGACCGTCATGATGTGCTCGGTCCGCTCGCGGTTGGCCTGGTCGACCAGGGCGGCCAGGGTGGTCGACTTGCCCGAGCCGGTCGGCCCGGTGACCAGCACGAAGCCGCGGGGCAGGTGGGCGAAGTTGCCCACCTGGGGCGAGATGCCGAGCTGCTCGAGCGTCTTGATGTCGAAGGGGATCAGCCGGAAGGCGGCGCCGACGCTGTCGCGCTGGAAGTAGACGTTCAGGCGAAAGCGGGCCTGGCCTGGCAGGTTGTGCGCGGTGTCGAGCTCCAGCTCGCTCTCCAGGCGCTCGCGCTGCCGCTGGGTGAGGATGGCGTAGACCATCGCCTGGACCTCGTTGGGCACCAGCACGGGGTACTCATCGAGCTGGTAGAGCCGGCCGTGGACGCGCACCGCCGGACGGGCGCCAGAGGTCAGGTGCAGGTCGGAGGCGCCGAGCTCGAGCACCTTCCCGAGCAGCTCGCTGATGGCCACGCGCGTCTCGGGGGTGTCGCCGCGCATGCGCGCCGGGCCGCTCGGCTTGGCGGCCGGCGGCGCCTCCAGCAGCACGGCGGCGCGGGCCGGGCCGCCGCCAGGCGCCGGCGGCAGCGCCTCGGGCGGGATCGCGCCGCCCGCCGGCGGGGCCTGCGCGTGCCCTCCGACGGCGGCGTTGCCCGGCGGGACGCGGTCGCCGGCGGTCGCGCGGCGGTAGCGGTCGATCGCCGCGTCCAGCAGGCTCGGGGCTGCCACGGCGGGGATCACGCCGCGGCCGGTGAGGCGCGCGACCTCGTCGACCCGCGGCAGGTCCTCGGGGCCGGCGACAGCGACCAGCAGGGCGCCGTCGCGCACGGCGACCGGCAGGGCGCGCAGGCGGGCGACGTCGGTGGCGAGCAGGTTCTGGGCGGCCTGGGGGTCGGCCGGCACGACGGACAGGTCGGCGAACTCGACACCGGCCTGGGCGGCCTGGGCGGCGGCGAGTCGGGGCTCGTCGAGCAGGCCGAGGTCCAGCAGGGCACGCCCGAGCGAGGTGCCGTTGGCCTCCTGGTGGCGCACCGCGCGGTGGAGGTCGTCCACGGCGACCAGGCCGTTGGCGAGCAGGTAGTCGAACATCGGCTCGATGGGCATGGACAGGCTCCGGGTTCGCCCGACTGGCAGGACGCGCGACGGCCGTGCAGCGCCGCCGCCCGCCCTCTCGATCTCGGCGCACCACCTGAGCGGCTTGAACCTCACACCACCACGCGCATGACCTCCTCCACGGAGGTGTCGCCGAGCGCGGCCTTGGCGAGCCCGTCGTGGCGCAGCCTGGTCATGCCCTGGGCGCGGGCGAGCTCGGCGACCTCGTTGGAGGAGCGGCGCTCCACGCAGAGCCGCTCGACCTCTTCGGTCACTGCCATCACCTCGTGGAGGGCGAGGCGTCCGTGGTAGCCGGTCTTGCCGCAGGCGGCGCAGCCGACCGCCCGGAACAGCTTTGGCGGCCCGCCGTCCGGCTCCCCGGCGGGCCAGCCGACCTCGGCGAGCGCCTCGTCGCTGGGCCGGTAGGGCTCCCGGCACTTGTCGCACAGGCGCCGGGCGAGCCGCTGGGCCAGCACGCAGTCGACCGCCGAGGCGACCAGGAAGGGCTCGAGCCCCATCTCGGTGAGGCGGGTGATCGCCGAGGGCGCGTCGTTGGTGTGCAGGGTGGCCAGCACCAGGTGACCGGTGAGGGCCGACTCGACCGCGATCCTCGCCGTCTCGGCGTCGCGGATCTCGCCGATCAGCACGATGTCGGGGTCGCAGCGCAGGATCGAGCGCAGCGCGGCCGCGAAGGTCAGCCCCGCCCTGGTGTTCACCTGGACCTGGTTGATCCCTGCCAGCCGGTACTCGACCGGGTCTTCGATCGTCACGATGTTGCGGCTGGCGTCGTTGAGGCTGTTCAGGGTGGCGTACAGGGTGGTCGACTTGCCCGAGCCGGTCGGGCCGGTGACCAGCAGCATGCCGTAGGGCTTGTGCGAAGCTGCCTGGAAGCGCTCGAAGTTCTCGGACGAGAAGCCCAGCTCGGGCAGGGTCAGCAGCACCGCCGACTTGTCCAGGATGCGCATGACCACCTTCTCGCCGTAGACGGTGGGCAGGGTGGCCACGCGCAGGTCGATGCCCCTGCCCCCGACGCTCAGGGCGACGCGGCCGTCCTGGGGCAAGCGGCGCTCGGCGATGTCGAGGTCGGCCATGATCTTCAGCCGCGAGACCACGCCCGACTGGATGGTCCGCGGCGGCCGCATCACCTCGTGCAGCACCCCGTCGATGCGGTAGCGGATGCGCAGCTCGCGCTCCTGCGGCTCGACGTGGATGTCGGAGGCGCGGTCCTGCACCGCCTGCTGGATGAGCAGGTTGACGAGCTTGACGATGGGCGCGTCCTCGACGATCCGGGTGACCGCGGAGAGGTCGTCGACCGTCGCCTCCTCGGCGGCCGAGGCGACGATCTCGCCGACGTTGTCGTCGGGGCGGTGGACGCGCTCGATCGCGGCGGCCACGTCCGCCTTGGTGGCCACCACGGGGCGCAGCTCCATGCCGGTGACGGCACGGACGTCGTCGACCGCGAAGACGTTGCCGGGGTCGGACATGGCGACCACCAGGCGCTCGCCCTCGTAGCCGATCGGCAGGGCGGAGTGCCGCCTGGCCATGGACTGCGGCAGCCGCGAGGCCGCGGTCGGGTCGATGGTGTAGTCGGACAGGTCGACGAAGGGCATGCCGATCTGCTTGGCGAGGGTCGCGACCAGCTCCTGCTCGGTGAGGATGCCGAGCTCGACCAGGACGCGGCCGAGCGAGTGGCCCACCCGCCGCTGCTCGGCAAGGGCTGCCTCGAGCTGCGCCGGGGAGACCCTCCCCTCCTCGAGCAGCAGCTGCCCCAGCTGCCTGGTCTGGTTCGCCATGGCGGTCCGCTCAGGCGAGAGCGCCCGCCAGGGCCCGGCAGGCGGCACGCGCGGCCACCGCTACAGCCCCCGCACGCCGCTGATCAGCCGGTCCAGCAGCTCCTGCGCCGCGTCCGTGGCGGCATCCGCTGGTGCCGTGTCCGTGGCGGCATCCGCTGGTGCCGGCTCGCCGGCCTCGGCCTCGGGCTCGACCTCGGAGCCAGGCCCCGGCGCCGGCGCGGGACCGGCCGCGTCGCCGCCGGGGCCTACCTCGGCGATGGCCGCCTGCGCGGCAGCGACCCGCTCGGCCGCCTCGGGCTCGGCCTCCTCGGCGGCGGCGAGCAGACCGCGCTGGACCATCGCCGCGAGGGCCTGGCAGGTCTGGAACTCACCCTGGCCGGTCTCGTCCACCAGGGAGGCGACGGTGCGGCGGCCGCCGACGGCGGCGAGCAGGCGCCACTCGGCGGGGTCGACGGTCACCGCGGTGGCGTCGGCAGACCGTGGCGGGATCGACAGCAGCGCCGAGCGGCCCGGCACCCTGCCGGCGATCTCCGGCCAGGCGGCCAGGCGGCGCTCCGTCTCGGCGAGCAGCTCCTCCACGGCGGCCACGGGGTCGAGCGCCTCGGGTGGACGCTCGCCCTGCTCGAAGCTGAAGCTCCCGTCGGGCCAGCGGGCGAGGTCGAACAGCTCGTCGACGAGGTGCTCCATGGCGATCTCGTGGAGACGTTCGGCCGGCACGGCGGCCGACTGCAGCAGGACCGCGGCGAGGGAGCGCCCCTCCACGGCCTCGCGCAGCGCCGCGTCGAGGGCGTCGGGCTCGACCGCGCCCAGTCCTTGCAGGCGGCGGGCGAACGGCGTGGGACCAGGACGGGTGGCGGCCCAGGCGACGCCGCCGCCGCTGAGCCAGATCCCGCCGGAGGCGCCCTCCCGGCGCAGCCCGAGCAGCCCGTCCTTCCCGCCCGCGGCCAGCAGGCGCAGGATGTCGGCGATGCTGAACAGGTCGAGGGTGCCCTGGAAGCTCATCGCCGGCCACTCCCCCGATTGGGCATGGTGCCCCCTGTTGACGGTGCGCGGCCGGTCCCTCAAACGTTCGGCAGCGCCCGCGAGCCGCTTGAGCGGGGGGTCCGGGGCTCGAGTAGCGAAGCGGTAGCCCCGGATGGACAAAGGGGTCCGGGGCTCGAGTAGCGAAGCGGTAGCCCCGGATGGATCAGGGCCTGGCGGCGGTGGGCCAGGCCAGGCCGACGGCGTCGGCCATGGCGCGCAGGTCAGGGCGGATGCCGGCGAGCTTGACCACCGCGCCGGCGGCCTGGGCGCAGAGCATGCCGAGGCCGTCGACGGCAGCCGCGGCGCCGGCCGCCCTGGCGGCCTCCACCAGGCCTTGGGCGGACGCGCCGTAGTTGCAGTCGAGCACGCGGACCCCGGGGGTGAGGCGGTCGGCGCCCGGGACCGCCTCGCCCCTCGCGGTCAGCACGGTCGCCTGGACGAGGATCCGCGCCGATGAGACCGCGCCGGCGGCCCGGTCCCACGCCAGCGTGGTCGCGTCCGTGCCGGCGTGGGCGGCGACCAGCGCGGCGCGCCCGCGGTCGCGCCCGACGACGGCGAGGGCGCAGGTGCCGAGCCCGTGGCGGCGCCTGGCCTCGGCGAGCCGCGCCCAGGCGTAGGCGGCCGCAAGGGCGGCGCCGCCGCTGCCGAGCAGCAGCGCCGGCCCCTGCCCGTCCCAGTCGGGGCCGCGCAGGCCGAGCTGGTTGCCGAGCGCCCACAGCACCCCGCTCACGTCGGTGTTGGCGCCGGTGAGGCGCCCTTCGACCAGGCGCACGGTGTTGACCGCGCCGAGCGCGTCGGCGGGCGCTTCCAGCTGGTCGAGCAGGGCGACGGCGGCCTGCTTGTGCGGCGTGGTGAGGTTGACCCCGACGAGCGCGCCGGCGCGGACCTGCTCGAGCGCCGCCGCCAGCTCCTCGGGCCTGGTCGGGCGCGCCTCGTAGCGCCAGCCCGTCAATCCTGCCGCCCGGTAGGCGGCCTGGTGCAGCCGTGGCGACAGGGTGTGCCGCAGCGGCCAGCCGAGCACCGCCGCGACCGGCACTACGCCACCCCTAGGCCCTTGGCTTTGCGCTTCAGCTCGAGGAACTGCTGGTAGCTGGCGGTGAAGGCGTGGTGCCCGTCGGAGGAGATCACCACGTAGTAGAGCCAGTTGGCGTTGGCCGGCTGCAGCGCGGCGCGGATGGACTCCTCGCCAGGCGAGTTGATCGGGGTCGGCGGCAGGCCGTGCGCCCTGTAGGTGTTGTAGGGCGAGCCGATACGCAGGTCGGCCAGGCTCAGGCGGGGCTTGGGCCGACCGCGCAGCGCCCAGGCGTACTGCACCGTGGGGTCGACCTGCAGGGGGATGTCGGCCTTGAGCCGGTTGTAGATCACCGCGGCGATCTTGGGCCGGTCGGAGGGCACCTTGGCCTCGCCCTCGATCATGCTGGCCACGATCAGCAGCTGGTAGGGGGAGAGGCGCAGGCCGGCGGGCCGCGTCCCGGCCAGGTCGTACTTGGACAGCACGAGCTGGAGCTGGTCGAGCATCGCCTGCACCACGGTCGTGGGGGTGTCGTCCTTGTCGATCCGGTAGGTGAGGGGGAACAGCAGGCCCTCGAGCGGCTTGCCGCGCGGGCGGTACGGGCTGATCAGCCCGGGGTCGTGCAGGGCGCGGAGCACCGCGGCGCGGTCGAAGTGGCCGACGGCCGCCAGCTTGTCGGCGATCTGCCGCTGCGAAAACCCCTCAGGGATCGTCAGGGAGCGGGTGTTCGGGCCCTTGACCAGGATGTCGAGCACCTGCTCCGGGCTCATGCCGGTGGTGAGCTGGTAGGTGCCGGGGCGCAGGGCGGCGTCGAGGCCGCGCTGCTCGGCGACCCGGCGGAAGCGGCCGGCGCTGTCGACCACGCCGAGGCGTTCGAGCGCGTCGGCGACCTCGCGGGTGCCCTCTCCGGAGAGGACCGTGACGCTGACCGGCTGGCCCGGCGGCGCCTCTGGCGCCTTGTTCCTGCCGGCGAGCTGGAACGCCCCGAACAGGACCACCGCGGTCAGCAGCGTGAAGGCGACGAAGATGGCCATTCCACGTTTGCGGCGGCGGCGGTGCACGCGCCGTTCGGTCCGAGTCAGCATGCCCCGCTCTCCTTCTCGCGCCCGCGGGCGGCGTCCAGCCAGACCTGCAGGAAGAGGCTCGCCGCCACCTGGTCGACCACGGCGCGCCGGTCGGCGCGGCGGACGCCGCCGGCGACCAGGGCGCGCTCGGCGGCGACGGTGGACAGCCGCTCGTCGGCCAGCTCGATGCGGAGCCCGGGGAGGTGGGCACGCAGCTCCTCGAGGTAGGCGCGCACGGCCCTGGCCGCCGGCCCCTCCCCACCGCCGAGGCTGCGAGGCAGGCCGACCACCAGGGTGCTGGCCTGGTGCTCGGCGGCCAGCTTGCCGATGACCGATGCGTCCTCGACCGGCCCGCGCCGGACCAGCGTCACCAGCGGCGAGGCGACCGTCCTGGTGGGATCCGACATGGCCACCCCGAGACGCCGGCTGCCGACGTCGAGGGCGAGGACGCGCCCGCTCATCCGGGCTCCGGCGCTCCTCCGCCGGACCCCCCTGCAGGCTCTGTCGACCGGGGGGCTGCCGCTGCGCTACTCGAGCCCCCCGGACCCTCCAGACGCCGCCGCGCCTCGGCGGCCGCCAGCGCGAGCGCGTCGGCCAGGCGCGACGGGTCGCGGCCGCCGGCCGTCGCCAGCTCGCCCTTGCCGCCGGCGCCGCCGCCCACCAGCCTGGCCGCGGGCAGCAGCACCTCGCGGGCGGCCAGGCCGCGCTCGGCCAGGTCGCCGGTGACCATGGCGACCAGTCCCGCCTTGCCGTCGCAGGCGGAGCCGAGCACCACCATGCCCGGCCGGCCGTGGTGGCGCTCGCGCACCAGCGCCGCGATGCGGCGCAGCTCGTCGGTGCCGGTGTCCGGCACCTCCTCGACCACCAGCCAGGCGCCGCCGGCGTCTCCCGCCCTGCCGGCCAGCTCGGCCGCGCGCGCACCGAGCTGCGCGTCGCGCAGCTGCTCCAGCTCGCGCTGCGCCTCCGCCAGCGCCTCGAGGCGGCGGCGCAGCGCCTCCGGGGCGTCCTCCGGCCGGGTGGCGCGCAGCAGCGCGGTGACCTCGGCGAGCAGCCGGCGCTCGCGGTCGAACCAGCGCAGCGCGTCCAGCCCGGTGAGCGCCTCCACCCGGCGCAGGTTCGAACCGATCGAGGACTCGCCGAGGATGCGCACCGGCCCGACCTGGGTACCGTGGCCCACGTGGGTGCCGCCGCACAGCTCGCGGGAGAAGTCGCCGACGTCGACGATGCGCACCACCGTGCCGTACTTCTCGCCGAACAGCGCGATCGCGCCCGCCGCCTCGGCCTCCGCCTGGCTGGCGTGCCAGACACGAACCTCGGGGTCGTCGAGCAGGTGGCGGTTGACGTCCTGCTCGACCCTGGCCAGCTCCTCCCGGTCGATCGCGGCGAAGTGGGCGAAGTCGAAGCGCAGCCGGCCCGCGTCGACCAGCGAGCCCTGCTGCCTGGCGTGGTCCCCGAGGGCGTGGCGCAGCGCCCAGTGCAGCACGTGGGTGGCGGTGTGGCTGCGGGTCACGGCCGCGCGGCGGGAGGCGTCGACCCGCGCCAGCACCTCCTGGCCGGGGCGCAGCTCGCCGCTGCTGACGCGCGCGCTGTGCACCTGGAAGCCTTCCAGCCCGGGCTTGGTGTCGAGCACCTCGAGCACGGCGCCGGCCGTGGTCTCGACGGTGCCGCGGTCGCCCACCTGGCCGCCGCCCTCGGCGTAGAACGGGCTGCGGTCGAGGATCAGCTCCAGCTCGTCGCCCTTGACCGCGGCGGCCAGCTCCTCGCCGTCGCGCAGCAGGGCGAGCGCGCGCGCCTCGGCCTGCGTGCGCTCGTAGCCGACGAACATGGTCTGGCCGTGGCGCGCTGCCAGGTCGCGGTAGGCCTCCAGGCGGCGCTGCGCGCCGGCCATGCCGCGACGCGCCTCCTGGGCGCGGCGGCGCTGCTGCTCCATCAGCTCGCCGAAGCGCTCGGCGTCGACCTCCAAGCCGGCCTCCTCGGCGACCTCGACGGTCAGCTCGTAGGGGAAGCCGTAGCGGTCGTGCAGGCGGAAGGCGGTGTCGCCGTCGAGGGTGGCGGCACCCTGCCCGCGGGTGCTGGCGATGGCCTCGTCGAGCAGAGCCGAGCCCTGCCGCAGGGTGCGGGTGAACGACTCCTCCTCGCTGGCGGTCACCTGGGTGACGAGCGAGCGCTGCGCGACCAGCTCCGGCCAGGCCTCGCCGAGGGTGGCGACCACCCGCTCGCAGACGCGGGGCAGCGCGCCCTCGTCGGCGCCGAGCCGCCTGGCGTGCCGTACCGCCCGGCGGACCAGCCGGCGCAGCACGTAGCCGCGGCCCTCGTTGGAGGGCAGCACGCCGTCGGCGATCAGGAAGCTGGCCGTGCGGGCGTGCTCGGCGACGATCCGGATGGCCACGTCGGCGCGCCGCTCGCGGCCGTAGGCCTGGCCGGTGGCGGCCTCGACCTCCTGGCGCACCGGGACGAGCAGGTCGGTCTCGTAGATGTTGTCGACGCCCTGCAGCACCATGGCGACCCGCTCGAGGCCGGCGCCGGTGTCGATGTTCTTGGAGGGCAGCTCCGCGACGACCTCCTCGTCGTCGTCGCAGAGGTCCTGCATGAAGACCAGGTTCCAGATCTCCAGGTAGCGCTCCTCGTCGGCGACCGGGCCGCCCTCACTGGACTGCTGAAGCGCGCCAGCCCGGCCGTAGGCCGGGCCGAGGTCGTAGTAGATCTCCGAGCAGGGGCCGCAGGGCCCGGCCACGTGCATCGACCAGAAGTTGTCCTCCTTGCCGCGGCGCTGGACGCGCTCGGCCGGGACGCCGACCTCCCGCCACATGTCCAGCGCCTCGTCGTCGTCCAGGTAGACGGTGGCCCAGAGGCGCTCGGGGTCGAGGCCGAAGCGCTCGGTGACCAGCTCCCAGGCGAAGGCGATCGCCTCGGCCTTGAAGTAGTCGCCGAAGGAGAAGTTGCCCAGCATCTCGAAGAAGGTGCAGTGCCTGCGGGTGAGCCCGACCTGCTCGATGTCGCCGGTGCGGGCGCACTTCTGCACGCTGGTGGCGCGCTTGAACTCGGGCACCGCCTCGCCGAGGAAGTAGGGCTTGAACTGGTTCATGCCCGCGTTGGCGAGCAGCAGGCTGGCGTCGGCGGGGATCAGCGAGCTGGAGGGCACCAGGCGGTGCCCCCGCTCGACGAAGAAGTCGGTGAATCGCCGCCGGATCTCGATCGAGTTCATGAGCTGGAACCTCGCACGCTCGCGCTGGACGCCGGAGCTGGCCGCCGAGCCCGGCCAAGGCGCTAGGTCGCCCCGTCCCCCGGCTCGGCGTACAGAGCTCGCAGCTCCGCCTCGCGGGCCGCCATCGCCGCCCGCCCCTCCTCGAGCGCGGTGGCGAACCGCCGGCCCAACTCGTCGGCGGTTTCGAGCGAGCGCCTGCCCAGCGACGTCGGCGCGAGCCGCTCCGCCGTCCTCGACGCCCAGCGTACCGTGCCGGCTCCGACCACGGCGCCGAAGCCGACGCCGAGCATGCCCCAGAACAACCGCCTCACCGCCGCCACCGCCTGCGCCGCCGCGGCGGCTCCTCCTCGCCCTCGGCGGCCTTGCCCGCCGCCTTGCGCAGCCCGTAGACGAAGGCGCTCGCCTTCACCAGCGGGCTGGACACGGTCGAGGAGACCACCTCGACCATGTGGCCGACCGTGGTGGTGACCGTCTCGGCGGTCGACAGGATGCCGTCGACCCGCGCGAGCTCCTGGTTGACCAGGCCGACGGTGCCGTTGACCTGCTCGAGCAGCGGGACGGTCTGGCTGGTGACGCCGTCGATCAGGTCCTTGGTGGAGGTCAGCACCCTGAACAGGTTGGCCATCACCACGCAGACGACGATGACCAGGACGCCGAGCAGCACGGCAACGGCGAACCAGGCGTAATCCACAGCGCTCACGGTGTCGGCTCCTCGCGGTCGGGCGACGGTCGTGGCGTGGCTTCCCGAGGGAGCGGCGGCTCGGGTTGCCGGCGTCCGGCCGCCCGGTCCGCCCCGGAGGCGGCGGGAGGCGGCACGTCGCGGCGCAGTTTATCTCGCTCTCGCCATGAAGCCGCCAACTCGGGCTCGTGGCCCTGGTCGGACGGCCGGTAGTAGCCGCCGTGCAGCCCCTCGGGCAGGTAGCGCTGCGGGACCCAGTGGCCGGGGTGGTCGTGCGGGTAGACGTAGCCGACGCCGATGCCGAGGCGCCGCTCGCCCGGGTGGGAGGCGGACTGCAGGTGGCTCGGGACGCGCCCGCTGCCTGCCTCCTCGAGCTCCCGCTTGGCCGCGGCGATCGCCAGGGTGGCGCTGTTGGATTTGGGCGCGAGCGCCAGGTAGACGACCGCCTCGGCGAGGTTGAGCTGCGCCTCGGGCAGGCCGACGAACTCCAGCGCCTGGAAGGCGGCCACCGCCACGCCGAGGGCCTGCGGGTCGGCCAGGCCGATGTCCTCGCTGGCCGAGATGACCATGCGGCGGGCGATGAAGCGCGGGTCCTCGCCGGCGGCGAGCATGCGGGCCAGGTAGTGCACGGCGGCGTCCGGGTCGGAGCCGCGGATCGACTTGATGAACGCGCTGGCCACGTCGTAGTGCTGGTCGCCGGCGCGGTCGTAGACGACCCGCGGGCGCTGCAGGGCGTCCTCAACGTCGGCGAGGGCGATGCGCTGCTCGCCGCGCGCCCGCACCACCAGCGCGGCGGCCTCGAGGGCGTTGAGGGCGTGGCGGGCGTCGCCGTCGGCGCGCTCGACCAGGTGGTCGAGGGCCTCGCCGTCGAGGGCGAGGCCGTGGCCGCCGAGGCCGCGCTGCTCGTCGGTCAGGGCGCGGCGCACGATGGTGCGCAGGTCGTCGGTGGACAGCGGCTCCAGGCGGAACAGCAGCGAGCGGCTCATCAGCGGCGCGTTGACGGTGAAGAAGGGGTTCTCGGTGGTCGCCCCGACCAGCACCACGGTGCGGTCCTCCACGCCTGGCAGGAGGGCGTCCTGCTGCGCCTTGTTGAAGCGGTGGATCTCGTCGATGAACAGGATCGTGCGGCGGCCGAGCGCGCCCAGCCGCTCCCGCGCGGCGGCCAGCACGGCGCGCACGTCCTTGACGCCGGCGCTGGTGGCCGAGAGCTCCTCGAAGGTGGAGCTGGTGGCGTGGGCGACGATCTGGGCGAGGGTGGTCTTGCCGCTGCCCGCCGGCCCCCACAGGATCACCGAGCGCAGCTCGTCGGCCTCGATCAGGGAGCGCAGCGCGCTGCCGCGGCCGAGCACCTGGGCCTGGCCGACGAACTCGTCGAGGGTGCGCGGCCGCATGCGCGCCGCCAGCGGCGCGCCAGCCCGCAGCGCCTCGTCGGCACCCGCCGAGAACAGGTCCGTGGGATCTCCCCGCTTGTCGTGATCGAAGGGGTTCAGCCTGGCCTTGCCGTGGCGCCATTGTGCCCAAACTCACGAGCGCCGCGGTGGCGCGGCACAGGACGGCGGACCATGTTGGGCCCGCGGGCTGGTCGTCCACAAGTGGTGCGGTGGGGCTGGGCGGGATCCGGTTGGCATGGACCAGAACACCAGTTCGCCGAGCGACCGGGCCGCCAGCCCCGGCGGGCTGCCCGTAGGGCCGGGCGGGCTGCCCGTAGGGTTGGAGGGGCTGGCCGCCGCCATTGACGGCCTCGCCGCCGACGACCTCAACCAGCTCGGCGGCGCGCTGCTCGCCGCCCAGGTCCTTGCCATGCGCCGGCTGCTCGACCAGGCCGAAGCCGACTGGCTGCGGCGCCTGGCCGCCGCCGACGCCCACGGCGCCGCCGGCGCCGAACGCGGCACCCAAGCCCTGTCGACCACGGGCTGGCTGCGCGCCACCACCCGCACGAGCGCCGCCACCGCCGCCCAGCGGGTGCGGACCGCCCGGGCGCTGCACCGCGGCCCCCTTCGCGCCACCGCGGCCGCCCTCGCCCAAGGCGAGGTGTCCTACCAGCACGCCGCGGCCCTGGCCGACGCCACCAGCGACCTGCCCCCCGCCAAGGTCGCCGAGGCCGAGCCGGTCCTGGTCGACGCCGCCCGGCGGCTGGACCCGGCCCGGCTGCGAAGGCTGGCCGGCCACCTCCGCGAGGTGGTCGACCCGGACACGGCCGAGGAACGAACCCGGCGGCGCCTGGAACGCCGTGGCCTGCGGCTGGCGGCCACGTTCGAGGGCATGGTCGACGTCAAGGGACTCCTCGACCCCGAGGCCGGCGAAGCCGTCCAGGCCGCGCTGGCGCCGCTGGCGCGGCCCGCCGGCCCCGACGACCAGCGCTCCGGGGCGCAGCGCCGCGCCGACGCGCTGGGGGAGCTCGCCCGCCGGGCGTTGCAGGCCGGCGACCTGCCCCGGGAGGGCGGGCTGCGGCCCGACCTGACCGTCACCATGGAACTGGCCAGCCTCCAAGCCCACGCCGGCGTGGGCGGGACCGGCGGGTGGGGCGGGATCCTGCCGCCGGAAACGGTCCGAAGGCTTGCCTGCGACGCGACGGTCACCCGCGCGGTCGTGCGCCGCCACCCCGACCACGGCCACGCCGGCAACGACCCCGATTCGGGCCATGGCTCCGCACACGGCGGCGGCGCCACCGGCCACGGCAACGCCGACGCCACCCACCCCCACGCCACCGGCGGCCACCCCAGCGACCCGGGCTACGGCCACGGCAACAGCGACGGCCCGGAGGGAGGCCACGGCACCGGCGGCAGGCTGGCCGAAGAGCTGCGCGCCGCGATCACCCTGCTGCCCCCACCCCTCGGCGCGCCGGCCGAGCTGCTGGACCTGGGCCGCGCCACCCGCGTCATCTCCCCAGCCCTGCGCCGCGCCCTCGCCGTCCGCGACGGCGGCTGCGCCGCCCCCGGCTGCGACCGGCCCCCACCCTGGACCGACGCCCACCACCTGGTCCACTGGCTCCACGGCGGCCCCACCAGCCTCGACAACCTGGCCTTGCTGTGCCGAACCCACCACCGCGCCGTCCACGAACACCGCTGGCAGCTCCACCACGACCCGGTCAGCGGCCGCGTCACCCTGGCCCCACCCGCCCGCCGCGGCCACTCCCCGCCCGCCGCATAGTGGCCGCCACCGGCGCACCAACCAGCCAGCCGGCCGCCCGCCACCACTACGGCCGCTCCAGAATCAGCGGTCAACGAGAAAACCCTGCCGAACCCTGCTCAGGCTTGCTCAGCTACGTATGACTTGACCAGCAAGTTCACAGAGCATGCCGTCTGGTGCACACCGGGTCCACCGTTGAAAACCGCAAGGTCAGCGGTTGATCCCGTCCCTGCCCACGACAACTGCAACTCGGCTTCCGACGCAGGCGCCCCGGCCTCATCAGGTGGGCTTGTTGCTTGTCGAGCGGGCGGGTCGTAGCCACAGCGATACGCGGGTTGGCTGCATGGTCTGGTCGACCACGCTCAGCAGCTCAGCCGTCAGCGTCTCGAGGTCGATCTGCTGGCGGAGTCGGGCGCTGAACGCCTGGATGGTCAGGGCGGCGTCGTAGCGGCGCCGGTTGAAGCGCCGGTCCACCACGTCCTGGACGCGGCGGCGGGCCGGTTGGAACACCGCGGCCAGCGCCAGCGTCGCCGTCGCGACGGCCAGGTTCGAGCGGCTGCCCACCAGCCGGCCGAGCCCAAGGACCACGCCGGCGTAGCCGCCGCCCAGCACCACGGTGAGCAGTCCGTAGCTCAGCGTGCGGTTGATGATGCGGTCCAGGTCGTAGAGCCGGTAGCGGAGAACCGCCGCGCCGATCGCCAACGGCAGCATCACCACCCACACGCCGGCCGTCCACACGAGCACGACCTCGTTCTGCTGCACCGCGACGATCAGCGCGACCGGCGTCGCCACCGCCGTCAGGGCGGCCGCCAACACCACCCAGCGCAGCTGCAGCCGCTCGGTGCCGCGGGCGCGGCGGAAACGCAGCACCAGCGATGCCGCCGCGGCCACCACCGGCAGGTAGGTCAGGACCCCCGTCACGGCCCGTACGGTCAGCATCGGTCCAGCCAGGGCCGGCACCGCAAACGGGCTGGAGATCGACTGATATGGCGGGCTCAGCGGTCGGGGCAGCAGCGCCCGCGCGGCCAGGTACAGCACCGCCGCGACCACCGCCAGCCTGGCCCACCAGCGCCAGCGGGGCGAGGGCAACGACCCGGTCGGGGTGAGCAGCAGTACGAAGCCGATGCAGACGCGCGCCCACAACACGCCGGTGGAGGCGTACACGGCCACCGCGCGGGCGCCCGGCAACGCCCCGGGCCGCGCCAGCGCGCCATAGCTGGCGTAGCCCGAGGCGACGCCGTCGACGGTCACCGACAGCCCCAGGGTGAGCAGCAGCCACCCAACCGGATGACGGGGCCGGCGGCTGGCCAGCACCACCCCGACCGTGCTGGCGCTGAGGATCGCGACCACGTAGAGGACGCCGCTGGCGTTGAGCTGGACGAGCTCGGGCCGGCCAGCTCGACGCAGCAACTGGTCGAACCAGGCGATCGGGAAGAGCCCGAGGATCGCCAGCGTCCACAGCGCCCAAGCTGGCGCACCCGTCCGCCGACGCGTGCCGGACACCTAGTCTCCGGGAGCCACTGTCGCGTTGGTCTGCACCTGCAAGCCCTCCGGCTGCGCTCCTCGGCCCCGAGTGTCATGGGTCGTGGTCACGCCTGCCAGTGTCACCGCGGCCCGTCTCGGAAACGTTACGAACAGCACATCAGTCTCCGGGCGTGGCCCGTCAGCAAGGCTGCATGGCGTCACCACGCCATCTGGACCCCACGGGAGCGTCTCCCCACCCGCCGCGTGACGGCTGCCGCTCTAGCTCGACTACGAGTCGGCCAGCACGCGCTGCACGAACGCCGCCTTGCCCTCGGTGTAGCCCTCGCGGTCGCCGGCGAACTCCCGCGCCAGCCGCCGCTTCAGCTCGGCGTACTCCGCGGCCAGCTCCGGACTGGCGCGGAGCCGGTCGCGGAACCGGAGCTGCTCGGCCCACCGCGGCAGGACGGACAAAGCACGCGGCAGCGCTCCACGATGCCGTCCCCTGGTCAACGTATGCACCTGCTCGCAAAAGCAGGTGGGGTCCGTCCCGATCGTTTCCGGTACCCGGTTGCCCAGGTGCCTACCACGATCGAAAGCCCGGTCCCCTACGTCGAAGTGTTGGCGCAAACGAAAAGCCAGGTCACGTACAACGTCGGGCGCTGCCGAAGTCCGTATTCAACACCCGACCGAAGGTTACCGGCAAGGCTAGTTCGTTTGGGCTATTCCGCGCCGCTGCCTGGCTTTGGCAGCGCCCGCAGGAGCACCTCGGCGAGCTGGGCGTCGGACACCCCGGCGGGTGCGCCGGTGAGGGGATCGGCGCCCGACTGGGTCTTCGGGAACGCGATCACCTCGCGGATGGAGTCGACGCCGGCGAGCAGCATCACCACCCGGTCGAGGCCGAAGGCGATGCCGCCGTGCGGCGGCGCGCCGAAGGACAGGCCGCGCAGCAGGAAGCCGAACTTCTCCTCGGCCTCGGCGGCGTCGATGCCGAGCACCTCGAAGACGCGCCGCTGCACCTCGGCGTTGTGCACACGGATGCTGCCACCGCCGAGCTCGACGCCGTTGAGCACCAGGTCGTAGGCGCGCGCGGTGGCCTCCCCCGGCGACTCGTGGAAGCGGTCCTCCCACTTCAGCGACGGCGAGGTGAAGGGGTGGTGCAGCGCGTCCCAGCGGCCGGCCTGCTGGTCCCGCTCGAACATGGGGAACTCGGTGATCCAGGCGAACGCCCAGCGGCCCTCGGGGACCAGGCCGCGCTCCCCCGCCAGCCGGGTGCGCAGCTCGCCGAGGACGGTGCGGGCGAGCTGGGTACGGTCGGCGACGAGCAGCAGCAGGTCGCCCGGACGGGCACCGCTGACCCGGCGCAGCTCGGCGCGCTCGGTGTCGGAGAAGAACTTGTCCAGCGGCGAGCGCAGCCCCTCCGGCTCGACTGCCACCCACGCCAGCCCCTTGGCGCCGCGCTCGCGCGCGAAGGCGGCGAGCGCGTCGAGCCGCTTGCGGGTCAGCTCGCCGCCGCCCTCGAGCACCAGGCCGAGCACCGAGCCGCCGGCTTGATCTATGGCGAGCACGCCGGCCCCGGTGCCGGCGAAGACCTCGCCGAGGTCGACCAGCTCCATGCCGTAGCGCAGGTCGGGCTTGTCGGAGCCGAAGCGGCGCATGGCCTCGGTGTAGGGCAGGCGTGGGAACGGCAGCGGCAGCTCGGCGTCGACTGTCTCGCGCCAGACCGCCGCCATCAGCTCCTCGCACAGGCTGAAGACGTCCTCCTCGTCCAGGAACGACAGCTCGATGTCGAGCTGGGTGAACTCGGGCTGGCGGTCGGCCCGCAGGGCCTCGTCCCTGAAGCAGCGCACGATCTGGTAGTAGCGCTCCACCCCGGCGACCATCAGCAGCTGCTTGAAGAGCTGGGGGGACTGCGGCAGGGCGTAGAACTCGCCCGGCTGCAGGTGGGTCGGGACCAGGAAGTCGCGCGCCCCCTCCGGGGTGGAGCGGGTGAGGTAGGGGGTCTCGACCTCGAGGAAGCCGTGCTCCTCGAGCACCCGGCGCAGCACCGCGTTGGCGCGGGCGCGCAGCTCCAGCCCGCGCCGCGTGGCGGCGCGGCGCAGGTCCAGGTAGCGGTGGCGCAGCCGCAGCACCTCGTCGACCTCGACCCGGTCGGCGATCGGGAACGGGGGCGTGGCGGAGGAGGCAAGCACCTCCAGGTCGGCGACGGCCACCTCGACCTCGCCGCTGGGCAGCTCGGGGTTCTCGTTGCCGGCCGGGCGGATGCCGACCGTGCCGGTGACGCGGATGCAGTCCTCGGCGCGCACCTCGTGGGCGGCGGCCGCCGCGGCGGCCGCCTCGACGGGGTGCACCACCAGCTGCACCACGCCGGAGGAGTCGCGCAGGTCGAGGAAGATCACGCCGCCGTGGTCGCGGCGGCGGGCGACCCAGCCGGCCAGGTGCACCTCGGTGCCGGCGTCGGCGGCGCGCAGCGTGCCGCAGGCGTGCGAGCGCATGGCTCCGAGCAGCGGTCGGGTCACTGACGGGCTCCTGGGTCGAGGGGCGGGGTGGCCAAGCTGATCTGCCGCAGCGAGTCGGCCCTGCGGCCACGGTACGGGCTGGCGCGCCGGCGGGCCAGCAGTTTGGGGCCGCCTCATGGTGGCTTCTCCACGCCGGGGCTCCGGGGCTCATGTGGCGAAGCGGTCGCCCCGGATGCATGAATTCCGACCAGGAAGGGGTTGGAGGCGCGCTCGCGGCCGACGGTGGTGCGTGGCCCGTGGCCGGGGAGGACCTCCATCTCGTCGGGCAGGGTCAGGAAACGGCCGGCCAGCGAGGCCAGCATCTCCTCGGTGGAGCCGCCAGGCAGGTCGGTGCGGCCGATCGAGCCGGCGAACACCAGGTCGCCGGCGAACAGCACCTCCTCGCTACGAAAGGTGACGTGGCCGCGGGTGTGGCCGGGCGTGTGGTCGACCACCAGGCGCACGCCGGCCAGCTCGACGACCTGGCCGTCGGCCAGCTCGCGCACGTCGTCCGGCTCGGCGAGCGACAGGCCGGGGAGCATCGCCCGCAGCTCGGGGCCGACCCCGGCCAGCGGGTCGCTGAGCAGGTGGCGGTCGTTCGGGTGGACCAAGGCGGGGATGCCGCGCGCGCCGGCCAGCGGGGCGACCGTCCAGATGTGGTCGAGGTGGCCGTGGGTGACCAGCACGGCGACGGGCCGCAGGTGGTGCCTGGCGCAGAGCTCGTCCACCCCCGACATGGCGTCCTGCCCGGGGTCGACGACCAGGGCCTCCGCGCCGGAGGAGGCGGCGACCAGGTAGCAGTTGGTCTGGAAGGTCCCGGCTGGAAACGAGGCGACGAGCATGTCAGCGAGAGTCTAGCGCCCTGCCACCTTGCGTCCGGTCGAGGGGTCCGGGGCTCGAGTAGCGAAGCGGTAGCCCCGGATGAATCAGGGCTCCGGGGCTCGAGTAGCGAGGCGGTAGCCCCGGATCGACATTAGACTGCAAACCGGACGCGGTGGGCGCCAGGCGCCGGGCCGCGTACAGTGCAGCGCGTCGCCCGTTGAGTGGAGAGGAAGCATGCCGAGCGCGAGCCAAACCCGCCGCCGTGAACTGGCCCGACTCAAGGCAAGGCGGGAGGCGGCGCGGCGTCGCGCGCGACGCCGCCGGGCGCTGCTGGTGTACGGCTCGCTCGGCGTGGTGGTCCTGGTGGCCGGGGTGGCCGGGGTGATGGTGCGCGACCATCAGAAGGCCAAGCCCGCCGCGCAGAGCGGCCAGGACGCCCGCGTCGACGTCCCCACCGCCCCGGCGACGGTGGCGTGCGGCGGCAAGGTCCCGCCCAGGGTGATCCACCCCAAGCTGGACCGCCTGCCCAAGACCAAGGCCAACCCCAGCCAGCACTACCAGGTGGTGCTGAAGACCTCCTGCGGCGACGTCACCGTGCAGCTCGACCCCAAGGCGGCCCCGGCCACCACCTACAACTTCGTCTTCCTTGCGCAGCGCCACTTCTACGACTCCACCTGGTTCCACCGCATCGTGCCCGGCGGCAAGAACAACATCGGGGTGATCCAGGGCGGCGACCCCAAGGGCACCGGCGAGGGCGGCCCTGGCTACAACATCCCCGACGAGCTGCCCAAGGGGAAGAACCCCTACAAGAAGTACACGATGGCGATGGCCAACTCCGGGCCGAACTCCGGCGGCAGCCAGTTCTTCATCTCCACCCAGGACAACAAGCTGCAGAGCACCTTCACCCTGTTCGGCAAGGTGGTGAAGGGCCAGGACGTGATCGACAGGATCGCGCAGACCCCCCTCGGCGGCCCGCGCGGCGACACCCCCACCGAGTCGGTCTGGATCGAGTCGGCGACCGTCTCGATCACGTAGCCGGCCGGCCGGCACCGTCGCCGGGCGGGTCACCGATGCGGGCGCCGGCGGCCAGGGCACGGTCGAGCCGCGTCCGCAGGGCGGCGGCGCGCTCGATGTCCCCGAGCCGCTCGTACACCGCCCGGCTGGCCTCGAAGGCGGTGGCGGCGCGGCCCAGCTCGCCTTGCTCGAGGTGGGCGAGGCCGAGCTGCTCGAGGACGTGCGCTTCCGCGTCGCGGTCGCCGAGCCCGCGGGCCAGGTCGACGGCCCGCCGCAGCGGCGCGACGGCCGCGCGGGCCTGGCGCCCGCCCAGCCTGAGCATGCCGAGCTGCAGCAGGGCCTTGCCCTCGGCGGCGCGGTCGCCGAGCTGGCGGGCGCCGTCGGCGCTCTGCTCGAAGGCAGCGGCCGCCTCCTCCTGCTGGCCCAGCTCGCCGTGGACCTCGCCGAGCTGGCACAGAAAGGCGACCTCGGCCGGGCGGTCGCCGAGGGAGCGGGCCAGCACCTGCCCCTGCCTGAAGGTCCTGACCGCGTCGGCGTGCTGCCCCAGCTCACGCTGGACCTCGCCGAGGTGGCCGAGGACCAGGGCGGCGCCCTGGTCGTCGCCGAGCTCGCCGTGGGCGCGCAGGCTGCGGGTGAGCTCCCGCAGGGCACGCCTGGCGTCGCCCTGCTGCTGGTAGGTGACGGCCAGCTCGGTGCGGACGCGCGCCTCGCTGGTGCGGTCGCCGCGGGCCTGGTAGAGGCGCAGGCTCTCGCGGTAGGCGTTGACCGCCTGGCCGTGGTTGCGCCACTCACGGTGGGCGCCGCCGAGGCGCTCGAGCGCCCAGGCGGTGGCGCGCACGTCGTCGAGGCCGCGGCGCAGCGCCAGGCTCTCGTCGTAGCAGGCGACGGCCTTGCCGAGCTGGCCGCGGCGCTCGTGGGCGGCGCCGAGGCCGGCCAGCGCGCGGGCCAGGCCGGCGGCCTCGCCGCGCTGGCGCCAATGGGCCACGCTGCGCTCGTAGCGGGCGACCGCCTCGTCGACGCGCCCGCGGCGCAGGTTGGCGTCGCCCAGGTTCTCGTAGGTGGCCGCCTCCGCGGCCGCGTTGCCGAGCGCCTCGGCGGCCGCCGCCCCGCGCTCGGCGGTGAGCAGCCAGGCGTCCCAGTAGTGGCGCGCGTCGAGGAAGCGGGCGCAGCGCACCGCCAGCCGCCAGGCGAGGTCGTTGAGCTGCTCCTCGGCCGCCCGGTCGACGGCCGCGACCAGGTTGGCGCGCTCACGCTCCAGCCAGTCGAGCCGCTCCTGCACGGCCACGGCGCCGCCGGCCCCGGCCAGGTCGGCCTGGTCGAGGTAGAAGGCCAGCATGCGCTCGCAGGCGGCGCGGCGCAGGGCGGTCGGCTCCAGGCGGGCGGCCTTGTCGGCGGCGAAGCGCCACACCAGCTCGTGCACCCGCCAGCGGGCAGCGGTGCTGGGCTGGCCGGCACGCTGGCCGGCCTCCGGGCCGACGGGTTCGACCAGCGCCGCGTCGGCGAGCTCGGTGAGGGCCCGCAGGGTGGCCTCGGCGGTGGTGCCGGCGAGGGCGGCGACCACGCCGGTGTCCAGCTCGGCGGTTGGCAGCAGGCCGACGTGGCGCAGCACCCGCTTGCCCTCGCTGGACAGCGAGCGGTGGGCGATCTCCAGGCTGGCGCCGACGCGCTGGTCGTCGCCGGTGCCCGGTGAGCCGCGGTCGCGCAGGTCCTCGGCCATGCGGTCGAGTGGCAGGGCCTCGCCGACGTGCTGGCGCATCCAGGCGCCGAGGACGCGCACCGCCAGCGGGTGGCGGCCGCCCCAGCGCACGATGGCAAGGGCGGCGGCCGGGTCGTCGTCGACCCGGGCACGGCCGACCGTGCGGGCCAGCAGCTCGACCGCGTCCCGCTCCGGCAGCGGCGCGATGCGGCAGCGGGCCGCCGTCACCAGGCCGCCGAGCGGCGCCCTGGTGGTCACGATCATGGCGCAGCCGGGGCTGCTGGGCAGCAGCGCGCGCACCTGCTCGGCGTCGGCCGCCCGCTCGACCAGGACCAGGGCACGCCGGTCGGCCAGCAGGGAGCGGTAGCGCCTGGCCCGCTCGAGCAGCTCGTCGGGGACCTCCCTGGGGCGCGCGCCGAGGGCCTGCAGCAGCTCGCTGAGGGCGTCGCCCGGGCCCGCCGCCCCGCCGGGCTGGCCGAGGTCGACGGCGAGCTGCCCGTCGGGGAACAGCGGCCTCGCCCAGCGGGCGAGCTGCATGGCAAAGGCCGAGGTGCCGATCCCCGGCGGGCCGTGGACGACCACCACAGGGACCTCACCCGCCGCGCCGGCGTGCTGCAGCGGGTCGGCCCCGCGGCGGCCGCGCTCCAGCGCCGACTGGGCCTCGGCCAGTTCCACGGTGCGGCCGACCAGCTCCTCGGCCTGGTCGGAGAGGTGGAGCAGGAACGGCTGCGCCGGGCTCTCGGCGAGCACCTGGCCGAGGCTGGCAGCCCCCTCCCTGCCGCCCGCGGCGGGCAGCGACATGATCGCGTCGCGGGCGACCTGGGTGGCGGCCCGCCAGCGCCGCTGCAGCTCACGCGGCGGCGACCACCGCGGCCCGCCAGCCACCCCCGCCACCTCCTTCGGACCAGCACTGCTCCGGGACGATTCGACCATAGTTGCGAACCGCCGTTTGTCAACGTGAGCACTGGGATCCCGCCAAACCTATCCGAGGCCCAGTCCCTAAAACCCTTTGGCGCTGTCCAGAAGGATGGTGAAGGGGCCGTCACCGGCGGACTCCACCCGCATGACGGCGCCGAAGCGGCCGCGGGCGACGGTCAGCCCGCCGGCGGCGAGCGCGTCGGCGACCGCGTCCACCAGAGGGGCGGCCTGCTCGGGCCTGGCGGCGGCGATGTAGGAGGGGCGGCGGCCCCTGCGCGCGTCCCCGTACAGGGTGAACTGGCTGACCACCAGCGCGCCGCCGCCGGCCTCCGCCAGGTTGTGGTTGGGCACGCCCGCCTCGTCGTCGAAGACCCGCAGCCCGGCCAGCTTCTCCGCCAGCCAGGCCGCCTCGGCCGGGCCGTCGTCGCGCCCGACCCCGACGAGGACCAGCAGCCCGGGGCCGATCGCCCCGGTGACCTCCTCGGTATCGACCACCACCCGCGCCCAGGCGACCCGGGACACCACCGCGCGCAGGGTCAGCTCCCCGCCGGAGCGTGCTGCCCGTGCGGCACCACCCGGAAGGCGTCGAACACGCCCTCCACCTTCTTGACGCTCGACAGCACGTGGGCGAGGTGGGAGATCTCCGCCAGCTCGAAGGTGAAGCGAAGCGTCGCCACCCGGTCACGGCCGGTGGCGACGGTGGCGGAGACGATGTTGACGTGGTGGTCGGAGAGGACCTCGGTGATGTCGCGCAGCAGCTTGGTGCGGTCCAGCGCCTCCACCTGGATGGTGACCGCGAACGACGACGGCCCCGAGGTGTCCCACTCCACCTCGAGCAGCCGGTTGGCGTGGCGCTGCAGGTCGCCCGCGTTGGGACAGTCCTCGCGGTGGACGCTGACGCCGTGGCCCCTGGTGACGAAGCCGATGATCGGGTCGCGCGGCACCGGGGTGCAACATCGGGCCAGCTTCACCCAGACGTCGTCGACGCCCTTGACCACCACGCCGCGGCTGGCCGGCAGCGGCCGCGCGGGGCGCACCGCCCGCTCGAGGGCGAAGTCGTCGTCGTCCTCCTGCTCCTCGGCGCCGAGGTCGGCCTGCAGGCGCTTGACCACTGAGGCGGCCGAGGTCTGGCCGGAGCCGACCGCCGCGTAGAGGGCGTCGAGGCCGACGAAGCGCATCTCCGAGGCGACCGCCGCCAGGGTGCCGCCCTGGGTCAGCTTCTGCAGCGGCAGGCCGGCCTTGCGCATCGCCCGCACCAGCGCGTCCTTGCCCCCCTCGATGGCGTCCTCGCGGCGCTCCTTGGAGAACCACTGGCGGATCTTGTTGCGCGCCCGCGGGGTCTTCACGATCGACAGCCAGTCCCGCGACGGGCCGGCGTTCTTCGCCTTGGAGGTGAAGACCTCGACCGTGTCGCCGTTCTGCAGGGCGTACTCGAGCGGGACCAGGCGCTTGTTGACGCGGGCGCCGACGCAGCGGTGGCCGACCTCGGTGTGGACCGCGTAGGCGAAGTCGATCGGGGTCGCCCCGGCGGGCAGCTGCATCACGTCGCCCTTGGGGGTGAACACGAACACCTCGTCGACGTACAGGTCGGTCTTGAGGTTCTCGATGAAGTCCTTCGGGTCGGACAGCTCCCGCTGCCAGTCGATCAGCTGGCGCAGCCAGCCCATGTCGTCGGTGGCCGCGCGACCGTCCTTGCCCTTGTCCTTGTAGCGCCAGTGCGCCGCGATGCCGTACTCGGCCGTCTGGTGCATCGCCTTGGTGCGGATCTGCACCTCGAGCGGCTTGCCGCCCGGCCCCACCACGGTGGTGTGCAACGACTGGTAGAGGTTGAACTTGGGCATGGCGATGTAGTCCTTGAAGCGCCCCGGCACCGGCTTCCAGAGCGCGTGGACCTGCCCGAGCGCGGCGTAGCAGTCCTTGATCGAGTCGACCAGGACGCGGACGCCGACGAGG
>WNFZ01000544.1_pt1 | contig 52754 bp, 36 predicted proteins | sample 5400081 | NCBI WGS metagenome assembly WNFZ01 (sample SAMN13153365, study PRJNA577476) | soil metagenome | isolation source: 80 cm soil or saprolite under grassland replicate 1 | place: USA:California | collected 2016-06-15
ACGCTCCGCGACCGTGCTGGTGCAAGGTCAATGGAGCTTGATATTCCATCCGATCTGACGGTAGAAGGATTGAAAGAAAAGATTTCGGATGAATTTCCCAATCTCAAGGACTCCATGTCGAGTGTGTTGATCACAATCAACCGGGAATATGCCTTTGATGAAGCTGTCATTCCGGAAAACGCAGAACTTGCGATGTTCCCGCCCGTGAGTGGAGGATGATGTGGAGTACCCGACGATTTTCTCTATCACTGAAGATGAACTTGATTTGAACGATCTTCTTGCAAAGATCACATTATCCAGCACGGGCGCTGCCGCGATTTTTGCCGGTATGGTTCGCGGCGAAACCAGGCGCGGTGATGCGCGTGACACGCAATATCTCGAATATGAAGCCTACATCCCAATGGCGGAAGCGAAGATGAAACAGGTTGCGGATGAAATCCGTGCGAAGTGGCCCGTCGTGGAAGGGATCGCAATCGTTCAGCGTATCGGTAAACTCTATCCAAAGACGCCAACTGTCCTGATCGCTTGTACCGCTGCACATCGCGACACAGGTGTTTTTGAGGCGGCGCGGTATGGCATCGACCGCTTGAAAGAAATTGTTCCGATTTGGAAAAAGGAAGTCAGCTCCAGTGGGGAGTCCTGGGTGGAGGGAGAATACATACCAAAAGCTGGAGAGTAGAAAGCGTTCAAGTAGAGTAGACATATTTAAACATTGGCGGCGCCATAAATGGACGCTGTTTCGAGCGTGACGCGTAGCCGAATTTGGGGTTTTACACTCGGAAGTCATAATTTTTGAAATTGTGAGGAGTGAATGGAACGAGTCGTTATTACGGGCATGGGGACAGTCAACCCATTGGGGTTAACTGTGGAAGAAAGTTGGAAGAATGTAGTCAACGGTGTTTCGGGTGTTGGTCCGATCACATTGTTTGATTCGTCGGCGTTGAATGTGCATTTTGCGGCAGAGGTGAAGAATTTTCAGCCCGAAAATTATATGGATCACAAAGAGGCACGGCGGCGAGACCGCTTTGAGCAACTGGGTGTTGCCGCCGCAAAAGATGCATTGACCAGCTCGGGACTGGAGATTACTGAAGCCAATACCGGGCGAATCGGCGTGCTAGTATCGTCAGCGATTGGCGGAATTAAGTCGTTGCAGGATGCTGTAATTACAAACTACACCGAGGGACCGCGCCGCGTCAGCCCATTCCTGATTCCAATGTTAATGCCAAATGGCGCTTCAGGAATGATTGCGATCGACTTTCAGATCAAGGGACCCTGCTTTTCTGTGGCTTCTGCCTGCGCTTCTGGTTCGGATGGAATTGGGACTGCCTGGCTGATGTTGAAGACCGGCATGATTGACGCCGCCCTGGCGGGTGCCGCGGAATCGACTGTCTGCAACGTGGGAGTCGCCGCGTTTGATCGCGTCGGTGCGATGTCGCGGCGTAATGATGATTATTCGATGACACCACAACCGTTTGATAAGAATCGCGATGGCTTGGTGATGGGCGAAGGTGCAGCGGTGCTTGTCCTAGAGACGGAGACTCACGCCAGGAAGCGTGGCGCGAACATCCTGGCTGAACTTGCAGGCTATGGCGCGACCGCAGACGCATTCCACGTGACGGCACCGCATGAGAAGGGCGAAGGTGGTGCTGCGGCGATGAAAATGGCGCTGTACTCTGCTGGAGCAACTGTGGATGATCTGGGCTACATAAACGCCCATGGTACCGGGACTCCACTGAACGATCAATCGGAGACTCGTGCGATCAAAGCTGCATTCGGCGAAAAGGCATATCAAATCCCGCTCTCCTCCACGAAATCCATGACCGGACACATGATGGGCGCTACAGGCGCCCTGGAGGCGATCTTCTGCACGAAAGTGATATGCGACGGTATTTTGCCCCCAACGATCCACTATCAAACACCTGATCCTGAATGTGACCTGGATTACATTCCAAATAAAGCGCGTGAAAAAAAGGTAGATTTGGCGATCAGTAATGCCTTCGGTTTTGGCGGACACAATGCCGTGCTGGCAATACGAAGATATTCATAAACACTAGCCTTGCGAAGGTTCGAAACCTTCGCAAGGCTTTTTCCTCAAATCTCCGCTTGTGAAATCAGAAAATGCGTGCTATAATCCGCCGTCGCTCAAAAACCGACATAATCAAACCGTAAGGACGAAAGACAATGGCAGATATAATCAAGGCTCTCGAAGCCAAACAAAATGACAACGTTCCTCAACTCGCTCCGGGTGATACCATTAGTGTTCACGTCAAAATCAAAGAAGGCGACCGCGAGCGTATTCAGGAATTCAAAGGCACCGTCATCCGCATGCGCAAGGGTGGCAGCAATGCAAACATCACCGTCCGCCGTATGGCATCCAATGGCATCGGTGTGGAGCGCACATTCCTGCTCCGATCCCCGCGTGTAGATAAAGTCGTGGTCGAACGCCATAGTCAGGTCCGCCGGGCGCAATTGTATTTCATGCGTACCCGCACTGGTAAATCCGCCCGCCTCAAGCAGAAATTTGACTAATCTCGATGACCAGACCCTAAGGGTTTCCAAACCCTTAGGGTCTTTTTTGTTTTACAATTACACCCATGAAACCACTTATCGGAATTACGACAAATCAGTCAACCAACTCTTACGGTCAGCCCACGATTTTATTGCAACAGTCGTATGGGCGTGCGGTGATGCAGGCGGGAGGGGTGCCGGTTTTAATTCCGTCCTTGATCGCAGAAGATGGATGGGATGCGCTCTATTCCCGTTTAGATGGGATTCTCTTCTCCGGTGGCGGAGATATCTCTCTCGACTATTTCGCTGGGGAGCCGCATCCTCGCATCGATGATGTGGACCTCCAGCGGGATTCCGTTGAATTGAAAATGGTCCAGGCCGCCGTTTCGGATGGCAAACCGTTCCTGGGTATTTGCCGTGGATGTCAGGTGGTTAATGTTGCCTTGGGTGGAACACTATACACACACCTTCCTGATCAACTTCCAAACGCCCTTGATCATGCCTATCCCGGCAACATGCGGACAGTTCTTGTTCATGAAGTAAAAATCGAAGAGGGGACACACGCTGCCGAGATCTATGGCGAGCCGATCATCAAAGTCAACAGCCTGCACCACCAGGGACTCAAAGATATCGCGTCTGTGCTTCATGTTGCAGGTCATGCGCCCGATGGTCTAGTCGAAGTGATTGAACTCCCCGACCACCCTTTTGGCCTTGCCGTGCAGTGGCATCCCGAATGGCTGACGGATCAAGAATCCACGCGGAATTTGTTTAGGAAGTTTGTGGCGGCAGCAGAGTAATTATCGTCCCAGCAAGAATCGGATGTGATCTCGAGAGAGATGATAGATTATTCCGCCAAATAACGTACTTGCAATCGTGAATATGAAACGAACAACGCTGGCTCCGCGTCCAATCTGAAAGCCGCTGAGAAATTCAATTAGCAGAACAACTCCCGTCACAGACATGAACAGATAGGTGATATCTTTAGAGAGGGGAAGTTCCAAACGTCCACGCGATTCGGCAAGAATATAACCTAGAATAGTATATGCTACGAGATATTCCAACCGTGGATAGAGTAACTGTATGCTGGTCTCTGTAATCTGCCCGGTAAATCCAAAGAGGATGTGCCAGGGACCAAAGGGACTAAAGGGAAACCAAAACGTTACGAACAAAATATACAAGGCAAAAATGGGCAATAAACGTTTGAGCGTGTTTCGCTCAAAACGACGGTCCTTGATCGTACGTCGAAAACTCGTGATTAGAGCGCAAAGGAGCATCGCCCCTAATCCAATCACGATGATTTGGCGTGATTGAAGTAGATTTGGTCCAACTCCTATAAAAAACCACAACCCTGTCGCAAAGGATGCTAATAGTACAACTCGACCGCCAATCGCACTCCACAATGACGGAATAAGTCACTGAAAATGATGGCACCACAAATACTAATCAGCGTTGTGAGTATCCAGTGATTAGTAGATTCATTCCAGTTGAGCGTGTCGATCCATAATAGTGGCACAAATAAATAGATCGTGCCCATGAGTGGAGTTTCCAACCTGGGCTGGTTTACTATTCCAGGCGTGATTGCCATCCGCCTCGAAATCAGATCAGAAAGATACGCACCTAAGCCAGCGCCCAGAGTATTTGCCAAAATATCAATGATCGACGGAGTGCGTGCCGGGATAAAAATCTGTAAGAACTCTATGGTCAAGCTCATGCCTGCTCCGAGCCACAGTGCACCGCGGCGCTTTGTTGTGAGCTGGTATAAAAAACCGATTGGAAAAAACAATAGAATATTTGATATAAGATTGCTCCAACTGCTTTCCCATCGAAAGGCAACATGCGCCGGAAACGTAATATAGAATGGATTTAGAGTAAGTACCAGAATGACTAGAGTCATGTAACCGAATAGAGCGGCGAATAGGCGAGCGTTGGTTGTCTTCAGCATGCATCAGATCCTTTGCGATAGATTGTAAACTTTCTCCGGGCACGGGAATCTACTGCGTTATACTTCCTGCTATGTCAATTTCATCAACTTCACCAATTGGAGTGTTTGATTCCGGTGTTGGCGGACTCTCGGTGCTGCGCGCAATTCGTGCGCAGATGCCCGAAGAGTCGATTATCTATTTCGGCGATCAGGGACATATTCCATATGGGCCGCGCCCGATGGAGCAGATACGCAATTTCTCCGAAGCAATCACAAAGTTTTTGTTGGATCAAGATGCCAAGATCATTGTTGTTGCTTGTAATACCGCTTCCGCAGCAGCGTTGAAATATTTACGTGAGACATTTCCAGAGGTCGCATTTGTCGGAATGGAGCCCGCGGTTAAACCTGCTGCCGAACACACCCAAACAGGCAGGGTCGGAGTCCTTGCCACGCCAGCAACCTTTCAGGGTGCGCTGTATGCGTCTGTGGTAGAACGGTTTGCGAATGGTGTGGAGTTATTGCAGAATACATGTCCCGGTTTGGTACAGCAAATTGAGCAGGGAAATCTGAATGGTGATGTCGCACGTCAGATTCTGAACGCGGCATTGTCGCCAATGCTGGAAAAAAATATCGATACGGTTGTACTAGGATGCACTCACTATCCGTTTGTGATTCCGGTTATTGAACGGATTGTGGGAAAAAATGTTCGAGTGATCGATCCCGCTCCGGCAGTGGCGAAACAGGTCCGGCGCGTGCTGGAAACGAAAGGACTTAAGAACGAATCCAATTCGCAAGGCGAAGTCAAACTCTACACATCGCGCGACCCCGAAGAAATGAAATCCTTACTGCCGATCTTATTGGGGGAGATGGGGGTAGTGAAAAAGGTAAATTGGTTGAATGACCAGAAGGTAGAGTTGGCCACGGAGTTACAGAGATTCTGAGAACATCTAACTCTGTGACCTCCTGGCTCTGTAGCTCTCTTACAATGCCCAGGCCAGCATCATGCCAAATATGGCGATCAATATCCCTAGATGCAAGAACAAATTGCTACCGGTCACCCAATTGATGCCGAAGATAAATGGCAGGAAAAAGTTGATCACCACCAGCGCCATACCAATCAGTGGCAGCAATCCTTTGCGGCGAGCAAAATAATCAGATGCGTTGTCAACAAGCTTTGAAAGCCAGTTCATAGTTCTTCCTCTGGTTCTTCTTCCGGTTCATGATGATCAGGCGAGACCTGCCAGTTATTGAATTGTGCGACCAACCTTCCGGGGATGCGTCCTTGCATGATGACACCACCGCGCCCATGCTCGATCCGTTCGACTTGCCCCGCTTCATGGAACAACGAAATAAGCGCACCCTGCTGATACGGGAGTTTGACTCGAATGGGCGTGTACGTTTCGTACAACTCTTCCTGCATGACTTGCAGAAGATCGGGAATGCCCATTCCTTTCAAGCCGGAGATGGTTATAGCCTTCGACGAGAAGTGACGCGCCGCGGCCTTCGCGGCATCTGGATCATGCAAAAGGTCTGCTTTATTCAACGCTGTCACCACCGGGATATGATGCGCGCCAAGTTCATCCAGCGTGTTCATCACAGATTTGTATTGATTCAATGCGTTAGGATGCGATATGTCTACGACATGCAATAACAAGTCCGCTTCGAGGATTTCTTCGAGCGTTGCATGAAATGCTTCCACCAAGGTTGTCGGTAATTTCTGAATAAAACCAACTGTATCAGTACAGAGAGCCTGATAACCACCGGGCAATTCTACTCGGCGCGTTGTTGGATCGAGCGTGGCAAACAATTGGTTGGCGACGTATACTTCTGATTTTGCCAATCGATTCAATAAAGTGGATTTGCCTGAATTGGTGTATCCAACCAAGGCAACAGTTGGAATGCGAGACCGTTTGCGTTGGGCGCGATAGCGTTGACGATGCGCTTCCACTTTTTCAAGTTCGCGTTTGAGGTGAGCGATCCGCTTTCGAATGGCGCGCTTGTCCACTTCAAGCTGCGTTTCACCAGGTCCGCGTAGACCGACGCCACCTGTCGAACCCGCGCGCCCACCGCCACCGCCTGCCTGTCGTTCCAGATGTGTCCATTGACCGGTGAGGCGCGGCAGATAATATTCATACTGCGCAAGCTCTACTTGCAACATGCCTTCACTCGTGTGCGCGTGCTGAGCGAAGATGTCGAGGATGAGCGCGGTTCGATCCAAAACCTTGACACTTATTCCTAATGCTTCCTGCAATTCACGCTGATGACGCGGGGAGAGTTCATCGTCAAAGATCACAACCTGCGAGGTGGTTTCTTCCACAAGTGCTTTTAACTCATCCACTTTGCCGGGACCGATGTAGGTCTTCACGTGAGGACGGTCCAACTTTTGAGTTAATTCGCCCACGACATCCAAACCAGATGTATCGGATAACAGAGCCAGTTCAGTAAGTGAGTCCTCCAAGGGGAGAAATGTCTTTTCTTGATAGAGATCAACGCCAACGAGAAATGCACGCTCACGTGGCGCCGCTGTAGGTTGGGGAAATTTCTTAGCCATCATTACTTTCTTTATCCAAAGGTGATTCGAGAGCACTAAAAATGCGCGTCATTTCAGAGTCTGGAGACTCAGTCCGTGCGGGAATCATGACGTGGAACGTGGAGCCGGGACAACTCTTTTCATCGTTTCCAGTTGATTCAACCCATATGGAACCGCCATGCGCTTCTAAAATTCCGCGCGCAATCGGCAACCCTAAACCGGGACCGCCTCCTTTAAATTTTGTCTTTCCACTGGAGTGCAAGTCGACGCGTCCAAGCTGACCGAACTTTTCAAAGATTATTGCTTGATCATCATGTGAAATTCCTATGCCCGTGTCTGCAATTGTCATCTGGATGAAACCAGGTAAGGTCCTGCCATCAATTGTAATGATCCCGCCATCGGGTGTGAACTTGATGGCATTATTAATGATATTGCGGACGGCCTGCATCAGCCGTGCGTGGTCTGCATAAATCCATTGTTTGCTTCCACTGAAATTCTTGAGATCCAAAGTGAGTTTCCGATTTTTGATTGTTCCTTCGACCTCAAGGCGAAGCGTCTCCAGCATCTGTGCGATTTGCATTGGCTGGAAGTTAAGCTTTAGCAAATCATTGTCGATCATAGAGACGTCTATCATGTCATCCACAATGGAACGCAATCGGTCAATGCCGGTGCTCATCCCAGCCAGGAGACTCTCAAGATTCACACCTTTACCAGAGCTTATGAGGTCTTCCATCATCGAGGCGTATCCCTCGATCAGAGTAATCGGTGTTTTGAGTTCGTGTGCCGCAACCGAGATGAACTTGGATTTGCTTTTATCGACGCGCTCCATTTGTTTCTGGACTTCTTCCATCTCATTGGAAATATGGGCCACGCGCGTTTCCATTTCATAGCGCGCAACCACTTCCAGCCCATACGTGTAAATTGGAATCACCGCTGCCAGTAGGTCGAGCGCTTCCTGTTTGGTTAATGATTCGCGCGCGACCTGAATCGTCAGCGCGATGATGCGGTTGATCAAAAACGAGATATGGTAAGGCTCATCCTCCAGATCGGTCTCAGTGGAAGATTTTGCCCAGTCGAGAAGGATAGAATCCAACCATGCCGGATCACCCGTTGTAACGGATTGTTCCAGCAAGGCGAAGAAACGCTCTAGCTGCTCCTCAAAATTGGCGCGAATCTCCATGCCGCGCGCCATTTCCTGCCCAACGCGCGAAATCCACGCGGGGCGAATTTTGACAAGCACGGTTTGGATGGGGGTAGGGGTCTTTTTTCTAGGCACGACTTCCGTATTTTATCAGGGTTACCCCTTCCGTAGTTGAATGACCCACCTTCGCATTCTTTTTCCAATCCCGTGTAAACCGGCAGCCGTGATCTTGCCCGGCGTATCGCGATACGGAATGATAGATTCGGTCTTCAAGCCTGGACTCCATTCAGCGCGAGTTGCAGGTCTGCCAGAGCGCGTTCCGCGTAAGCTGTGCCGCGCTCGCGTTTCCCAATTTTGGAGGTCAATTCGATGGCAGGCAAGATTCCAAAGTTGGCTTTCATCGGTTGGAAGTCTTTCAAATTGGCATGGGTGACGTAATGGCACAATGCACCAAGCATCGTAGTCGGTGGAAGGGTAATTGGCTGTTCATGATTCAAAACACGCACTATATTGATCCCAGCGAGCAGACCGGTGGCTATATTGCCCATGTATCCTTCTACACCAGTAATTTGACCTGCGAAAAACAAATCGTCGCGTGCAGTATGCTGCAACGTGGGACGTAGCAATTTTGGTGAAGCGATAAATGTGTTGCGATGCATCTGTCCATAGCGCATAAACTCAGCATTTTCCAAACCTGGAATCATACGCAAAACGCGTCTCTGTTCCGGGAATTTCAAATTGGTCTGAAATCCAACGATATTGTAGAGACTTCCGGCGATATTATCCTGTCGAAGTTGAACCACGGCGTAGGGACGTTTGCCTGTGCGCGGATCGCGTATTCCAACCGGGCGCATCGGACCAAATGCAAGCGAGTCAATGCCGCGTTCGGCAATGATCTCAATCGGTAAACATCCTTCAAAAAAGTGACCTGCTTTGACTCCGCTCCTAATCGCCTCCTCGAACGAACGCAGTTCAATCCGTTCGGCTTTGATTAGTGCATCGACAAAGGCGTAATATTCCTCTTTTGTAAATGGACAGTTGATGTAATCACCTTCATCCTGTTCGCCCGTATCATAACGCGAAGCACGAAAGGCGACGTTCATGTTTATCGATTCAGCGTGAATCACTGGCGCGATAGCATCAAAGAAAAAAAGATGTTCTTCGCCACTGAGTGCCGCGATGGATGCGGATAACGTGGGCGAGGTCAGTGGTCCACTGGCAACGACGGCGGGAGTGATCGGAATTTCTTTTACTTCTTCGCGAATGATTTCAATGTTTGAATGGTTTTGTATACGATCAGTTACAAGATGCGCAAAGAGTTCACGATCCACTGCGAGGGCGCCCCCCGCGGGTAGAGATGCTTTCTCAGCACACTCGAGCAGCATGGAACCAAGCAGCCGCATTTCATTCTTGAGTACGCCAGAAGCGCGATCAGGAAGATTAGAGCCAAGGGAATTCGAACAAACGAGTTCCGCCAGATCGTGAGATTGGTGCGCTCCTGTACTGACGGCTGGACGCATTTCGTAGAGATGTACTCTTAATCCACGCTGAGCGGCTTGCCAGGCGGCTTCGCTTCCAGCCAGACCGCCGCCTATTACGATTAAATCATTCATGAGATGATTTTACCATTGCGGTTCCCAGAGAACGCTCCGCCACAGAGCACGCTGAGTCTATTGAGTTTATTCCTAGAATCTCTGTGGCTAAGATTTTTTCCTCTGCTGTATAATTCATGCCACAATGCCAGGACAAATCACAATTGATAATCAACTCAAAGAAGCCAGCCAATTGACGGATGTTGCGTGGTCAGCGCTTGTGGAGCGTGAGGCAGGCAAATGGCGGGTGTTAACGCATTATCGTCTGGGAAAAAAGATCCAACCCGAACTTGTGAAGTTTCTGAGCAAAGCTGAAGTCGATTCCTGGTTGTGCGGCGCGTTGAGCGGCGGCCAAAGTCGTTCTGTCTCTTTGCCAGAATCCAGCAAATTAGATGTGGGAAGGTTGTTTGCATTTCCACTTGCGGGAGCCTCACGCGTTGTCGTGGCGGGCGCAGATCAGTTATCCAACGAATCCCAGCGTCTCTGGCGGCTGGTTGCGTCAGGGCTGCGGAGCGATGATGCTGTACCGGATGCATCAGCGGCCTCTTCTGTTGCCGTTTCGCTGCTCATGCCAGATCTGGATTCGGAAAATCCGTACGATCTGCCGCGTGCATTAGATCGCGCCCTTACATCTTTCGTACGTCTCGTTGCTGTGCAAGGTGCCTGGCTGGCGATCCGCCGCGGCGAATCCCTCGAAATCGGAGCGCAATGGGATGCACCGTCCTGTGCGGGCCTGGTGATTTCCATTGATGGGAACACATTGCTTCGTCGCGCGAATCGGAACCTTGCTCCAATGGTTGTAAACCGTGACGACGCATTATGGTCTGAAATACCTCATCAAGGGTTGAAAGCGAATACGCGTGTGTGGAGTTGCATTCCTGTGGTTATCGGTCAACGTTTGATCGGTGCTCTCGGCATATGGCGGGCAAGTGAATTCAAAGGGGATGAGTGGAACCGTCTGACGGAGCTTGCTACCCAAATTGCGCCATCTCTTGAAACAATAATCACCTTTGCTGAAATGGCGGGACATCTGCGTCGTCTCGCGATGTTGAACGATTTTGCTATAACAGTTTCCACCGGGCGCAACCTGGATCAGATTGCCCGCCGCATGTTTGCGTTACTCTCGCGTTCCTTTGCCACAGAACTGATTGTTCTCTATCTGCTTTCCTCAGATAGTCGTTTATTAAATGAGTATCGTAGTGTCGAAGGTAATATGATCTCCACGATCCAGAGCGCGGATGAACATAAAATCACGCCCCTGGTCAAAGCAGGGCAAAAAGTTCGTTTAGGTGAAAACCATAGCGATGTCAGTTTACCCTTGTACGATAGGGCTTTGTCTGGTTTATATGTGCCGCTTCGTTTCCGAGGACTGGTCATTGGAATCCTATGTATAGAAAGTCTGCGGAATGAAGCATTCAATCTTTACGATGAAAGCCTAATGACGGTTATCGCCAGCCACCTGGCAAGCCTGGCCGATTACACCCGTTTGCGTGAGGAAGCAGAAGGGCGTGCCCGAAACTTGGGATTGATTCATGAAGTGGTTCAACAGGTTATTGGACTCACAGATCCACGTTTGGTCGCAGAGATTACGTCTGAACTGTTGGCTCGTTACTTTGCTTACGAACTTGCTGCGGTCTTTATCGCGGATGAAAAAGGTGAGTTGACAATCGGAGGCTTTGGTGGCGCAAGTCAAAGCGTTGTAAGGCGAGCGATGAAGTCGTTCGAGTATCCGGTTAGTGGCGGCATCACGGGGTATGTGTTCCAAACCGGGGAAAGTGTTGTGGTCAATGATGTATTGCAGGATAGCCGCTATCGTTCGATCAAAGGTTGGCAGGCTGCTTCCGAGATGTGTGTTGTCATCCGGGAAGGCAACAAAATCCTTGGCATCATCGATGTAGAGAGCAGTTCACGCAACGCGTTCACGCACAATGATTTCATGGCGCTTGAATCAATGGCTGGTATTCTTGCCAGCGTGATCACAAGTGCTGATCAGTATCAGCGCTTGCAGGTGATGATCACGCAGCTGCGTTCAACACAAGTCGAGTTACGCGCTCGTATGGAAGCGCAACGCTCTGCCGAGAATAGATTGATCCAGGCAGCAAAGCTTGCAGCCGTGGGCGAGATGGCGGCCGGGATTGCCCACGAACTAAACAACCCGTTGACCTCTGTGACGGGATTTGCAGAATTAGCCCTCAATGAAATTCCGGAAGAAACGGAAACACATAAAGACCTTGAGATGGTTCTGCGCGAGGCGCTGCGGGCACGTGGCGTAGTGCGACGTCTATTGGATTTTGCCCGGCAAAGCGAAAGCACTCGCGCACGCGCCTCGCTCAATGAAGTGGTGGAAGATGTAGTTGCGTTAAGTCGCCATCTCATTCATACGAGTGGTGTCGAATTGAAACTCGATCTTGAAGTAAATTTACCTTGGGTTGTGATGGATGCTAACCAAATGAAGCAGGTACTCCTCAACCTTGTGCATAATGCCTTGCAAGCCATGCCGAACGGTGGAGAGATGAAAATTGTGACGGAGACCGTTGCCCGCAATAATCGCGATTGGGTTGTTGTTTCCGTCATGGATACCGGGATTGGAATTCCGCAACTGGAGCAGGCGCGCATCTTCGAACCGTTTTACACGACGAAGGGAAATCAGGGTGGCACCGGTTTGGGTCTCTCTGTAACATATGGAATTGTCACCGATCATGGCGGACTCATTGATGTAGAAAGTCAGCCGGGCATGGGCTCGAAATTTACAGTCTGGCTGCCGTTATAAAATATGGAAACCATTTCAGTACTCGTTGTAGACGATGAAGCCGGAATCGCTGCATTATGCAAGCGAATCCTGAGTCGTGCCGGATATGATGTGACCTCGCTTACCGATCCACGCGTGGCTATTGAACACCTTCAGCAAAACCGTGTTGATCTTCTTGTGGTGGACATCCGTATGCCCGAAGTGGACGGCTTCGATGTGATCTCACGCGCGCAGATGGTCCAGCCTGATATTGCTGTTCTAGTGATGACGGGCTTTGGCACGGTGGAAACTGCCATACGTGCCTTGCGCCAGGGCGTCGATGGTCTGCTGCTCAAGCCGTTTGAGAACAGCGATGAGTTACTTTCAACAGTTCGTCAGGTTCTGACAGACAACCAGCGCAAACGGGATACGGCACGCATGCAGGCGCTTCGTCCATTGTTCAATGTTACGGAGACATTGTTTTCCGAAACAGATCGAGACAAACTGCTCGACCTGATTGTTACGGCGATACGCGATCATCTCCATTGCTCGAATGTTGCTTATTACCAGGTTGAAAAAGGAAATGTATCAGTTGTTGCACAACGTGGGCGCGTGCTTCAGGCGGAAAATCAAAATTTTGCTGAACAACTTATCCAGCGTGTCGATGCGGATGGAAACCCGATTGTGATCAACGCGACCGGTCCCGGCGAGGCGGATGCACAGGCGCTTCTTTCCAAGCTCGGGCTTGGCTCGGCGATTCTGATTCCGATCGCGCGCTCCAATCTGCATAGCGTCCTGTTTGCTGCACGCGATGCGAGTGGAATGCCATTCCGCGGCGCGGACCTGGAAATGTTTTTTGTCTTAGGGCGCCAGGCGGTCGTTGCGATGGAAAATGCGCGCCTCTACGAAGACTTGCGCGACTACGTCAGACGTGTCGAAGAATCGCAGCAGGCGTTGCTACGCGTCGAAAAAATGGCGGCTGCGGGTCGTTTGACCGCTTCTATCGCTCACGAAGTAAATAACCCCTTGCAATCGGTGCAGAACTGCTTGCATCTTGCGGGACACGAAGGTGTTTCCCCGGAAAAGCGCAAAGAATATTTCGAGCTTGCCAAGAAGGAACTCGACCGCCTGATGAAGACAATGCAACGGATGCTGGATTTTTACCGCCCCGGCGCAGCCAAAGTCGAACAGGTCGACTTGTTGGATTTATTGAATCATGTCTTAAGCCTCACCTCTCAGCAGTTGGGACTCAAAAATATTGCTGTACAAACGGAGTTGCCTGAATCACTGCCCATGATCTACGCCGTAAGCGGCCAGATCCAGCAGATCTTTTTCAATCTGATTTTGAATGCCCTCGATGCGATGCCGGCTGGCGGCGAGATGAATATTCGCGCCCGCGCCGTGAAGAACGGTGTAGAAATGATCTTCGAAGATAATGGCACCGGCATTCCGGACGGTCGCCGCGAAAATATCTTTGAACCGTTCTTTAGTACAAAAGAGGGTGGAACTGGTTTGGGGCTCACGGTGAGTTACAATATCGTCACCGCGCACGGTGGTACACTTGATTTGATTCAGGGACGTGGGTCTGGCGCCTGCTTTAGACTATTCTTGCCAATCGGAGATAAGCAATGAAGTCGAATATTCTTGTCGTAGACGATGAACCTATTGCTCGTCAATCACTGACTGATATTCTGCGCCTGGAAGGCTATACGGTCAACTCTCTACCCAATGGACAAGCTGCGGTCGAATATGTTCGCACGCACCCGGTGGAACTGCTGATCGTGGACCTGCGCATGCCCGGCATGGATGGTTTAGAAGTGGTTCAGGTGGTCAACCAGATTTCCCCGGAAACCGAAATTATTTTGTTGACTGCCTTTGGCTCAACCGAATCGGCAATCCAGGCATTGCGCCTGAGAATACATGACTATTTGCTCAAACCGGCGGCACCGGCGCAAGTGGTGAACAGCGTCAAAAAAGGATTGGCGCGGCGCGAGACACGTTTGAAGATGCGTGGCAACGTTTCGACGCTGGATGTTGACGATGGTATCGCAGAGTTTTCACTCAAGGATGGTACGCACGTCGATCTCTCTCGCCGCCAGGTGCGCAAGAAAGATCAGGTAATTCACCTCACACCCGCAGAGGGACGTCTCTTACGCGTGCTCATCGAAAATCCCGGTCGAGTCTATTCCCACCGCGAATTGGTGTTGCTCGTGCAGGGCTACGATACGTCCCAGCGCGAGGCGCCTGAGATTCTGCGTCCCCTGGTCAGTCGCTTAAGGCACAAGCTCGAATTATTTCCGTCCCTTTCCGATCGTGTCGTTAGCGTGCGCGGGACAGGATATTTGTATGAAGGGGATAAATAGAGAAAATCATTTTTGTCGTGCTATTCGATTGTAAACAAAGCCACTGAGCTGCATAGCCCAGTGGCTTTTTAACGCTCATAAAAATCAGTTGGAAAATCGGGCGGTTGAATCCAGCCCAGCAAGCCATGTGTCGGAAGCGGGTTGGAAGGTGGTTTTTCAAACCAGACGAGCAACAGGCTGACTCCTAGTCCTGCTGTTCCCATCCACTGTAGTTGGGTGAGGCTGTCTCCCAGCCACCAGTGACTAAAAATAATTGCCACCAGCAATTCCCCTAATCCTAATAAGGCGGTCTGCATGCCACCGATATGTTTGACTCCAAGAAATAGCATTAGTCTGGAAAGGAAGGTGACCGCGGTCAGGCCGAGCACTGCAAGCCATGGCGCATTGCCCGTGGGCCAGGAGCGATCAAAAATAAAATAAGCTGGGATGACGATCATGCTCATTGCCATGAGAGTATAGACCGTTACTGTTGGGGCAGGCACATCATAAAGCACGCGCTGGTTGATGGGTAGGTGAAGCGCGTATAATGCCGCAGCGATCAGCATGAAGCACACACCTACTAGATCAATGTGCCCTGCATTGGTACGTGTTAACAAATAAGCTGATAGGCTTGCGACTGCAATTCGAAGGATCGTTAGTTTGGAAAGAGATTGCTTATCTAATTGCAGCCAGAATGCTACAAAAAATGGATAAAGTGCATAGAGCATTTGGGCAATACTGGCATTGAGTTTGCTCAACCCAATGTAATAGAAGATAGAGCCAATTCCGTTAACCGCGCCTGCCAGAATGCAACCGATCAATCCCGCCGGATAGATATACAAGAATTGGCGTCTGAATAGAAGCATGATCACGAAAAGCAGCGCCGCCGCCATGCCTGTGCGCAGTGCGACCACCGCGTAAGGAGAGAATTTATCAGCGCCCATCGCGGCTTTGCCGAAAACAGGAGCGAGCCCAAGAAAAAATGCGGAAATGAGGGCGGCATTGATTCCGGTAAGACGAGCTTTGTGCATCTTTTATTTTTCTCTGATTGCCTCTCGAGACACGACGACGGGCGAAATCGATGCCCGTCGTGTTTTTATTTTTAGGGCTGGAGCACTGCTCCCGATTGCTGAACAATTCTATTTTATCAACGAACGAACTTCTTCCAGGAATTCATCGTTCATGAAGTCGCCCTTCATCATGAGCGATTGAATCTGACCTTGCAGGCGGCTCTTTTCGTCAACAGTGAGTTCTTTTGCGGTTGCGACGATGACTGGAATGTTGGCTGTCTCGGGCTTGCTGCGAAGTTCGTCGAGAGCAGCGAAACCATCCACTTCTGGCATCATCAAATCGAGAATGATCAGATCGGGTCGGTCACGGTTAGCAATCTCGATGGCTTCCCGTCCATTGGTGGCTTCCAGGATTTCGAAGTCGCCCTGCGATTGGAGGATGCGACGGATGAGGCGACGCGCTTCCGAAGTGTCATCCACCACAAGCACTCGTGAGAACCGATTGGGTGTCACGTTGTTGAGCGCCGAGAGGAGGCCCTCCTGCGGTGTTGTGGCTTCCGCTTCTTTTGTGCGCAGGTCCACGTCGCGAGTCCAGTTTTCGCCAAATAGGAATTGTTCTGCTGGCATCGTGTGACCTGTGCAGTTAACGACTACTGTATCCGTGGGTCGAATGATTCCCGCACGAACAAGTTTGAATAAACCCGCAAACGCTGCACCAGAGGCTGGCTCGGCAGAAATACCTTCCATTTTCGCGAGCACATGCATGGCGCGGAAAGAATCCTCATCACTAACACTCTCGAAAATACCTCGGGTTTCATTGACTTGCTGTCGCAGCATCACGTATGTGCGACCAGGGTCGCCCGTGGCGAGCGTTTCAATGCGCGTCTTCGGAGAAAGAACAGGTTCTGCTTTTTCAAGTCCCTTTTTCCAACTCTCAACCATCGGCGCACAACCTTCTGCCTGAATTGGTGCAAGCGCCGGTATCCGATCAATAATGCCCAGCTCTCGAAGTTCCGAGAAACCTTTGTAGACGCCAATCGGACCCATGCCACCGCTCACCGCTTGAACATACCAATCTGGCGTGCGCCATTTGGGATGTTCCGGTTTCGAATCGGGCGGTGGACCCTGAAGCATCGTCAACTGTTCGGCGATTTCAAAGGCGATGGTTTTCATTGCCTCGACAGCCGTAACAGTGCGCGCGCCCATATCCTGGTACAACCCGCGCTGGCGCGCAAACTCTGCGGCAACCTGTTTTGCCTGATCGTATGATCCCGTGATCTTGACGACTTGACTTCCATACAATGCGATCTCACGCATCTTAACACCCGGAACAAGGCTGGTCACAAATGCCCAAAGCTTGATTCCTGCCCGAGCCGCGTACGCAGAAAGAGAAATGGCAACGTTGCCTGTTGATGCTGCAACCATTTCCGTCACGCCACCCTCCTTTAACGCGGCAATTGTGACAGCAGCCTGACGATCTTTAAACGATGAGGTGGGTCCCTGTCTCTCATCCTTGATGAAGAGATTGGGCAGTCCGAGCATCATCCCTAAATTGACTGCTTGAATCAAAGGGGTGCCGCCTTCTCCAAGCCGCAACGTGGGATTAGGGTTCCGGATGGGTAGCAATTCACGATAGCGCCATAGATCGAAAGGACGATCTTTGATCTGTGACGGGAAAGTTTTTGCCACTTCGGTCATATCGTATTCCGCGGCGCGCCATTGGCTATTGCATTTTGGACAGTGCATGGAACTGGGTATAAAAGGCGCAACGTGACCACAGTCCAAACATTTAATTGCGAACGACATAGAAACCAGCTTTTCCTTTTGATGCGTGATGTGTTGTTACGCTAGGCAGCAATACCTGAAAGTGCTTCTTCAACGATTGATATCAATTCGCCTTCTTTGAGCGCAGATTTGGTAATGAGACGCTGTCCGAAATCGTTCAATTGCTTGCGCTGTTCATTCGTCAATCCGCCACCGCTCACCACGAGAACCGGGATATGACGGAACAGCGGGTCGTCCCGTAACTTTTCCAAAATCGTGAAGCCATCCATATCCGGCATAAAAATATCAAGAATGATCGCGTCTGGAGCGTTGGTGTTGAGCATTTCCCAACCTCGGCGACCACCTTCGGCAAGGATTGCTTTATAACGTCCGCTTTCGGTGAGAATTTTCTCAATCAGCCGTAAATCATGGGGATCATCATCAATCACCAATACCTGGTGAATCTTGCCATGCTTGTTCAAACGGTCCAACGCGTGGACAAGTTCTTCTTCCAGGATAGGCTTCACAAGATAATCTGCTGCACCGAGGCTAAAGCCTTTATCTGCCTGCTCAATAATGGAACAGATGACAACAGGATAATCTCGTGTTTCAGGATCAGATTTGAGCTCCGAGAGAACTGACCAACCGTCCTTATTCGGCATCATGATGTCGAGGGTTACCGCAAAAGGCTTGAGTTCCAAAATGCGCTCTTTTGCTTTGGATGGATCGGTAAGCGGTACGACATAATAGCCTTGTGGATTGAGATAGCGCTCATACAAGCTGATCACCTGAGGATCGTCGTCAATAGCCAGGATGATCTTCTTGTCAGATGGGATTTGTTCCAGCGGCTGATTGAACATTGGAAGGGTAAACCAGAAGGTTGATCCCTTGCCGATTTCGCTGTTGACACCAATACGACCACCGTGCAACTGGATAAGGTTCGCACAAATCGAAAGTCCAAGACCCGATCCGCCAGTCTTACGAGTGGCGGAACCATCCACTTGTGAGAATGCCTTGAACAATTTTTCCTGATCTTCAAGCGAGATACCGGGACCTGTGTCGATCACGTTAATCAATGCTTCCATCTTGCCCGTTGGTCCCTTTTGTGTGATGGCTTGGACCGTGATGGAACCTTCATCGGTAAACTTGGACGAATTGGAGATCAAATTCAAAAGTACCTGTCGTACACGCATCGTATCGCCACGCACGGTGGGCATGTCGGATGGAATCATCTGCACCAGCTGAATTGGTTTTTCCTTGACAAGACCCTTTGCCGTCGAGAGTACACTTTGAGTTAACTCTGCAATATGGACTTCCTCGAAGTTCAATTCCATCTTGCCGGCTTCGATGCGCGCCAGATCGAGGATATCGTTGATCAAGCCCAGCAGGTGCTGACCCGAATTGTAAATGGCTGTGAGATCCTGCTGTTGGAGATCGGTGACGGGTCCATCGATTCCTTTTAAGATGACTCTTGAGAAACCAATGATCGAATTCAACGGGGTGCGTAACTCATGACTCATATTCGCCAGGAACTGGCTCTTGAGCTGATCAACCTCGCGCAAATCCTGAATCAATTGTTGTGAGAGTTCATAGGAGCGGGCGTTGTCGATGGCGACCGCAACCTGGTCCGCGAGAGATTGAAGCACCGAGATATCATCTTCGGTGAATGCAGATTTCGCGGTGGACTGAATATCGATAACGCCTACGATGCGATTCCCGATTCTCAATGGGATGGCGACCTCTGACTGTGTATCCAGCAGAAGGGGGTTGAGTTGATGCAATGGTTCGTGAGCAACATCGTTGACTACAATCGCCTGTCCGCCTTCAGCAACCTTACCCACGATGGACGATGATCCCACAATGACAGAAAAGCGTTGGGCTTTCATTGCTTCCCCCGCTTCGCCGGTTGCCTCGCGAAGCCGGGCATTAAAACCTGTTTCTTCTGTGATGTAGACGGAAGCAAAGTAGAAACCGAATCGTTCGCTGATCAGGTTCACGGTCCGTGTGAAGATCGTGTTGAGATCCAAGGTGGATGTTACGAGACGTCCGATTTCTGAGGAGGCTGCCAAGTATTCACTACGCCTCTGCAATGCCTGCTCAGATTTCTTGCGCTCGGTAATATCTCTTGCAACCCAGAAGACTTGCTCTTCATTAAGTTTGGAAAGGTTAGCAAGGAACCAATATTCTTGATCCTCAACGGGAAGTTTGTACTCGATTTGAACGGCTTCGCCGGAAACCAGCGCTTGATGAATCGCCGACCGGAAAGTCTCGTATGTTTCAGGCGGAAGCACCTCATCCATACGCCTCCCCAATAATTCCTCCGGCGGGCGAACGAGGCGGGATGGGTTCGTCGGCGCAATACGCACATAACGCGTATCTTTGTCAACTACAAGCACTACATCTTCCATCGATGAGAAGAGCGCGCGCAGGTCTGCCTCAGATTTGGCGAGCGCTTCACGTGCCTGTAAATGTTCGATCGCAGATGCCACCTGCGACGCTAGGACCGATAAAATACCGGTGTGACGATCGGTGAGACGAAAAGATGTGTTTCCGTACGTTTGAACGGCAATGACACCCATGACCATCTGTTTGGAACGAAGTGGCACGCCTAACCAATCAAAGCTTTGGACCCCATCATTTACAATCTCGCCGGAAGCTTCCATATCAGCGAAGATATCGGGAGCCGTGCGCAAAGGCTTGCCCGTACGGATAATGTAGCTCGTAAGTCCTCGACCAAGTTTGCGCGGTGCCCACTCATCATCCATTTCATCTACATGATAAGGGAAGCTAATCATGTTGGCCGATGCGTCATATAGAGCAAGATAAAAGTTCTTCGCCGGCACTAATGTGCCAACCGCCTCATGAACGGTCTTGCCCAGTTCTTCAATGGAAGTGGCAGTGAGAGCGCTTTCTGAAATATGAGTCACCGCCGCTTGTGTCAATTCGTTTGTTTTGCGATCAGTGATATCCTGGGATGAGCCTGCGATTTTCACGGCCGTGCCTGATGCGTCGCGTTCGGCGTGATAGATTGTGGTTACCCACATGATCCTGCCGTCCGCGGTTCTGTAACGCACCTCGGATATCACATCACTGGCTGATCGGATGGCTTCCTCCACTGCTCGAGTAGCTATGGAAATATCATCTTCAAAAACGAATTTTTCCAGTGTATGTTGTAGTGGATGTTGATAACCGCCTTCTTGCTCAGCCGTTGTATTCAGCAGGGAGAATAACTCATCAGTAATTGTGACAGTTTGAGTCTCTAAATCAACTTCGAAATAACCAATGCGCGCAATACGCAGGGCTTCTGAGAGTTGGCTTTGACTTGCGCTGATCTCGCTAAACAAACGTGCATTTTCTGTTGCAATGGCAGCTTGTTGCGCCAGACTGTTCAAGAATTCCAACTCAGCCGGAATGAATTCCTGCCCCTGACCTGTTCGCCATACACCCATCAAGCCGGTGATTTTTTCTTTCACCAGAATGGGTATGCCCATCAAATGCTGAAAGTCCTCATCCACTGTTCCTGCGATGGTAATAACACCAGGCTGGTGGGATGCATTGTTGACGATGCGTCCTTCCCGCTGATCGATAATGGATCCTAATATGCCTCTGCCGCTTTGAATCGGATCGTTCTTGATTTCCTCCGCATCTGCTCCTGCAACAGCAACCGCGTTCCAAAATCCACCATCTTGAGCAGGCAAATAGACGGCGCAGGTTTCTGCGTGCAAAAGTTCTTTTGCGGATGTGGCGATTCTTTCGAGAACTTGGGTCAAATCCAAAGTGGAGGAGATTTGGCGTCCCACATCGGCCAGCGCTGACATCTCTCGGGCGCGGCGTTGCGTTTCGTCGAACAGCCGGGCATTTTCTGCGGCAATGGCAGCCTGGCTGGCGATGGTCATCAAAATGTCGCGATCATGCTCGTCATACAGGCGTGGGGTTTCGACACTTTGTACTGAGATCACACCCAGCACTCGATCTCCTACTAACATGGGAACGCCAAGCCAGCATGCCGAAGGCGTATCATCTTTGTCCAGCGCGACAAACTTGATACCAAGCTCCTGCATATGTTTCAGAACATTGTCGGGCGCGAATACTGTTCTTTTGTTGCGAATAATATAGTCGGTAAAGCCAGAGCCGGTAACCTTGCTTGGAGAAAGGTCGAGTTTGCGACCATCTTCAAATGTAATGGGGTATGATTTTTCCTGATTCTTCTCATCATACATAGCTACAAAGAAGAACCGGGTATCCATCAAGCGCGAGGTGTATTTGAAAATAGTTTCGGCAATGCTTCGCGAGTTGAGCTTCGTGGATAATTCATTCCCCATTTCGTTAAGCACTGTCAGTTCTTCGGCACGAGATTGAGTTTCCTGAAATAACTGTGCATTTTCAAGCGCCAGAGAGAGTTGATCGGCAACTTGCTTGACAAGCAGTTGCTCATCTTGCGTCCACGTTCTGGGTTCAGCCTCATCCATCACCTGCAAAGTTGCCCAGTTGTTCTGTCCCATTTGAAACGCTAAAGACATTGCCGATTCATTAGCGGCGGGCATCGCCAGTGGCGCAGGCTGCCTGGATTTTGAAACCGGCGCGAGCTCGACTGGCGTCGCTGTGGTCTTGTCCACAGAGGCGCGTTTCGTGGAGGCAAGATTCGGCTCTGCCGGAGCCTGCTCAGGAGTTATATCTTTAAATAGATTATTTAGCCGCTTGGCGATTGGCTTCTTCTTTGGCATATTCAATTAACTCCTGGGCAAGGATACGATACTGTTGCGAGCCGCGGCTGGAGGGCTTGTAATGCGTAATCGGCACTCCGGCAATCGGACTTTCTCGCAGCTTCGTATCGATTTCGATGACGGTGGTAAAAACACCCTGCCCAAATGTATTCTGCAATTGTTCAAAAATATTTCGGTGAGTTCGATTTCTACGATCCAGTAAAGTAACCAAGATTCGATATGCTAAGTTCGGATTCGTCTCCTGTCGCACACGACGAATCGATCCCATCATATTGCGCAAGGCATAGGCGGAAAAATATTCTGCCTGGGTGGGAATGATGAGTAAATCTGCCGCTGAAAGAGCATTAAGCGTAATCGATCCTAATGCTGGCGGACAATCGAGCAAAATATAATCATATGGAAGCGCAGCATTTTCAAACGCGTTACGAAGTGTCGCTAAATAATTGCTTCTCATTGGAAGGAATTGCTCAGCCGTTTCGATACGGGAGTTGGAAGGAACAAGATCCAAATTCGTCACATCTGTTTTTCGAATAGCAGTTCTCACGGCCACATTCTCTACTAGAATGTTCGCTGTTGTAATCTCCGCTGCACCGGTTTCGAGCCCCAGCGCTAGACTCAGGTTTGCCTGAGGATCGAGATCCATCAACAAGACACGATGATTTAACTCCGCAAGCGCTGCACCAAGAGATAATGTGGATGTGGTCTTGGCAACGCCACCTTTTTCGTTGGACATAGCAATTATGAATGTCATGTTACTTGCCTCTTATTCACTTCTGGGCCGATCAGCGCCTTGGATGGTTTGGGGTACGACTTCCACACGACTGGCGCCCAGTGCGTTGCGCAATTCTTCGATTGCTGTTTGAATCATTGCCTGTGGATTATTTACACTGCGGATTTTGCTCGTAATATCAGAGACCATTCGTTCTCGCTCTGCACGACGATTCGTCTCGTCGAAGAGGCGTGCGTTCTCTGCTGAGATCGCCACGCGTTCTGCAACTGCTTTGATCAGGTCACGTTGATCCTGATTAATATCTCCATCTGCCGGTGATTGAACAACTAGATTTCCAATAATTTCGCCATGCAGTTCAATGGGAACCACGATGCGAGTTGCTGCTGGTTGCTTGTCCTGCACTTTCGCGCCCTCAACTTCTCTGGCTTCTATTGGTCGGACAATGGGTGACGCGCCAGCCAGGGTATATCGGTAGCCAAGCAAATTTTGTTCCGCAGGCAGACCTCTCCATGCTTCCCGCGTCGACTGACGGATTACTGCTTCTGACTCAGCAAGAGCCCTGCGTGTTTCATCGAATAAACGGGCGTTTTCGATGGCAAGACTGACTTGATTCCCCAACAGGCTAAGCATCTGAATATCATCTTCGGTAAAGGCGCCGCGCTCAATACTTTGCACATCCAAAGCACCAACGACCCTGTCACCGCTTTTGAGGGGAAGCGCCATTTCTGAATGTGTTTCAGGTAATTCAGGGTTTGTAAAGAAGACTGCATCTCCGCCTACATCCATTGCTATACGAGGTAGCCCTGTGGAGGTGACATTTCCCACAATTCCCTGCTCGCCAACCTTTAAGCGATGCTTTCTGTCCATCATTTTCTTTCCACCCTCACTATTGGTGGCACTCAATATGGCGTATTCATTTATCTCGTCGAGCATGAAGATACCCACATGATAAAAACCAAACTTGTCACTGATTACGTTTGCGGTCAATGGCAGAATTTCTTTCAGGTCTCGAATGGAAGTGATAATTTGGGCAACTTGTGTCACGGCTTCAAATTGGTTGGCACGCTTTTGAATTCGCTTGTTCGCGTGTTCCAAATCTTCTGTTCGCTTTGCCAGTTCGTGAGTTCGTTCTCCAACGACTTGCTCCAGAGATGCACTAAGTTTCTGAAGTTCGCGATTACTACTAAGGAGTTGTTTTTCACTTTCACGCGCTCGCACGAGAGCCACGTCTAAGCCACGAGAGGCAAGACGCAATACGATTCCAATGATTAGGAATCCTATGGCATAGGTAAATATGATAATGCCCAATGGAGGAATCGGCAGCAAATCAGGCAGCATACCGCTTGCGCCAGCATACGTTATGACACCAAGTATCAGGCTGGTTACTAAGGAAGTGATTATGGTACTGTTTCCCCCAAGAAGCAGACCACTAACAACAATAATCAATGGATAATAAGAGATAACAATCTGTGGTTTACCGCCACTCAAAATTCCGAAGCAACTTGCAGTTATCAGAAGGAAAATAATAACTGCTATACTCACTGGGCGAATAAAACCTCGTCGCATAAAATACAGCATTGCACCCAAAGGAAGGATGAACGTGATTAGGAGAGCAAGAATTACTATCCCACTGCCAGGGGTAAGGAGGAAATTAATGATAGGAATAACAGTCACCAGCAATTGAGTGAGTAGGATTATATTTAATAACCCTGCAACACGAGTCTTTTCCTCGTCATCGGCAAATATTGGTGCGGTTATAAACTTTTTGATCATCTATCCCTGCTTTCCGTTACTTTGGAACTGAATGATCACTTCTGAACCGGGCAACGCACGTCCTAATTCTTCTACCGCGGTTTGCAACACATTGCGCATGTTCATAGAGGCACCAATCTTGGTGGTGACCTCACCGATCTTTTGCTCCTTAGCTGTCTGACGCTGCGACACAAAGAGGAGTCTGGCATTGTCCAGAGCGAGCGCCAGTCGATCGGAAATGGCTTGGGCAAGATTGATCTCATCCTGATTCCAAGTCCGATTTTTTGTCGGCGCCTGGATACGCAACACGCCGATCGTTTCTCCTCGCAATTTTACGGGTACTGCCATGGCTGGTAGGGAAAATTCGTTCGCCTGTATTACAACCACTTGTCCGTTCTCCAGCGCTCGATAGATCTCTTCTGATTCTGCAGGTTCTACAAGTGGCTTTCCGCTAATCATCGATTGCACATATCCTATGCTCTTTCGGCTTTGAATAAAAGTTGCCCATTCCTGCCGTAAATATTGACTGTACAGAGACTGGACCTCTTCAAGGGATTGTTTGTTTTCTCCAAACAGATGGGCATTGTCGATGGCAATGGCAATTTGATCGGCGAGAATTCTCAACGTTTTCGCGTCAATATCCGTAAATATGCCAGGTTTGGTGCTTTGGATATCAAGAACGCCGATTGTTTCACCGTGCACATTGAGAGGCAGCGCCATTTCTGAGCGCGTCTTTGGAAGGTCGGGGTTGTCAAAATAGATGGCATCACCTCCAACGTCCAGGGCGATACGGGCTTCTCCGGTTTTGGCAACATTGCCGACGATGCCGGTATGACCTACTTCCAGGCGATGTCCACGCGTCAACATTCGTTGACCACCTTCACTATTAGTTGCCTGCAGTACTGCATATTGTTTTGTTCCGTCGACAAAGAAAATCCCAACGTGATAGAAGTCAAACTTTTCACTGACGAGGCGGGTGATCAACGGTAACAAGATATTAAGGCGTTGCTCACTGGAGATAACACGAGAAATTTCACTGATGGATTGCAGTTCCTGGGCACGGCGTTCACTCAGCAGGCGCGCCATCTCCAAATCCGCCGTGCGTTCTGAGACGCGCCTCTCGAGGCTGCCGAGTGTATCTTTGAGACGATCCGTCATGCGGTTGAACGCTACTGCCAATGCATAGATTTCATCCCCTGTTTTTACCTGTGCCCGCGCAGAAAGATCACCGGTCGCAATCTGCTCGGCCGTCGTTGCGAGGCTTGAGATTGGCTCAGTGATGGTACGAGCGACAAGAAAGCCTGCAATGGCAACAAAAATGCCGGTGAGCAAGGCCGTCACTGTGATTGTTCTTCTTTGTTCCACAACTGGCTTAAGCGCAACAAATTGCGGCTGCACATAAGCGACTTTCCATTTTGTATACGCGGATTTTGCGACCCCAATTTCCATCCGGTTTCCCCATGCGGCGTCGGCGCTGGAAAAGGACGTATCATTTCCAGAAATGTTCCGCAAGGCTGCATCAAACGTCGGCAAATTGAGGGAAAGTTCCTGCAAAGGAATATTGGTCAGCCTGTGATCCAGCATGAGCTGATCCCAAGTAGCAGAATCAGGTTCCACGAGTGTGTGGGCAACCCAATCCGGTTTCGTTCCATGCGATACCACAATGTTTTGCTCATCCAGCATGATGCCATACGAACCTTGTCCGGCAAACCCGATGCTGTTGAACAGAATTTTATCGAGCAGTACTGAACGGAAGCGTACAAGCAAAACACCGAGAGGTTCTCCGTTCGTATCGAGAACCGGCGTGCCGATATAAAACACATGATCCTTGGGGTCCTGGACCGTAGGTGAATACGTGACAGGCGAAACGACCGTGACATGCCTTTGCATTGGTGCAATGAAATAATCTTTATACTGCCTGTTGGTACCTACATCACCAGCATAAGTATCCACAATGTCCGTGCCGTTCTTATCCAAGAGTGTGTAAGAGCCAATATTTTGAGGATCACTCTGTGTCAGTGCATTGAAGAGGGCGAGCATTTCATCCTTCGATGCTGCTCGTTCTTCCGGTGCCGCTTTGAGATAGGCGGCTACAGATGGAATTTTCGCATCGGAGACCGATCTGTAGATACTATATTTCATGAATCCATCAACCTGATCCATGGTGTGGTGCGCTGCAGAAAGTAACGCATTTCTTGTCGCCTGTTGAAGGGCTCGCTGCGTCGAGTAAGTCGCAAACCCGGCGACAAGAATAATGGCTACCAAACCTGTTCCGAGCGCAAGAATTAAGAGTTTGGCACTAATGGATAAATTTCGATATTGAATGCCGACGGCAGCTAGGATAATCAGACCCAGTATGACCGAGGCAATTCCTGCAGATGTTACATCTTGTGCGAGCGCGGGAACACGAGGCAATGTCCAGAAGGCATCCACAAGAATAGCAGCGATTGTGCCTACGATTCCTATTCCCAGTGCTATAACTGCTTTTTGCCCTTTAAGTAATTGGAGCGGCACAAATAAAGTGATTGCAAGTAAGACAAATGCCGAAGCGAAGCCATATCCTTCCGCCTGGGATACAGCCAACAAGAGGGTAACCAATGCCCCGACCAGGAGCACCCAAGACCCTGATTCTTTTTGACCAAAGAAAATCAAGATTGCACTTGCCAGGGACAAAATAGAGAGAGATAAAGGAATGGCATTGACGAGCGCATATTGAAGAGTGGGAGCGCCAAACAACGTATCGATAACCGTACTGGCAAAAATAGCCAGAATGATTGAGAGAAACACGGTAATCCAGAATATGCGTTGCTCAGTTTTGGATAAGGCTGAATAGCGATCCTTTAGCATGTTCGTCTCTGTTTCTTTGATACCAGCATCAGTTGGTTTGACCAGGTAAATCGGGGGACTGTAATTGAACAGTCACCTCAGAGCCACCCAGCGCGCGACTCAGCTCTTCGGCTGCAGTTCGCAGGATAGCTTCAAATTGAGTTGTGGAACTAATCTTGCCCGAAATATCCGATGTAATACGTTCTATTTCCGCGCGCCTCTGCGTGGTTTCGATCAAAAGAGATGTTTCAATCGCCAGCGACAAGCGGTCTGCGATTGCCTTGGCAATGTCGACCTCATCCGAATCCCAATCATGCTCGCCAGGCATATGGATATCCATAATACCAATCACCTCTTCGCGCAAACGAATTGGAACTGCAATCACAGGATTTTTTCCGCTTTCCGTAACAGTTTCCTTGCATGCGATTGCCTGCTCAATCTGTGGAGAACTGATTCGGTTGTTGAGAGGGCGTACCGTATTTCCAGAGGCCGCATATCCCATACGGACAGACTGAATTTGTAGAGTTTTCCATGATTCGTGTACATATGCTCCAGATGTTTTCTGGGCTTGCTTCAGCAGTTCCTGATTTACCTCAAACGAGCGTGTGTTCTGAATGGCAATCGCAACCTGGTCTGCCAGTGTGGAAAGGATTTCTACATCTTCCGAATGAAAAGCGTTTCCTTCCGTGCTTTGGACATCCAGAACGCCGATGATTTCATGTCCTACTCGGAGGGGAAGCGCCATTTCAGAGCGCGTGCCTGGTAGATCGGGGTTGCCAAAGTATGCCGCGTCCTCCCCAACGTCCAGAGCGATGCGAGGCATGCTCGTCGCGGAGACAAGCCCCACAATTCCGGTCTGCCCGACGAGCAATTTATGTCCGCGTCGCAGCATGCGCTTTCCACCTTCGCTGTTTGCAGCCGTCAGAACCGCATATTCACGATTTTCGTCGAGCAGGAAAATTCCCGCGTGATAAAAACCGAACTGCTCGCTAATAACGCGGGCAAGCAGCGGTAAGAGAGTTTCCATATTTTGGTTCGATGCAGTGGCGCTAGTTACTTGCGCGATTGCCTCAAACTGTCTGGCGCGGCGTTCATTACGCTTATTGGCTGATTCGAGCTCAAGAGTTCGGGACGTAACCCGCTCTTCGAGATTCTGATTCAAATCCTGTAGGTTCTTATTGGATGTTATGAGTGCCTTTTCGCTCTCACGGGCGCGGCGGACTGCATCACCCAGGCGCGTTGTACTAAAGTAAATCAATGTCGTAATCGTCATAAAAAGTATGGAAAGATCGCGCGCATAACTCAAAGGTGGCTGTATTTGCGGAATGATTACGCCATTTATCTGCAAGAGCGAAAGGATCCAAATTGCGCCGACACTTCCAAGGATCACAATACTTCCTGTATGCCAATTGATGATCAGGCTTGCCAATAAACCAACTGCAATATAGCCAACTACGATCACGTCTCTGACGCCCTCGGCCGTGGCTGCCTGAAATGTGATTCCAATCCAGGTTAGCACGACGATCATGACGCCACTCAAGCGTATGTAGCCTCTCCGTAAGATATAAAGGGAAAGGAGCATGACACCGATCAGACCGAATAATACGAATAGGGTGTAATCGGCGGTCGGATCGAGCGCTTGTGGAATAACAGAAAAGGCAAGTAGGATCAGCAAGATCAAGCTGAAACCATTGATGAACTGGGCGCGGAAATTCGTATCTTCATCTTCAAAATGAGGAGGAGCCAAGAACTTTTTGATCATTCCATTTCCTCATTTCGGCTAAATTGTACGGCTATATCAGCTCCGGGCATTGTGCGACTCAACTCCTGAGCAACAACCTTGAGCAATTGATCAATATTACTCTGTGCGCTGATCTTTGCCGAGATATCACTGATGGTGCGTTCCTTAGAGGCGCGCTTTTGACTCTCTGTCAGCAAGCGCGCATTTTCCATCGCGATCGCAGCGCGTTCTATGATTGCGGTGACAATATCGAGTTCATCCTGGTCCCATCGTCGATTATCTACTGAATAAATATCCACGGTACCGATCACTTCTCCTCGCAATTTGATCGGCATTGATAAGGATATGCCTCGATTCTTGGACTTGGTTTGATCGCGCTTTGTCAAGTTTTGATTTCCATCCCCATTGTTCGAATAAAGGATCGTAGCCTTTGCTCCGGTGTGATGGATACCGGCGATCTTTTGACTTTTTGTAAATTGTTGCCAACCAGTTTGAACGAATTGACGGGCAGTTGCCGCAGATTCCGCCAACGCCTTTTTTGTTTCTTCATACTGACGTGCATTCTGAATGGCGATTGCAACCTGGTCGGCTAAGGTGGCAAGAATGCTGATGTCTTCCTGTCCGAACGCATTTTCAACTGTACTTTGCACATCCAGCGCGCCGATGACTTCTTCGCCGACTTTGAGAGGCAAAGCGATTTCTGAGAGCGTATCGGGAAGGAAAGGATTGTTTAGGAATGCAGCATCCTGTTCGGTATTAAGAGCAACGCGTGGTTTACCTGTGCTGGTCACGTAGCCGACAATACCACTCTCTCCGACGCGCAATCGGTGATTGTTTGCCAGCATCTTCTGTCCGCCTGCGCTATTAGCAGCGCTCAGCACCGCATATTCCCGGCGCGAATCCAACAGGAAGATACCTGCGTGATAGAAACCAAACTTGGAACTAATCGCGGCAGTGATCTGTGACAGGAGAACATTTATGTCGCGCGTAGAGCTAATGGTCGCCGCTACTTGCGCGATCGATTCGAATTGCTGAGCGCGTCGTGCGCTTTTTTCATTAGCGCTTGCAAGTTCTGCTGTGCGCTGTTCGACACGGGACTCAAGTTCATGGACCGACTCTCGCAAACGAGTTGTCATCGTATTGAACGCTTCTGATAGGGATCCGATTTCGTCGCGACCTGTGATCACTGCTTGCGCACTAAGGTCACCCGCAACGATTTGGTTTGCCACGTTGGTTAGTTTGAGAATCGGTCTGGAGATCACCTGACCAATGACCAGGCTAATGAAGATTGCCAAGAACAAGAGTGAAATCAAAATAAAGACCAGCACGCGTATACTCGATTGAACGCTGGCTTGTGTTTCGTTTCGGGCAGAAACAATGGCACCCTGCAGTTCCGAAACGGGCACGACCAAAGCAAGACTGTATCCATTGGTGTGGATGGGCGAAAATGCAATATAAATATCTGTTCCGTTTACATTTGCATTGACCAGCCCATTTCCTCCAGCTGTCATACGATGAACAACGGCTTGAAGTTTATCTGAGCCAGCGCCGATGAGTGTCTGTTTGAAGAAATCTTCACTCTTGAATTGATCCGGATTCAAGCCAAACAACTTATAACCAGCGGCAGACATTGAGAGGATATGCCCGGCATCGTCGATCATAAACGCATAACTAGATTGACCAATCTTCAGCGCTTCTACTTGCTTCGTGATCTGCGCCAGCTGCATGTCTGCGGCTACGATGCCTTTAAAAGTGTTACCTTGATATACGGGCGATGTAACGGTCACAACTAAACCTGCTCCCGTTGCATCCACATAGGGAATACTCCAGCGTGAAAGATGCTGTGGATTGAACAGCGGTGAAGTAATTTCGTAGTAGGCTCGTTTGGTAGGGTTGAAGCCGGCCGGCACTACTGAAGCCAGGTTAATATTAGGGTAATAGCGCGTGATCCCGTTGAGATCGATTGCGTAGACTGCTATTAATGAGGAATTGGCCTCCAAAACTCCCGGCGCATAAAAATCGAGATAGGCTGAAGCGTTTATATCTTTGTATAGGTTATCCGTTAGGGTAACGCTGGCAGGAACATACACAGATGAAACATCTGTAGATGAATTTCCGTATTGACCGTCTGAAAGTTGAACGAGTTTTGTACGTGCATCCCAATATGTGCCTTGACCCAGAGTTTGTGTCTGGTTTTGTAAGGAAGCCCAGTCCTTTGCAAAACTTTGCACCTCTTGACGGACCTCGTCAAAGGATCGATCCGCCTCGCTCGCCAATGCACCAACTCTGTTGGATAGTTGCTCCTCCGCAAGACGACTTACGTTGTTTTCCAGCCTTCCTGAGAGAGAATTTGTGATCTGCTGCGTTTGCCTCGCTACGAACACGGTGAAAATAGCAAGAGCAATACCGCCTGTGCCGAGAATTGCAAGCACAATCTTGGCGCGAATATTCAGATCGATGAATTCCCGGCTGAAGTAGAAAATCAATAATGCCAAAAGAATAAAAGCAACGATCCAGAAACCAACTGGAGAGCCAAATCCGGTTTGTCTCTTAGGACTAAACAAATCAACTAGTAAAGAAACAATGCCAATGCTGGCGCCCACCAGCAGAATTCGACCCGTGTAGCTGCGCGGCAAAGTAAGCAATCCAACGACGGCGATCCATGCCAGCGCACCAATCGTCAGCCAGGGTTGTAAACCACCTTGGAACAATGGCCAGAGAATGGATACCAATGCCGCCGACACTATAAGCATGGAACTGCCCGGGAGGAGTCTGCTTTTGTTAGCCAACCAGATGGCAGCCAGGACAATGATAAATGCCGGTACGGTCAACCATAGCAACTCATGCACGCCGGTCTGAAATCCAATAATGCTGAGTCCTGCAAGGATTACCGCGAAAATGACACTTAACCAGAATGTACGGGCTAAATATCTTTCGGTTTCAGAAGTGGATGAAGTACTTTGAATCGGATCCACAATCACTCCTTGCTCTGGAATCGGATTAGCACTTCAGAACCGCCCAGTACGCGTTCCAATTCTTCTGCAGTGGTGTGCAGAATGTTTTCAATACTAACTGCCGAACTAATACGCACCGAAGCTTCAGAAATTGCTTGTTCTTTTGCAGCACGGCGGCGGGCATCTTGAAACAGACGCGCATTTTCCATGGCGAACGCAGCACGTTCGGCAACTGCCGCTACTAATGTGACATCAGTCTCCTGCCATCTCTTTGATGGGTCATTGGACTCGATATGAATCACGCCGATCGTTTCTCCGCGCACCTTGACTGGAACTGCTATCGTATTGCCCCTCTCTTCGTGGTCATTGTTGGTGCCGGTTATAGGCGCACCTGTTCGCACCGCATCGATCACATCAGGTGACGTGATTGTTTCTTCCAACATTTCGATCCGTCCAGCGTTATACCGGAAGCCGGATTGTTCCACTTTGGCGACCGTACGACTCCATTCTGCACGCGTGAACTCATCATAGACTTCCTGAACCTGGGTGAGCGCCGCACGCGTTTCTGTTAAGAGTCTCGCATTTTCAAGAGAGATTGCAACTTGATTGGCAAGCGTTGTCAAAATTCGTAAATCTTCGTCTGTAAACGCGCCGGCTTGTTTGCTTTGAACATCCAGAATGCCCACCGTTTGTCCGCGCGATTTCATCGGAAGGGCTACTTCAGAGCGCGTCTCTGGAAGATTAGGATTGTCAAAGTAAATGGCATCCGCTCCAACATCCAGAGCGATACGAGGAACACCCGTCTGTGCGGCGTGCCCCACTACTCCTACTCCAAGTTTAAGACGGTGATTGCGTTGAAGCATTCGCTTTCCGCCTTCGCTGTTTGCGGCTTGCAGGATGACGTATTCGCGCGCATCGTCTATCAAAAAAATACCTACATGATAAAAGCCAAAATATTCACTAATCAGTCGTGTAGCAGATGGCAGAATTTCGTTGAGATCCGTAAGTTGAGCAATGATTTCAGAAAGCTCGGTAATAGCTTGCAATTGCGCAACACGACGTGTAATCTGTTCGTTCGCAGATTCAAGCTCAAGGGAACGTTCCTGGATGCGTAGTTCGAGACTGCTGCGAGCGCTTTCAAGTTCTTTCTCTCTAGCTTGAATGGTCGTGTTGATTGCTTCCAAGTAATCCTGGCGGCGGCCCGCCATGGCGGCGAAGAAACCAAGAAAGACGGGTGCAGTGTCAATGATCCAAAGCAACGGATCGGTGGCCTGTATTCTTATCGCGTTCGCAGGATTGACAACGAGGTTTGCGTTCAGAATACGGATCAAAGTTCCAAAGATTGGGAACAAGAATCCAAAGGCTGCGCCTGCAACAATGTAGCGTTGTGTCTTGTTTGTAAAAAACATGCTATTTCGCTTCATGCCATTAATCCCGTTGTTCGGAACGTTTTCCTTCATCAACATTTGGAGTTTCTTCATAAATTGGTGCAGATGGGTTCACCAATTGGAAGGAAACAATCGAGCTAGGCAGGGTCTGTCCCAGCTCTTCGACAGTATCGCGCAAAATAGAATCTAATTGGAACGATGCACCTAACCTTGTTGCTACGTCCGAAAGAAAAGCCTCGCGCGCGGCGCGCTTTTGTGCTTCTTCCAGAAGACGCGCGCCCTCCAACGCCAGCGCGGCACGGTCTGCAGTGGCTTCGATCATGGCAAGTTCATCTTCTGTCCATTGCCTGGAAGAATCTGAAGGACGGAGACGCAAACGTCCAATGGTCTGACCGCGTAATTGGACCGGAATGGAAAGGGCATTTCCCTCCGGCCGGGATGAATACGACTCCTTCAAAGGCTCAGGTTTGATCCCGTCATAGCGATAGCCTTTTGCCTCAAGAGCTCCTGAGTATCTTTTCCATTCTTTTTCGGATGCCTGACGAAATGTGATATTCGCTTCCTGCAACGCCCTCTGTGACTGGTCATATAGTAAAGCGTTTTGAATAGCAATCCCGATTTGGTCGGCGAGGATCGTAAGTGTTGATATATCATCGTCGCTAAATGCATTGACCTCGCTGGATTGCAAGTCCAGTACACCCACGGTCTGATCCCCGGATTTAAGGGGCAAGACCAGTTGAGAACGAGTTTCAGCAAAGTCGTGAGATAGAAGTTCTATGTTTGTCCCGCTGTCGAACGCCATTTGTGACTTGCCAGTCTGGGCGGCGAAACTGACAAGATGCTTTGCTCCCATTGGCAGACGATAGCCTTCCGCCAGCATTCTTAATCCGCCCTCTGAACTGGCGGAACGTAGAATGGCATATTGTTTCTGTTCATCCAGCAAGAAAACACCTACATGAAAGTATCCCAATTGTTGGCTGACAATGCTGGAGACGGAAGGAATAAGCTCGCCAAAGTCATGGATGGATGCTGCTGTGGATGTAATTTCTGCAATGGCACGGAGCTTTTCTGTGCGATTCTCCAATTGTCTATTGACGACTACTAATTCATTCGAGCGGTGCTGCAACTCGCTTTGCGTTTGGCTCAAATCAATATTTGTCGCTTCCAGCTTTTCGGCGTTCGCTCGCGAGCGCTTGAGAGCAGTTTCCAAACCGTTGATCAACAAGTAAATAATGACCGCATTGAAAACAAACACAAAAGCGATATCTCTCGCAAATGATGTGATTGGGTAGGCAGGATGGATAATCCATCCATATTGTTCTGCATATGCAAGGCCAAGACCTGAACTAATGCTAAGAACTGTGATAATTAGGGATGCTTGCCAGTTAAGCAGCAGAGCTGCCATAAGAATGACTGTAAAGTTGGTAAGAAACGATGCATCCTGGGTTCCATAGCCAGATGCAGCAATGCTGTTGGTCACAAACCAGATCAAAACAACCAATAGCATCGAGGCCGCGTATACATGTCCATTTCTCAGCAACATCAGGCCCACGACACAAGTCACGATGAGACCCAGGATCATCAGATCTACCGGGGATATGTCCTTGTAGCTCAGGAATATTCTGATGCCTGCTTCATAAATTACTGCAATTCCAAGAAAGGCAAGCGCAATCCTGTGGGCATAACGCGCCTTGCGCGTTTTGTCCTCATCTTCAGAGAAGATGGGAGCTATAAGAAAGGTGCGTACCTGATTCAACATTGCTTTACCTATAGATTATTGTTGTGGACCTGATCATCATCACTACTAATTTCCATGATCACTTCGGTCGCGCCGCCGATCTTGCGACCAAGTTCTTCAACAGCCGTTTGCAGGATGTATTCAAAACTGCTCACTGCGCCAATCTTTGCAGAGATATCTCCGATAGCACGTTCGCGCCCGGCTCGACGTTGAGCACTTTCTACCAGCCGCGCGTTTTCCAAGGCGAGGGCAGCCCGTTCCGCAGCCGCTTCGAGAAGAGTGACCTCATCTTGTGTCCACTTGCGTTCTCCCTTTTTGGAACGCACATCCAGGACACCAATCGTTTGCCCGCGGAGTTTGATTGGAATAGCAATTGTGGCGGATGCCTTATCCAACGAAAGGCTGCCTGTCTGAATGGCGGTTTTGATTTGTTCGCGCCTCGGCTGGCGATCCAATGGCATCACCTGTTTGCCATCAAAGACAAAGCTGGTGTGTCTGGCCTGATGCACAAAGCTTTCCCACGACTGCTTGACATATTTTTCATATGTTTCCTGGGCATCAGCCAGGGCTTTTTGCGCCTCACCGAACAAACGTGCATTTTCAATTGCGATCGCGATCTGGTCGGCAAGGGTTGAAAGTACGAAGATATCTTCCTCCGTAAATGCATGGGTCTGAAGACTCTGTACGTCGAGTGCGCCGATTACACGTCCACTAATGCGGAGGGGGAGAGCTATTTCAGAGCGTGTTTCTGGGAGATCAGGATTGTTGAAATAAACAGTATCCGCTCCAACATCCAAAGCGATACGAGGCTCACCGCGGGAGGTCACAAATCCTACAATGCTTTTGGTATCCAGCCGCAGACGATGTCCGCGATTGAGCATCCGCCTGCCTCCCTGGCTGTTGGCCGCTTTGAGCACAGCATATTGACCAGCTTCATCTAAGAGGAAGATGCCTGTGTGATAAAAACCAAACTGTTCACTGGCCAGCTTCACAATATTTGGCAACAGTGCATCTAAATCCTGCACAGATGCGATCGTCCTCGCGATGCTGGCTACGGTCTGGATTTGGGCAGCGCGTTTTTCCAAGGAGGATGTGCGCTCTTGAATGCGAAGCTCCAGCGCATCGCGAAGATCCGTAAGCTCTTTGTTACTGGTTTCAAGTTCTTTTGCATTGGCTTTTGCAGCGACAAGTGCTTTTTGCAAACTCGTAATTGTCAGAACCATGAAGAGTGTGCTGAATACAAAGAGGAACGTGTATTCTACGGCAACGCCAACTGCAGGGCTTGGCGTGTATACAATGATTCCAGCCGTTTCCGCGGATGCTAAGCCAAAGCCACTTCTAGCACACGAATGAGCAGAAATACAACCAAAGCCGGTAGACTAACCAGAAGAATCACGTTCAGATAAAAGGCTGATCTTGTTTTGGCATCATCCTCAGGAAAGACAGGCGGCAATAAGATCTTTTGAAATATGTTTTGCATAGTTGAACTCATTTACTCATTTTGCCTGTTGTCTATGACATCACCAATAATTTGAATCGTGACTTCGGTGTCCCTCAGACTACTACCAATTTCACGGACCGTCGTTTGCAGAATTTCTTCATAATTTGTAGATGCACTGATCGCGCTTGTGACCTGGGCGATGGATTGTTCACGGTCTGCTCGAAGCCGTGCCTCTTCGTAGAGACGGGCGCTTTCCAGTGCCGATCCAAGACGTTCACTAGCCAGTTCAATGGTCGAGATCGTATCTTCGGCATAATTTTCTTTGAGTTTTAGATTGATCACACCAATCGTCTGACCACGTAACTTGACCGGTACGGCAACAACAGTCTCGTGATCATTGCTTTGGCCGTTGGAACTGATTGTTGTTCCAGATTCAAAAGCCCTCTTTTCCAGATCGGACAGGTCTGTGATCGTCTCCATACGAACGTTGTCAAAGCGATAACCTTTATTACCAGACTGAATATTCTCTGAAAGCTTTTTCCAGTTTTCACGCGTGTACTGTCCATAAGCACTTTCAAGTTCTTTGAAACTGCGCTCTACCTCTTCCAGTAGACGGGTACGCTCGATCGAGGTTGCGAGCTGATCTGCCATAATCTGCATAATCGCGACATCGTCAGAGTTGAACGCCTCAGGTTGATCACTTTGAATATCCAGAACACCTATGGCGATATTTTCTGCTTTCAAAGGCAAAGCCATTTCAGAGCGAGTATTGGGTAGATAAGCATTATTGAAATGGACTGCGTCAACATCTGTAGCAAGAGTAACGCGTGGTTCGCCTGTCGCAGCAACCTGTCCAACGATTCCAACCTCGCCGACCCGAAGCTTGTGATTCTGCGCAAGCATTTGCTTGCCTGCTTCACCAGGCGAAGCGACCAGTACCGCATATTCCCGTTCGTTATCGAGCAGGAATATGCCAGCGTGATAAAAACCAAAACGGTTTTGAATAAGCTCTGCAGAACGTTCCAGTAATTCACCAAGATCGCGAATGGAGGCTGCATCGCGGGCAACTTCCGCTGCCATACGCAAACGAGCTGTTTGGCTTTCCAAGTCCTGTGTGCGTTCGTTCACACGCTGTTCAAGCCCACCGATGACTTCCTGTAACTGACCAGCCATCAGGTTATACGATCTCGCCAGAGCGCCAATTTCGTCAATGCGATCCACCGGCGCACGCGCAGATAATTTGCCGGCTGCAAAACTCTCTGTAGTCTGCGCCAGAGAGGTGATAGGTTGCACAATCGAACGTGCTGAAAATGTGACCGCAGCGATCGCACTAGCGATAACGAACAATGAAAGTATGATACTTCCCAGAAGTGAACCGACAGAATTGGCTACTACATAACTCAACGGCATCTCGGCAATGATTGCCACCTGCATCCTGTCGAACCATTGGTAATGACCAAGAACCCGCTGCCCATCGTAATTAGTATAAATATCTTGTGCGTCATTTACATGATTGACGATTGCTGCGGTGGAAGCTTGCGTGCGAACCAAGGCTGTGGGCCTAATCGTTTTTGTGATAGGTTTATAGCTCGGATCGACAAGATACGTCTCCGCTCTTTCAAAGCCAGGCGTTGTTTCCATCAACCTTTTAATTGAGTTGGCATCAGACTTAAGTACGAGAATGCCGCGTGTAGTGCGACCATCGGTATCATAAATTGGTGATGCAACAATAAAGTTCTCTGTGCCAAAAGTCGGCAAATTAACGAAACCTGCATAAAATCCGAGACTTCCTTCGTGAAAGAATAACTGATCCCCAAAATTTATTCCCTCATTCCTGAACAATGTAGAAATTAGTACATTGCCTTGCGGATTCAACACCATTACCTCGGTATAATGCTCGTTTTCTGCACCGAGAACGGATTGGAAACTGGAACGCACAACTCGTTTTGAGCTCGCCAACAAACCTGGATCAGTAACTGTATCTTTGAGAACACTTAACGCATTGGCCGAAAAGTCTGGATCGTTTTGAAGTTTATTTATATCAATCGCAAAACCATCTATCAATGTGTCAATTTGACTAGCCTTCAGATTGGAAATCGCTTTCAAGCTGCTAAAGGTTTGTGTTTGACTGTTGGTAAATGCCCCAATAGTGGAAAGGGTCGTTGCGAGCAGCGTAGGGACTGTTACGATAATAATGAAGGACGTGAGTAGAAGAGCTTGTAGACTCTTAAAACTCTTGTTTCCTGAAATTGCAGTGATTGTAACCAGCAGAAACAGTATGGCAACCAAAAATACAAAACTTGCAACGGCTGCTGGTGTACTGTTCTGCAAGCGATCAAAAGTTGATGCACGTTCTACATAGATGATAGCTACAATAGCAAGTACAACGACGAGTCCTATTACGGGAAAATATCGACGCGGAAGCCCGTTTCTAAATGCTGAAATTGGTGTAACAATCACAACCAATATAGAAATGGGAAGAATGCCTTGCCACAAACAGGTCAGCAAAATAGCAAAGATCGCAGTAGCAATGGAACCCCATAGAGTAACCGCAACCCCGCGGTTTCTTTGAGCCAGAGATAATAATGGAAACTCAATAATTGCCAGGATTAACGTCAGTCCCGCCATTAAGATCAATTGTGGCGCTGGCTGCCCAAAGACACCTAAGAGCGTGAGTCCGTAGATGACGAAGAATCCAACCGCTGTAAGGAAAAGAAAATAGGGGCTATAACGACCGCTGAAATAAAAGGCACGAGCCAGACGTTCGTTTTGCGCGTAGAGTTCAGATTGAGATTCGCGTGAGTAGCTCATATTATCCTGGATTACGCGGGCTTTTTTGCTTTGCCGGGATCTCGGAGCTTTGTTTTCCAACAAATACCGAAACTTCAGAAACATCGGAGAGTTGTGAAAGCTCGCGCGCAGCGGTTTGCAGCAGTGTGTCAATATCAAGCGATTGGCTGAAACGTCCTGCCAGCTTGCCTACAATTTGTTCCTGTTTAGCGCGTTGCGTAGCTTCCTCCAGCAGGCGGATATTGTCGATTGCCAGTCCTGCCTGGTTGGCAACTTCAGCAATTAATTCTTCATCACTCCTATTGATGGCTGCGTCACCCTTTCGGGCAATAGAAATATTTCCGATTTTCTGTCCACGCAGCGTCAACGGAATGGTGACAGTGTTCTCAGCTGGCGAAGTCGATTTTTCTGCGCGCAAACCTAATGGAGTGTAGGTAAAGGCCCGAGCTCTGCCATGTAATTTTTGACGCCACGCTTCGCGCGTGCGGATCGTTGTTAACGCTTCGAGTTGAGTTAACGCCGCCTGAGACTCATCCAATAAGCGGGCGTTCTCGATTGCCACCGCAACTTGATCTGCAAGAGTTTGGAATACATCAATATCGTCCAGGCTGAATGCTTCCGGCTGATTAGACTGGATATCCAGCACACCCAAAACTTTGTTACGGATCAGTAGCGGCAGGGCAAGTTCGGAGCGTGTCATGGGTAAGTCAGGGTTATTGAAGAAAACAACATCCTTTCCAGCGTCCAGAGCGATTCGTGGTTTCTTTTCTGCAGCAGCATATCCAACGGTGTCTTGCCGACCAATCTCGAGTGCATATCCTCTTTCCATCATCCGATGACCACCTTCTGAGGAGGCAGCTTGCAGCACCACTTCGTCTCCGGTCTCATTGATAAGAAAAACGCCGGTATGATAAAAACCAAACTGATCGGTAACCAGCCTAGCAACGAGGTCAAGCAAAACGGAAAGGTCTTGCACTTCCGCTGTTTGGCGCGCAATGTAAGAAGCAGCCTGGAGTTGATCAGTCTTTTTTGTTAAGCTGTACGTGCGCTCGTGTACCTTTTGTTCCAGTTCATCGCGATCCTTAATGAGTAGTTGCAGATTGGCGTTGAACCGGTTGGCGATGGCATCAAATTCGTTTCTGAAGAGTCTGATTCCCCACGTAAGCGGAATAGATAGGACGATGAAATCCAAACAATAACTTAGCCAATCATGAATGCTTGTCGGTGGAACTCCAGTTGCCAGCAGGGTGAAAATTCCCAAAATATTGAGTGTGGCAGTGATGACGGTAGTCCCAATCGTTACCGCCAAAACAATAAGATAGGTTTGACCATCCAGTAATAATGTGGCAATGGCACATATAGCCAGGAAGAACACGACGCCATCTGCCCAGGGTCCCCAGCTTAAGAAGTTATACAAGCCTACGCCAAATCCAACAACAAGTAATGTAATTGTCTTAGCCAAATACGGAACAGGCAGAAATGACACGCCGAGAAGTGCAACATATAAAACTAAAAAGATCACTCGCGCAACCAGTGCAACACTACCAATAACCGATAGTAAAAGAATCAGCCCAAGACCGCAAAAAATCCATAACATGATCTTGAGAAATGTTGATCGCCAAAGATCAAACTGATACTCGGAATTATCGGACTTGGTTCCGGATTTTGCTTCCATCATTGTTCGTCATCCAGGTTAAGTTCAATGGTTGCTTGGGATGCATCCAATCGCCGGCCAAGTTCTTTGACGGTTGTCTGCAAAATACTGTCGATGGTCGCGGCGGACCAGATCTTGCTGTTGATCTCTGCCAGCATATGTTCGCGGACAGCTGCCTGGCGACTTTCGCTCACAAGTCTGGCATTTTCAAGAGCGATGGCTGCCTGCTTCGCGACTGCCTCCACCAGGGAGTGCTGTTCAGCAGTCCATTCTTCATTCCCTTCCAGCTGGATCTGCCCAAGAATTTGATCGCGCAGGCTGATCGGTACTTCAATCGTTTTGGGATTCTCGCGCATAGCATTGCCGACAGCATATTCAAGATTCTCGTTCTCTTTGGTGAAGCCTTGCCAGCCTTCCAGCAAATACTGTTGTTGGACGGCACGCATCTCTTGAATGACCTGTTGCGCTTCCTGGAATAACCGTGCATTTTCCAAGGCAATGGCAACCTGACTAGCCATGTTGTGCATCGTCTCAATAACCTGTGGAGTAAAGTCCGATTCCCTTGTGGACTGAACATTCAATGCGCCGAGAATACGATCTCCTATGATAAGCGGCAGCGCAATTTCAGAACGTGTATAAGGCAGCAAAGGATTTTCAAAGCGCTGTTTTTCCTGAAACGCTACCTGGGCGATACGAGCCGCCTTCTCGCGGATCGCACCACTGACCATGCTTCTTCCCGAAATCTCCAGGCGGTGATGGTTCTGCTTCAACACCTTGCCAGCTTCGCCGGTCGCGTATTTTAGCTCTGCCCATTTCTCACTCGAATCAAGCAGATAAACCGCTGCATAGTAATAGCCAAACTGTTCCGGAAAAAGATTGGTAACTTTGACGATCAACTCATCCGGATCAAGACTCGATGCGGCAGCCTTCCCAACTTCATTGGATGCCGTCAATTGTTTTGTACGTTCCTGAACCTGTTGTTCCAGTGTTGTTTGCAACGTTTCCAGACGGGAAACCATGCGGTTAAACTGGACCGTGACGATTCCCATTTCGTCGGTCGAAGTGATGCGGGCGCGCTGCGTGAGATCTCCTTGCTCGATCTTATTGAATGTGCCGATTAACTCCTTGACCGGATCAGAGACCGATCTCGAAACATAGTACGAGAAAACCGCACCCAGGATTAATGCGAGAATGCTAAAAAAGATGCTCTGAATCTGGATATCGGTAAAGGCATCGAACGAACTGACGTCTGCGTAAAGAATGCGTATGGTCTGCTGGTAGCCGATCGGAGCAATCAGCAGGATTGCGATGCTAATTAATCCCGCCGTCAGAACAATGAATTTGCCAATCAATAGGGGACCGGAACGTCCTGCCAACTGAGTCTCAAAATCGGTTGGAAGCAAAACCAACCTGGCTGGAAGTGTGAGACGTTCGATCATCAAAATGGAAAGAATAGCTGATCCGAATAGCGAAACAAATCCACCAAGCAGAACATAAATAGGATCCGGCGAATTCAGGGATGTCGGCTGGAATGGGGAACTGATCACTCCGCTTCGTAGATACGTAACGGCAAATATCGGCAAAACAACAACAAGAAATCCAACGGTTCCCGAGGCGACCCCCTGTTGCCATGTAATTCTTGTCAGCTCGCGCCAGGCGGCGAACTCCTCTTCGGCATTTGGCTTTAGAGTTCCTTCTGCCCAGGCATTCAGCCTTTTGCGAGCTTTGGGCGTCAGATACCAACCGATAATTAATAGAACTAGATTGTTGAGAATTAGCAGCAGAGGGATTGTGATTGCAAACCCTTCGGTCTGTGCCGCATCTAGCTGTGCGTTCGCCTGAACAGAAATTACGCCCGGGATTGCCGCGATCAGAGAAGCAATCTGTGCCACCGCAAACACAAGGATGAGGAAGCCACCACCAGTGCGACGCATCAGCTGTTCAAGAGAGAACCGCCTATTCATTTGCAGGCCTCATCTTCTGATTCGGGGTCGCGGGCAGGACGCCCAACTTGATCTTTGCACGGTTTGCCCCAACCGCGCGCGCAAGCTCGCTGACAGTCGTTGCCAGGATGGTATCCATATCGGTTGTGCGGCGAATTTTGTCTGTGATCTCAAATAAAATGCGTTCGCGTTCAGCCTGGGCGCGGATTTGCTCAAGCAAGCGAGCATTAGCGATGATTGCCGCCAGGCTTCCACCTAATGTGCCGAGAAGCTCTTCATCGCTTTCGGCATACGCAGAAAGCTGTTCACTTTCCACGTTGAGAACACCGAGCAGTTCACTGCGATAGAGGAGAGGAATTGCCATTTCTGAGCGCGTATTGGGACTCGCCTCAATGTAGCGCGTGTCCTGTAAAACGTTATTTAGGCGCAAAGTTTTACGATGTGCCGCGGTCCAGCCAGTAATGCCTGTTCCAATGGGAATGCGCAGATCAAATACGTTGCTTGCATAACCAACTGCGGCTTTTACTTCCAGGCATTTCTTCTCGCGATCTACCAGCAAAATGGAAACCCTGTCACCGCCAAGTGTGACCTGCAAACCATTCACCGCAGATTGGAGCGCCTCATCTAATGTAGTGCCGGAAGCGGCGGTCGTAGTAATGTGATGCAGGAGACGATGTTGGGCAAGATGCTCCTGTGTTTCTGCAAATAATTCGGTGTTTACCACCGCGATCGCCAACTGGTCCGCAAGGATTTGCAATGTACGCAGGTTGTCCTCGGAAAACGCGTATGGCTGAATACTTTGTACATCGAGGACGCCCACGATTCGATCGCCGATCTTGAGCGGGCTCGCCGCTTCCGAACGCGTTTCCGGCAGCAGGGGATTTGCATAGTAAGTGGCATCGCGCGCGGTATCGTTGACAGTCAAAGGTTCGCCGTTGCCTGCTACAAATCCAACTACTGATTTCGAACCGATTGCCAATTTGTGCCCAGAGCGTTTGAGTTGTGCACCTGCTTCGCCTGTGGCTTCACGGATGACAACAAATTCTTCCGATGGGTCCTTTAGAAAAACAGAGGCATGATAAAAATTGAAACGCGATCGGATCATTTCTACTGCCTTGTGCAAAAGATCATCCAACTCGAGGGAGCTGCTGATGTCACGAGCGATTTCTGCAGCCGTTGCAAATTGCAGCGCGGCTTGTTGGCTTTCACCGAGGAGTCGAGCGTTGTGGATTGGACCTGAGATCTGATTCGCTACGGCAACCATGAAGCGCAAATCATCATTGTCAAAAGCGTGTTCTTGATGCAGGTCTTGCACGATCATCGCACCAATTGCCTCGCCGCGCGCAATCAACGGAACACCCAACCATGAGAGAGCTGGTTTACCTGTGATCTTAGCACCCATCGCCGCGGCGCGTTTTTCTGTATCTTCCACAAGCATGAGTGGTTCACCCGTGCGCAACAAAATCGAAGTGAGCCCTTCACCAACTGGAAAGGTATCTATGGATGAGAAGGTGCCTTCTTCAAACAAATAAGGAATGCGAATGGAGTTGGTCTTCTCATCATATACAGCGACGAGAAAACCATGATCGCCAATTACGGAACGAACTTGTTCATGAATAAGTGAATAAAATACACCGAGGTCCGTGGCGCTCGAAGCTTGAGCAGCAAGCGAGTCAATTGCATTTGCTTCCATGGTACGACGCTCATTCAGCGGCTCGGTTGGCGAGTTGCCTGGCTGTAGCGAAGCCGCCGTGACACGAACAGTGCGTGCAAACGCGGTGATAACATCTTCACTGAGATCCTGTCCAACGCGTGCCCCAATTAACACGAGACCGCGCAGGTGTCCCTCTTGCAGGATCGGTACATACGCGGCCGTCTCACATCCCAGTTGACGTGGATACGCCACGAGCGGCGGAGGCAGCGATATCGGTGTTCGCAAATCCACGTATACATGTCCCTCTTTTAAGCAACCCTCGATTTCTGATAATGGAAGTTCAATGCCGCGCGGAATTGTAGATTGGGCATCACGTCCCTGCGGATCGGAATATTGAACTACCTGCAAACGATTTCCGGTTACAGTGAAAAAAACAGTAATAAAGAAGGGCGTATTGTTCAAGGATCTTTGCTCGTTGAATGGAACTAACTAAATTCCCAAACAGCTTCTCCACTTAAGATGCGCCGGATTTGATCGGGGAATTTATCAGGGTCAAGCGGTTTCCCGAGAAACCCATCGAATCCGGATTCTTTTGCCTTATGCATTTGATCGGTGCTTGCTTCTGCAGTTACCGCAATGATCGGAATGGATTTGAGACGTTCGGAGGCGCGAATCTTTTTCAAGGCACCATATCCATCTTCATAGGGAAGGCGAATGTCCATTAAGATCAAATCGAGCCGTTGCAGAGTGTCGGCATACTCAACGACCTCATACCCGGATGTCTTCCACTCACAATGGATGCCAAGATACCCCAACATCCGGGCGATCAGAACGAAATTTGCTACATTGTCTTCAACGACTAGAACCGTTGCATCCTTGGGAATCGTTGGTTTTCGGATGGGCTGTGTATCCAGTACATTATCGGGCATTGTTTCTCCTTAAGAGGAAACGTTCAACCTCTCTTACTAGTTGGTCAATATCAAGTGGTTTTTGGATATAGCCGTCACATCCGGCCTCCAAAGTTTTTTCTTTGTCACCGCGCATCACATTTGCAGTTATGGCAAGGATCGGAACTCGCTCGAAGCCGGGCATCGCCTTGATCTTCGCCGTCAGAGTATAGCCGTCCATGTCGGGCATGTTGATATCCATCAGAATCAAATCGGGTCGTTCTGTTTGCAATAGATTGATGGCATCGAAAGCATTCTTCGCTTCCAGCAAGGCGTAATCCTGCGACATCAGAATGCGCCGAACCAGCATGCGGTTATCCGGGTTGTCTTCGACGTATAAGATTGTTGCCTTCGTATCGGATAATGACATAATGAGGGGCCTCCATGCACCCTGATTCTACATAGGAGCGTTGGGGGAGGACATGACAGGTACCTTACAAATTACCAAACAAAAATGTCGAGGCAGCCTCTCCTCGACATAAGCGCAGCCCTCCTGCGAATCAGAGCGGTGACGGGACTCAAAGACAAACAGTTTTTAATTCAAATCGCTGCTCCAGCATGTTGGCGAGGCAGGATCACTTCTATCCTCTGTTGGACATTTTTATTATACGCTACCGGAAAATCGGTGACAACATACAATCCCGATAACTGAACCCAACCAATGCCTTGCGATCTCGCCGAGACAGTTTTTGAAAATCAGGGAGGCAAAAGTAAGAGACTCTTAAGCAGCGAACTTGCCAGTCAATGCTCATGATATAACTGCGAAACATTACCAATTCCTTTCTACATGGCGAGGAGAACATCATGAAGAGAATCGCCGGCTTACTGTTTTTATTTTTGCTTCTAGGTTGTATGACTCCGCCTGCTGTTGGAACGAGTACACCATCCGTTGTGACTGACACACCATCCATAGGACCCACGGTCGACCCAAATGATGTGCCTTATCTACCGAACCCAGCATGGCAGCCAGGTGCTTATAACCCTGACGTGACTCCAGATACGATTCAAACAACGATCTGTGTGAGTGGCTATTCCTCTAGAATCCGACCGCCTGCTTCTTATACTGACAATCTAAAGGTTCAACAGATCCAGCAATATGGTTACAGCGATACCAATCTCGCGGATTATGAAGAAGACCACTTGATACCGCTTGCAGTGGGTGGCGATCCCAGAGATCCGAAGAATCTCTGGCCGCAGCCAAGGAATACATCACCCTACAACGCATCGGTGAAAGATACACTGGAGGACAGGCTGCATAGGATGCTGTGTGCCGGTCAAGTTCCTTTGGACACTGCCCGCCAAGATATTGCAAAAGATTGGGTCGCAGCCTATCATAAGTATGTTGGTCAATCTATTATTGCAGTAACCGGTGTGCCCACCGAACCATAATCAAAATGAAAACATCGTCGATTCCGAATCGACGATGTTTTAGTTTACTTTCAGAGCGGGTGATGGGACTCGAACCCACGATATCGTGCTTGGGAAGCACGCGTTCTACCACTGAACTACACCCGCGCATTTAGCGTACTTTAGGCCGCCATTCCTGCTCACTTTTGGGGCAAGCAAGAGTTCAATTTTGTCTGTCAAAATTATAACATATGGATATTTAGACCCAGTTTTTGTCAGGGTAGGAAAATAATTGCAGTGGAAATAAGCGAATACTCAGCGCAGGTTCTCGTTGGGCGTTCTTTTGGATCAAGGGCAGAATCCTTCACGGGCACTGGCAGCATTTCTCCAATATAAGTCTACGATGAAAACCTTTTTAGTTTGTGTGGATGCAGCGTGGTTTTACAATCCCTGGGCTGTATTCACTTTAATTGCAATGTCACGGCAAATTTTCACACGCCGCACCATCACCTTCGCGATCAAGCCCAAAAATATCACCAAACCCTTTAGAATTGCAGTAGGTCAAGCAATTTTGAGCGGCCGCCTGAGATGAAAAATCACTGCAACTGAGAGCCGGTCCTTTGCAGAGGCAAGGCACATTACGTGATGACGGGGCAGAGGATACTAAAGTTGGAAGAGGATTCCACACTCCAAGTTTTGCAGTCGATGCTTCCTGTTCTGCCAACCGGAAGGTTGGAATGCAAGCCATGTCAGATGAAAAAGAAGAAGTCTTGGCAAATCCTTCCAAAACCAATTCATAGTTTACGAATACGTTATCAACAATTACATAGCGTAAAAGTCTACCAAACTCATCTGTTTCAGAGACATCTTTTATTAATGTGGCAGTCTTATTGAAAACAAGACCTACATTCTTTACTGCCGCTTCCGATCCTAAGTATTCGCCTGGATATTCTGGTGCGTTCATGCCAATATACCGGACTGTATAGGTTTTGCCATCTGCATCCAATACGACTTTGATCGTATCCCCATCGACAATGTCAACAACCTTACCGGTTTGCGGCGGATTACTGGGAATGCAAGACGCACCTACCATCGTAGCTTCAGCAGGAACAGCAGTAAACGTTAGCTCAACTGTTTGGGTAGGAAGGGATGTTTCTGTAGGTAGAATGATTTGAATGGCAAGCGGCGTTTCCTTCGATACCACTTTAGTTTGAGTAGCAGATGGGGTTGATGGGCGAAGAACTGAAACTGTGATACCACACAAAAAGCAAACAGCTATTAGCCCGATACCTATAGTAGTGAGTTTCCCGACAATACCAGATTGCCAAAACCTCTTTAGGCTGTTCATCGTTCATCCTCCTCGGCTACTTTGAAAACAGATTGGACGCCTCAAAGATTATAAACCCGCTGTGATTGTTGTCTTAATAATTCGCCACTTATACAACCGATTCATTGTTGCCGTTTCAATAATTTATTCGCCAGGTCAAACAGTGCCTCGCCTGCTGTACCTTGTGTATCTGCCTCAAAGAGATTCAACAAAGCGAGGTCGGTCATTTGCTGGGAGGCTTCATAGGCGGTTGAATAGCCACCTTCATTCGATAATAGGCGCGCTACATCTTGAACTTCCTCTGCTTTGATTGGACCTTGTTTCCAGCGTGCCGCGAATTTTCCATTTGCACTTAAACCTGCCAGCACGGGCAAGGAATTCTTGCCTTGCACCAAATCACTCGTCGCAGATTTTCCTGTCATGGCTTCGTTGCCCCAGATGCCGAGAATATCATCCTGCACCTGGAATGCGAGTCCGAGGTAGTGCCCAAACGAGCGATATGTTTCTTGTTTGGCATCATCCGCGCCGCCGAGCAGCGCTCCGATGTGACAGCACGCGGATAATAATGCCGCAGTCTTTCCCGCGACCATGGGCCAGTAATCATCTGCACTAAGATCATTTCTTTCTTCATAAGACATATCCAGGAACTGACCGCGCGTTAGATCAAGACAGGTGTTATGCAAAATCTCCGCGGCGCGCACGACTATCTCGGCGGGATAATTTTCTTTCAAGTCTATGATCGCCTGATTCGACATCACAAACAATGCGTCACCGACATTGATCGCCATCGGCGCGCCCCATTTGATCCACACAGTTGACCGTCCGCGGCGTTTATCGGAGTTATCCTGTATATCATCGTGAACAAGTGAAAAGTTATGGACGAGTTCCACTGCTGCCGCGGCTGGCAGGGCAGGTTCCCAATTCGCTTCACATGCTGCGGTGCACAATAACAATAACAATGGACGAATCCGCTTACCGGTGGCTTCCGGTCCCGCGCCTTCTCCGGTCCAGCCCATGTGATAGGTCAGCATTTCATGAAATAGTTTTGTGCGTGGATTGTCGAGGCGCGAAACCTGTCGTTGAAGCTCTGATTCAATATGGGAGAGAATCGCTTTTGTGTCCATTGATCAAGATCCTGTTCTGGTGTAAGAATTGACGCGAAGAGTCCAATGCCGATCAGCGGAGAGAAATATCTAAGCGGAGAAACCAGTATTGCCAGATTTTGGGATTTCGCTCGAATCTTATCATAGCGATTACCAATAAACCCTATCTATTTATTGGATAGGGTTACAAGATTTGCAAGCGCTGTAATTCTTCTTCCAGTTGCTCAGAAGTTTGAAAATGGATCGCGGCCAATCCCATCTTGCGCGCTTGTTCGATGTTTGCCAGGGAATCGTCAATAAACAAGCATTCATTGGCGGGTTTGCCAATTCGTTTGAGCGCGATCTCAAAGATTTCAGGTTCCGGTTTGATCGAACCCACTTCGCCAGAGATAATGATGTCGTCGAGCAGGTCAAAGAAATCATACTGCTCACGCGCCATAGGAAACGTTTCTGCGGACCAGTTGCTTAATCCATACAACGAATAGCCTGCCTTCTTCAATTGCTTCATGATCGTGACCGTTCCTTCGAGATGACCCACGATCGAATCGATCCAATTGTCATGGTAAGCCTGAATCAGTTCCGCATACTGTGGGAATTGCTTGGAAAGGATTGCAATGCCTTCTGCAAAGCTTCGACCCTTATCCTGCTGTATGTTCCAGTCCATGAAGTTTACTTCATGCAGGAAGCGCTCCATCGCCTCTTCATCGTTTGGAAAATAACGACGATACACGTAGCGCGGATTCCATTCGAGCAGTACATTCCCAAAATCAAATAAAATGGCTTGGATATTCATAGTCATGCGATGATTTTACCGTACTCGGAAAATTTGAAATTGTAGGGAGGTTTGTTACCAATTACTTGGGTTAGAGTATGCATCCGGTGTACTTCATCATAGTTTAAGTATTGTGTCAATTTGGAAACCCACCCCAATGGGTGATGAAGATGTCATGTATAATTCGTTAAGATAGGTGTCAGCGTACGCTCACGAAAAAGAATCGTCTGACGGTTGCTCTGGATTGATAAGGTGGGGCGAAGGACGAACCAGACAACGGTCGAAAGATCATTGCAGATGAATCCCAAGGATGGAATCAGAATCGAATGTCTCAAGGAAAGAATTGGAATTGTTGGTGATAGCTCTAGCGCTTGCATCGTTTGCAAGCGTTGCATGGAACCAGGTCAATACAGCTTCTGCTCAAGAGGTCCAGCCCGTAGGCATAGTTGTTGCCTACATCCCGGGACAAAGCATCACAATTGTCAACGAGAAGGGAATTCAGAGCGAATTTACGATTGATCCATCCGTGCAGATCCTGCCGCCCGAAGCAGCAAATTCCCTCAAGGTAGGTTCTTTGGTGACGATCATCGCACCGGCAAGTATCAGCAAGGGAAAACAAATCGCAGTAGGCATTGTAGTCAAAACAGATGTTCCGGAGGGCTCGAAGATCCTGGCTCCGTCCGGCACGCCGCAGGTGAAGGATACCGCTGCAACGACAGGTACTCCAGCTGCGGTGAATGAAAAAGCGCTAGAGATGTCTGCAACACCGCAGGTAAAGGATACTGCAGCCCCAACAAGTACCCTAGCCACCACCGAACCACCGAAGGTTCTCGAGCACACAACGCCAACCACCAACACCAAGGGAGACGGAACCGCTTCCAAGAGCAACGGTTTAATCGAATGGCTGAGAACTTTACTCCGTCAATTGCTTGGTGGTTCCTAACGAAGATTTAGGTCCGAAAATGGACAGTCCCCGTTACGGCGGGGACTGATTCGTTAATTAGAGGACTTTATGCCTTGATCTTTTCTCCTTTGGGATCGTAGAGCGGTTCTTTCTCCACCGACGCCGGATACTCGATCCCAAAACATTCCACCGTGAGGCGCGTTCCTACTTTTGCTAATTCGATAGGCAGGTAGCCATAGGCAATACTTTTAGTCACCGTATAGCCAAAGCCACCCGATGTAACCCAGGCGACAACATTGCCTTCACAACGAATCGGCTCGCTTCCGAATACAATCGCGTTTGGATCTTCCAATACGATACAACATAGTTTTTGCTTTACACCTTCTGCCTTCTGCTTATGCAGCGATTCTTTTCCCCTAAACTTTACATCTTTATGCAATGCCACCGCAAATCCAAGCCCCGCTTCATAAGGAGTGTAGTCGGGAGTAATATCTGCGCTCCAATAGCGATAACCTTTTTCGAGGCGGAGCGAGTCGATTGCCTTGTATCCTCCCGCGATCATACCGAATGGTTTTCCGGCTTCCCAGAGTGTGTCCCATAATTGTTCGCCGTATTCCGATGGCGCATAAAATTCCCAACCCAATTCACCCACGTACGTGACGCGCAAGGCAAGAGTTGGAATATTGCCGATTGTGATTTGTTTGGCGGTCATGTATGGGAATGTCTCATTGGATACGTTGTCGCGTGTAATAGATTGCAAAATATCGCGCGCCCGCGGTCCCCACAAACCAAAACATGTGCGCGCCGATGTTATGTCATTGACATAGACTGTTCCATCGAGTGGCATATATCTTCGTAAGTGAGTCATATCGTGTGTTCCGAAAGCTGTCCCGGTGACGATCATGAATCGATCTGAGGCGAGGCGCGTGACGGTGAAGTCACATTCAATGCCGCCGCGCGCATTCAACATTTGAGTGTAAACAACCGATCCAACAGGTTTGTCAATATCGTTATCGCATAATGTTTGCAGGAAGTCACAGGCGCCCGGTCCCAACACTTCAATTTTGGAGAAAGATGTTTCATCGAACAGACCAGCAACTTCACGCGTGGCGCGATGCTCCGCGGCAATCGCCGGTGACCAATTGTCGAGCGCCCAGCCTTTCAGCTCTGGCACTGGAGCCGCCCGCGAATCCTTCTCATTCGATGTGAACCAGTTCGGCCGCTCCCAGCCGCCTTTTTCGCCGAAGACCGCGCCTAAATCCTGCAAGCGATGATATGCCGGCGAGAGACGCAAGGGTCGCGCTGACTCGCGCTCTTCGTAGGGCATGTGAATGTCATAATATTTTCCATAAGTTTCCACAGTACGCGCCAGCGTAAATACCTGGCTTCCATATTGATTACCAAAGCGACGCACATCGAGCCGCCACATATCCCATTCGGGATGACCATCGATGATCCACTCGGCCATCACTTTGCCAATGCC
>WNFZ01000229.1_pt1 | contig 52647 bp, 37 predicted proteins | sample 5400081 | NCBI WGS metagenome assembly WNFZ01 (sample SAMN13153365, study PRJNA577476) | soil metagenome | isolation source: 80 cm soil or saprolite under grassland replicate 1 | place: USA:California | collected 2016-06-15
GCGATTCCGTTGATCGTCAAGAGCGTCGCGTAAAGCAGCTTCTCCCGATCGCCGTCGCCCGGTTCGGCCTTCCCGTCTCTTTGCCGCCGGCGGGCCAGCAATTCGACCTGCAAGAAGCTGAGCGGGTCGACATAAGGATTGCGCACAGCGATTGACCGCTGGAGCACCGGCGACTGATCGAGCAGCCGTCTCTCGCCCGTGATCTGAAGCGTGACGCGGCAGGCGCGTTCATGTTCTTCCTCCAGCATGCGGAAGATGCGCCGGCCCAGGCCCCGGTCGAGCGTCCGAGAGGCGTATTGGCGGGCGATTTGAAAATCGGCCTTGGCAAGAGTCATCTCGATGTTCGAAATCGTGCTGTGAAAGAAAGTCCATTCACGATACATCTCGCGCAGCAACCTTAGATTTTGGCGCGGGCGCGCCTTGATGAAATCTTCGAGCGCGGTTCCGACCGCCAGCCATCCGGGCAGAAGATGGCGGCTCTGCGTCCAGCCGAAGACCCAGGGGATCGCGCGCAGGTCGTCCAGGCTCTTCGATCCGGATTTGCGCTTCGCCGGGCGCGAGCCGATGCGCAGGTATTGCAGTTCTTCGACCGGCGTCGCCTGAATGAAGTAATCGTAAAAACCCGGCGTCTCGCGCACGAAGCGGCGATAGGCGGCGAACGCCTGGGCCGAGATATCCTCCATTACGTCCTTCCATCGTGACAACTTGTCTGTGTCCTGGGCCGGCTGCGGAAGGCTCGCCGCGATGACGGCCGAGGTAGTCAGTTCCAGGCTGCGCTGCGCGATCTCGGCCAGGCTGTATTTCGACGAAATGACCTCGCCCTGCTCGGTGATCTTGATGCGTCCCACCACGGTGTCGGGCGGTTGGGCCAGGATCGCTTCGTGGCTCGGGCCTCCGCCGCGACCGACCGTGCCGCCGCGACCGTGAAACAGCCGCAATTCGACGCCTGCGGCGCGCGCCACTTCCCACAACCGCTCTTGTGCCTTATACAACTCCCAGCTCGAAGTCAGAATGCCGCCGTCCTTGCTGCTGTCCGAATAGCCGATCATCACCTCCTGCAAATTTCCTTGGGCGGCGAGTTGTCTGCGATAGAACGGATGTTCGAACAATCGCCGCATGATTTCAGGCGCGCGCCGCAAATCCTCGATGGTTTCAAACAGTGGAGAGACCGCAATGCGGATTGCGGATTGCGGATTGCGGATTGCGGATTTGATCGAGGTTCCGCAATCCGCAATCCGCAATCCGCAATCCACCAGTCCCGCCTCTTTAGCGAGAACGAGTACGGCCAGCAGGTCGCTGACCTCGCGAGTCATGCTGATGATGTATGTGCGGATCGCGTTCGGGCTGATCTCGTCGAGCGCGCGGCGGGCGACGCGGAAAACGTTGAGTGTTTCGGTCGTCTCGGCGCTGTAGCGCGCGTCGGTAGCTACCAACGGACGCGGCGTGTCGAGTTCGCGCGTCAGCCACTCGACCCTATCGTCTTCGCTCATCTGCGAGTAATCGCGGAGCCTGAGCGAACGCGTGATTTCGGAGAGCGCCGCCGTGTGACGCTCGCTGTGTTGCCGCAGGTCGAGAGTCGCCAGATGCAGGCCGAAGACCGCCACCTGCCTCATCAGACGGTCGACAGCGCGGGCCGCGTAAACGGCCTTGTCCGCGCGCAAACTGTCGCGCACGAGCCGCAACTCTTCCCAGAGCGACGCGCCGTCGCGGTAGACGTTTGCGACGTCCGCGCCGGAGCCGGTGAGCGCGGCGACGATTGGCAGTCCGGGCCGGATCGAAATCAACGTGTGTTCTTCGGTCAGTCGCAGCGCCGAAGCCAGATCGCGGTTGCGGCGAAGCGTGTTTTCGATCCTTGTGTAAATGTAAGAGAGTTTCTGGCGGTAAGGCTCTTCGGCGTTACGTGTGGCGACTTCCGCGGCGACGGCGGGCAACGCTACGGCGTCCTCTTTCAATGATTCGCTCAACTCGTCGGTCGGCGGGGCGAAGCGCGATGACTCGCTCAGACGGCGGCTCAGGCCGGCCACGGCGTCGCGGTACTTTCGCAAGACCAGGCGTTGTTGCAGCCGCAGCGTCTCCCAGGTGATTTCGGGAGTCACGAAAGGATTGCCGTCGCGGTCGCCGCCGATCCACGAGCCGAACCGAAGCGGCGTCGCGCCGTCGCGCAGTTTGACGCCGGGAAAATTCTCTTCCAACTGGCGCTCCAACTCGTCGAGCAGCGCCGGCGCGGCGTCGAACAGCGTCGCGTCGAAGTAATAAAGGCCGTGATTGACCTCGTCGAGCACCGTCGGCTGCGTGTGGCGCACCTCGTCGGTCTGCCACACCGATTCGACCTCGGCCGCGAGCCGCGCATGCAATTCGTCGCGACGGCGCTGGGCCAGATTTTCTTCGTCGAAGGCGGCGAGCAGATCGGCGATGCGGCGGTGTTTTTCGAGCAGAGTCCGCCGCGCGGCTTCGGTCGGGTGCGCGGTCATCACCGGCATGATCTCCAAGCGATCGACCACGCGCTGCAACAGTTTCGGGTCGGAGAAGTCTCCCCGCAACCTCCTCAGAGTCTCGGCCAACGACCCGCGTTGCGGCTGATCGGGCGTGCGCAGTTCGTAAAATCGCTTGCGACGGATGCGGTGATATTGCTCCGCGATGTTGACCAGTTGAAAGTAGACAGAGAAGGCGCGGATCACGCCTATCGTCTCGTCCAGGCTCAATCGTCGAAGCAGCCGTTTAAGCTCACGCTCGGCGCCAGCCGCCCCCTCGCCAGCCGACTTCCCGGACGCCTGGGCGCCGCGAAGTCGTTTGCAGAGCGCGCGGACGTCCTCTTCGATCTCAAAAAGGCGCTCGCCTCCGAAACGCCTGAGCGTTTCGCCCAGCAGATCGCCCAGCCGGTGAATGTCCGCCCTCAGCGGCGCGTCTTTAGACTGATCGGCGCGTGACATTATCTACGGAGTCGCTTTCGGTTGCGTGACGCCCGGCCAATCATCGGTCCTGAAAGGCGTGGCGGGCAGCCCTTCCTTGTTGTAGAGGTTGCAGGTCGGATATTTCGCCCAGGCGTAGCGCACGGCCACCGGCTTCGCCACTTCGGGGGCGGAGACGATCACGCGGTCGCCTTTGATCTCGGCCTTCGCCTCGCGCCAGACCTTGTCTTCGCCCGCGATGATGAAGCCTTTCAACTCGCCGCCTCGCGCCTCTAATCCGCCGCCGGCGTGTTTGAAGCTCAAGACCGCTTTGTCGCCTTCGATCTTAATCGATTGATAGACCGGGCCGGAATGAACGATCTTTTCGCCATAGGCCACGGCGCGAGCGGCGAGAGCAAGACGCGCCCCCACCGGCTGTTTGTTGCGCGGGTGGATGTCGTCATAAGTCCCCACGTCAATCGCCAGGGCCATCCCGGTCTTCGGCGAGACGGAGAGAGTCATCAATTGCGCCTCGCGCAACTCCGCCCAGTCGCTTTCGCCGAGCTTCTGCGAATTCGGGCCGAAGGCCGCGAGCTGCACGAACAGGAACGGGAAGTCGCCCTGGCCCCAGAGAGAGCGCCAGTCGCGGATCATTGTCGGGAAGAGGCGGCGGTATTGATAAGCGCGCCCGGCGTTCGCTTCGCCTTGATACCAGATCACGCCCTTGATCGCGTAAGTCGCAAGCGGCGCGAGCATCCCGTTGTACAACCCCGAAGGCATCCAGGGTTTGCCGGGAGCGCGCGGCGCAGGCTTGTTTTCGGCCTTCGCCTTCTCGGCGTCTTCTTTGTATTTCCCCATCGCCTTCTCGTACTGCTCCATACGCTTGGGGTAATCGGCGGGGAATTGTTTGTACTCGGCGTCGGCGGTGAGAACTCCGGCGCTCGTCCATGATTCGGCGGGCGATCCGCCGACGGCGTTGTTGATCAACCCGATGGGCACGTTGCGCGATTTGTGCAGGTCGCGTCCGAAGTAATAGCCGACGGCTGAAAACGTCGCGGCGCTCTCCGGCGAACACTCTTTCCAACCGGCCTTCACGTCGGTCACGGGCGCGTCAACCTCCGCGCGCGGCACGGTGAAGAGCCGGATCATCGGGTATTTCGCGCCGGCGATCTCGGCCTCCGCGTTGTCGGATTGGTTGAGCCGCCACTGCATGTTCGATTGCCCGCCGCAGATCCAGACCTCTCCGACCAGCACGTTCTTCAATTCGATTTTGTTCTTGCCGCTGACGGTGAGCGTGAACGGGCCGCCGGCTTTGAGCGGCTTCAATCGAACCACCCACTTGCCGTCTTTGGCCGTGGCCGTGACCTTCTGGTTCTGAAATTCCACGGTGACAGATTCGCCTTCATCGGCCCAGCCCCACAGCGGCGCCGGCATTCCTTGCTGCAAAACCATCCCGTCGGAGATGAGAGCGGGCAATTTGACATCGGCGCGCGCCGCGTTTGCGGCGACAAGAGCAAAGCTCAGCAAGAGCAAAAAGCTTCGTAATCGTCGTTTCATTGTTCTCCTCCGAAAAATGTAGGGCAAACTGGCAGTTTGCCTGGTTTTCCCGAAAGGCCGCATCGAAGGAGTCAAGGCAAAGCGGCCAGTTTGCCCTACCCTCGCGCCGCGCTTTTCATTCTTTCAGGTCATCGCAATGCCACATGAAGGCAACTCGGAAAATCCCTGGGTACGCGTCGCTTCCAGCGCGCAGTCACGGCTAGAGACCCATTGATCGGAATTAGTCCCCCCCAAACCTGAGGCGATGCTCTGGGTCTTATAAATTCGTCTTTCGCCGAGACTGCGCGCTGGAAGCGACGCGTACCCAGGGGCGATTTTCATTCTTTCAGGGCGTAGCAACACGACATGAAGGCTCCTCCGAAAATGTAGGGCGAACTGACAGTTCGCTCAGACTTCCCTTACACGCTCGGCGCCGTGGTCATGGGCGAACTGACAGTTCGCCCTACATTCGCGGCGCGATTTTCGTTGTTAAGATCGAGGAAAAATCCGGTGTCCGACGGTTTTCCCCGTAGTCACATCTTTGTATTCCAAGTATCGCCCCATGGTTTCGTTGCCCCAAACCCACACAACATCAAAATTCGCGTCCAGGTTCATCAGGTTTCGATAGGCCGAGTGTTCAATCGGGCCGAGCGCCTGCAAGGGCGAGTCCCAGAGTTCCTTTCCGGTATTCAAATCAACAGCCACGACGCTTCCACCGCTGCCGCTAAAAGAAAACCGCGCATAATAGAGCCGATCTTCCTGGATGCGAAAGACTGATTTCACATGCCCGAGCCAGTTGTACACCTCTTTCTCCCCAAGAAGTACTTTGAAAGTGAGGTTATATCGGTCATTTGGCTTGCTGACCATGACGATGGCGTATTTTGCGCCAGCCTGGCTGATCCCCCAGAACGGACTGGCCTTTTCGTCTTCCCAGGCCCAATTCGCCGAATCGGCGCCTTTTTGATAGTCGACATCGGACCTGGATAAGTCCTGGGCTTCGACGTGAGATAGAACCGTTCCGCTTACGAGCAGAAATGCCGCGGTCAAAAGGCATAGCAGCGCGCGCATAGGCAATTCTCCTAATGAATGGTCTGGTGTTTGATCGAAGCGTAATGCTTTCATCTCCGTCAGGAGCGCAATCTTATGCCTGTATGTGTTCGGCGCGAAAGCCGATGCCGACCACTCGCGCGGCCACGCGGCGCAACACGGGCGTCAGTAACCATAGGAGAGCGCGCGCAGGCCATGGAATAGAGAGAGCCCTCTCGGGATCGGACCTCGACCCGAACATCTGGCGATGAATGAAGACCTGGATGCCCTGAGTCATGCGCGCCGGCCATTCCCGCCTCTGCTGCACCCGGCGCAGATCATCGGTATCGCAATTCCCCTGCCGGAGCTTCTCCGCGATCAGATTGGACGCCGCCACCGCGTCCTGTATCGCCAGATTGATGCCGACGCCGCCGGCTGGCGACATGGCGTGCGCGGCGTCGCCGATGAAGAGCAGCCCCGGACGATACCATTGTCGAAGCCGGTTCACCTGCACGGTGAGAAGTTTGACCTTATCCCAATCATCAATGACGCCCACTGCGCCCCGCAGAAAGGGCGCGACGCTGACGATCTCTTCGCGGAACGCCTCCAACCCCCGACGCTTGATCTCTTCAAACGCGCCTTTGCGAATGATGGAGCCGCACTGGTAATAATCGCCGCGATCAATCGTGACCAGCATCTTCCCGTTCCTGACCCGCCCCAGCGCCGGTTCGGTGTCAGCTGTGGTCTTCGCGATTCGAAACCACAATACGTCAATCGGCACGCCGAAATCCTCGACCTCCATCCCGGCCCGCTCGCGCACGATTGAACTCCGCCCGTCAGCCGCGACGACCAGGTCGGCATATGCGTTCAGGTCGCCCTGTTCCGTCTTCGCTCTCACGCCGACGATGCGCCCGCCCTCTTCAATCAGGTCAGTGGCCTCAGTATTCATCAGCAAACGGAATGACGGATAACGCTTCGCCTGGGTCGTGAGAAAGTTCAGGAAGTCCCATTGCGGCATCATGGCTATGAATTTGCATCGCGTCGGCAGATGCGAAAAGTCGGGGCCGGCGATCTCCTCATCGTCGAACTTGATCTTCACCCGGCGCATTTCCTGATGCGGCAGACGCAAGAACTCATCGAGCATCCCCAGTTCATGCAGCAGCTCCAACGTGGAAGGATGGATGGTGTCGCCGCGAAAATCGCGGAGGAAGTCACCATGCTTTTCAAGGACTATCACCTCAACGCCGGCGCGGGCAAGCAGTAACCCAAGCATCATTCCGGCGGGGCCACCGCCGACAATACAACAGGTGGTTCGGATTTGTTGCGCGCCCAGCTTGGACTGACTCATAGCCAATGCGTTTACAGTCCCCCAACTCAAGACTGGGGTTAACTAAAGGCTCAGTTGATCAACAATCTTTGTCTCAATCTTGAGTATAAGAGGACCTCAGTTCGCCGTCTGTTAAACTTATTAATCAACCGTAAAGCTCTATATTGGGCGACATCTTCGGTAACAAATACGTCACAACTTGGCAAATACGTCGCGCACCAAAGATCTACGTTGCCAGCATTGTTACGACCAAAGTTTTTCTGCCGAATTGCCCTGGCGTATATGGAATAGGCCCATCCTAAGAAGAAAAATGGCCAATGAGGAACGGCTCGAAAAAATTGAAATAGTTTTTCCCGTTGAAGTTTGACACCCGTTACCTCCTCGTAGATGCCAGATGTAAGCTCAAAACAGTAGATCATCTATCAAGCAGTGTGGACGGTTCAATTCGAGACTTCAGCCTCTCACACACGAAAGGCAATCATGCAATGACATTTCTTGCCACGACTCCGGCCACGTCGGTCAGGCGGAAATCGCGCCCGCTATAACGATACGTCAACCGCTCATGATCGAGTCCGAGCAGGTGAAGCGCGGTCGCGTGGAAATCGTGGATGTGCATGCGGTCTTCGACGGCGTGGTAGCCGATGTCGTCGGTGGCGCCGTAAACGAATCCGGCTTTGACCCCGCCGCCTGCCATCCAGATCGAATAGCCGTAGGGGTTATGGTCGCGCCCGTCGCCGCTCTCGCTGACCGGGGTGCGCCCGAATTCGCCGGCCCAGATGACCAGCGTGTCTTTCAACAGGCCGCGCGCTTTCAGGTCTTTCAACAGCCCGGCGATCGGCTTGTCGACTTCGCGGGCGTTCTTGGTGTGGAGGTTGTAGAGGTCGCTGTGCTGATCCCATTTGTAGCTGTGCGTGCATTGGATGTAGCGCACGTCGCGTTCGGCCAAACGGCGCGCCAGGATACATTGCCATGCGAAATCCTGCGTGATCGGATCGTCCAATCCGTAAAGCTTCTTCGTCGCTTCGGACTCTTTTTCGACTTGAAACGCTTCCGGCGCCTGGGATTGCATGCGGAACGCGAGTTCGAAGGCCTGGATGCGCGCTTCGAGTTGCGCGTCCTGTTTGCGCAAGGCCTTGTGGCGGTTGTTGATGTTCCGCAGCATCTCCAACTCGTATCGCTGCTCGTCAGGAGAGAGCTGTTTGCCGAGCAAGTATTCGATCGGCTCGTTTTTGATGTCGTCCACTTTGAGCCCGGAATTCCCGATGGCCGTGCCCTGGTAGACGCCGGGCAGGAAGGCAGACGACCAGTTCTTAGCGCCGCCGTGCGAGAGCGCGGGCTTGATGGTGATGAAGCCGGGAAGGTTCTGATTCTCGGTCCCAAGTCCGTAAACCACCCACGACCCCATGCTCGGTCGAATGAAAGTCGAAGTTCCTGTGAAAGTCTGCAGCAGCGCCGCGCCGTGATCCACGCCTTCACCGACCATCGAGCGGATGACGCACAAATCGTCGACGCATTCGCGCATGTGCGGGAAGAGGTCGCTGACCGGGATGCCGCTCTTGCCGCCGGGTTTGAACTCCCACAAGGGCTTCATCAACGGGCCGACCGGGCCGTCGGCGAATGCGAGCGGGCGTTTGATGGGCAGCGGTTTGCCGTGATCGCGGACGAGGCGCTCTTTCGGATCGAAGGTGTCAATTGAAGACGGGCCGCCATGCATGAACAGGAAGATCACGCGCTTGGCCTTCGGTTCGAAATGAGGCGGGCGAGGCGCAAGCGGATTGTCCGATCCCGCGGCCAGCGCCTTGAATTCGTCGGCCAGCAGCGCCGACAGGCTCAAATAGCCGAAGCCGCATCCGGCGGCGCGCAACCAGGAGCGGCGCGATATTGGTTTTTCAGTTCTTTGATAAAGAGAGACGATCGAGTTCATAAGTGTCCTTGGTCCGTAGTCCCGCCTTCAGGCGGAAGCAGCTTGGTTATCGAGCCTTTCCGCCTGAAGGCGGGACTACGAACCTAATCAACATAAACAAAATCGTTCGACGACATCAGGACGCGGCACAAGCTCTGCCACGCCTTCTGGTCGGCCTTTTCGCCCGAGAACTTCTGTTTGAAGCCGGCGACGTAGTTCAACGCCTGATCGATTTCGCCCTTATCCGGGCGGCGATTGAGGATGCGCGCGTATGCGGTTTCGATCCGCGCGGAGTCGCTCATCTCATTCTGGTTGAGCAGGGATTTCGCGACGTTCTGAGCGCGCTCGTTTAGGAATTCGCTGTTGAGCCAGAAGAGCGCCTGTGTTGCGACGTTGGTCAACTGGCGCTTGCCGGAGGCCGTAGTTGCGTCGCCGAAATCGAAAAGGTTCAACAGCGTCGGCAAGTTCGCGCGCCGCAGCGGCAGATATACCGTGCGGCGCTTCAGCTTTTCGGGATTGAGGCTCAACCTCGCCTGATTGTTCTCGCCGTCCGTGCCCCGCCCGGTTTGCAGCGTGCCGCCCATCGTCAGGTCGAGCGTCCCGTCAATCGCCAGCAGCCCGTCGCGCATCTCTTCGACCGAAAGGCGGCGGCGGCTGAAACGCGCCAGCAACCGGTTGTCGGGGTCGGCTTCTTCGGCGACGTTCGGGTTGACCGACGACGTCCGGTACGCGTTAGACAGCATGATCATTCGGTGCATCGCCTTGATCGACCATCCGTTCTTGACGAACTGCGCGGCCAGATAATCGAGCAGTTCCGGGTGCGTGGGACGTTCGCCCGTCTTGCCGAAATTGTCGGGCGTGCGGACCAGCCCTTCGCCAAAATGCCATTGCCAGATGCGGTTGACCATGACGCGCGTGGTCAGCGGATGACCGGGCTGCGTGAGCCATTCGGCAAGTTGCAATCGCCCGCTGCCCACGAACGACGGCTTGGTGTCGTAACGCGCGAGAATCACCGGGAAGCCTTTCGGCGCGACCTCGCCGGGATTGTTGTAATCGCCTCGGATGAATACTTTCTGCTCGACCGAGTCGCCGTCTTCGATCGCGCAGGCCATCTCGGGTTCTTCGGGCGCGGATTTCTTCAACTCCGCTTGCTCTTTATGAAGCGCGGCGCCTCTCGACCATTGTTCCGACGAGAATCGTTTCTGATCTTTATCGCCCACGTCAAAAGGCCCGCCCGCGAAATAGACGTCGTTGAAGAAGCGGTCATCGCCCGCCTCGAATTTGGGTTTGTCAGGAAGCGGTTTGTTTTCGGCCAGAGCTTTTCGATATTCGGCGCGCCACTTGCCAATCTTCTCTCCCCATTCGGCGAAGCGTTTTTGGAATCGATCCTGATAACCCCGCGCGGTCGAGGCGAGCTTGTCGGGCGCGGCGTTGTTCCACTCGTTCAAATAGCCGCGCACGTCGTCGCCCGGCTTCAGGAAATCGCCCCAGCGTCGCAGCGCCTCTTCGTTCAAATTCGCCCGGCGCGCGACGTCGGCCAACGGCGCGCCGTCTTGATAAACTTTGCGCGCGGCGAGGAAATAATCAGCCAGGCGATGCAAACTCTCTTTGACGGCGTTCTCCTTCACTTCATCCACGATCTCTTCAATCGCGATTCTGACGCGGCGCTCTTTCGCCTGATGTTCTTGCCTGGCGGTTTTGTAGCGCTCGAACTCTTCTTTTGGCACGAGCGGTTTTTCGAGCACCACTGAGACGTGCGATTCGGGGTTGGTGAAGCTACGCGTCGAGGCGAACATCCCGATCATCGCGTAATAGTCTTTCGTCAGGATCGGGTCGAATTTGTGGTCGTGGCAGCGCGCGCAGGAGACGGTCAAACCGAGGAATGCTTTGGTCGTGACGTCGACTTGCTCGTCGTAGACGTCGTAAAGCATCTTCTTCTTGTCCTGCTGCGCGATGGCCTTCGGGCCGAGGGCGAGAAAGCCCGTCGCGATTATGCCGCGCCGGTTGACCTCGCCGCCGTCTTTCGCCGGAAGCAGATCGCCCGCCACCTGTTCGCGTATGAATTGATCGTAGGGCAGGTCGTTGTTAAACGATTCGATGACGTAATCACGGTACTTCCACGCGTGCGGATAGCGGTGGTCTTCGTCATTGCCGGTCGAATCGGCGTAGCGCGTCACGTCCAGCCAATGACGGCCCCAGCGTTCTCCGTACCGCGGGCTGGCGAGCAGACGCTCGACGACTTTTTTGAACGCCTCGGGCGACCGGTCGGCCAGAAATTCGCGCATCTCGTTTTCGGTCGGCGGCAGCCCCGTTAAATCGAATGTGGCGCGCCGGAGCATCGTCAGCTTGTCGGCGGGCGGAGCGGGTTTAAGGTTCCTTTCTTCCAGCTTTCGCAGGATGAAGCGGTCGATCGGCGAGTGCGCCCATGCCTCGTCCTCTGTTTGCGATGGCGCTTGCGGCGCCGTCTGCGGCGGCGCGACCTCCTTTATCGGCTGATACGCCCAGAAGCCCTTCTCTTCTTCGGTGAACGATCTGGCGTTCGGGCTCTTCGGCAAGATTTCCGAAGCCGCGGGCGGAATGCCGCCTGGCCACGGCGCGCCCATCTTCACCCACTCGGTCAGGGTGGCGATCTCGTGATCTTTCAATCTACCGGCCGGCGGCATCTTCGTCTCGCCGTCATAGCCGATGACCTTGAGCAGGCGGCTCTCTTCCGGCTTCTCCTTGTTGATGACAGGGCCACTGTCGCCGCCGCGTTGAAACGCCTCAGCCGTCGTCAGGTCCAATCCGGCGACCTTTGACTTGGCGTTGTGGCAACGCTGGCAGTTCGCGGCGAAGATCGGGCGAACCTTCTTCTCGAAAAATTCCTCCTGCGCTGACTCGGAGGTCGTCCGCACAGGTCGGAAAAACTCTTCCTGCGCGCCGGCCTGAACCGGAACTGGCGCCGCGGCGCGATCAACTCTTCCCCACACGGCCCGCGCCTGCGAGGCGGCCAGGCCGGAGAGTAGCGCGAATACGAGCGCGATTTTCATCGGTCCGCTCGCGCTGCTCGCATTCGATATTGATATTCTCCTCATATCGAGTTCATTCAATCGACAAAATTATCTTTCAGTGTGACGCCGTCATTGACGCGGATGAGAACGGCGTCATCATCTCTGTTACCGATAACTGATGTCAATGGTATGGAAGTTGCGGATTGCAATGTTCAGAAGCTAAATTGGACCATGTGAGACCGGTACAGTACCGCGCGCGGTACTGTACCGGTGTCCTTATTTAGCGCCGCCCGTTCGCACGCGCGGCGCTGAGGAAGGAGGTTGAAAGATGGCTGCTTATTCGACGGCCACGGCGGTTGAGCCGCGCGCGTTGACCGCGCTCTTCAAGAATAGAGAGGACGCAGATTCCGCATATGAATGGTTGCTGAAGAATGGGTATAACAGCAATGACATCCACCTGCTGATGTCTGAGGAGACGAGGCAAAAGTACCATTACGCTGAGGCGACTGAGCCGGAGACGACGGTAGAAGAGACGATTGTCGGACTCGAGGCTGGAGTCGCGGTAGGTGGCGGACTTGGAGCGGCGCTGGGAATTATTGCCGCGGTCGGCGCGGCGGTGATCATACCGGGAATGGGGCTGGCGGTGGCTGGCCCGTTGGCGGCGTCACTGGCCGGCGCGGGCGGGTTGGTTGGCGGAGCGCTCGGCGCGCTTTACGGATCGAGCATTCCGGAAGAGGAGGCCCATAAACTCGAGCACAAGATCAGAGAAGGCAGCATCCTAATTAGCGCGCGTCCCCACAGCGACGAAGACGCCGAACTGATCGAAAGCGCGTGGCGCGACCGCGGGGGAGAGCTAGTTCAGTATTGATTTTGTTCGAGCAGATAATAGCTCTGCCCGCCTTCCACCAGCAGATCGGTCGCCACGTAGCCTTTGGCGAACGCCTCTTCAAACAACGCGCGAGTATGCAGCCGCCATTCGAGCGCCAGATTTCTGTCTGCGGCTTTGAGGCTTTGAAAATCGGAGGGGATTTGAATGAGTATGCGCCTCTCTTCAACCATCGCCGGCCCCGACAGACGAAGCGGCTCTCCTGCGACCGGCGGGTTGACAAGTGGAACGTCTTCGGCCATCAGCGTCGAAGCGGACGAGGGGCCGGCTTCGCCGCGCAGCTTGGCCTCGACGCGCGGGCTTGCGATGCGCCAATCGACCTGGAAGCGGTCGCTTGGCAAGCCGGCGTTCAACTTGTCTCGCATCGCGCCGTAGAGGTTTCGCAAGTAAACGCCGCAGGTCGCGCCGAGCTTGTGGAAGTTGAATCTGGCGTTGCGGCTCTCCAGGGGGTCGAAAGTCCATGTGATCAGATCGATTCCCTGGGCCAAGACGATCTCGCGCTGCTTCAGTTTCAGCGCGTAACCGACGCCGCGGTCGCGGTAACCGGACAGCGCTCCCGCGATGTGCGAGCAATGCTTCACGCGGCCGTCCGCCGTCAGGCCGACGAAGCCGAAGACGAATCCGACCATCCGCTCTTCGCCTTCAACAACGTCGAACGCGCCGATCATCACGCCGCCGTTCTTATGCGCCGTCATCAAAGTCTCGAAAGCGACGATCTCGACGTCCTGCATTCCCCAGATTTCGCGCTGGAGCCGTTCGACGGCATGGTATTCGTCTTCTGTTTTGACCGGTCGAATCTCGATAGCCATCCGAGTGTTTCCCAAAGAGAGAATATCGCAGGAGACGAAAGTAACGGAAGGGAAGGAGAGACGGGGCGACGGAGGGACGGAGGGACCGCATGGATAAACAAAGTCCGCCTCCGATTGTCATTCTATCGCCTCGTCACCCCGTCGCCCCGTCGCCCCGTCGCTCCGTTCCTCCGTCTCAATGCGGATGACCAGGACTTTGTCGATGCGGCGACGATCCATGTCCACCACCTCGACTCGCAGACCGTCCCAGACGAAGTGATCGGAGGCCGAGGGCAATCGTCCGAGGTAAGTCATGATGAATCCGGCCAGCGTGTGGTAACCGCCTTCTTCTTCCCTGGGCAGCCTCTCGATCGAAAACAACTCCTTGAAGTCCGAGATCGGCATTCTGCCGTCCAGCAGCCACGATCCGTCTTCGCGCTGGACGGCGAGGCTCTCGACCCTTCGGTGATGTGCCGGCATTTCGCCGACCATCGCCTCCAGCACGTCGTTCATCGTCACCAGCCCCTCCAATGCGCCGTGTTCATCGATGACCATGGCGATGTGTGTCGCCGATTGTTTGAACACCTCCAGCAACTGCAGGGCGGTTCTGGTCTCGGGCACGTAGAGCGGGGAGCGCATCACGGCGCGTAAATCGAGCGGTTTGCCGGCGAGTACTCTCGCCAGCAGGTCTCTGGCCTTGACCACGCCGAGTATGTTGTCGAGCGTCCCCTCGCAGACTGGCATTCGCGAATAAGGGCTGCTGATGATCCGCTCGCGAATCTCTTCTGGAGGCGATTCGACGTCGAGCCAGACGATGTCGAGGCGCGGCGTCATCAATTGCGGAATCTTCAGATCGGCCAGGCGAAAAATATTGTCCACCAGCTCATGCTCGGCCGCTTCAAACACGCCGGCCTCCGCCCCCACGTCAATCAGTATCTTGACCTCTTCTTCGGTGATTGGCGGCTCCTCCGTCGGCCTGGCTCCCAATAGTCGCAGTAGAAAAGACGATGAGGCGCTGAGCGCGTGGACGGCGGGGGAGGTCAGGCGGGACAGAAAACGCATCGGCTTGGCGACCCGCGAGGCGATCCGTTCGGGGTAGTTCAACGCCAGCCGCTTCGGGACCAGTTCGCCCACAACCAGCGAGAGGTAGGCGATCGTCACCACCACGACGACGAAGCTGACGGCTTCGCTGTAAGGCGCGAGCGCGGGGATCCGGTTGAGGCGCTCCGCCAGATGTCTCGAGATGGTCGCGCCGCCGAACGCCCCGGCCAAAATGCCGATGAGTGTGATGCCGATCTGAACCGTCGAAAGAAAGCGGTCCGGCGCGTTGGCCAATTCGAGCGCGACCCGCGCCCCGTCATCTTTTTCAGCCCGCCGCTGCAACCGCGCCTTGCGCGACGAGACAAGCGCGATCTCCGACATTGCAAAGAGGCCGTTCGCTATCAGTAGCAGGAGAATGAATAGTATCTCGATCGCCACGCTGTTCACCGGGAGCCTCTGCTATTCGACGAGTCGTTCAATAGAACGGGCGATCAACACTGGGCCGCCCGCGAACCTGGATTTCAGGTTCGCGGGCAGTTCCCAGCCGATTTCACGCTCGACGTCCTTGCCTACCATACGCTGCACGACGCCGGTCACGCGCGCTTTGCCTTCTTTCCATTGAGCGTCGACGTTGGGAAACCCGCCGACTTTGGGGGCCAGCGTTAGCAGACCCTTGCGAGCGCCTTTAGCGAAAGACGGATCTTCTCCGTCCAGTGTGAACGCGCGCGGGCCGTAGACGTCATCAACTTCGGCGACGACCGTCACGGTTTTACCTATGAAGGCGTTCGGAGCGCCGGTGATTTCCGCCACCCTGTTGGTGGCGCCGGCGGCCAGCCACTCCGGGGCGGACGGAGACGGATGTGTTTTAGGGGGCGTCATCGTCGGCGCCGGCGTCGTCACGGCCTCCCGTTCCGTAGCGCCGCAACCGGCGCCGAACAAAACCAGAACTATGAAAGCCGCGGTAAAAATCGCCGAACGCTTCTTCATTTTTGTTCCAGCGGGTAACCGGCCTGCCGCCACGCGTCGAATCCACCGTAGAGCGGGTAAACGTTGCGATAACCATGTTGGGTCAATTCTTGCGCCACACTGGCGCTCGACGCCTCGTGCGGTCAGGTGCAGTAAGTGACTATCCAACGTTCTCCCGGAACACTCTTCGGGATTTCGCTCAGATGCCGTTCGACTTCGCCGGCGGGGATGCGAATCGCGCCCGGCAGCTTTTCGTTCGACTGGCCCCAGGCCTGCGGGTTGCGTGTGTCAACAAAAACTACGGCCTCGCCGCGATCCATCCATCTCATCACCTCTTCGGCGGTTACTCTGTCCACCGCTTCCTGTTTAGTCGCATTAGCCATGTTTTCCTCCTTATGAAAAAGACTTATAGGGCTTATAGGACTTATGGGAGCCCTATAAGTCCTATTCATACTATGGCGATTTTCATTAATCGCCCATGCGCGGTTTAAAACGCCCCGGCTCGCCCATGCGCGGCGTATAAACGTCGCTATGCGGAAAGCCTTCGGAGTGTTGTCTGATCTTTTCGGCGAGGTCCGCGCCCTTGTTGTACCAGGATCGCGTGATCTGAGCTGCGACTTCGCGCCCGCCCAGACCGAAGGCCAATCCGAGCGCGAGCGCCACGCTGCCGATCAATCCGATCAGCAGCGTGTTGACGACCGTCTGCGCGACGTCGATCTGGTTGAAGGCCGCTACAATCGCGAAGCCGATGATCGCGTATTGCGCCAGCTTGGCGAACAATCCGGCGCTGCCGACCTCCATCTCGGCGAGTGACCCGCGCACCAGTCCCGCCACAAACCTCGCGATCAGCGAGCCGATGACGATAATGGCCAGCGCCACGATCAGCTTTGGGATGAAGAGGATTACGCTGTTGATGATCGCCGTGATCTGCGCCATCCCGAGCAGCGACGCGGCGGCCTGAATGAAGATCAGGAAGATCGACCATTTGATCAACGCCGCGATGATCTCCGACATTGTCCACTTCGATCCCGATTGTTCGATAAAGCGCCCGATCCCGGACCGCTCGACCGCCCGTTCCAGCCCGATCGCCCTCAGCCCGCGTGCGATTAAACGCCCCAGAGAACCGGCGATAAACCAGCCGATAACGAGCACGATGAGCGCCACGAGCAACGAAGGCAGAAAACTCATGAATGTATTGAGCGCTTGTGTGAACGAATACCACGTGGCCTCACCCATATTTCTTAATTGATTCATAAATCCTCCAGGAGATACATGTCCTTCAGTGGATTTCTCTTCAGAATGGGTTGAGGCAACCAGAATGCCTTATGCGCGCGTTGATATTGTGATTAAAGCTTTGAGGAACCCGTCCGGGCGGCTACGCGCCACTTTCATCGCCTGGTCGATCTGGTTGAGGCTGAAGATATGGGTGTAGAGCGGCGCCGGGTCGAGTCGCCCATGCGCGACTGCGTCAACCGCCTCGCGCATGCCCGCGACGTAAACGCGCGGGTTGCGTTCGTGGGCGTTAATGACGTCAAGCCCGCGCCAGTTCCACAACCGCAGGTTGACCTGGCGAGGCCCATCCTGGTGATAGCCGGCGATGACGAGGCGCCCTCGCTCGCGCGTCAACTCGGCGGCTAGATCTAGCGGCAGCTGTTCGCCGGTGGCTTCGACCACCAGATCACAGCCTCTGCCCTGAGTCAGGTCAACTACCTCTTCGATGACGCGCCTGTGGTCATCCATCGCTATCGTCTCGGCGGCTCCCATCTCTCTCGCGACGTCCAGCGCGAACGCCCGGCGCGAAACCGCGATCGCGCGCGCGCCGGCGCGCGCGGCCAACTGCGTCAGCAGCGCTCCCAGAAAGCCGACGCCGATGATTGCTACATTCTCCCCAGGCGCCGGCGCCGCGCGCCGGAAGACGTTCATCGCGCAGGCCAACGCTTCGCCGGGAACCGGTTTCCCCATTAACGACCGGGGAAGTGGCGCGACCTCGTCGGCCCTCGCCAGATCGTATTCCGCGAACGCATGGTAAGAGAGCATCGTGACTCGGTCGCCGGGCGAAAGGTTTTTGACCTCGCTCCCGACTGCGTCTATGCGGCCCCAGGCTTCGCGTCCCGGAGCGCCGGCGTCGCGCGGGTAATTGAACCAGTTTCTACCCTCCCAGAGCGGGATGTTCGACGAACTGACGCCGCAGCCCTCGACCTTCACCCTGACCTCGTGAGCGGACGGCTCAGGAATCGCCGCCTCGGCGATCTCCGTTTTTTGCGACCCCACGATGACAGCGGCGAGCATTTTTGCCGCGACTGATCTTGTCGCTACAACTGTAGACGTATGGGCCATTATATTTGCTGTGAGACAGGTTGATTACTGGCGACGTGGCGCATCTGTTCGTAAAGCCGCGCCGAGATCGGTGGGGAAACGGGGAAGATGAAAAGATATGGTCAGAGGTGAGAGAGAAAGACGTTTCAACCGTCGCCTAACACGTCTATGACAACGTGTTCACATCCCATACCGGTCGAAGCGCCTTTACGCCCCTCACCTCTTTCCTCACCCTCAAACGAGCAGGCGCATCATATGCGCCTGCTCAGGTCTTGTCGGTACGACTGCGAACAGAAAGACTTGGTTGACGAAGAAAATTGCGGATCAAGGATTGAGGATTGCGGATCGAGGATTCTCCGATTGCGGATTGCGGATTCTCCGATTGCGGATCTTTGACTCCGAATCTGCCGCCTGAAATCGCAGATTGTGAAGCTGCGATTGAAATCTCCTTCAATCCGCAATCCGCAATCCGCAATCTTCGTCTACTTTGGGATTCGCGTATCCCTACGTGCGAGCGGTGGTAGGCGTTCAGGCTGAGTCGATCTGTCGTAGAGCTATTACGTACGTAGGGATGCGCGAATCCCCAAGAGCGGCGTCTACAAAGAAAAAGACTGTCCGGATTAGCCGCCTCCCCCAAGGCTAAAACAATCCGGACAGTCCAGAACCCCGACACGTTGCGAGGTCTGCTCCCCAACAAACCTCGGCAGATGTCCCTGCTTCATCGTCGTGCGGGATGAGAATTCAGTAACTTCTCACGCCTATGAATTTTGCAATCGGCGCGCCAGAAACTCAGCTTTAGCCCAATATTCTCATAAACCTATGAAGCGATTGTTTTAATTAACTCTACCCTGAATGAACGCCTACGTCGTAAGCGTCTTTGAAGTTGATCAACAGAACGCGCTCCGAACAGAATACAGACGGAGGGCTTGTATCAATGAGCTACAAGGTGTATGCCATGCGATCACTAAGCCAAGATGTTCCGGCCGGTACCGAGTGTTCCGTCCAATTAGTGTTCAGAGGCCGAAAACGGAGACGATATGAGGCGTGAGCGCGACGAACTTATCGTGCATATATTCGAGAATGAAGCCGAAGACGAACCAGATAGGAAGATAGTCCCAGCTTATCAATCCCTTCAGATGATGACGGCAGGTCGTGTAATCCCAGGGGCAGACGCCCACACTTCGCCTCAAAGTCCACCCGGCGGCGTATTCGACTAACCAAATGGCTGCGACGTAGATCATTCCACGCGCCACCCAGGGCAGATAGCGCACTGCGTCGTGCAGCGGCTCGAACAGGAAGACGGCCATGCCGTAGAGCGGGAAGCTCCACAGGTATGACTGGCCCTTCAATCGCCAGTCCCGTTTCCCCCTCAGCCAGATTTCTTCAATCGCCGACCAGAAGACCTCCACACCCCATCCCAAAAATCCGTAAAGAAGAAACCGCGTCAACATCACACCACGCTTCTATCGCCTGATTTTCCCTTTGTCGGCGCCTTTTCGTACCTTCTCTTAAAGATATAATCTTGTTCGATCGGCGCGCCGATTGCACGAATACATGAATGGGACTTATGGGACTTATGGGACCTATAAGACTTATAGGTCCCATAAGTCTCATAAGTCCTATTTCGGAGATTTGGGAACAATGTCTGCGCGAATCCCAATGGCGACTTACCGCCTGCAATTCAACTATCTGTTCACCCTGAAACAGGCGTCGGCGATCCTGGACTATTTGCGCGGTCTGGGGATCAGCGATTGTTACGCCTCGCCACTGTTTATGGCCCGGCCGGGCAGTTTGCATGGCTACGACGTGATCGATCCTACGAAACTCAACCCCGAACTTGGGACGCGCGAAGATTTCAATGAATTCTCGGCGCAGTTGAAAAGGCGGGGAATGGGATTGATGATGGACGTCGTTCCGAATCACATGTGCGTCGCCGGTTCGGGCAATCAGTGGTGGAATGACGTTCTCGAAAACGGCCCGAGTTCGCGTTACGCCTCTTTCTTCGACATCGACTGGAGCCCGCCGAAAGAGAATCTGGCGAACAAGACGCTGCTGCCCATACTCGGGGACCAATACGGCCGAGTGCTCGAAAACCAGGAGATCCATCTCGTCTATCAGCGGGGCTCGTTCTTCGTGAACTGTTACGAAACCCGGCTGCCGATCGCGTCGCGGACTTCGATCTCCATACTCAACGCCGCGCTCGACGATCTGAAGGCCAAGCTCGACGAAGCCAACCCTCACCGGCTCGAACTCGAAAGCATCATCACCGCCCTGTCGCATGTGCCGCCGCGCACCGAGACTGATCCCGAAAAAGTGCGCGAGCGGTTGCGCGAGAAAGAGATCGCCAAACGCCGGTTGTCCGCGCTCGTCGCCGAGAGCCGCGAGGTGGGCGTCGCGCTCAAAAAGACCGTCAAGGAATTCAACGGCGTCCGAGGCGACGCGCGCAGCTTCGACCGCCTGGAAGAGCTGCTGGCCGAGCAGGCTTACCTGTTGTGTTTCTGGCGCGTGGCGGCGGACGAGATCAACTACCGCCGCTTCTTCGACATCAACGAATTGGCCGCCATCCGCGTCGAGGAGCCTGAAGTCTTCACCTCGGTTCACGAATTGGTCTTCCGCCTGGTAAAAGAGGGCCACGTCACGGGGCTGCGCATCGACCACATTGACGGGCTACACGACCCCGAACAGTACCTCCGCCACCTGCAGGGCGGATGTCGCAAAGCGCTGCGACGTTTGGTCTCCGCCGCGTCCGCCGCGTCCGACCGAGGATCGAGGATCGAGGATCGAGGATCGCGGATCGAGGATCGCGGTGTCTCTTCTATCCTCGATCCGCGATCCTCGATCCTCGATCCTCGATCGGCGCCGCAATCCTCAATCGAACGACCCTTTTATGTCGCGGTCGAAAAGATCTTGGGGCCCGACGAGCGATTGCCCGAAAGTTGGGCGGCGCACGGGACGACCGGGTACGATTTTCTGAACCTGCTCAACGGCCTCTTCGTTGATGCGCAGAACGCGGAGGCCTTCGGCAAACTCTACCGGCGGCTGGTCGGCGTCGAGAGCGACTTCGCCGACGTGGCATATGAGAGCAAAAAACTGATCCTGCAGACGGCGATGTCGAGCGAGTTGCACATGCTGGCGCGGAGGCTCGACCGGATTTCGGAACAGAGCCGCTACACGCGCGACTTCACACTCAACAGCCTGCAACACGCGCTGGCCGAGGTGATCGCCTGCTTCCCGGTCTACCGCAGTTACATCCGGCCTAAGGCCGACGAGGTCGGCGAGGAGGACCGCCGCTACATCTCAAGGGCCATCCGCAACGCCAAACGCCGCAACCCGACGGTCAGCGCATCGACCTTCGAATTCATCGGATCGCTTTTGCTGCTCCGCGATTCCGATCTGGTTGAAAGGCCCGAAATGATTGATGACGACGGGCGGCGCGAAAGGCGCGAGTTCGTCATGCGCTTCCAGCAATTGACCGGGCCGGTGGCGGCGAAGGGCATCGAGGATACGGCCTTTTACCGCTTCTACCCCCTAGCCTCGCTGTGCGAGGTCGGCGGCGAGCCTTCGCGCTTCGGCGTCTCGCCCGCGACGTTCCACCGGCGCAACCGCGAACGCCTCGCGCTCTGGCCGCATACGATGCTCGCCAGTTCGACCCACGACGCCAAGCGGAGCGAGGACGCCCGCGCGCGCATCAACGCGCTCTCGGAGATCCCCGCCCGCTGGTACCGCGCCGTTCGCCGGTGGCAGAACATGAACCGCGACCTGAAGACGGTGATCGAAGACCATGCGGCGCCAGACGCGAACGAAGAGTACCTGCTTTACCAAACGCTACTCGGCGCATGGCCGCTCGACGCCGCATCCGATTGCGGATTGCGGATTGCGGATTGCGGATTGAAGAAGGAAGAGGAGCGGGAGAGAAACAAAGAGGAGGATTTTGGATTAGCTTGGTGCCGCGGAGGCGCGGATGAAATAAATCCGCTATCCGCAATCCGCAATCCGCAATCATTCGTCCAGAGAATTCAGGAGTACATGGTCAAAGCGCTCAGGGAGGCCAAGATTCATTCGAGCTGGCTTAATCCCGACGAAGAGTACGAACAGGCCGCCCGCGATTTCATCACGAAGATTCTCCTCCCCGAGGGACCGTTCGCAAAAGATTTCGCCGAATTCCAGGCCCCGATCGCGCGCGCCGGGATGTTTAATTCGCTCTCGCAGACGCTGCTGAAAATCACCGCCCCCGGCGTCCCCGATTTTTACCAGGGAACTGAAATCTGGGATTTCAGCCTGGTCGATCCTGACAACCGCCGGCCCGTCGATTACGAACACCGCAAACGCCTGCTCGATTCATTGCGGGACAAAGAGGCGGGCGACCGGACGTCTCTGGCCGACGATTTGCTGCGCTCGGCCCCGGACGGACGGATCAAGATGTTCGTTACGACCGACGCGCTCCATTACCGCCAAAACAACCGCGATCTTTTCGAGCGGGGCGAATATCTGCAGCTGCAACCGGCGGGCGAGCGCGACCGGCACGTCGTCAGCTTCGCGCGCAAGATCGGCGACAAGACGGCGATAGTGATCGCCACGCGTTTTTTCATAAGATTGACGCCGGGGGCGCCGATCTTGCGCGAGGCCTGGGGCGACACGGCGATCCTGACGGGCGATGAACTCGCGGGCTGTTATCGCGACATTTTCACGGGCAGGAGCGTCCACGCGCGAAAGCGCCCTGGCGCCAATGAAGACGGCAATGAACTGCCGGTGGCCGAAGCGCTCGCGCATCTGCCGGTTGCGCTGCTTGAGCGAATTTGATATTTGGAATGGCGACGCCATTTGATCTACTTCGTGAACGCTATGAGTGTTGAAAGCGCAATCCATTCTGATCCTCTCTGGTACAAGGACGCGGTCTTTTATGAAATCTACGTCCGGGGCTTTTACGATTCGAACGCCGACGGAATCGGGGATTTTCGCGGGCTGACCGAAAAGCTCGATTATCTGAAATGGCTGGGAGTCGACTGTCTGTGGCTGTTGCCGATGTGCGCTTCGCCGCTGCGCGACGGCGGCTACGACATCTCGGATTACTACTCGATCCTGCCGGAATACGGCACGGTCGACGATTTCAAGAACTTCCTCGATGCGGCGCACGAGCGCGGCATGAGGGTGATCATCGACCTGGTGCTCAACCACACTTCCGACGAGCACCCATGGTTCCGCGAATCGCGCAGCTCGGTCAATTCGCCGAAGCGCGACTGGTACGTCTGGAGCGAGACGGACCTGAAATACACCGGCGCGAGGATAATTTTTGTCGACACCGAGCGGTCGAACTGGGCTTGGGACGAGCAGTCGGGCCAATTCTACTGGCACCGCTTCTTCAGCTATCAGCCCGACCTCAACTACGACAACCCCGAGGTCCAACAGGCCATCCTCGACGTCATCTCATTCTGGCTCGACATGGGGGTTGACGGTTTCAGGCTCGACGCCGTCCCCTATCTTTACGAGCGCGAAGGCACGAATTGCGAAAACCTGCCTGAGACGCATGCCTTCATCAAACTGCTGAGAAGGTTCGTCGACGAGCGGTACCCCGGCCGACTGCTGCTGGCGGAGGCTAACCAGTGGCCCGAAGACGTGGTGGCCTATTTCGGCCAGGGCGACGAATGCCACATGTGCTACCACTTTCCAATCATGCCAAGGCTCTTTATGGCGCTGCGTCAGGAGGACCGCCTCCCGATCGTCGAGATTCTGAACCGCACTCCGCCCATCCCCGAAACCGCCCAATGGGGGATGTTCCTGCGCAATCACGACGAGTTGACGCTGGAGATGGTGACCGATGAAGAGCGCGATTACCTTTACGCCGAGTACGCGAACGACCGGCGAATGCGACTCAATTTGGGCATCCGCCGCCGGCTGGCGCCGCTGATGGACAACGGCCGCCGTCGCATAGAGCTGCTCAACGCCTTGCTCTTCAGTCTGCCGGGCAGCCCGTTCCTATATTACGGGGACGAGATCGGCATGGGCGACAACATCTACATGGGCGACCGCGACGGCGTGCGGACGCCCATGCAATGGTCGCTTGACCGCAACGCCGGGTTTTCAAGAGCCGATTTCGCGCAGTTGTATTTCCCGTTGAACATGGACCCGGTTTACGGCTATCAATCGGTCAACGTCGAGGCGCAGCATCGCCACTCGACGTCGCTGCTGCACTGGATGCGCCAGATGATAATGATGCGGAAAAAGCATCATGTATTCGGCCGCGGGTCGCTCGAATTCCTCCACCCGGAGAACAGGAAGGTTCTGGCTTTCACGCGGAGTTACGAGGGCGAAACCGTGCTCTGCATCTATAACCTCGCGCGGTCGTCGCAGCCCGTCCTGCTCGACCTGAGCCGGTATGAGGGGATGACGCCGATGGACTTGCAATACCAGGAGCCGTTCCCGCGCATCGAGGCGCGCCCCTATCAACTCGCGCTCAACGAGTACGGCTTCTACTGGCTCTTGCTGAAGAACTAGCCACAGAGTCACAGAGCCACAGAGCCACAGAGCAGAAAGAGAAAACTCAGAGCAAAAAGAGAAAAGAGGCTTTCTCGACGATTCCTTTTTCTCCCTGTCTCTGTGTCTCTGTGTCTCTGTGGCATGTTTTCATCCGCGTTCGCAGCCGGCGGCGCAATTCATCCTTCTCGCGTTTGACGGGCAGGCGGTAGCGCGTTCCCAGGTCGGTATTCTGCGGCCTGGGCCTGGCCGCGCCGTCGGCGATCAGGGTCACGGCGTTGACCAGCAGCCTCACGCAATGATCCATCATCCGCGCGCGATAGTCGGCGATGAACGCCTCGTAATTTAGGCCGTAGGAGTAGTCGTAGACGAGCGGCAAGGTCTCCTGAACTATTATCTCGCCGGCATCGACCTTCGACTCGACGAAATGCACCGTCACGCCGATCTCGCGCTCGCCGTTGTACAACTCCCAGAAGACCGGAGGGCCGCCGCGGTAATAAGGCGCCAGCCCCTGATGTATGTTGATCGAGCCGAGGCGCGGAATCCTGAAGACGCATTCTTTCAGAATGTTCGTTCCACAGACGATTCCCAAATCGGCCTCTGCCGCGCGCATCAATCTCATCGCTGCTTCGGTGTGATAGTTCGACAGGAAATAAACTGACACGCCGAGATCTCCTGCGAATCGGCCCAACGATAGTTGGCTCTGGCGGATCTGATCCGTCGCGCCCCTCCCCGAGCCGCCGCGCCCGGCGAGCGCGCGCAGTCCCTTCACCGCCGTCGCGGCATAGCCGTCGTAGCGTATCGAGCGGCGCAATTTCTCGCGCAGCCCGTAGACCCGGCGATTCATCTCGGTCTCGACAAACACGCCGGCGACCTCCACGTTGTCGAGCTTCAATAAATTCCCCAGCAAAGACTCGGCGTCGCCGTGCGTAAGCACGATTACACGTAGTTTCTTATTGTCAAAACTCATACGGCGATTGCTCAGCAATAGTCGAGCCACGGCCAGGTGTCAGGTGTCAGGTGTCAGGTTCCAGGTTCTAGGTTTTAGGTATCAGGTTTCAGGTTCTCTTATAAACTGACACCTGGAACCTGACACCTGACACCTAAGTCACTGCGAAGTTTTCACATAGCATCTCAAGACCTCCGCGACGCTCCACGCCTGAGCTATGCAGCCGCGCGGCGCGTACTGGCCCTCGGCGTCGAAGATCTCGCTGATCGAACCCACACAGGCTTCGCTGAGGTGCGCCCTGAACCCGTCAAGGAATCGGCGCGCGCTCTGATACTGGCCCGGATATACTCTGAGCCAGGCGTCGATGAACGGCCCGATCAGCCAGGCCCAGACCGTCCCCTGGTGATAAGCCGCGTCGCGCGAGCGCAGGTCGCCGTCGTACGTCGGCATGTAATCGAGATGGTCTGGCGCGAGCGAGCGCAGGCCGACCGGCGTCAACAGCCGATCGGTGACCACGTCGAGCACGGGTTTCCATTTGTCTTCGTCGAGGACCGGATACTTCAGCGAGAAAGACAGCAACTGGTTCGGGCGACAGGCCGGGTCGTCGCCGCGCTCGCCGTCTACGACGTCGTAAAGGTAGCCGCCCTCGGCGTACCAGAACCGGCGGTTGAACGATTGGCGGACTTTTTCCGCGCGCTCGACGAGCGCTTGCGCCTCCTGGTCGTTCGCGGCGTCCTCTTCGCCCACCCATTCGGCGAGCAGCCGCAGCGCGTTGTGCCAGAGCGCGTTGATCTCGACGGCCTTGCCTCGGCGCGGCGTGATTACCCAATCGCCGACCTTCGCGTCCATCCACGTGAGTTGGTAGCCCGCCGCGCCCTGGCTGAGCAACCCGTCGCGCTGGTCGACGCCTATGCCGAAGCGCGTGCCATGAATGTGACGGCTCACGATGTCGCGCAGGACCGGGAGAATCAATCGCAGGGTCTCGCGGTCGCTAGTCGCCTGGAAGTAGCGGTCGAGCGCGTGAAAGAACCAGAGCGTCGCGTCGGCCGTGTGATAGCGCCCCTCCCTTTCGCCTTCGGGGAAGAGGTTCGGGATCAATCCGTCGCGCACGTGATGCGCGAAGGTCCGGAGGATCCAACCGGCCTCGGCCAACCGCCCCGTGGTGAGCGTCAACCCTTCGAGGCTGATCATGGTGTCTCGCCCCCAGTCGGTGAACCAGTGGTAGCCGGCGATCACCGTGCGAACCTCGTCGCCGGCGGCGCGCGCGCGCGCGGCCTCTTCGATGCGTCCGGCGGGAATGATGATGAACTGGTCCGACGCCAGCGCCATTTCCGCGCCGAAGCCGGTTTGCGCCGGGGCCGTGGCCGTCGACAGCAACCGCTCGCGACGCTCGATTTCGGCGGGCAGCGCCGCGCGCGGCGAGAGCGCGTATATCGTCGCCCATGGTTCGGTCGAAGCGATCAGCGTGACGTCACTGTCGGGCCACAAGGAGCCGCTGAAATAGCCCGGACTCCACAAGACGCCCTGCGAGTCGTAGCCGCGCCGCGCCTCCACGCGATAGAAGAGGTCTTTGATGACGCCGCGGTCGAGCGTCAATGACGCCTCCTTGCCGAGCAACCGCATCCTCAGCGGCGGGTAATCCGGCCCCCCGAGGATCTCGTACCTGTCCTCGACGATCACCAGCGTATAAGGCTCGGGCGGTGGGTCGCTGACCAGACCTTCGTGCGGGCGGAAATGGATGGCGGGCCGCAGTTCGATCCGCGCCGGCTCACGGCCCGAAATCAGCCTGTAATTGACGTGAACCGTGTTCTGGAGGTGAGGCATCACCACGCGCTTTTCCAGCGTCACGCCGCCGACTTCGTACCGCCACACGGGCAGGCCCATCTCCAGTCGGAATTCGGTCAGGACGTCTGCGCAGGGCAAAAAAGGCGTCTCATTGGGCCAGCACTCTTCGCCGCAAAGCTGGACCGTCTGACCGCCGGGCAGACTCAGCAGCTCGATCAAATGGTTGAACATCATCGTGCGGCCCAGCGGCGCGGGCAGCGCCGCGATGAGCAGCCCGTGAAAGCGCCTCGTCACGACGCCGGCGATCGTTCCCGACGCGTAGCCGCCCAGGCCGTTAGTGACGAGCCACTCCTTCCTGAGAAAATCCTCCGTGTCATGCTTGCCGGGCCATTCGATTCGGCGGATCATTTCGTTCATCGCCTCTCCGGGTCAACCGCTTGCTTACGCGCGCGGTACTGTAAGGGGCATTTCGTTCATCGCCTCTCCGGGTCAACCGCTCGCTTACCCGGGCGGTACTGTCCTCTCCATACTGCATCCCTTCGCCGCCTGGCCGCCAGAATCTTCTTTTCCGGCGCCGGCGCGGGGCCGAGCGCCATCGCCGCGCAGCCGGGCAAAAACCATCTCTCTTCAGAGTCGAGCGGCGGCGCGCCCATCCCACCATAGCGCGGGTCTTCGCTCGACCATAGAACCCGCCATTCCATCCCTTCGGGGGGCGCTAGCAGAGGTTCGGGCGCGGGGCTGAGATTCAGATCGAGTCCGAGATTGACGAGCAGCAGCCGGTCGTCATCCTGTTCGCCGAAGAATCGCAAGACGAAGGCCTCGTCGCCGAGAACCGCCCCATCGACCCCGCCCGCCGCGCCGCCGAAGACGGCGTCTTCGCGGCGCAGTCTCAGCAGATCGCGATGCATCTCGTAAATCGCCGAATGGCGCTCGCGCTCGGACATGTCGAGTTTCGACCGCTTGAACGTCCGCTCGTCGCCGGGGTCGTCCAGAATGGCCTGAACCTCGGGCGTCGCGAGGCTGCGGAATTGCGCGAGGAACTCCGCGCGCCCCTTGCGGACGAGCGGCGCTAACTCCTCGTTGTGATCGGCGAAGAAGAGGAACGGACTCGACGCGGCGAATTCCTGCCCCTGGAATAGCATCGGCGTGCCGGGGGCGAGCAGCGTGAGCGCCGTCATCGCGCGGTAACGTCCGGGGCCGGTCAATTGATGACATCGCTCGCCGCGCCCCGAATTCGCAACTTGATCGTGGTTCTGAATGAAATTGACGAAGGCCGAGCGCGGAATCTTCAGACTGGACGTCCCGCGCCGCCACTCCTGCCATCTGTACCACTGGCCTTGATAGAGGTAGCCGTATTTGACCGCCGAAATGAACTCCTGCGGCTTGCCCAGATAGTCGGTGTAATAGGCTTCGTTGCGCCCGGTCATCGCCACCATCGCGCTGTGATGGAAATCGTCGTTCCAGAGCGCGTCAATTCCGTAACCGCCCTGCTCCGGAGGCCGGACGAGGATCGTCTCCTGCGACTCGTTTTCGGCGACGATGATGATCGAACGCCCTCGCGCGGATGAGCGGGCGCGACGCGTGACGGCGGCCAGGATGTGATCGTCCGACAAATCGTAGATGTTCTGCGTCGCGTCCAGCCGCAACCCGTCGAGATGAAATTCATCGATCCAGTAACCGGCGTTGGCGATGAAATATTCGCGGACTGGTCCGGCGTTCTCCCCGCCGAAATTGATCGCGGCGCCCCAATCGGTGGTGTAGCGCTCGGTGAAGTAATCTTCGGCGAACTCCCTCAGATAGTTCCCGTCCGGCCCCAGGTGGTTGTAGACGACGTCTAGAATGACGCCGAGGCCGACCGCATGGGCGCGATCGACGAAGCGCCTGAAGTCGCCGGGAGAGCCGTAGAGTCGCGTCGGCGCGAACAAATTCACGCCGTCGTATCCCCAGCCGAATTTCCCGGGGAAGTCGGCCACCGGCATGACCTCGACCACGGTTATTCCCAACCTCGCGAGTTCGTCGAATTCGCGCGCGGCCGCCGCCCACGAGCCTTCGCGCGTGAACGTCCCGATGTGCATTTCATAAATGACCTGGCCGCGCGGATTCACGCCGCCCCAGTCGTGATCGGTCCATCCGAAGCTCTTCGGATCGACGACCTGCGACGGGCCGTGCGGGCCTTCGGGTTGATAGCGTGAAGCCGGGTCCGGGCAGAGCCGCTCCCCGCCGTCCAAACGGAAGCGGTAAAGGGCGCCGGCGCCCACAGACCGGACCACGCCGGAGAAATAACCCTGACCTTCCGGCGCCAGCTCAAATGTCCGGTTGTCAGAGCCGCGTTCGGCCCCGCCCTCGATGACGACCTCGACCGCCTGACGTCGTGGCGCCCAAACGCGAAAATGTGTTCCCCCCTGCGGCAAAATATTTGCCCCAATATGAAGTGGGCAAAGGCGTTCATTCGTCATTTGTCATTCATCATTTGGCGCCGGTCATTGGTCATTCGTCCCCGGTCAATTTGTCATTCGTCATCGTCATTTGTCGTCGCATTAAAAGTCGGCGCTAATGACCGGCGACCAATGACTGATGACCAATGACTGATGACCTACTGACCAGCTCTGACGCGCGGCGTTGCGGAGCGGCGCTTCTCCGGCCTCAGGGCCGACTTGACTTCCGCTTCAGCCCTGAGCCAGTCATTTATATCATCCCCGTCCCATCTGCCGCGCTCCTCGTAAATTTCATAAGCTCGCCGCGCTATCAACTCGCGCAAATCGATCTGTCCGTCACTATCATAACTCCCGACCGGAGCCTGCGCCTTTCTCCTGGCCGAGGAAGCTTGCGGCGCTTCCGGCGTTTCGCCCAACGATTTATCGGATTTCCTATTCTCTTTCATTATCAGCTCTCCGTTGAGATAAAAACACGCAATTAGGTTTCAGGTTTCAGGTTTCAGGTTTCAGGTTTCAGGTTTCAGGTTTCAGGTGTCAATAAAAGAGTGAATGCACAGATTCCTACCTGACACCTGACACCTGACACCTGAAACCTGACAGAATCTGCCTTGAACCCCAATTAGGCAATCCCCATTCCAGTTAGTGGCCGCTTTGGTTTCTGCATGCCATTTGCAGCGGGATGATCTCCCGCGCCTGCGCGTCCCGCCGTCTGGTCAGAATGACCAGAAAAACTACAGTCGTGTATTGGCGCAGAACAAAAAGTGTCAAAGAGCGCGGCCCAAGGAAATATGATTATGACTAACAACGTTTCTGATTTGAATGGATCTATGCGTGATACTTCCGCGACGGCGCCGTTCCCAGCCAACACAGGCGCCTACCGCCAGAATCTGCGCTACGAAGTGGAGCGCGTCAGCAACGAAGGTGAGAAGCGACTGTCGCTGGTGCGGTTGCTGAGAGAGACCGAGGGCGGCGGCGTTGTTTACGCCGCGACGGTCAGGGAGGTCAAGGCCGTCGCCGATTATCTGAAGCGGGTCGGCTTCGACGTCGCGCCTCATCCTCATCATGAGCAATTGGGGCAATTGGGGGAACTGGGGGCGTGCGAAAAACAACAGGATCGGGACCGTTTCCTATCCGGCGCCTTGAAAGCGATCATCGCGGTCAGCGATTCCGGCGCGACGCCCTACGGCATAGTCCCCGATATGGACAGAGAGATCGACAGACCCGACATCAGATTCGTGATCCATTACAACATGCCGGCGTCGCTCGAAGATTACTATCGGGAATCCGGCCGCGCGGGCCGCGACGGCCGTCCGGCGCGATGCGTGTTGTTGTTTCAGATCGCCGACCGTCGCGCGCAGTCGTTCGCCACGAACGGGCGGTCTCTGAAGCCCGAAGAAGTGATCGCGGTCTATGCGACGCTGAAAACGCTCAGCGCCGATCTCGCCCCGGCGTCGCTGGAGCGGATACAAACGAGCGCGAGCGAGGCGCCCAGGATCAAAGTACGCGCCATCCTTTCGCTGCTCAAAAACATGGGACTCATTAAAGAACACCGGGGCGCGCGCTACACGCTTCTGAAGCGGGACCTCGGCGAGCAGGAGATGAGACGACTGGCGGGCGAGCACACGAGCAAAGGCGAGAGCGACCGTGAAAAACTGGAACGGATGGCGCTCTACGCGCAAAGCCCCGAATGCCGGTGGAAGCTGATGCTCGAATATTTCGGCGCGCCCCCCGGGCGGACGGAACAGACGGGCTTGAAAGGGTGCGGCCATTGCGACAACTGTTCCCTCACGACCGCCGAGCGGTCACGCGCGCCTGAGAGCATGGCCAGGCCCGATTTCATCGATCTGCTTTTCGCACATCACCAGAGGGAAGAGTCGCTAATCAGGCCGGGCGATGTGGTCAAATTGCCCGCGCACGGGGAGGTCAAGGTCAAAGCCATCGAAGGAGACAAGATTGTCGTCAGCCTGCCTGGCGGCGAGACCAGAAAGTTTAAACAGGAGTGGGTCATCAGGTAGATCGGCGGAGCCTTTGGAGTGCAGTTGGTTGGGATACATCTGGCAAACTCGGGAGTAGGGTGAATGGGCGGTGGAAATGTCCGACAAAATTCAGCTTGTCGCTGGCTTCCACCACTCGCCTACTGCCGAAAGCCCCGACAAACTGAAGTTTGTCGGACATTTTCTGAGTTTGCCTGCAGTATCGCTTGGAACCGCTTTGGTAGTCATCTCCGATTCCAAATACCTCCATAAGACAAAGGCCACAGTGGGCGAGTTCCCAATCATTGTCGCAGTATCGAAAATGACTACCAAAGCGGTTCCAAGCAACCGCACTCCAAAGGCTCCGCCATTTTCAATATAATAAACAAATGATAAATGGAAATGGTATTAACGGCGAACTGTCATTCCTAAATCCCGAATTTTTGAGAAGCGTCGCGGCCCGTCCCATCAGGATTCTTTCAGAATACATCGAGCCTGCCGAACGGATGCGCCGCGCGCGCATCCGCGACACGATAGTTTTTTTCGGCTCCGCCCGCTCGCTCTCTCCAGAAGAGGCCGAGCGGCGGATGGCCACGCTCCGCGCGGAGATCGAACGCGCGGGCGAAATCACTCCCGGATTGAAAGCCGAGCTGGCGCGCGCCGAATACGCCGTCAGGATGTCGCGCTATTACCGAGACGCCATGGAACTGGCGCGCCGCGTGACCGAATGGACGAAGTCCCTGACCGGCGATCGTCATTTCATCGTCTGCTCCGGAGGTTCCGGCGGAATGATGGAGGCGGCCAATCGTGGGGCTTCGATGGCGGGCGGCAAGACCGTCGGCCTCCACATCGACCTCACTACGGAAGAAATAGTCAACCCCTACGTTACACCCGACCTGGTCTTTAGATTTCATTACTTCTTCATGCGCAAATTCTGGTTCGTCTACCTGGCCAAAGCGCTGGTGATTTTCCCCGGCGGATTCGGAACAATGGACGAACTCTTTGAGGTATTGACGCTGATTCAAACCAAGAAGCCGCGCAAGACCATGCCGATCATCCTGTTCGGCGCGGAGTTCTGGAATGAAATCGTCAACTTCGACGCGCTATTGAAATGGGGAATGATTGGCGCCGAAGACCTGGGCCTTTTTCTGACTACCGATTCCGTAGACGAGGCCTTCAGTTACCTCAAAAGCCGGCTGGAAGAGCTTTATCCGTCGTCGGAAAAATTGGACGAGGTGAAACTCACCTAAATGAAATATGCCATATGCAATATGAAATATTGCATATGGCATATCCCGCAATGCCGACTCGGCATATCAATTGCCCCCCAATCCACTGATGTCCGGAGACATTTTCCCCGATGATTCGGCGGGTGATGGAAGAGGTTGAAGCAGAAAAGGCAAAAAGGACAAAAAAGACAGAAGTTTTGTCGTATTTGCTCTTTTTGCCTTTTTTGCTTCCGCCCGGCTTTCATCATTGAGAGGCTTATCTTTCAGATGTATCCCGACATCAGCCTAATCTGTGAGACCTATGACAGTAGAAGGGGGAGTTATGTTCAATTTGATGGCTCAGAACTGGTGGGCGATTGCGTTGCGCGGACTGGTCGCCATACTGTTCGGAATCGCCGCGTTTATATGGCCCGGCATCACATTGTGGATGTTGGTGGCGCTCTTTGGCGCCTATGCGCTGGTGGATGGAATCTTCGCGGTGATCGAATCCTTCAGGCGCGACGTTGTGGGAGAGCGTTGGTGGGCGCTGCTGTTTGAAGGCTTCGTCGGCATCGCGATAGGCCTCCTGACGTTCTTTTGGCCGAGGCTGACCGCTATGGGATTGCTCTACCTGATCGCGTTCTGGGCGATTGTGACCGGGGTGTTTGAGGTTATCACCGCCATCAGGTTGCGCCACGAAATCAGGGGTGAATGGATGATGGCGCTGATCGGCATTCTTTCAATAGTGTTCGGATTTTTGCTGGTGGCGCGCCCGCTGGCTGGCGCGCTCTCGCTCGTCTTTGTGATCGGGGCCTTCGTTTTCGTCATGGGCGCGCTGATGATCGCGTTCGCGTTCAAACTGCGGTCGATGAGGCATCCGGGCGGAGAGATTCCGCATGTGGGACGCGCCGCGCCGAGTCACTGAAAGGCAGTGGGCAGTGGGCAGTGGATAGTGGGTAGTGTTGATCTCTTCACTGCCCACTACCCACTGCCCACTGCCCACTAATTTCCAGGGAGGCGGATTATGGGAAAGGCAGTAGGCATTGATCTGGGGACGACCAACTCGGTGGTCGCGGTGATGGAAGGCGGCAAACCGACCGTCGTCATCAACAATGAAGGCAGCCGTCTGACTCCGTCCGTAGTGGCCTTCACTAAAACCGGCGAGCGCTTGGTCGGGCAGATAGCGCGCCGCCAGGCGGTGCTCAATCCAGAAAACACAATCTATTCCGCCAAACGCTTCATCGGGCGCCGCTACGGCGAGGTTCAGAGCGAGATCAAGAACGTCCCGTACAAGGTCGTCGCCGGGCCGAACGACGCAGTGCGCTTCGAAATCCAGGGCAAGCAGTACGCGCCCGAGGAGATTTCGGCGCAGGTCTTACGCAAACTGGCCGACGACGCGGCGAAGTACCTCGGCGAAAAAGTGACCGACGCGGTCATCACCGTGCCTGCCTATTTCAACGACGCGCAGCGCACGTCCACCAAGGACGCGGGCAAGATCGCGGGCCTCAACGTGCTCCGCATCATCAACGAGCCGACGGCCGCCGCGCTCGCCTACGGGCTGGACAAGAAGGGCAATGAGACGGTGATGGTCTTTGATCTGGGCGGCGGGACGTTCGACGTCTCGATCCTCGAGGTCGGCGAAGGCGTCTTTGAGGTGAAGGCCACGGCCGGCGACACGCACCTGGGCGGCGACGATTTCGACAAGCGCATCGTGGATTGGCTGGCCGAAGAGTTCAAACGCGACCAGGGCATCGATTTGCGCGCCGACCGCCAGTCGCTGCAGCGCCTGACCGAAGCCGCAGAGAAGGCGAAGACCGAGTTGTCGACCGTGACCGAGGCCACGATCAGCCTGCCTTTCATCACGGCGGACGCGAGCGGGCCGAAGCACCTCGAAATGAAGCTTTCGCGCGCGAAGTTCGACCAACTGACGGCCGACCTGGTCGAACGTTGCGTAGGCCCAGTCAAACAGGCGCTCCAGGACGCGAAGCTGACCGACCGCGACATCGACGAGGTCATACTGGTGGGCGGCGCGACGCGCATGCCGTCGGTTCAAGCGCTGGTGCGGCGGATGACCGCCGGCAAAGAACCGAACCAATCGGTCAATCCGGACGAGGTCGTGGCGGTCGGCGCGGCGATTCAGGCGGGCGTTCTGGCGGGCGAGGTCAAAGACGTCGTGCTGCTCGACGTCACTCCGCTCAGCCTGGGCGTGGAGACGCTGGGCGGCGTGATGACCAAACTGATCGAGCGCAATACGACCATCCCCGCGCGCCGTTCCGAGGTCTTTTCGACGGCCGAAAACAACCAGACCGCCGTCGACATCCACGTGCTGCAGGGCGAGCGCGAACTGGCGCGCGACAACCGCACGCTGGGCCATTTCCGGCTTGAAGGCCTCGCGCCTGCGCCTCGCGGGCTGCCTCAGATAGAGGTCAGCTTCGACATCGACGCCAACGGAATCCTGACCGCGACCGCGCGCGACAAGGCGACGGGCAAAGAGCAGCGCATCACGATCACCGGCTCGACCCAGCTCCCGAAGGAAGAGGTCGAGCGCATGGTCGCCGACGCCCAGAGCCACGCCGACGAAGACCGCCGCCGTCGCGAAGAGGTCGACGCGCGCAACCATGCCGATGCGATCGCTTATCAGGTCGAACGACAGATCAGCGAGTTGGGCGACCGCGCCCCCGCTAATGAACGCGCGCGCGCCGAGGCGATGATCAATGAGGTCAGAGAAATGGTTAAAAGCCAATCGCCCGACGTCGCGCGTCTCCGTCAATTGACGAGCGATTTACAGCAACTGGCCTCGGGCCTGGCGTCCGCCACATACACGCGCGCCGCGGCGGGCGGCGGGCAGGGTCCCGGAGGGCAGGGAACACAAGAGCGCGGCCCTGACGACGTGATCGATGCGGAGTTCAAACCACGATCTTGAATTGGGCTATCGGACAGCGCGTAGGGGCGGGTATTCCCCGCCCGGGTTCGTGGTCGAGGAGGTTGGGCGGGGAATACCCGCCCCTACGCGCGCGGTACTGTATTGATCTAAAGGCACAACCATTGCGAGCGCATAAAGCGCAGTTCGTAGTCCCGTCTTTAGGCGAAAGCATTTGGTATTTCGGAATGGATTTCCGGCTGAGGCTTCCGCCTAAAGGCGGGACTACAAACGATTTTCCGAGGTGGCAATGACAAAGGCTAAAGAGAGAGAAAGCAAGAGCGAAGGGGCCGGCGCGGCGGCCGAGGAGGTCGAAAGTCTTCTGACATCGGCTGAGATCAAAAGCATCCGGGATGAACTGGAACGCGAGCGCGAGTTGCGATTGCGCGCGCTGGCCGATTTCGACAACTACCGCAAGCGTCTCGAGCGCGAGCGCGGGGCGTCGGAGCGTTCCGGCAAGCGCGACATCATCCTCGCGCTTTTGGATGTGATGGACGATTTCGACCGCGCGCTCGAACACGTCAATCAATCACCCGACGCGGTGGTTGAAGGCTTACGCGCCATTCACAAACGGTTGGCGGACGAGCTCAAAGCGCAAGGCGTGACGCCAATCGAGAGCGTGGGCCAGCAATTCGATCCCATGCGGCACGAAGCGGTGGGCGCGATCAAGGCCGGCGCCAGCAAGTCGGGAATCGTGCTCGAGCCGGGCGCAGTGACCGATGAGACGCGCCGCGGATACCTCTGGGACGGCGAAGTGTTGCGACCGGCGCGCGTGCATGTGGCGAAATAGTGAGCAGTGGTTAGTGGGCAGTGGGCAGTTGAAGAACTGCGATTCGCTCCCCACTGCACACTGCTCACTAACCACTTATTATGGCAGTAAAGTTTCACGACTATTACGAAACCCTGGGCGTCGCGCGCTCCGTGACCGCCGATGAGATCAAGAAGGCGTACCGCAAACTCGCGCGCAAATACCACCCCGACGTAAATCCCAACGACAAATCGGCGGAAGAGAAGTTCAAGGAGATCAGCGAGGCCTACGAGGTTCTCTCTGACCCCGAGAAACGCAAACGCTATGACCAACTCGGCGCGGGTTGGAAGGCGGGCTCCGATTTCACTCCGCCTCCGGGATGGGCGCCCGGGGAAGGCGTCCGGGTCGAGTACGGCGATTTCGGGGATATTTTCGGCGCAGGCGGCTTCAGCGATTTCTTTGAAACGCTCTTCGGGGCGAGGCGCGGCGCCCCGCGCGGCGCCCCCTTCGCGAGTCGCGGTCGTGACGTCGAAGCCGAGATGGAGATCGGCCTGGAAGACGCTCATCGCGGGGCCACGCGGACGATCACTATTCAAGCCCAGGCGCCTTGTCCCACGTGCAATGGCGCAGGCGCGGTCAACAACAAGCCGTGCCCGACCTGCCGGGGCTCGGGCGTCGTAATGCGTCCCAAGACGCTCGACGTCAACATTCCTGCCGGGGTGCGCGATGGCTCGGTGATTCGGTTGGCGGGCCAGGGGGAGCCGGGCGTGGGGAACGCGCCCCCAGGCGACCTTCTGTTGCGATTGAGGTTGAAGCCCCACCGGCTCTTCAGCGTCACTCCCGAAGGAGACGTTCAAATTGACCTGCCGGTGGCGCCGTGGGAGACGGCGCTCGGCGCGCGCGTCAACGTCCCGACGCTCGACGGCTCGGTCGAGATGACCATCCCCGCAGGCGCGCAGGGCGGGCAGCGGCTGCGGCTGCGCGGCCAGGGACTCAACCGCAGAGGCGGCGGACGCGGCGACGAATACGTCAGATTGAAGATCGTCACTCCGCCGAAGCCGACCGAGAAGGAGAGAGAATTGTTCGAACGGCTCGCCGCCGAATCGCGGTTCAACCCACGTGATCTGATGAATGGAGGCAGGCGATGAACGGAACCATGCGCCAGATCACGGTCTATCGGTTTGGGCAATTCGGACAGATCGAGCGTATCGAGGGCGAGCGAGTGACGCTGGACGGCCTGGCCGCGCGCACGGGACTCCACCCGACTCTGATCGAACGGTTCGTCGAATATGGGTTGATCGAGCCGGTGGAACGCGCGGGCGCGTACATGCTTTTCGACGTGGATTGCGTCGCGCGCGTCCGCAAGATCGAACGGCTGCGCCGTCACCTGGGCACAAATCTGGCGAGCGTCGCGGTGATCCTCGACCTGCTCGACCGGCTGAGCGAATTGGAACAGGAAATTGAAAGGTTGCGGAATCTCGCTTTGTAAGGAGATAGGACATATAGGACATATCGGACCTATAGGACCTCCTATAAGTCCCATAAGTTCTATAAGTTCTATAAGTCCTATATGGATATAAATCGCTTTACAGAAAGTGTTCAACAATCGCTTAGCGCGGCGCAATCGAAGGCCGCGCGTTACGGCAATCAGCAGGTCGACGTCGAGCACCTGCTGGCGTCGCTGCTCGAACAGGAGCGCGGGCTGGCCATCTCGATTCTCAACAAGACCGAAATCAACGCCGACGCGCTCAAACAGCGCGTCGAGCAGGAGCTACAGCGCCTGCCCAAAGTTTCAGGCCCGGCGGGAGCGCCCGACCAAATCTACGTCACGGGGCGATTGAACCGCCTGTCGCGTGAGGCCGAAGACGAGGCGAAGAAGCTCAAGGACGATTACGTCTCGGTCGAGCACCTGTTGCTTGCGATGACCGACGACATGGGCCCGACGGGGCGCATCTTTCACGAATTCGGCGTCACGCGCGAGCGATTAATGCGGGCGCTGCAGGAAGTGCGCGGCAGCCAGCGCGTCACCTCGCAAAACCCGGAAGCGACTTACGAGGCGCTGGAGCGCTACGGCCGCGACCTGACGCGGCTCGCCGAACAGGGCAAGCTCGACCCTGTAATCGGGCGCGACGACGAGATCCGCCGGACCATCCAGGTGCTCTCGCGCCGAACCAAAAACAATCCGGCGCTTGTCGGCGAACCCGGCGTCGGCAAGACCGCCATTGTCGAGGGGCTGGCGCAACGCATCGTGCGCGGCGACGTGCCCGAAAGTCTTAAAGACAAAAAGATCATCGCTCTCGACATGGGCGCATTGATCGCCGGCGCGAAGTACCGCGGAGAATTTGAAGAACGTTTGAAGGCCGTGCTGAAAGAGGTTCAGGAGAGCGAGGGCGAAATCATCCTCTTCATTGACGAATTACACACGGTGGTCGGCGCGGGCCGGGCCGAGGGCGCGATGGACGCGGGCAACCTGCTCAAGCCGATGCTCGCGCGCGGCGAATTGCACTGCATCGGCGCGACGACGCTCGACGAATACCGCAAACACATCGAGAAAGACGCCGCGCTCGAACGCCGCTTCCAGCCGGTGATGGTCGAGGAGCCGTCGGTCGAAGATACGATCTCGATTCTGCGCGGGCTGAAGGAGCGCTACGAGGTGCATCACGGCGTGCGGATCAAGGACTCGGCGCTGGTCGCCGCCGCGGTGCTCTCGCGCCGCTACATCACCGACCGCTTCCTGCCCGACAAGGCGATTGACCTGGTCGACGAGGCCGCCGCGAAATTGCGAACCGAGATCGATTCGATGCCGGCGGAACTCGACGAAATCTCTCGCCGCGTTATGCAGTTAGAAATCGAACGCGAGGCGTTGAAGAAGGAGACCGACCCGGCGTCGCGCGAACGGCTGGAGAAGCTCGAAAAAGAGCTCGCCGAGCTGCGGTCGAAGGCAGACGCGCTCCGCGCCCAGTGGCAGGCCGAGAAACAGGCGGTACAGCGGCTGCGAAGCCTGCGCGAGCAGATTGAACAGACCCGCATCGAGGTCGAGCAGGCCGAGCGCCAGTACGACCTCAACCGCGCCGCCGAGCTGCGCTACGGCAAACTGGCCGAGCTTGAGCGGCGGCTGAAAGCCGAGGATGAGATGCTCGCGAAAAAACAGGGCCAATTTCGGCTGATTAAAGAGGAAGTCAGCGAAGAGGACATCGCCGAGGTCGTCAGCCGCTGGACGGGCGTGCCAGTGACGAAGTTGCTCGAAGGCGAATTACAGAAGCTGCTCGGCCTCGAACAGGAGTTGCATCGCCGCGTGATCGGCCAGGACGAGGCCGTGACGGCGGTGGCCGAAGCCATCATCCGCGCGCGTTCGGGGTTGAAAGACCCGAACCGCCCCATCGGCTCGTTCATCTTTCTAGGACCGACCGGCGTCGGCAAAACGGAGCTGGCGCGGGCGCTGGCCGAATTTCTCTTCGACGACGAGCGCGCGATGATCCGTATTGATATGTCGGAATACCAGGAGAGGCACACCGTGGCCCGGCTGATCGGCGCGCCGCCAGGCTACGTCGGTTACGAAGAGGGCGGACAGTTGACTGAGGCCGTCCGGCGGCGTCCCTATTCGGTGATCCTCTTCGACGAGATCGATAAGGCTCATCACGACGTCTTCAACGTCATGCTGCAGATTCTGGACGACGGGCGGTTGACCGACGGACAGGGCCGCGTCGTGGATTTCAAAAACACGATTGTGATCATGACCTCGAACATCGGCAGCCACCGCATCCTGGAATACCGCGGCGCATTCGAGGGCGAAGCTTACGAGCGAATGAAGGGGGCGGTGCTGGAAGAGATGCGCCATCACTTCCGGCCCGAATTCCTCAATCGCGTAGACGAGATCATCGTCTTCCATGCCTTGTCAGAAGAGCACCTGAAACAAATCGTGGAGATACAGCTCGACAGGCTGCGGCAGCGCCTGGCCGAACGTCACATCGGCCTGGAACTGACCGACGCGGCGCGCACGCATCTGGTGCGCATGGGCTATGACCCGCTCTACGGCGCGCGCCCGCTCAAACGCGCGATCCAGCGCGAGATCGAAACGCCGCTCGGACGCCGCATCCTGAAAGGCGAAGTCCGCGACGGCCAGACCGTTCTCGTCGATCTCGACCAGAAGAGCGGCGAGTTGAATTTCACCGCTCAACCGGAGGGGTTGCAGACGAGGGGCGCCGGTGGAGCATCGTGAATAGGACTTATAGGACTTATAGGACTTATAGGATGTAAGTCCCATAAGTCCCATAAGTCCTATTGCTGAAGAAGGAGAAAGTCTTGCCGGAAACGAAAACAATGTCGCTTTTCTTCATCTCCGCTGACGCGGGGGCCGCGATGGCTTGGCGACCCGCGGCGGACATTTACCGCACGCCCCAGGGGTGGATCGTCAAATTGGAGTTGGCCGGAGTGCAACAGGAAGACGTCAATGTAGTGGCCAGCGGCTCGGAGCTTTTCATCAGCGGCGTTCGCCGCGACAGGTTCGTCGAGGGGGGGTGGAGCCATCACTCGATGGAGATCGCCTACAGCCACTTCGAACGTGTGATCGAACTGCCCTGCGTCCTGGACCGCGCGAGCATTTCAATTGAGAGCCATGAAGGTTTGTTATTGGTGCGCGTGCTTACCAGTCACGAGGAGGAAAAACGATGAACGAACAGATCGAAAGCCTGCCCGTGCTGCCGATCAAAAACAGCGTGCTGTTTCCCGGTTTGCTGATGCCGCTGACGGCCGGGCGCCCGCCGTCCATCGCCGCGATTGACGCCGCCCTGGCGAGCGAAGACAAGGAACTGTTGATTATCACGCAGCGCGACTCATCGATCGAATCACCCACCGTGAGCGACCTTTACACGATCGGGACCAAGGCCGTGGTCAAACGGATGATGCGGCGACAGGACGGCGCGGTGAACCTGATCGTGCAGGGCGTCGAGCGCGTGGTGTTGATCAAGATCGAACAGACCGAGCCATACCTCGTGGCGCGCGTCCGCCTCGCTCCCATTCCGGAGGAGACGAACACCGAGATAGAGGCCATGCGCCGCGCGATCCTGGAGCTTTCGGCGCGCGCCATTCAACTGGCGCAGCCCAACGCGCCGGTCGAAGTGACGCAGATGCTCGCCGAGAACGAGGAGCCGCTTCAGCTCACTTACCTGATCGGGTCGGTGCTCGGACTGCCGGTCGAGAAGGAGCAGGGCTTGCTCGAAGCCCCTTCGCGTCTGGACGCGCTGCGACTGCTCCATTCTTATTTGCTGCACGAACTGCAGGTGCTGGAGCTGCGCAACCAGATCAACGTCCAGGCGCAGGGTGAGATGGAGCGCCAGCAGCGCGAATACCTGCTGCGCCAGCAACTGCGCGCCATTCAGGAGGAGCTGGGCGAGACCAGTCCCGAACAGGCCGACGCCGAGATGTTCCGCAAACAGATGGACGAGGCCCAGTTGCCCGAAGGCGTGCGCAAAGAGGCCGAGCGCGAATTGTCGCGATTGGAGAAGCTGCCGCAGGCCTCGCCCGATTATCACGTCATCCGCACCTACCTGGAAATTATCCTCGAACTGCCCTGGGCCAAGAGCACCGAAGACAATCTCGACCTCGCGCACGCCCGGCAGGTGCTCGACGAGGACCATTTCGACTTGAAGGAGGTCAAAGAACGAATCCTCGAACACCTGGGCGTGCTCAAACTCAATCCGACGGCCAACGCGCCGATCCTCTGTTTCGTCGGGCCTCCGGGCGTGGGCAAGACCTCGCTCGGACAATCGATCGCGCGTTCGCTCGGCCGCAAATTCGAGCGGTTGTCGCTCGGCGGGATGCACGACGAGGCCGAACTGCGCGGCCACCGCCGCACTTACATCGGCGCGATGCCGGGCCGCATCATTCAAGCCATGCGCCGCGCCGAATCGAACAACCCGGTATTGATGCTCGACGAGGTGGACAAACTGGGGCGCGATTTCCGCGGCGACCCGGCGGCGGCGCTGCTTGAAATTTTAGACCCGGCGCAGAACCACACTTTCCGCGACAACTACCTCGACCTGCCATTCGACCTCTCTAAAGCATTCTTCATCACCACCGCCAACACCACCGACACGATTCCGTCGCCGCTGCTCGATCGCATGGAGATGCTGCGGCTGAGCGGGTACAGCGCGGAGGAGAAGATGGAGATCGCGCACCGTTACCTCATCCCGCGCCAGTTGAAAGAGAGCGGGTTGACGGATCAGCAATTCATACTGACCGACGAGGCTCTGAGCCACGTCATCGGGCGGTACACGCGCGAGGCGGGCGTGCGCCAACTCGAACGCGCCATCGGGAGTCTGACGCGCCGCGTCGCGCTGCGCTTCGCCGAGGGCGATACGACGCCCATGATCGTCAGAGTCGAAGATTTGCCCGAGATGCTCGGCCCCGAACGCTTCTCGTTCGAGCTCACGCGCAAACAGTTGCCGCCGGGCGTCGCAACCGGGCTGGCGTGGACCGAGACCGGCGGCGACGTGCTCTACATCGAGGCGACGTTGCTGCCCGCCGGGCGCGGTCTGACGCTGACCGGTCATCTGGGCGAAGTAATGCAAGAATCGGCCAAGGCCGCGCAGAGCTTCATTTGGGCCCACGCCGAGCAGATGGGCATCGACCCGAACGTCGTGCGCCGATCGGGCGTTCACATACACGTCCCGGCGGGCGCGATTCCGAAAGACGGCCCCTCCGCCGGCATCACGATGGCGACGGCGCTCGCCTCGGTTTACACCGACACCCCAGCGCGCAGCGACACGGCTATGACCGGCGAAATCACGCTGACCGGACTCGTGCTGCCGATCGGCGGCGTGAAAGAGAAGGTTCTGGCCGCGCGCCGCGCCGGCGTTAACCGCGTCATCCTGCCCAAGGAGAACCAGAAGGATCTGCGCGAACTGCCGGACAACGTGCGCGCCGAAATGGAGTTCGTTTTCGCCGACCGGGTCGAGGAGGTGTTGACTGCGGCGATGCCGGATCTGGCGCCGCGGCTGAGGCTGCCCAAAGCGGCTTGAATCTATGGCTCTCAAGAAAATGTTTTAGCCACGAATGAACACGAATATTCACGAATAGGAGCAAGTGAATGGCAAGCAAATTATCAGGGTTCGGGAAAAAGATTCGTGCCCATTCGTGTTCATTCGTGGCTAAAATTCTTTTTCTTGAATTCTATAGCGATCGCGGAAACATGTCAGGATTATCTGTGAACACCGCGTCGACGCCGTAATCGAACAGGAAATGGCGCATCTCTTCGCGCGCGTCTTTGAAGCGCCCGGTAGAAGCCGATCTGAACGTGTAAGGCGTGACCGTCAACCCCGCGTCGTGCGCCCATCGCGTGATTTCGGGGTTACGTTCGATCAACCCTTTCGCCGGGCCGATGCCGTCGGCGAACTCTTTCACCTTCTTCAACCCGTCAACTGACAACCATCTGTTTTGCGGATCGGCGCCGATCAGAAACGTGAGCGGCGCCTTCGTCTTATAATCGGACCTCATTTTGCGCAGGCTCTCGGCGCTGAACGATTGAATGATCACAGGCGTTTTCGGGTCGGCGCCGGGGTCGTCCAGGCGGTTTTTCTTCAAAATCTCGAGCACGAGTTTTTCCATGTCGAAGCCGCGTTTGCCGTAGACTTCGGGCGCTTTGGTCTCCGGGTATAGCCCGGCCTTGCCACGGATCAGATCGATCGCCTCCTGAAACGTGGGGACTCTGGCGCCTTTGAACTTCGCATTGAACCACGATCCGGCGTCGAGTCGTTTGATCTCGCCGAGCGTAAAGTCCGAAACGTACCAGTGTTTCGCGGGCCGGCTGTCGGGCGGCTGGTCTTCACTCACGTCGGCGCGGAAACGATCCGGAAAGACCTCCTCGACGTCGGTCGTGCGTTCGAGCGTCAGGTCGTGTAGGCAAACCAGCTCGCCGCCCTTCGTGATCTGCAAATCCTGCTCGACGAAATCGGCGCCCTGCTCGATCGCCAGGCGGTAGGCCTCGATCGTGTGTTCGGGCGCGTAGGCCGACGCCCCGCGATGCGCGACCAAGATCTTTTTACCAGATTGGGCGAAGACGAGAATGGCCAGTACGAAGATCGGCGCCGCTATAGCCAGTCGGCGGATGTGAACTTTCATTTTCGACCTTTCCTTTAACAACTTGAGATGACGGCAGCCTTTGGAGTGCGGTAGCTCGGTACCGCTTTGGTAGTCATCCTCGATTCCTGCGACTCGCCAGAACGACAGGCCCAGTGAGCTACTTCCCAATCATCGCCGCAATAACGGAAGAGACTACCAAAGCGGTACCGAGCTACCGCACTCCAAAGGCTCCGCCGATTTATGCGCAGGCCTCATTTTTAAATTTCTTCCTTTACTATATGCCGTTCCACTACTTGTTTACCGCCGCCCTATCCAGATAATCCAGCAACACGTTCGACATCAGCTTGACGCCGACGACCAGGCTCTCTTCATCGATGTCGAATTCCGGCGTGTGGATCATCGCGGTGACGCCCTTCTCCCTGTTTCCGACGCCGAGGAAGTAAAAGAATCCGGGAATGACCTTCTGATAGCGCGAAAAATCTTCCGCGCCCATTTGCGGCTTTGGAGAGGTAACATTCTTCTCTCCGATTATTTTTCGCATCACCGGCAGAGTGGCTTCGACCAGCGCGGGATCGTTGTAAGTGACAGGATTATTGGCTCCGAACTCCATTTCGTAGCTCGCGCCGTAGGCGGACGTCACCCCGGCCAGTGTCTGCTTCATCATCTCGATGGCTTTAGTCCTAACCACTTCGCTGAGCGTGCGCATCGTGCCTTCGAGTTTCACCTCATCGGCGATGATGTTGAAGCGGTTGCCGCCGTGGATGCTGCCCAGTGTGATGACCATCGGCTCTTGAGTGTTGATGCGGCGGCTGCGAATAGATTGCAGCGCCGTGACGCATTCCGCCGCGACGACCACCGCGTCAACGCCGTCGTGCGGGTAAGCCCCGTGAACCTTCTTGCCGCGAATCGTGATCGAGAACCGATCCGATGACGCCATCGCCGGGCCTGAGTTGTAACCGATCTGGCCGGCCTCGATATTGGGCATCACGTGCAACCCGAAGATCGCCGAAGGGCGCGGATTCTCCAATGCGCCCTCTTCGATCATAAACTGAGCGCCCCCGCGCTCGCCCAGCGGAGCGCCTTCTTCGGCGGGCTGGAAGATGAATTTGATCGAGCCGCGGACCCGGTCGCGCATCTTCGAGAGCAGCTCCGCGACGCCGAGTTGAATAGTCATATGCGCGTCGTGGCCGCAGGCGTGTTTGACGCCGTCGTTGCGCGACTTGTACGGCGGGTTGATCGTCTCCTGAATTGGCAGCGCGTCCATGTCGGCGCGGACGGCGACCACGCCGCCAGGCAATTTGCCTTTGAGCAGCGCCACGACGCCGTATTTGCCGACGCCGGTCCTGACCTCATCCAAACCGAGCGCGCGCAATTTTTCGGCGATCACGCGCGAGGTGCGCTCCTCGCGGTTGGAGAGTTCTGGATACATGTGAAAATCGCGCCGCTGTTCGACCAGCTTCGCGCGCAGTCCTTCGGCGGCGCGGGCTATCTCTTCCTCGCGCGAATCCGCGGCGGGAGAGGTAGATTTCTCGACCGCCGCGCCGGTCAGTAAAGCCGTAAACAATGACAGGGCCAGTATCCGCCCGGACTTCAATTTCATTTGCCGTCCTCCGCCGGTTCAGTACCGCGAGCGGTAGCGAGCGTGGCTCCCATATCTAGCCTTTATATCGGAGCCACGCTCGCTACCGCTCGCGGTACTGAACCGTTCTGTTTGAAGTGCGATGAGGTAAGTTCCACTGTCGTGACGCTCGGTCACAACGACGCGCACGTTACAGGATGAGAGTGGTTTGGTCAATTCCCGCGCCGTGATGGGGACAAACATGAATGGGAAGGAGCATGGTACAGTACAGGGAGCGGTAGCGACCTGGTTGCCTGCGGGAGCGGGCGCTTCACGAGCCAACCAGGTCGCTACCGCACACCTGGGAGCGCAGGCATCCCTGCCTGCGGGCTCCCGAAGCAAGCAGGCAGGGATGCCTGCGCTCCCAGGTTCGCTACCGCTCCCTGTGCTGTACCGAATAATGGCTATACCGAATCCTCAACCCAAAATCGAAACCACGCCGAACGTCACCGCCAAACGCGGCGAGCGGCATTTTCTCGAAGGCCCTAAATCGCGCGGATCGGAGGCGATGACGCTCTGGCGCGTCCTCCGCGAATTCTTCTACGGCTTCCGCAAGCTCCATTTCATAGGCCCCTGCGTGACCGTTTTCGGCTCGGCGCGGTTTAAAGAAGATCATCGCTACTACCAATTGGCGCGCGAGGTCGGCGCGGCCGTGGCCGACCTGGGATTCACCGTGATCACCGGCGGCGGCCCCGGCGTTATGGAGGCGGCCAACCGCGGGGCGAAGGACGTGGGCGGGCGGTCAATCGGCTGCAACATCATCCTGCCTTTCGAGCAGCGGCCTAACCCCTACCTCGACGCGATGCTCGAATTCCGCTACTTCTTCGTGCGGAAAGTCATGCTCGTCAAATACTCGTACGCGTTCGTGGTTCTGCCGGGCGGCGTCGGCACGATGGACGAATTGTTCGAGGCGCTGACACTAATTCAGACCCGCAAAATCCTCGACTTTCCTGTCGTGCTCATGGGCAAGGACTATTACGCGCCGCTGATAGACTTCTTCGGAGATATGGCGCGGGCGGGAACGATCGGCGAATCCGACCTGCGCCTATTCATGATCACCGACTCCTTAGACGAGGCGATGGCCCACATCGAACAACATGCCATCCAGAAGTTCGGCTTGATCCGCGCCAAGACTCCAAAACGGCGTTGGTGGCTGGGCGAAACCAGACTTCCCAGCCAGCCAGGTTAAATTAACATCAAACTTGGGCGGCTCACGTCCGGCTCGGGCCGCTGAGGAGTCGCAATGATCGCTGAAAGGGCAACGAGAATGGTGAGTGCAAAGTTCATAGGTGGATTCGAAGACGGCGCGTCTATACCTCCATTGAGTGAATTTGTATATTGGATTTCCCGATCATGCTTTGCGAAACGCCGCCCTCAGGTGGATTCAATGATCGGATTGTTTGATGAGACAAGCCTGCATCCCGAACCATCGCGAGATACGATGGCGATTCTCAGCCACGATCCGATAGCCGATCACTTCGAGTAAAAGCAACACCGGGATCGCGTAGACCAGAAACACCGCCACCGACCATGGAAACCGCCGCCACAAAAAGTAATTGACGCCGAACGCTCCCGCGTATACCCGCCCCTTGCGAGTGATGACCTGCACCGCCCGCGAGCACTTTTCGTAATTGATCCCGAACCGCGCCAACTCGCTTTCGTCGAACGCCTGATACGGCTCGACTATGAACCCGCGCCCGCGATCCATCCGCCTCACGACTTCCGCGGACCACGTGCAGACGCCGCAATCGCCGTCGAAGAGCATATAATCGCGCCCCGCTTCGATCCTCATATCCTCGCCCCCTTTCGCACGGCGACGGCGGAGCCGTCGGCGACAAAGGCGGAAGCTGGTTTCGCGCCCAGACATTCGACGAACCGATCGCCGTATACCCGATTCACGTCGCACTCGAAAGCGGCCCCGCTCGTTCGCCAGACGCTCCAACGCGGATGCACGACCTGATATTCGACGCATCCGCCGTCACGCTGCGCGGCGTAACCCCAGTAATGTTCGGTGATGAACTCCTCTTCCGAACCTTCGACGAGCGGTTGCGCTTCGCCGGCGGTCTTCGCGCGGACGTGATGCCACGATCCGCCGTCGCGCCAGGCGTATTCGACCGATCCGTTCGGCGCGATCGTTCCGTTGTCCAGATCGATTCGATGGCGCATTCGCCGCGCGACGTAATTTTCGTTGTAAACGACGCGGGCCACGGTCGCGATCGCCCATCGCGGCGCGATCTCTTTGATGAATGCCACGCCGCGCCGCCAGCCGTCTTCCGCCCGGCGGCGGACGTAAAATCGCAAGTTGATCTCTTCAAAGTCTCGGTGGAAGGGAATCGGCAGACCGAGGACGCGCGTCTTCAGAAACAGGAATCCGACGACGCTGACGAAATGACGATTATTCCACGTGTCGAGTTCCACGCCGCGCGGTATGAACGGACGCAGCGCCGCCGGATCGATTTCGTAATTGAGCATCGCCAGTCGTCGCCATTCCGCCGTGAGAAATCCCCCTGTTTGCATCTCGACTCTCCCCACCCCGAAAGCGTACCATCATGCCTGTCTTTAAACCAGAAGTCGCCACGGAGTCGTTCACTCGCAATGAGCGACGCCATGAAACGACGAAAACGCGCCCTGGGTACGCATCGCTTCCAGCGTGCAGTCTCGGAGAAAGACGAATTTATAGGAACCAGAACTGGGTACGCATCGCCACAGGTTTGGGGGAGACTGATTCCGATCAATAGGTCTCTAACCGAGACTGCACGCTGGAAGCGATGCGTACCCAGGGATTTTCCGAGGAGGCCGTCATGAAAAAAGGACTTGTGTTATCGCTATTGCTGCCCGCGTTGATCTCGGCGCGGCAGGCGCAGAAAGTCGACCAGGTCGAATTGCAGCCGCTCACGGCTCAGGTCAGACGCCTGATCGAAGCGATGGATTACCTGGGCGCGCCGATCAAGCAAGCGGACAGAGAGGCGTTGGAGAAGGCGAGCGATGAAGCGGACGCGGCGAAAGCTCGCCGAGGCGTTCAAGACGCGCTCGATAAATATTGCCTCTTCGACGTCCATATCAACCCCGAAAGCCGCGTGCGAGTTACGCAGGGCGCGGCCGGGCCGGAACTGGTCGAGAAAGGTTGGAGCGCGTTTCTGGTCAAGGTGCGCAACGAGGCCGGCGTCACCGCGCAACTCAGGGCCGAAAGTCCGAACGCCTTGCCGCTGTGGGAGCGCGGAGATAACGGATTCAGCATGAATCCGCGCCCGCAACAGAAGATCACGCCGCGCGACCTGACGGATCGCTGGCTGGATCTGGCGATGTTCAACAAGCAGCCGCTCAAACCCTCGCTCTCGGGTTTGGAGCTCGAGTACCGCGTCATCCAGCTCTACAGCCGCGACGCGGGCAAGCGCGAGGCCCGGATCAGTTTCAACGTCGGCCAGGGCACGCAGGACATCGGCTTCCGCAACGACGTGGACATCCTCTTCAATTGCCGGCCCGCCATTGACGTGACGCTGCGCGTGCTGGACGAACACGGCGGGCCGACGACGGCGTCGCTCGTCATCCGCGACGCGCAAGACCGCGTTTATCCTCCGCGCTACAAAAGGCTCGCCCCCGATTTCGATTTCCACCCGCAGGTCTACCGTTCGGACGGCGAACAGATCAAACTCCCGGCCGGCGAATACACGGTCGAATACTCGCGCGGGCCGGAATACGTCGTTAAACGCCAGGCGATCAAAATAGAAAGGCCGCAGACGCTGACCTTAAAACTCGAACGATGGATCGACGTCGCGAAGCTGGGCTGGTATTCGGGCGACCACCACGTCCACGCCGCCGGATGCATGCATTACGAAAGCCCGACACAGGGCGTGATGCCGCAAGACATGATCCGCCACATTCTTGGTGAGGCGCTCAACGTCGGCAGCGTGTTGACCTGGGGGCCATGTTATTACTTCCAGAAACAGTTCTTCGAGGCCAAAGACAACCAGCTTTCGACGCGCGAGAACCTGATGCGTTACGACCTGGAGGTTTCGGGCTTTCCTTCGTCGCATTGCGGCCATCTGGTCCTGCTGCGATTGAAGGAGCAGGATTATCCGGGCGCGAAGGTCCTGGAAGATTGGCCCACGTGGGATTTGCCGATCCTGCAATGGGCGAAGCGTCAGGGCGCGGTCGCCGGCTTCGCGCATTCGGGCTGGGGGCTGGAGTCAAAGAGCGACGCCCTGCCGAATTACGCATTGCCTCGATTCGACGGCATCGGCGCGAACGAATACATCGTCGACGTGACGCATGACGCCGTAGATTTCATCTCGACCGTCGACACGCCCGCGCCCTGGGAACTGAACATCTGGTACCACACGCTCAACGCCGGCTTCCGTACGCGCGTCAGCGGCGAGACCGATTTCCCATGCATATACGGCGAGCGCGTCGGGTTGGGCCGCAGCTATGTCAAGCTCGATAAATTGAGTTACGACGGTTGGGTCGAGGGCGTGCGCGAAGGGCGCGCTTACGTCTCGGACGGCAAGAGCCACTTGATGGATTTTCGAGTCAACGATCTGCCGGTCGGGACGCAGGGCAGTGAAGTGAAGTTGAGTAAACCGGATACCGTCCGCGTAACGGCGCGTGTGGCCGCGCGGTTGGACGAACAGCCGAACGAAGCGATCAGCAAATTACGCCACGATCAGAAGCCGTACTGGGACCTGGAACGCGCGCGCGCGGGAGGGTCGCGCGAAGTCCCGGTCGAATTGATCGTCAACGGATCACCGGCGGATAAAAAGAAGATCACCGCCGACGGCGCGCCGCGCGACATAACGTTCGACGTTAAGGTCGAGCGCAGCAGTTGGGTGGCGCTGCGCATCCCCTCTTCATCGCACACCAACCCGATCTTCGTCCTCGTCGGCGACAAACCGATCCGCGCCTCGCGCCGCAGCGCCGAATGGTGTCTGAAGGCCGTCGACCAGTGCTGGAGCCAGAAGGCGCCGAAGATTTCGGCGAAAGAGCGCGACGAGGCCGCGAAGGCTTACGAACACGCGCGGCGGACTTATCGCCGCATTCTCGCGGAGAGTGAGATTGATTAGTGAAGCGGCTGGACGGGCGCAAAGTGTTTTGACCATAGATTCATCTTTGCTTTCGGCTTTCGGATTTGAGAACATCAATTACGTCCTGACGATAAAGAAAAGGCCAGGATGCATATGCTCGACCCCGCAAAATATGGCCGATTACTTGCGGAAACTTTACCCGCCGTGATTACTAACGAATCAGAATATGACCGCGTGGCGCCGTTGATGAACAAACTGGCCGTCATTCCCGAAGATCGGATCACGCCGGAGCAAGAACGGCTGTTAGACCTTTTGACTCTGCTCATAGAGACTTACGACGAGGAGCATTATCAAATTCCCGATGCGGCCCCGCATGAAGTCATACAGCTCCTGATGCAGGAGCGCCGCCTGCGCAACAAAGATCTGGAGCCGGCGCTAGGCAGCCGTGGCGTGACCTCGGAAGTCATCAGCGGCAAGCGCAGACCGAGCAGGACACAGATCAAAAAGCTGGCGGAGTTTTTCGGAGTGGCGCCTGAGGTGTTTATTTCTTTGGATTGAATATGAGTTCTCACGACGAAAAACTTCTAGACGACATCGGCTGGCGCCTGCTCGAAGAACTGCAGGAAGACGCGCGGCTTTCCTACACCGAACTCGGGCGGCGGGTCGGGTTGTCGACCCCGGCGGTCATGGAGCGGGTTCACAAGATGGAGGACGCGGGGATCATCATGGGCTACCGCGCCGAGGTCAATCCCGAAAAGATAGGCTTTCAGGTCACCGCCTTCATCCGCGTCGGGCTTGAGCACGAAGTCGTGCCGAGGCTGGAATCGCTCTTCAAAGAGATTCCCGAAATCATCGAATGCCATCGCGTGACCGGCGACGATTCATTGATCATGAAAGTCCACGTGACCTCTATAGCCCACCTCGAAACGGTGATCCAGCGGATCATGCCTTACGGGATGCCCGCGACCTCGATCGTGCTCTCCACTCCGGCGCCCAGGCGGCGGCTGGAACGGCGGATGGTCACGCAGGCCGTGAAAAAGACTCGCGGGCCCCAGTCGTAATGTGGCCGTCAGCCGCGAATTGGTGTAAAGTTCGTCTTATGGTTGACCAGAAAGAAATCAGAGAATCAAGACCGGCTCATCAGCAATTCGGCCCGCCGAAATCTCCCATCCGCGAATTCTTCGAACAGGGGTTGATTACGGTGATCATGGCCCTGTTCCTGATGACCTTTATCGCGCAAGCCGTCGCCGTACCCACGGGGTCGATGCAGAACACGATCAACATCGGCGACCACCTCTTCGTTAATAAATTCATTTTCGGCAAACCGACGCCGGGTCTGAAGTGGCTGCTGCCGACGCGCGACATCAAGCGCGGCGACATCATCGTCTTCAAATTGCCGAGCGATCCGAAGATCAACTACGTCAAACGCGTGATCGGGTTGCCGGGCGAAACTGTTCAGGTCAAAGGCCACCGCGTCTTCATCAACGGCCAGGAATTGCCGGAAGAGCGCGCCCTCGTGCGCTTAACGCAGGAACCGGAACTGCCGATCGTCAAAGTCGAACCGAAGCCCGAACTCGCGAAGTACAGAGTCTTCTACGACGCCGACCATTATTCCGGCGGGGACGACTTCGAGGTCAATGCCCGGGCGATCTATGGCGTGAGCGAACCGGTCAAGGTGCCCGAGGACAAGTACTTTGTGATGGGCGACAGCCGCGACAACAGTGAGGACAGCCGCTTTTGGGGCTTCGTCCCGCGCGAGAACATCTTCGCCCGCGC
>WNFZ01000230.1_pt1 | contig 52612 bp, 48 predicted proteins | sample 5400081 | NCBI WGS metagenome assembly WNFZ01 (sample SAMN13153365, study PRJNA577476) | soil metagenome | isolation source: 80 cm soil or saprolite under grassland replicate 1 | place: USA:California | collected 2016-06-15
GAAGCGCCTGATAAATCAGGGCGGACATATCCCCACGGCCACGCTGCTTCCTTCGAAGGTAGTTGTCCACCACGTGCAGCAACCGGGCTCCAACCACCACCCGCGACGATTTTGTTTTGGCCACGATGGGTATCGATCCTGTCTCCTTCAGGGTGGGATACTTATACACCGTGTTTCCCACAGTACTCAAGCTGGCTATGTTGCCGTCGCCACCGTCAGCGGAGTGCAGCGAGCAGCGTGTCACGATGCAATCGTCGGCGAAGCTGACCCGCCCGCTGGCCTGGACAGAGTCGAAGCCACCAACGTCTTTTCGCAGCCGCCGCCTTTCCTTGGCAGCGACCGACGCACGGACCATCTAGTCGTTCTTACTTGCAATTCTTTTTTGTTCCATAAACCAGCTCGTGCAAGTCCTCAGTTCCCCTGTAATGGAACCCGGGGCGATTCGCCTCAGCGCGCCGTAGGTTTGCCAAGGGATCGAACTCCGGCGGGCTCGAGTGGCTCACCTGGGTGGGTGTAGCCGCCGGTGCTTTTTCCTCGCCCCTGAGTGCGGTTGGCTGGTGGGCGCGTTTGCGTAGTCGCACTAGGTATACACAGAACTCTTTATAGCCGAGAGCAGGGTTGTGCTCGTGGAGTTGCTGCCAGACCGCCTTCCTGGTATGACCGGCCTGGAGAGCGTCCTCGATGGCCGGAAGCATTACCCGAACGAAGCCGGACTTGGTGCTGGGATGCAGATCCTTCGCCATGGTGCGCAGTGCGGATTCTGCCTCTTCGATCATCGGAGCGGAGCCAACAAAAACCAACCAAAGCCAACACGAGCCAACCAAAGCCGACACGAGCCAACAGAGAGATACATGCTTCTATCATGATTTCACGCCAAAAGCAACATTTGTCAACATAAGACAACAAAAGCCAACCCTTCGGCTGTGCAGCAACGAAGGTTTTGTGCGACCAAAACAGCATATTTGCACCAAACAGCGCGTATTGGAACATAAAGGAGTGTGTCACAGGTCAGTCTGGAAAACTGCCCTAGGGCACTTCTTTTGATGTGGCTAGGCAGTGCCACATATACTATTGTAGTAGCCACAAACGAGCCACACCAAATTTGTGGCGGAGGTGGGCTATGGCGCAGCGAAATCTTCGGATCGAAGATGATTTGAAGCGACAGATTGAAACTGTCAGCCGCACTCGCGGCTACCGGTCTAGTTCGGCGTTCATGATCGAAGCCATTGAGGAGAAACTCGGCCGGATCGAAGCTACCGCGTCAATGTCAGAGGCGGAGAAACGCCTGACAACGGATCTCAGCCGCATAACCCGGCATGTCAATGGAATCCACAATTCAGTACAGGCGCTATATGCCCTAACGGATACCCTTACCAAGTACATAGCCACCTGTATCGTAGAGCCACCGCCAGACCTGTTAGTTTCGGCAAGGGCAAGAGGGAAACTTAGGTACGAAAAGCTAGTCCGCGACGCGGCGAAGACGATTACTGGCGAGAATGCAAGCTCGATGGACGAGATGCTGGCTCAAGACAGTCACTCATAGCGGGAAAACCCTTCGCCCGCGACCGAGGTTCCCGTCGTCGTCTGGAGAAAGACGCCCTCTGCGCCTCAAGGGCAATGCAGGTTTGCTCGTCGCTTCTAGAAATGATTGCTTGATATTTGCATCTAGGTAGTGATATATATCTCTACCAGCTTGCCCCGCTTGTGCCTTACGGCAGAGCCCAAGTAGAGGTTCCCATGAAGTTGCTAAGCACGAAACAGGTATCAACAATACTCGACCTACCCGAAAGCACCCTGCGCTATTGGCGGTGTGCAGGACTGGGTCCGCCCTTTGTGAAGCTGGGTGGAAGGATCAAGTATGATGAAGCGGACTTAGATGCCTACGTCAAAGCCAACAAGCGTATTCCATCCGTGCGGGCAGCACAGGAGAATCGCCTTGGCTCTATATCGGCGTAAAGATAGCGACGTCTTCTGGTACGACTTCAGTGTCGGCGGAAGACGTTTCCGGGGTTCCACTCAGGAAGGCGTCCTTGCACGTGCCCGTCAAGTGGAATCCATACTCATTAACGAGGCCAAAAGGCGCGGACGCCTAGTGGCGCAAACCAAGATACCGTTGTTGCGCGAATATGCAGCACGTTTCCTCGACTACATCGAGCAGACCCCGCTTGATCCAGACACCAAGCGATATTACCGGACCGGCTGGCGCCTGCTCTCCAACACTAAACTTGCAGACATGCGACTAGACCACATCACAACTGCAGATGCCGAGATAGCGAAATTTCCCGGCGCTGCAGCCACGGCAAATTGTGCGTTTCGCACCCTGAGACGGATACTTTCGCAAGCCAAAGCATGTGATCTGATCCAAGCGACCCCGAAAATCAAAACGTTGCTCGAGTACGGTCGTTCCACTTTGATCGAACCGGAAATCGAACAGAGATTGCTGAGCGTTGCCAAGCAGCCCCTCTACGATGTTCTGCTGATCATCCAGGACGCCGGCATGCGTCCAGAAGAAGTATTCCGGATGCGGTGGGAAAACATCCTCTGGAATCGCAACGTAATCTTCATTCCTTTCGGCAAGAGCCGGATCGGCTCACGCCGATTTGTACCCTTGAGCTCTCGAGTCCGCGAACGTCTCGAACGCCGTAGATCAGCCGGAAATAGGGACTGGGTGTTTCCGTCGCCGCGATCCCGTTCCGGCCATATTGTTTCCGTGGCCAAGCAGTTCGAACAGGCTCGCAGAGATGCTGATCTTCCCGTCACGTTGGTGCTGTACTGCGCTCGCCACACCTTTGCAACTGATCTTCTGGCTCAAACTGGAAATCTTGCTTTGGTGCGGGATGTGCTCGGACACCGCGATATCAAGACCACCGAGAAGTATCTCCATCCAGCTTCAACGCAGTTGGCGGAGATTATTGACCTGCGAAACGCGAAAAATGGCTAACGTCACGTTTACGTCACGTTTTGGGTTTTGTTGGTCTCGTGCTACTGGGCTTAAGTCTCTTGCTATGAGTTGGCTGCCCCCCAGGGATTCGAACCCCGATATGCTGATCCAGAGTCAGCTGTCCTGCCGTTGAACGAGGGGGCAGTAATTGGAGCGAACGCGGGTGCGTCCGCATCCTGATTCTATGGGGCTTCACAGCTGCGGGTCAATTGCAGCGGGCGGGCGGAGTGCATCTGCATAACGACGGCTATTCTGGTTTTTGCTTCACTCTTACAACTGTAATTTTCGCGAACCCTTCATCGAAGGTTGGGGCTTTCAGTTTCGCCGCCATCTTTCGCATCACGTCCTCTGGCACAATGCGGTCGCGGCGTTGATGGCGCTCGATACACACCTCAAGCGGCACGTCGAAAAACACGCCATGCACTTCATAGCCGAAGTCTTTCGCCAGTTTGATCCAGTTGTGGCGCTCTTGCGGCGTAAGGTTAGTAGCGTCCACGTAGTTCATGGGCCGGCGAGCGATCAGCCTGGCTTTTAGCATAGAGCGAAGATTGGAAAAAACCAGATCCTGAAAACGCTGCTCGGCGGGATCGTCAAAGAGCAGGGTTCGCAACAGGTCGCTTGAAAGCGGACTTACATTGTGACGCTTGAACCACGAACTCTTGCCCGATCCCGGAAGGCCCACGGCCAGTACGACCACTCCTTTAGACACTCGCAGGGCTGCGGGAGCCGCTGCGGCCTGATTCGCAGTTGCGGCGACCGCGTTTGCCGGCGCAGAAGGCGAATCTGCTCCTGCCGCTCCAATAGGCTGCGCCGGGCGTTTTCGGCCACGTCCTCCGCGCCCACGACGGCGGCGCGGGCGAAGTGTACCGCTAGAAGGCCGAGTCCCTGCCTGCGAAGTCGAGCCACCGGGCGCCGCGTCATTAGTTTCTGCGCCACTACCTTCGGCAGCAGCTTCGGCGTTGCGAGATTCAGCAACCCGAGGTTCTGCATCACGGGGCACCATGGCGGTCACCGTTTTTGTCTGGCGCACGGCCTCTGGCGATGGCCGTTCCGGTTGAGTCTCTCCTGGCTCCGATTCGAAATAGGCGGGCTGCAGGGGAGCCGGTTTCGCGCTCGACGGGTCCTCTTCCTTTTTTTTACGTCCTCTCAACTTATCGCGCATCCATTTACGCATGTAGGGCTTGTAACACAATGGCGTGCTTGCGAGCAACGCTGGATGACAGCGGGCGCGTATTGGCATCCGGGGCATTCGATCCGGCGGTCACCGGGTCAAGCAAACAGAGCTCGGGGAACGGAAAGGAAATGATACCAAACGAAATTCATGAACGTCCGTACATTTTATTAACGACATTCCGCCGCAGCGGTGTGGCGGTTCCTACGCCGCTATGGTTCGCAGAGCGGGACGGCAAACTTTACGTCAAGACGCGGAATGATTCGGGAAAATTTAAACGTATCCGAAACAATCCTAGCGTCAGAGTCGCGCCTTGCACGATGCGCGGCAAAGTCACTGGCCCAGAATTTGCCGGGATCGCACGCGTGCTTCCGGCCGAGCAGTGGGGACAGGCACAAGAAGCGATCAATCGAAAATATTGGCTGGCACGATTGCCATTCTGGAGCAAGAAGAACGAGTTTTTGGAAATTGAAATTGCGGCGTAGAAGTTGCCTGTAAATGATCGGTTTGTCCGTCTTTGCGACCTTCGCGTGATCTTTTCGCACTTTGCGGTTAAGAGCTCTTGCCTGGGCGGTGCCGTTCAGCAGTTATGAGCTGATAAATTGATTCAACGTTATCGAAAATATTAATCAGGCACTAATTTGCTGGTGTCCGTCGCGCCTGTTACCATTTTCTGTTTCCCCAAAGCTCAATATTTAAGTAGGTGGATCATCTCTTATTCGGAGGCGACATGGCTATAAAAGTAGGCATTAATGGATTTGGCCGCATTGGCCGGAACGTGCTGCGCGCATCGCTCAAGGATTCAAACCTGGAATTCGTTGCAGTCAATGATTTGACCGATCCTAAAACTCTCGCTCATTTGCTGAAATACGACTCAGTCCTGGGAAATCTGCCGAACCAAGTCACCGCCGGCGCCGACAGTATCACGGTTGACGGGAAGACCATCAAGGTTTTCAAAGAGAAAGACCCGGCAGCGCTGCCCTGGGAAAGCGTCGGAGCGCAGGTTGTCATTGAATCGACTGGGCGCTTCACCGATGCCGGGGATGCGAAGAAGCACCTGCGCGGACCGATGAAGAAAGTGATTATCTCCGCGCCGGCAAAGAATGAAGATGTCACGCTGGTGCTGGGAGTTAATCACGATAAGTATGATCCCGCGAAGCATCACGTGATTTCAAATGCATCGTGCACCACAAATTGTTTGGCGCCCATCGTCAAGGTTGTGCACGACGAATTCAAGATCGTCAGCGGAACCATGACGACGATCCACTCCTACACTAACGATCAGGTCATTCTGGATTTCCCGCACAAAGACTTGCGGCGCGCGCGGGCGGCAGCGTTGTCCATGATTCCCACATCGACAGGTGCGGCGAAGGCGTTGAAGTTGGTGATTCCCGACATGGCAGGGAAGTTGGACGGGTTTGCCATCCGCGTCCCTACGCCAAATGTTTCTGTTGTGGACTTGGTCGCACTGGTCGAGAAGAAGGCTACCAAAGACGAAGTGAACGCAGCGATGAAGAAGGCATCTGAAAGTGGGCCGCTGAAGGGTTATCTGGGATACGAACAGAACGAACTGGTCTCGTCGGACTTTCGTGGAGACGCACGTTCATCCATCGTAGATTCGCTCTTGACCCTCGTAGTCGGCAACCTGGTAAAAGTCGTCTCCTGGTATGACAACGAGTGGGGATATTCGTGCCGCGTGCGCGATCTGGTTAATTTCCTGGGAAGCAAAGGATTGTAAGAAATCAGCTGCTAGCTTGTAGCTCCAGCTTCTAGCGAACCTGGCCTGGAGATTGCTAGAAGCTAGTAGCTAGAGGCTAGTAGCTTTCAAGCACATCGCTCCGAGCGTACAAGGAATACCATATGTCAAAGCTCTCCATTCGCGATTTGCCGGTGAATGACCACCGCATTTTCATGCGGGTTGATTTCAACGTTCCGCTCGACGATGGCCGTGTCATGGACGACACCCGAATACGTGAGACGCTGCCAAGCATCGAATATGCCCTCCGGCACGGCGCGCGTTTGATTCTGGCGTCTCATCTGGGACGACCGAAAGGCAAGCCCAACCCAAAGATGAGCTTGAAGCCGGTAGCAGAACGGCTGCGCATGGCGCTCGATAAAGAACTGGCCCGAGGTGAGAACGTCGGATTTTGTCCGGAGTGCGTTGGAGTGGAAGCCGAAGAAATGGCAGGGAAGCTCGAGAAAGGCCAGACTCTGCTGCTCGAGAATTTGCGCTTTCATGCCGAAGAGGAAGCCAACGATCCAAAATTTTCCAAGCAGTTGGCAGGCTTGGCTGACTACTACGTTAATGATGCCTTCGGTACAGCGCATCGCGCACACGCCTCCACAGTAGGAATCACAAAGTTTGTGCAGAAGTCGGCCGCCGGGCTGCTGATGGAAAAGGAACTCGAGTACCTTGGACGGGCAATGTCGCATCCGGAGACGCCGTTCATCGCCATCCTGGGCGGCGCTAAAGTGAGTGACAAGATTGGCGTGATCCAACACCTGCTGACTAAAGTGGATACTCTCATCATCGGCGGCGCCATGGCCTATACCTTCCTCAAGGCGCAAGGTCAGCCCGTCGGTAAATCGCGTGTGGAAGAAGACAAACTCGACTTAGCCCGCCAGATTTTGCAGGACGCCAAAGCGCGAAAAGTGAGCTTCCTGCTTCCAGTTGATCATGTCGCCGCAGACCGCATTGATCAGAATGCGCGCGCTCAGGTGGTAAAGACGATCCCAGAGAACTTGATGGGACTCGATATTGGACCTGAGTCCATTGAACTCTTTTCCGAAGAAATTTCCCGCGCCGCCACCATCGTATGGAATGGACCGATGGGGGTATTCGAGATCTCCCCTTTTTCCAAGGGCACTTTCAAAATCGCGCGTGCCGTTGCCGACAACGCAGGCGCCACTTCAATTGTGGGCGGCGGCGATTCAGTTGCCGCAGTCCGCGCCGCTGGAGTTGCAGACCAGATTTCGCATATCTCGACCGGAGGCGGTGCATCGCTCGAATTCCTAGAAGGGAAGCAACTTCCCGGCGTTAATGCACTTACGAACAAAAGCTGACCCGTTTCTTTCACCAGCACGACTCCTGCAGCTTCAAAAGGCAACTACCCAGGGTCGCTGTTTCTCATATGGACCAGAGGCAGTCCTTCGTAGCAGAAAGACCAAGCTACCCAGGCCAACCTAGGGAGCGGTGAAGCTCATCTGACCTCACTTGTGCAGTGGCAGATCGCCGCCGCGTTGCACTAGTTCCAAAAATTTCCCCACTCGTCAGTAAAGGAGCGAAATGCGAAATTCCTACATCACAGGATCGGTGCTGGTTGCGGTGCTAGCGATCGCCTTGTCTGCCACTGCCCAGACCTCTACCTCAAGCCCTGAGCCGCAGGCTCCGGCTAACCAGCCGGCGCAAGCTGCGCCTCAAGCCCAGCCAAACCCAAGCGGAGATGCCCCCGCGGCACGGCCCCAGACGCAAGCCGACCCGGACAACCCGTTGAATTTGACCGACGAGCAAAAAGAGAAGCTGCGTCCGATTGTCGCCGATGAAAATCAGCAGCTCGAAGCGCTGCGTAGTGACACGTCGATGTCGCAGGAACAAAAGATGCAGAAAGCAAATCAGATAAGGGAGTCTGCGTCGCCGAAGATCAAAGCCATCCTCACTCCCGAACAGTTAAAGAAACTCGCCGAGCTGCAGGACCAGGCAAAACAGCAACGCCAGAACCAGAGCGCGCCTCCGAGCGACTCGCAAAGCCCGCAAAAGTAGGTGTGTCGTGGCGGGGTGGCGGCGCAACTTGCGGCCACCCTTGCATTTCTTGTTGTTGAGTCTCTTCTTACCGTAGAACCAGAACTTCGCGAATGTTGTCGCGCGAGAGAAAGAACTTGATCGAGGCAAAGTCTCGAAACAGGTTCTCGATGTGGCGATTATTAAAGACGCGCCGCAAGGTGAAAGTCTTCGTCTCCGCAGCTCTTGTGGACTCTTTGCCGCGTGGCGGTTTCGCGTTCAGGGCGTGCATCTCCAGCGAGTCTGTGCCTGCCAAGTGATAACGGAAATAAGGCGCGTCCGGTCCAGCCTCGCGCGTATGAAAGAACGCCAGCAGCATTCCGCCAGGTTTCATCACCGACCATAGCCGCGCCACCACGGGTTTTACCAGGCTCTCGTCCATGTAGTCAGCCAGGTTCCAGCAGAACACCAAATCGAACTGCGCATTGGGATAGGCAAGGTTCTCTTCAAGAAATTTCTTGTTATCGAGTACCAGCTGCCCTTGATCGTCGCGGGTAATCAGGTCCGGATCAGTGGAGGCTTCGAGCAGATCTTGGCTGTAGATTCGATGGCCACGCCCGGTGAAGAAGCGGATATTTGAAGCTGAGGTCGCGCCGATATCGAGAACGCACAACGGTTCTTCCGACTTCAAGATTCGCGAAAGTTCCGCCATGGCGCTCGATCGGCGGGTGAGCCGTTCCTGGGCTTTTGGTGGCGGAGACGACTCCGGTGTGCTGCGAAAGAATCTCATTGTTGTTCTTGAAATCCCAGCGACTCCGGATATTCGTGCAAACCCGGCACGAATCCCTCGTCTTTGCTGCTCACTATAACCCGGCGAGTGTCCCGGATGCCAGTTGCCTGGCCGTGGCTTAGGCCTTTGGACTAGGGGCTGCGCCCGAAGCTGCAACCGCCGAACCGCTGGCAGCTCCCGGCTTACCCGCAGCCGTTATTTCTAACTTCCCCTTGAAATACGCGCCCTCCTCGATGGCGATTCGCTGGGTCTGCACATCTCCGTTGACCACCGCGGTTTTGCGCAACTCCGTCCGCTCGGTGGCCTGAATGTTGCCCTCGAGGGAACCTCCCACCGTGACACTCTTGGCCGAGACATTGGCATGCACCCGCCCATTGGGACCTATTGTCAGGCTATTCCCGCTTAGTTGAATGCTGCCTTCTATCTCACCGTCCACGTAAATGTCTTCGCTGCCGGAGAGTTCTCCCTTAATACTTACGGACTTGCCGATGTGAGCAAATCCCACTGCTGCTGCCGGTGTGCCCATGAAAACCACCTCCGTGGCCGGACTGGGGGAAAACTGGATTGTAAATCATCTGGCCAAGAAATCAGTACGATTGGGCTGCTTTCCAGCCGGTACAACACCGGAGACCCCTTGTCCTTCTAATACTCAAGTGCAGTGATTAAAATGCATTTCATGCGCGTTGGTAAGAGTACCTTCTTTGAAGGATGGTGTATCGCAACGCTACTGGTCTCCTCCGTTGCCTTGGCCGGACAGCGTTCTTCAGTTCCGCCCGCAGAGCTGGTGCGCAGGGCGATGCGGAACGAAATCAGCGAGACTGCCGGTTCCAACCAGCGTTTCATGTTCAAGGACGAAAGGAAAACCGCCCACCTGTGGCAGACCAAGCTGTTGGTCGAGACCAGCGAGGCCACCGCCGGTATGTTAATTGCGCAGGATGGACATTCGTTAACTCCGCAGCAGATGCGGGCCGAGGATGCTCGCCTGCAAAACTACATCCACAATCCCGAGGAATTGAAGAAGAAGCACAAACAGGAGAAAGAGGACAACGAGCGGACCACGCGAATTCTGAAAGCTCTTCCTGACGCTTTCTTGTACGAAGCAGACGGCACTCAACCGGGCACAGCTGACGTTGGCCGGCCTGGCGACCAGTTGGTCCGCTTGAACTTCCGCCCCAATCCCGATTACGAGCCGCCTTCCCGAGTGGAACAAGTCCTGACCGGCATGCGCGGTCATTTGCTGATTGATTCGAACGCTGTACGCCTTGCGGAAATTGACGGCACTCTGGAAAAAGATGTCAGTTTTGGTTGGGGAATTCTCGGCCATTTAGATCGTGGCGGCCGATTCGTTGTGCGCCAAGCGGACATTGATGGGCATCACTGGCAACTAACGCGGATGGAGCTTTCCTTTACCGGCAAGATGCTCTTTTTTAAGAGTCTGACCATTCGATCCAGCGATACATTTTCAGATTTCCACCAGGTTCCTCGGGACCTGACCTTCGCACAAGGCGTTGACCTTCTCAAGAAGGAAGTTGCACAGATGGCGCCGACAAGCACACGCAAGCCCCAGGAACACGACGGACCCGTCGCTCAGAGAACGTCGCCACGGAACTGAAGATAACCACTGTTGTGATCGCTGGAAATGATGCGCGGAACACCGAAATAGTGCGATGCCATGGAAGAGGGGCACCTCGGCCAGTCCCCAGAATTGCCCACGTTCCACGTGATGGGTGAAAGCGTCGCATAAACATTTTAAGTCAGGCACAGTTATCAACCCGTACATCTTTTGTCGATTTGGGGTGTGGGACTCGGGAATGTTCCGCCGCTTCGCGGCTTACCCAGCAGCTGATGGCTTTTCCGCGACCCGCTAAACTACCGCCGCGCGCCCGCGAATCGTCTCCGTTCTTACCGTGAGCTTCTGAATCAGATCACTCTTAATCGTGTACCCAGTGCCGGGAGAATCGCTCACCGCAATCGTCCCATGCGGTGAAACCTCAATTTCCGGCTCGACCAAATCTTCGTACCAGTAACGCTTGGATGCCGACACATCGCCAGGCAGCCTGAAATTGGGCAACGTGGAAAGCGCCACATTGTGCCCTCGTCCGATGCCGGTTTCGAGCATGCCGCCGCACCACACTGGAACTCCGCGCTGCTGGCAAAGATCGTGGACGGCGATAGCTTCGCTGAATCCACCCAAACGTCCCACCTTGATATTGATAATCCGACAAGCGCCCAGCTCAATTGCTTCTTCGGCGTCTCGCGCTTGGCGAATGGATTCATCCAGGCAAATCGACGTTTTCAACTCGCGCTGAAGTGCGGCATGTTGGTAAATATCGTCATCCCAAAGCGGCTGTTCAATCATGAGCAGATTAAAGTCGTCGAACTTCCGCAAATGGTCAAGATCATTCGGGCGATAGGCGGAGTTGGCATCGCAACTTAACAGGATCTGCGGCCAGCGTTGCCGGATTTTAGCGAGCACTTCCACGTCCCATCCGGGTTTCACCTTCACCTTAATTCGTTGATAGCCGGCCGCAAGCTCGGTCTCGATTTTCTCCAGTAGCTGCTCATGAGAGTTCTGGATGCCAATCGATACGCCGCAGGCAATTTCCCTCAGCGTTCCCCCAAGTAGCTTCCACAGTGGCTGCTGCCTCTGCTTAGCCTCCGCGTCCCAAAGCGCGTTTTCAAGAGCGGCCTTCGCCATGCTGTGACCACGAACGCGCGACATCAGTGAAGCGCTGTCTTTGGCCCGGGTGAGATTCGTCCCTATTAAAGACGCAGTCAGAAAATCACGGATGGTTGCCCATGCAGTCTCAATCCATTCGTAGCTGAAGAATGGACCGTCGCTAGCCACGCACTCGCTCCACCCCTCGACTCCATCGCAAAGCGCAGTCACCAGCAACACCCGCCGGCTTTCAATTCGCCCGAAGCTGGTTTCAAAAAAATGCCGCAGCGGCATGCGCAACTCGCGAAGCGTGATGGCTTCAACTTTCATACTCGCTCCGGCTGAAGCTGACAACGCGAGACGGCGTGAACTTGTGTGCGTGTGTGAACCATGCCGGACCAACGTGAGCTTTTCCGCACCCCCAGCCTTGCGCCAATAAGTTCTTTGTCATCTGGGCCAAAGTTATGTGGGCAGAAATCACGAAGAAAGCAGCCCGGTAGGCGCAAAGTGAGAAAGCGGCCCCGTAGGGGCGGAATACGTTAGCCCAGGACGTAAGTCCTGGGTAGAGGTACAAATACAAACCGAGTCCTGGAGGGGTGGTACAACTTAGCCCAGCGCTTCGAGCGCTGGATACCGCGCGGAATCGGACCCGAGTCCCGGTGGGATGACACAAATTCCCACCCTCCGAGTCCTGCGTTTTGGCCGGCAAAATCGATCGAGGCCGCGGAGGTAATGCGCATCTCCAATCGTTCATGTCTGGCCCAACCTTTCTTTCTCCTTCGAACTCTGCCAAAGCGATTCGAGTTCATCCATAGATGCTTGTTGCGGACTTCGGCCCGCGGCGCGCAATTGTTCTTCCATCCACTGAAAACGGCGCTTGAATTTGCGATTAGTTTTCTTCAGCGCCGATTCAGGATCAAGCGAAAGATAGCGCGCAATGTTTACCAGCACGAAGAACATGTCCCCAACTTCTTCTTCCAGCCGCTGCCTGAATTCTTCAGCAACGTGCGACTTGCCTGATCCCGCGACTCCTCTCTCAGCCGCCTTTGCGGGCGAGGGCAGATGCCGCAATTCATCCTTCAATTCGTCAACTTCTTCTTCGAGCTTTTCAAAGAGTCCATCGATCTCTGGCCAATCAAAGCCGACATGCGCAGCCCGTGAGCTGAGCTTGTGGGCCTCAAGCAATGCAGGCATTGCGGACGAAACGCCCGCGAGCACCGATTCCGCAGATTCCGTGTTGGACGACTGGGCCGACTTGCCACCGCCCGCTTCCAACCGCTTCTTTTTCTCTTCTGCCTTGAGCGCCTCCCAGTTGCGCAAGACATCCGCAGACGTCTCGGCAGTCACATCCCCGAACACATGTGGATGGCGGTCTATCAGCTTGCCGGAAAGCCGGTCGAGCACATCATCAATCTTGAAGCGGTTCTCCTCCTGCGCCATTTGCGAGTAGAAAAGCACCTGCAGCAACAGGTCGCCGAGTTCTCCGCGCAGTTCATCCCAGTCTCGATTGTCAATCGCCTCCAGGACCTCGTATGCCTCTTCAAGTGTGTACGGCTTGATGGAATCAAATGTCTGCTCGCGGTCCCACGGACAGCCTCCCGGCCCGCGCAAACGCGCCATGATCGAAACCGCGCGCTCGAATCGTTCTCCGGTGGTGGCCATGCTGGAACTGTAAATGAGCCACTAGACGGCAGGCAATGCCTCTTGATGCTTGCTTTCGTGCTGGCTTCCGGGCATTATTCGTTTGTTTTGCGAGGTCTGTCCCTGAATGAAGCTGCATTACACAGTTACTCGCGAAGACTACCTCCAAGGGCTTCGTGTCTATTACTCAGTCTTAGCACCAGGACGACTCCTGACCAGCATTGCAGAACCTTTTGCTTGCGTGGTGCTCGGGTTTGGGATATATGCCTACGCGATGGCCAATCGGCCGCTAGCGATCAACCTTTTCCTGACAGTTGTCTATTTATTGAGCAAAGGGTTCCTCTTGCGATTCATTCGCGTACAACTGGCAGGCTCGAAGAAATCCGAACCAGAGCACTTCCAGCTTAAGACCACCGACAGCGGCATTGTTTTTTCTGCGTTCGGCTCCGCATCCGGTGGCACTGCGTCTTTTCAGAAAGCATGGTCTGAATTCCGGGCACATTGCGAGACTCGGGATTTGTTCGTGCTCTCGCTGGGTCGCTCATTCTTCGTGGTTCCCAAGCACTCTCTGACTGCGGCGGAAATTTCGGAGTTCAATAGTCCTCACCTCCAAGAGTCGACGTTTGAAGATACGAACCGGGGCACAGGCGCTGAGGCACGCCGTCTCGCTCGCCATACTAGCCTTCATTGCTTTCTTTTTCTTTGGAGGCATGCTTGAGCAGGGAATATGGTGGGCGTTGCGTCCTCTTCAGGTTCGACAAGTCAGGGGACAGTCCCCTTCAGTGAGGCACTTCCCACCGGCTCCGCTCAATCAGCTCTTTGGTCATGGTCAGATCTATTTGGTCCCAATCGGAGGTATTGGCCAGTCGTTTTCACCCTCTTTGCTCCAGTATTACAAGAATAAGTATGGCCTCGCGCTTCACGTGCTACCCAGCATGGCGATCCCGGAGTGGGCGCGAGACGAACCGCGCAAGCAGTTAGTTGCAGAAGAGGTAATTGAAGCCATGCGACGGGCGTACCCGAAGCAGGCATCCGCACCGGATAGTATTTTGATCGGCGTGACGAATGAAGATATGTACATCGCCGATCTCGATTGGAAGTTTGCACCAAATTTCCGTCACTTGCCTCACGTCGCCGAGATTTCGACGGCCCGTTTGAATCCTGTCTTTTACGGCGAACCGGCGGCACCCCCAATTGTTTGAAACCAGGCTCCGAAAGCTAATGACGAAGAACATAGGAATTTCTTACTACCATCTCGATCTAAGTAGCGATCGCGGGAGCGTTCTTTACGACAACGTCGAGAACATGAACACGCTCGATACCATGAGCGAAGACTATTCGGTACGGGACGCCGCGCGCCATGATGATGATACTGGTGGAAGTGGCGATCTCTGCCTTACTGTGCGTCACTATTATTCGGAAGGAAACTGCGAAGGGATTGGGCTGATTGGAACGGCTGCAGCAGCACTCACGGTGAAAGCGACCTCGAAGTGCTGAACGTGGATCTCCGCTACGGACTGCTCCTTACTCGCCGCACCGACTTCTATTTTCCAGGTCAATTGCCTCTTGAATTGAGTCGCGTCCTGCGGACTCAGGACCGCGAAAGCCGTGCTTTCGGAATTGGTGGGAATCACAGCCTCAATCTTTTCCCAGTGGGGAACACCTGGCCGTTTACCTGGATGGACCTCGTCTTGGAGGACGGCGGCAGATTCCATTACCGTCGTATTAATTGGGGGGCCAGCTATTGGGACGCAATTTATCGCGTCGAGCCGACGATCACCGGTATATCCAACCGTCCTGCCGGGCCAGGATCCATCCCCTACCGTCCCATTTGATATGGGAGGAGTAAAAGTCTATGAACCAAGGTCCGCTAGTTCCAGCTTGATCACCCGGTCTGCGCCGTCGAATTCGGCGCTCCAGATTTGATGTCCATCAATTGCCATGCTCGTCGGGCACCGAGCACCGTCGTGCCCGTATCTTGTGATATGTTGGTCGGCGTCCTTGACTTCTTCCAGACAGCCGTCCGAGTTTCCGGCAAAGCTGCAACGACGGGCGTCCGCTGATCACTATTATCGTTCTTGCAGATGGGCAGGGTCACCCGTTACGAACGAATCTTCCACGCAAGCGCGCCATTATCGAAACCGCGCGTTCGAATCGTTCTCCGGTTGTGGCCATGCTCTTTTCGTTCACTTCACGTCACCAAAGTGCGGCCCATCCCATGTTAAGCCCTTCATGCGCTGTTCTGCGGGATCTAGCGGCGCCAGCTCATCGTCAGGTTTGTCCAGATAAAAATAGGCGACCACCGACCAATCATCCTGCCTTTCAAACAACCCAGCAGAACCTTTTTGCTTTTCCACGAGGCCAGGGCCCGCGTTGTAAATCGGCGTGGCGGTCTTGTACAAAGAGTCAACGGCGCCGAGGTAACCAATCTGCTGGATGGTCACACGAATCTCCTTCTGGAAGTAAATGGGATCAGGAATGTGATAGCGGTAGAAGGAGTACCGCATCTTCTCGCCATCTGCGAACGGGGCGCCCTGGTAGAGATTAGAGAATTGGCCGAGTCCCCAGCCGCTGCCGGCATAATCCTCGGTCCCTGTTCCAACCAATGTAGGTGAATCATGGTCCCCGTCCAGGAATACCTTCACTTCGCCCTCGCCCCACCAACGATCCAGATATGTTTTCTTATTGGCTTGAACTCCGAAAGTTGCTCCAAGGTAGCGGCCCTTACCCGAGACGCGGGGAAGAATCTCGAAATCCTGCTGCAATTTCGTTGGGTTTTCGCGGCGGTAATGGGCATGAAAGTAAAGATCGCTGGCGTCATGCCTGCCACCCAGGGTGTAGTCAACGTCATAAAACAAAAGTTGGAGGTCCCTGCCGCTTTCATTTGTAAGCACGATTTTCATGCCCGTTCTGAACGGCATAGGTATGTAGCAATTGAAACTCTTACCCTCCGAACTTGAGAATAATGCCGATTGGAAGGCGGCCATCTGCCCGAGCCCGAGTCCAAAGAAGTCGCCAAACGGCGCACTGACAGCTGGTTTGGTCGCTCCATCCCAGAATATTTCTATCTTCAGCCCCCTCAGCATCGCTGGGCTGCGGTCGTTGATCGTGGCCCAGATTCTTCGCACCGTGCCGCTCGATCCGTGGACTTCCGCTAGCGTAACTTGCTCGCCAGTTTTGACGGGTATCGCCGGCCGGCCTTTTCTTCCAGCATTACTCTGAGCGCCTTTACCTTTTTTGCCTGCAGGATTCTCCGGGCTAGCCCAGCGTGATTCAACTCCCTCAGGCATGGTGTAGAGGGCCTGAGCCGCAGCTCTGTTGGACATGCAGTAAGTGATGGCGAGTGTGGTGAGTAGGAATGCAATGCGCCGAGAGTGCATCGGGGCTCCTGGAAATCGTCTTGCACGTGTAGGGGCGGACGCCCTCGTCCGCCCACCCCGGACGGGGGGCGTCCGGGGCTGCGTCATCACTTTCCGTATGGGACGTCAGCCGCGCTTGAAAAATTCAATCCCCAGTGGCGGCAGGCCCAGCGACAGTGAAAACGGTCGTCCATGAGTAGGAATAGCTTCAGCTTCTTTGCCGCCCAAGTTCCCAACCCCGCTACCGCCATAATCCGCGGCGTCGCTGTTGAGGAGTTCCCGCCAGAAGCCATCGAAGGGAACACCGATACGGTACGAGTCGCGGGAAACGGGAGTGAAATTGCAAACAACCAGGATCGTATCTTCGGGCCGCTTTCCTTTTCGCAGCAGCGAGATCACGCTGGCAGCCGTGTCATTGCAATCTACCCATTCAAACCCTGCCGGATCGTTTTCCAGTTCGTGCAAGGCAGGTTCCCTGCGATAGAGACGGTTTAATTGTTCCACCCAGTTCTGCACGCCTTTATGCACGCCAAATTGCAGGACGTGCCATTCCAGGCTCATGTCATGTCCCCACTCGCGGACTTGACCGAATTCGTCTCCCATAAACAGCAGCTTCTTGCCCGGTTGCGCAAACATATAGCCGTATAGCAGGCGGAGGTTAGCAAACTTCTGCCACTCATCTCCGGGCATCTTGCCGACCAGAGAGCCCTTTCCATGGACCACTTCATCATGCGAAAGCGGCAGCACGAAATTTTCCGTGAATCCGTAAAGCATGCGGAAGGTCAGCAGGTTGTGATGGAACTGGCGGTGGATTGGGTCGTTAGAAAAATACTTCAGCGTGTCGTGCATCCAGCCCATGTCCCACTTCATGCCGAAGCCGAGGCCGCCGAGATAAACCGGCCGCGAAACCATTGGCCATGCCGTGGACTCTTCCGCATAGGTCTGAATATCAGGATGCTCTTTGTAGGCTTCAAGATTGAGCTGGCGCAGAAATTCGATCGCGTCCAGATTTTCTCGTCCCCCATATTTGTTGGGAATCCATTCGCCTTCGCGGCGCGAGTAGTCGAGATATAACATCGAGGCGACTGCATCCACCCGCAAGCCATCGGCATGATATTTGTCCAGCCAAAACATCCCGCTCGACATCAGAAAGCTGCGAACCTCGCTCCGGCCATAGTTGTAGATATAGGTATTCCAGTCAGGATGAAATCCGCTGCGCCAATCCGCGTGCTCAAAAAGATGTGTGCCATCAAAATAGGCGAGACCGTGCGCGTCAGAAGGGAAGTGCGACGGCACCCAGTCCAGAATCACTCCAATCCCGTGCTGGTGGAGGTAATCCACAAAATACATGAAGTCCTGCGGCGTTCCGTAACGTGAAGTCGGCGCGAAGTAGCCCGTGGTCTGGTATCCCCAAGAGGCATAAAACGGATGCTCCATAATCGGCAGCAGTTCCACGTGGGTGAAATTCATCCGCGCCACGTACTCTGCCAGCCGTGGCGCCATTTCACGATAGGTCAGCGGGCGATTGCCTTCTTCGGGGATTCGCGCCCAGGAACCATAGTGGACTTCGTAAATCGAAATCGGCGAGTGCAGGGTCTGATGTGTGCCCCGCGATTGCATCCATTCCTGGTCCGACCACTCATAATTCAAGTCCCACACCACCGATGCAGTGCGCGGCGGCTGCTCGTGATAAACGCCAAACGGGTCCGCTTTGTCGCCCACGTGCCCGTGGTTGTGCGACACAATATGGAACTTGTAAAGGGAGCCCTTGCCAATCGCGGGAATGAACCCTTCCCAAATTCCTGAACTTCCCTTTGACTCGAGGAGGTGGGAGTTATTGTTCCAGTCGTTGAAATTTCCGATCACCGAAACCTTGCGAGCGTTGGGTGCCCAAACACTGAAGCACGTTCCAGCCTCTCCATCGAAAGTTGCGGGATGGGCCCCCAGGTGGTTGTAAGCGCGATAATTCCGGCCCTCGTTGAACAGATACAAGTCGTCCGACGATAGCAGCGAAACATCGTGGCGAACCGGAGCTGCGAGAGAAGTTTTCATATTCATCGTATAGAGCGCTCAGAATAGCTTTCGCTTCTCAGATGCCTGCAAATGCGATTTCAGATTGCAGAGTTCAGATTGCAGATTGTCGCCGTCTAATCACGCGTGTTTTCAATCTAAAATCTACAATCTAAAATCTTCAATGCTTCTCCATGCTAGACTGCATACCAAATTCACTTAACCAGGAATCCCGCCGCCGATGCCCGTTCTGCGCGTTATTGTTCTTTGGCACCAGCATCAGCCTTTTTACAAAGACCTGGTCACCGGCGAGTACCGCCTGCCCTGGGTCCGTCTGCACGCGCTTAAAGATTACTACGGGATGGTGAAATTGCTGGAAGAGTTTCCTGACGTTCACCAGACTTTCAATCTTGTTCCCTCGCTGATCAGCCAAATTCAGGACTATGTGGATGGCAACGCGCATGATCCTTTTCTTCGCGTAGCAGCTCGCCCGGCCGACGATTTGACTGCCGACGAACGTCGTTTTGCGCTGCAGTATCTCTTTCAGGCGAATCCCGAGCACCTGATCGGCCGTTATCCGCGCTATGCCGAGTTGTGGGACCGCTTCCAAAGCACCGGATCCGCGGCCGACCGCGCGGAGAGATACTTTCATTCGCAGGATTTCACCGATTTACAAGTGCTTTCGCAACTCGCCTGGTTCGATGAATTCTTTCTGCAAGAACCGGAGATTGCCGCGCTGGTGCGCAAGGGACGCGGCTTTTCAAGTGACGATCAGAATTTCATCATCAACCGCCAGCGCCAGCTGATCGGCAAGGTTGTGCCTGCGCATGCTGAAGCTGTGAAGCAGGGAAGAATCGAAATCTCCACTTCGCCTTTCTATCATCCGATTCTGCCCCTGGTCTGCGATACCAATGCTGGCGCCACTTCTATGCCCGGGCTGCCGCTGCCCCAGAATCGCTTTCGCCATCCGGAAGATGCGCGCGAACAGATCCGACGCGGATTGGATTTGCACGAAAAAGTTTTCGGGCTGCGCCCCAAAGGAGTCTGGCCGTCGGAAGGCAGCGTCTCAGAAGAAGTTCTGGCAATTGCGTCCGAGCTGGGCGTGCAATGGATGGCGACCGATGAAGGTGTCCTATCGAGAACGCTGGGAATGTCGTTCATGCGCGATGGCAATGGACGCCTGCCAGACGCGTCCGCGGAGAAGCTCTACACCATTCATCGCTACGAAAACGGGCAGGCCCGTATGCATTTGGTTTTTCGCGATCACGCCATCTCGGATCTGATCGGATTCGTGTACTCAGGTATGCCGCCGCAGGAAGCCGCTGCTCACTTGATCCAAAACATAAAGGACTCCGCACAGCCGGTTCTTGCCAAGGGAAATGATGCGGTAGTTCCGATCATTCTCGATGGCGAGAATGCGTGGGAATATTATCCTGAATCTGGCCGTGAATTCTTGCGGCGCTTCTATGATGCGCTGCAGAAAGACCGTTCCATCGAGGCCGTCAGTGTCGCTGAAGCGATTGCGCGGCACCGGAATTTCAATTCCCTGCACTCGCTGACGCCCGGATCATGGATTCACGCGAACTTCAACGTTTGGATCGGCGCGCCGGAGGACAATAAATCGTGGGACTATCTCTACCACGCGCGCAACTTCTACGCGCAAGCGTCGCAGGGGTGTTCTGAGGAACAGCGCAAATTGGCGCTGGAAGAATTGTTCATCGCCGAAGGCAGCGACTGGAACTGGTGGTACGGTCCGGAGCACCACTCTTCCAACGACCGCGAGTTCGACGAACTCTATCGCAAACATTTGTCGAACGTCTATCAGGCACTCGGCGCGACGCCGCCGGACTATCTGGCTCAACCGATTTTCGGCGGGACGGTCGAGCCATCGTACATGCCGCAGACCCATTACATCCATCCCCGAATTACGGGGGAGATGATCCGCTACTTCGAGTGGATGGGCGCGGCGCACTATACCGCTGACCGCCGCTCCGGAGCAATGCATGGCAAGGTCTTTCTGCTCGACTCAATCTACGCCGGCATTGATCAGTCGAATATCTATGGGCGCATGGATTTTGCCGAACAAATTCCGGAAGGCGATTTTGAGATCGTGATTAACCTGGAATCGTGGGCGGAGAATTCCAGCCGTCCGCGACGAGCCCTTCGGCTGAACGTGGAAGTAAGAGGCACCAAGATTTCCACTTGGAAGATTTCAGACAATGGAGAGAATGTGTCGGTAAACGAGGGCTCGGCAGTTGTGTTGGGGCGGAACTTCGAATTTAAGTTGCCCCTGGCCGCTCTCTACGCGCTGCCGCGCGAGTCTTCGACGTCGGAGGGCAGTCCGGCAGCAACCCGCCTTCGTCTCCGCTTCAGCATTTGGCAAAACCGCCTTCCCGTAGATGCCCTCCCCGTCGAAGGATGGATGGAGCTGCAACTCTTACCGGAAGCGGAGTTGATCGCGCTGTCGCACTGAAATCACAGATGTACATGTAGGGGCAGGTGCCCTCACCTGCCCTGGCATCGGGATCGGGCAGGTGAGGGCACCTGCCCCTACATCTGTATTTCTCATCATTTATAATCGCAAGTTTCCAAACACACCTATGTCCAAAACTTATACAGGCCTCGGATACCTGACCGGGCGGCGCCTCACTTTTAATTCGGCCAGACCGGGCTTGGTCTCCGTGGACGACGGCAAACATAGTTCAAGTAAAGAAAGGCAATCATCCATGAGCAATATTTCCGAAATTCGCGGCCGCCAAGTGCTCGATTCGCGCGGCAATCCCACTGTCGAGGCAGAGGTCTGGTTGCAGGACGGCTCGAATGGCCGAGCGATCGTCCCCAGTGGAGCCTCAACTGGCGAACATGAAGCAGTGGAACTTCGCGATGATGATAAGCAGAATTACCTCGGCAAAAGCGTATTGAAAGCGGTCGAGAATGTGAATGGAGAAATCGCCGACGCTCTGGCGAATTTCGATGCAGCCGATCAGCGCACACTTGACCAGAAAATGATCGAACTCGATGGCACCGAAAACAAAGGCCGCCTCGGCGCAAACGCGATTTTGTCGGTATCCATGGCTGCCGCACGCGCCGCGGCAACTTGTTACGAACTGCCACTCTATCGCTATCTCGGAGGAGCCGGCGCCAACACGCTGCCTACTCCGATGATGAATATCCTCAACGGTGGCGCCCACGCCGACAACAATGTTGACTTCCAGGAGTTCATGGTCATGCCCGTCGGCGCTGAGTCGTTCTCGGAAGCTCTGCGCTGGGGCGTAGAAGTCTTCCACACATTGCAGGGCGTGCTCAAAAAGCGCGGATACAACACGGCGGTCGGAGATGAAGGCGGCTTCGCGCCTTCCGTAAAGTCTAACGTCGAAGCCATTGATGTTGTGCTTGAAGCCATTCAACAAGCCGGATACAAGCCGCGTGAAGAAATCGCCATCGCCCTCGACCCCGCCGCCAGCGAGTTCTATCAGGATGGTAAATACGTGTTCAAGAAATCCGACAAGTCGGCAAAGAGCTCTGACGAGATGGTGCGCTTCTGGGCAAAATGGGTGAATGACTATCCCATTGTGTCGCTCGAAGATGGCCTTGCGGAGAACGACTGGGAAGGCTGGGAAAATCTGACCAAAGAACTGGGCAGCAAGATCCAGCTCGTCGGCGATGATCTCTTCGTCACCAACGTCGCCTTCCTGCAAGAGGGAATTGATAAGAACGTCGCCAATAGCATTCTTATCAAGGTAAACCAAATCGGCACCGTCAGCGAGACCCTCGACGCAATTGATCTCGCCCGCCGCAACGGTTACACCTCAGTCATCTCCCACCGCTCCGGCGAAACCGAAGACACATTTATTGCCGACCTGGCCGTAGCTACAGGCGCAGGTCAGATCAAGACCGGTTCCGCATCCCGGACCGACCGCATCGCAAAGTACAACCAGTTGCTGAGGATTGAGGAAGAGTTGGGGAGTGGGGCAAGGTTTTTGGGGTTGAAGGCGTTGAACTACAAAGGTTAGCGATTTTGTCGCGCTGGTCAAGAGCGAATCTTACTTATGAAAAATGCCGCGGTGTTGCTGCTGGGCTCTCTGCTACTTTGCGGCTCGAATCTGGCGACCGCTCAAACTCAGACCGGGTGGCAGGACGAAGTTAGTGAACCACATGGCCGGAACATGGGCGTTGGAAGGCACCATTGTGGGAGCGAAAGCTCATCACGTTGTAGTTGCTGAGTGGATACTGAATCATCAATTCCTTCGTATTCAAGAAAGGACAAGCCCCGATGCGCCCCAATCGGAAAAGCATTACGAGGCAAACTGGTTCGTCGGCTACGACGATGTGAGCGAAAGATACGTCGTGCATCTTCTCGACGTTTTTGGTGCGCGATATTCTGAATCCTTGGGTTACGGTGTCCGCACTGGAGACTCGATTCGCTTCACCTTTGAGTACCCCGACGGCCCTTTTCACACCATGTATACGTGGTCGCCAGAGCACGGAAGCTGGCGATGGTTACTGGAGCAAAAGGACAAGAATGGCAAGTGGACGACGTTTGCCGATTTGAAGCTCACGCATATGTCGAAGCCCTAGGCTCAAATGGATCGCTCACGCATGGAAGTTCAGATCAGCAAATGTGTGGGAGTTGGGTGCTGTTTGGGAAGATTGACTTAGTCCATGACTTAGTCTATTATACCTCAATGGTAGTCAATGTCCACGAAGCAAAAACCCACTTTTCCAGCTTACTGGAGCGAGTCGCGATGGGTGAAGAGGTGGTAATCGCCAAAGCCGGAAAGCCTGTAGCTAAGCTGGTGCCCTTGAGTTCGGCGCCGGAGGCGCGAAAGCTCGGTACGGCGAAGGGCGAGTTCACTGTCCCTGACGATTTCAACGCCCCGCTACCGAAGGAGATCGAGGATCTCTTCTGGAAATGAAGGCGCTTCTGGATACTCACACGTTCTTGTGGGCCATTGCCGAAGAGGAGAAACTTTCCCGGAGGGCACAACAAATATTTACTGGGCCCAACGACCTTTGGCTCAGCGTGGCTAGTGTTTGGGAAATCTTGATCAAAGTGCGAGCGGGAAGACTGCCATTGCCCGTGCCCGCAGGTCCTTATGTTGTTAAGAAACTCGCTGCCAACCACATCGAGGTATTGCCAATTCAGTTGGATCACGTGTTAGTAATGGAATCTCTGCCAATGCATCACCGCGACCCGTTCGATCGGATAATGATCGCGCAAAGCCTCGAGGAAGATCTTCCGTTGATATCTTCAGATCTCGTTTTTGAGAAGTATGCCGTTCGAGTAATCTGGTAACAGCGGCATTCTCTCGAAAAATCAGCACCCGTTGCGGCAAGGAGCTTGTATAAAGGAATGTCTCACCCTAACCCACTCGTCCTCATAATCCTCGACGGTTGGGGATACCGCGCCGAAACCAAAGCCAACGCCATCGCGCTCGCCCGCAAGCCCGTATATGACCGCTTGCTTCGTGAGTATCCCAACACGCTGATCCACACCAGCGGCCAATACGTCGGGTTGCCGGACAATCAGATGGGCAACAGCGAAGTTGGGCATCTGAACATTGGGGCCGGGCGCGTTGTTCATATGGATTCGACGCGCATTGAGCTGATGATTCAGAACGGCCAATTCTTCAAGCATCCCGTGCTGCTCGATGCCATGGAGAACGCGCGAACCGGCGGACGACAGCTTCATCTGTTCGGCCTGGTTTCTGATGGTGGCGTGCACTCCTATCAAACTCATCTTCACGCCCTGCTCAAGATGGCCAAGCAAAGCGAAGTCGAGCGTGTTTTCGTTCACGCCTTTATGGACGGACGCGACACGCTGCCGACCAATGGTGCTGGATACCTCGAACAACTGCAAAAAGCAATGCGCGAGTACAACACTGGCAAGATTGCCAGCGTAAGTGGCCGCTATTACGCCATGGACCGTGATCGCCGTTGGGAGCGCATCGCCAAGGCCTACAGCGCGATGGTATACGGGGAGGCTGAAGGCGGGAAATACAGGGACGCGGTGCAGGGTGTGAAGGTGTCATACAACAAAGGTGTTACTGACGAATTCATCATTCCTTTCGTTTGTACCGACCCAAAGAACGCGGGCGAGGGCGCCCGCGCCACGACAACCATCCGAGATAACGACTCATGTATATGCTTTAATTTTCGCGCTGACCGCGTCCGCCAGATCACGCGCGCTCTCACACGTAACAGCGGTTTGAACGAGCAGGGTGGACGCGACTTGCCGGGCGCCGAAGATTTGGAAGCCACTATTCCGCGCGACCGAGTACCCAAGAATCTGCATTACGTATGCATGACGCGATACGACAAGAACTTCAGCCTGCCGGTAGTCATCCGGCCTGAGTCGCTGGAAAACATTTTGGCCAACGTCATGGCCCAGGCCAAAATGCGAAACTTGCGCGTGGCCGAAACCGAAAAATACGCTCACGTCACTTACTTCTTCAACGGTGGAATTGAGCAGCCGTTTCCCGGCGAGGATCGGACTCTTGTGCCCTCTCCGAAAGTCGCCACTTACGACTTGAAGCCGGAAATGAGCGCCGCTGGCATCGCAGACACGGTTGTAAAGGCGGTTGCAGATGGCACCTTTGATGTCCTCATCGTCAACTTCGCCAATGCCGACATGGTTGGCCACTCAGGCCAGATCGAACCGACCATTAAGGCGGTAGAAACCGTGGACGCCTGTTTGGGCCGGATTGAGCTTGCGGTTCGTGCGAAAGGCGGTGCCATGCTGATCACTGCCGACCACGGCAATGCCGAAATGATGATTGATCCGGCAACCGGCGGTCCGCATACCGCGCACACCACGAATCCCGTGCCCTTTATTGTTGTCGCAGAAAATTCGAAGCAGTTCACGTTCAGGAGCGGCGGCTCTCTACGCGATATCTCGCCCACAATTCTCGGAATGCTGGGCTTACCAGAACCCAAAGACATGACAGGCAAAGATCTAAGAGTGAAAAAAATCCTTAACATGTAGCCCCGGACGCCCCGTCCGGGGTGGGCGGACGAGGGCGTTCGCCCCTACACTTGTCCCATGAAGCTCCTGATCGCTACTCATCATCGTTTAGATCTCTGGATCGCTCCCGAGTGGTTCACTGAGCGCCTCGCCACGGACTTCCCGCAGGTTCATGTGATCCGATTCACCAGCTACGAAGGTATCGAGAAGGAAATCGCCGACGCAGATATAGCATTCACATTCTCACTTCGCCCAGACCAATTCCAAGCAGCTAGGAATCTTCGCTGGATCCATTCTCCCGCCGCCGCCGTCCATCAGTTTCTGTTTCCTGAGCTAGTGAACAGCGATGTTATTTTGACGAACGCGCGCGAAGTTCACGGTCCGGTTGTAGCCGAGCATGTGATGGCACTTATCTTCGCTCTGGCCAAACGAATTCCCGATGACGTGCGTTATCAGCAACAACATGTGTGGGCCCAGGAGATCGTGTGGCGCGGACGCCCCCGTCCGCGAGAGATCGCAGGAGCGACCCTAGGAATCGTTGGCCTGGGAAGCATCGGCCGCAACGTTGCCAGATATGCAAAGGCGCTTGGGATGCGAGTCATTGCTGTGCGCGAACACGACAACAGGAATCCCCAAGATTTTGTTGACGAATGTCTTCCATCCAGTCGCTTGAGCGAAATGCTTGCGCAAGCAGACTATGTCGTTCTCGCCATTCCTATTACCGCGGCGACGCGAGGCATGATCGGCCGCGACCAATTGGCGACAATGAAGCCAGATGCTTTCTTAATCAATGTCGGCCGAGGCCCGCTCCTGGATGAGGCCGCGCTGATTGACGCATTGAGGCAAAAGAAAATAGGTGGCGCAGCCTTAGACGTCTTCGATCAAGAGCCACTGCCTTCCGACTCTCCGTTATGGGATCTCGAAAATCTCCTAATCACGCCCCATACCGCGGGCATGACCGACAAATTGTGGCATCGCCATTACGAACTGTTCTCAGAAAACTTACGGCGTTATCTGAGTGGCCAATCGTTGCTCGGGCTAGTAGATAAGAAGAGCGGATACTAAGACGATCTGCTGCGCCCCTGCATGCTAGACTCCAGCTATCGCGTCCCATGCGCATATTCACCCGCTACATTCTAGGGGAAGTCACGTCACACGCGCTACTCGGCACAGCCATTTTCACGTTCATAATTTACACACGCCAGCTGGGACAAATTCTCGAGCTGGTGGTCCGCAACAGCGCGCCGCTTCCGAGCGCAATCCAATTGTTCTTCCTGGTGATTCCCGAGGCGCTCACCATCACCCTGCCTGCGGGAGCTCTGATCGGAATTTTGATTGGACTCAGCCGCCTCGCCGCCGACAGCGAAATAACGGCTATGAAGGCAAGTGGCGTGGGCGTATGGACCTTTCTGCGAATCCTCTCGATTTTCTTTGTTTCAGTTTGGCTGCTTGCGCTCGCCAATAGCGTCTATCTCGCTCCGCGCTCCCAGGAAGCGCTGTCTCGGCTGCAAGACAAGTTGAAGGGATCGCAGGTGTCGTTTCAAATTCAGCCACGAGTTTTTTACGAAGGCTTTCCGAAAATGGTGTTGTACGTTCACGACGTCAAGAGTGCGCAGGGCGCAGCTATCTGGAAGGGCGTATTCATCGCCGATACGAGCAATCCGGAAGCCCCGCGAATTACTATGGCGGAGAAGGGAATTCTGGTTAGCGAGGGTCGGAGCACGCTTCATCTTCATCTGGTAAACGGGTCCTCGCACGAGCAGGATCCAGGGAAACCCGACCAGTATCAAATTTCGACTTTCGCAGAAACCGATCTGCCAATTTTGCTTCCAGAAAACGCGGCCAAGGACCAACCCCCCGCCTCGATCACACAGGTGCCGACGTTAGACTTGCCACGGCAAGCTCGACTTAGACAGAACCCGGCTGCCGCGCGCTGGTACTGGATCGAGTTTCATCGCCGCCTTGCCCTGCCGACCGCTTGCATTGTCCTTGCATTGGTCGGATTTCCACTCGGCTTGTCGGCCAAGAAAGGAGGAAAATCTGCGGGCTTTGTTCTGACTATCGTTCTGGTATTCGGTTACTATTTCGTCTCCTTGCTGGGGCTGTCGCTCGCCCGGCAAGGCAAAGTTCCCCCGGCGGCAGGCGTTTGGCTGGCGAACGTTGTATTTCTCGCCCTTGGCGCGTTCCTGCTGTGGCGTGCGGAGCAGCATCCATTCGAAGTTGCTGCGCTCAAAGGGACGTGGTCATCGTTGAAGGCCAGAATTCAAGGCGGCACTCTGCTTTTGTCCACTGCGCCGGCGGAGAACGCCTTCGAACGCGCGGCGACCAGGAAGCGTGTGTTCAGCGCCAGCTTTCCTATGATTCTGGACGATTACGTTCTGCGCGATTTCATGCTGCATTTTTCGTTGGTCGTCGGCTCGCTAGTCGTCCTGTCATTGATCTTTACGGTATTCGAATTGTTGGGAGACATTCTTCGCAATCAGATTTCACCATACGTCGTCGGCGAATACCTGCTCAACGTCACGCCGTATTTTCTTTACAACATCGCCCAGTACGGCGTTCTTCTGGCAGTTCTGATTACGCTCGGACTGATGCAGCGCGCCAACGAGGTCACCGCACTCAAGGCAACCGGAATCAGCATTTATCGCGTTGTGGTTCCAGTTTTGTTGGCAGGAGCTCTAGTCTCAACCGCACTATTTCTTTCTGACCAGTTTTATCTTCCGCATGCTAACAAACGGCAGGATGCCTTGCTGAACAAGATCAAGGGGAAGCCTCCGCAGACTTACTTGAACCCCTATCGAAAGTGGATCTTCGGCCAGCACTCGACCATTTACTACTATCAATTCTTCGATTCCGAGAAGAACCAGTTTGGCGATCTCTCGGTTTTCCAGTTCAACCCCGCAACTTTCCAGTTGGTCAATCGCGTCTACGCCGATCACGCCCAATGGGAAGAGAAGCTGAATCGCTGGGTCTTCACGCAGGGCTGGCAACGTTCCTTTTCAGAAAGCGCCATCCAGGAATATCGTCCTTTCGATGTTTCCACGTTCACCGCCGTCTCCGAGCCTCCGTCTTACTTCAAGAAAGAAGTGAAGCAATCCCTAGAGATGAATTACGAACAACTCAGCCGCTACATTCATGACTTGCAGCAGAGCGGTTTCGAAGTGGTGAGACTGAAAGTGCAACTGCAAAAGAAAATTGCGTTTCCAGTAATTACGTTCGTCATGGTGATTCTCGCCATCCCGTTTGCGTTATCGGCGGGGAAGCGAGGCGCAGTTGCCGGGGTTGCAACTGCGATTGGGATTGCAGTGATCTACTCGGTTGTCTCCGGTCTTTTCGAAGCCATGGGAAACATCAGCCAGTTGCCGCCCGTGCTGGCAGCCTGGTCTCCGGATGTAATCTTCGCGCTGGTCGGCGGGTATCTGATTTTGAAAGTACCAACGTGAAAAACGTCTTTTCGCCACAGAGACACAAAGACACAGCGACACAGAGAAAACTGGAAGCAACTAAAAACTTCGGGTTTCTTCGCTCTTGAAGGTTTTCTCGGTGGCTCTGTGGTGAAATCGTTTTACGCCTTTGCGCCTTTGTGCGTCTCCACTGTGCTCCAGGTCTTATCTTCGGCGTGACAGGTATTTTCTAGAGGACACTCCGCGCATTTGGGCGATCGTGCCAAGCACAATCTTCGTCCATGCCAAATGATCTGGTGGGCGAACAGGATCCACTTATCGCGTGGGATCACTCGCATCAAATCCTGCTCGATATTCTTGGGATCGTCATTCTTCGTAAGCTCCAGCCGGCGCGAGATGCGGTGAACGTGCGTGTCCACGACCAAACCCTCAGCTTTGCCGAACCACGTTCCAAGCACAACATTAGCGGTTTTGCGGGCCACACCCGGGAGAGTGAGCAGGTCGTTCATATTCTCTGGAACCTTGCCGCCGAATTCATTGACAATTTTCCGCGCCGCCCCGACTACGGATTTCGATTTGTTCCGGAAAAAGCCCGTTGAGCGGACGTCTGGCTCAAGTTGTTGTGGTTCAAGCTTCGCGAAATCCTGCACACTCGGATATTTCTTGAAGAGCACAGGCGTAACCATATTGACGCGCACATCGGTGGACTGCGCCGAGAGAATGGTCGCCACCAGCAACTCCCAAGGGTCCTTGTGAGTCAATGCGCAAGTCACGTCGGGATAAAGTTGGTCAAGACGCTTCAGGATTTCGGAAATGCGCTCCGGCGCGGTGGGATTGTATCCGTTTTTCTTCGCGGCACGCGAGGCTGCCCCACCCTTCGGCAGGCTCAGGGCAGGCTCCTTTGCGGTTTTCAAAGGGTGGGGGGAACCGCTCAAGGCCCGTTTGCGGCCACCTGTCGGCGACAGCGCCTTAACTTTCTCCCCTTTGTAGCTGGTTCCTTCATGTCTCCCCGATTTTGCGGGTCGTCGCGGTGTAACTCCTCTCGGCATTCCGTCTCCTAGGCAGCTTGCCATCTTAGCAAAGCGGCATGGGAAATATTTCTGTAAGTCGAAAGTCCACTTACAACAGTGCCTGTTGCACAATTGACGGCAGAATGCCCTCCCGTTACTCTGGAATCCGAGGTCGTGACATGGCGGTGAAGTCCATTCAGCTCGGCCAGGTCTGGCGCAAGGACGAAAGCGGTCAAGATTATCTGGTCACCAAGGTGTATAGCGAGGTTTTTACGCAATATGCTGTTTTGCGTCCTGCCGAAGTCACCGCCCCGGATGCGCCCACGGTGAAGGTCAAGGTCGCAAAGACTACAGCAGGTGCCGCGCTGCCCGGTTTTACTTTTACCCAGGAAGGGTCTTTCTAAACTTCTCTTGGTTCCGCGAGAGGAATCTATGTCTCCACCGGAAATCCAGTTGCTGTATGACTACAACGCCTGGGGCAACCGCCGCGCCCTGGTAGCGGCCGAAAAGCTTACTTCGGAACAGTTCACTCGCCAGATGGGTTCAAGTTTTTCGTCAGTTCGTGACACCCTCGCCCACATCTACGGCGCGGAATGGATTTGGCTGGAGCGTTTTCAAAGGCGTTCGCCGTCTGCCTTGCCGAATGTGGGGCACTTTCCTGACCTGGCAAGTTTGCGAGAGCAATGGCTCAAGCATGAAGTGCTACTGCTTGCTTTCGTCCAGGGACTAACGCAAACCGACCTTGACCGCGACATGGAATACAAAACGCTCAAATTCGGCGTTTACCACAACCCGCTGTGGCAATCAATGCAGCATCTGGTGAATCACGGAACCTATCACCGTGGCCAAGTAACAACTTTACTGCGTCAACTGGGAGCGGAACCTGTGCTCACAGATCTGATGCATTTCTATCGTGAGCGTGCGGTGGCAGCAGGGGTTGCGTAGGCTCGGACGCCCCGTCCGGGCGGGCGGACGAGGGCGTCCGCCCCTACATGAGCTATATCCATGACTGAGAAAATTCTTGCCGCACTCTTCGTCTTCATCAAATCACTCATCGCCATGAGCGGTTACGGCGGAATTGTGATTCTGATGGGTATCGAATCTGCCTGCATCCCTCTGCCGTCGGAACTAATCATGCCCTTCGCCGGATATCTAGTCCACGAGGGCACCATGAAGCTGCTCTGGGTCGCCACCGCCGGAGCGATCGGCTGCAACCTTGGATCACTGGTCGCCTACGAAATCGGCTGCTACGGTGGACGTCCGCTGGTGGAGCGTTACGGCCGCTGGATTTTAATGGGCCGGCGTGAACTCGACTGGGCCGACCGCTTCTTCACGCGCTGGGGATATCTCGCCGTCTTCATCGCCCGCCTGCTGCCGGTCGTGCGCACGTTTATCGCTCTCCCGGCAGGAATTGCGCGTATGCCCCGTCTGCGCTTTCACCTATACACATTCCTGGGGTCATGGCCGTGGTGCTTCGGCTTAGCATGGGCAGGAATGAAGCTCGGCGACAACTGGCGCGTAATCGGGAAATACCTGCACAAATTCGATGTAGTCGTAGTCGTAGTTCTGGTCGCCGGAATCGTGTGGTTCATCCGCTCCCACTGGCGGAACCGACTCAGAACGGCGTGAGTCAGAGCCCAACTCTTGGGTACTTTGACTGACTCCGGTCAGCCGGATGGAATCGCCGCACGCATGCGAAAGATACCCTATCGCTAGAACGTCATCCTTCGTCCTGAACCAGAAGGTGGCTTTACGGCGACGGCTCCGGCCTTACCTGGGTGCGTGACCTATGGGCGTTCGTTGGCCGAGGCTCGACAAATGGCGAAGGACGCCATTACTGGATATATCGAAAGCCTCAAAAAGCACAAAGAGCACAAAGAGCCCATCCCAGACTTCCTTGGCAGAGAAATTCCACCCCCTCGTTAAAACCAACCTCTTGCTGCTTCAATTTAGGATATTTGGTTCTCGGCTCATAGACTTAAGGCCGCCTGGTTATGCAACCACAGTTTGTTTCGAGGAGCTAAGAGCCTTCATGAATGTCATTCCGGTCGAACTGCCAGCCGCGCGAGTCGCCTTGGGCGGAGAGACGTTTGAACTCCTCAATACTAGCTTCTGGATCGTCGCCAGCCAGGTGTCTGCAAGTACTCCCAAACAAGCTGATTGAGGCTCTTCCCGAGAGCCGCTGCCCTCTTCCGCGCCCGCTTAACTGTTTGCTCGTCGATGGATAAGTTCACATTCATATAAATCGTATCTGTGCTCCAAGGGACGGGTGACAGGAGGGATGCCTCAGTCGTAATACTCCAATCCCAAGTGCGTAATCAATTCCTCGCCTTTCAAGTACCTGAGCGTGTTCTTCAGCTTCATAAGCTGAATGAACAAATCATGCTCGGGATACAGGCCAGGTGCAGTCATCGGAGACTTGAAATAAAAGCTGAGCCACTCCTGAATTCCAATCCCACTCAGCTCGGAGGTTCGTTTGGCTAAATCCAGAAATAGCACGAGATCGAGCACGATCGGCGCCGCGAGGATCGAGTCACGGCACAGGAAGTTCACTTTGATCTGCATGGGATAGCCGAGCCAACCAAAAATATCAACGTTGTCCCAGCCTTCTTTGTTGTCGCCACGGGGAGGGTAGTAATGGATTCGCACTTTATGGGTGAACCTGCCATAAAGCTCTGGGTAAAGCTCCGGCTGAAGAATGTGCTCCAGCACCGAGAGCTTGGATTCTTCCTTGGTCTTGAATGACCCTGGATCTTCGAGCACTTCGCCATCGCGGTTTCCCAGAATATTGGTTGAAAACCATCCCGCTAATCCGAGAAGTCTTGCCTTGAATCCTGGCGCAAGGATAGTTTTCATCAGCGTCTGACCGGTCTTGAAGTCCTTGCCGCAGATTGGCGCTTCGTTCTTGCGCGAGAGTTCGTGCATTACCGGAAGATCAACCGTCAAATTCGGCGCGCCGTTGGCGAAGGGCACTCCCTCCATCAGAGACGCGTAGGCGTAGATCATCGAAGGCGCGACCGCCTCGTCATTCGCCAGCAGAGCCTTTTCGAAGGCCTTCACTGACTGGTGAGCCTCAGTGGGCTGCAGAAAAATCTCGGTCGAACCACACCAGATCGTGACAAACCGCGATGCACCAGAGCTCTTCTGGAAGTCGCGAATGTCCGCGCGAACCTGTTCGGCGAGCTCCATTTTGTTCTTGCCCTTTTTCACATGATGGCCGTCCAGCTTTTTCACGTAGTTGCGATCGAACACTGCCGGCCGCGGTTTAATCGAGCTGAGAAACGGTTTCACCTGGTCGAGCAACTCACGTTCGAGCACGCCAGCTTTACGAGCGGCTGTGTACATGTCGTCTTCGAAAGGGTCCCACCCAGTAAAAACCAGGTCATCCAGCGCAGCCAGTGGCACAAATTCTTTGACCTTTGGGAATCGGCCTTCCGTGCGTTTGCCCAGACGGATGGTTCCCATCTGGGTCAGGGAACCGATGGGCTTGGACAGACCTTTGCGGATCGTCTCGACTCCAGCGACAAAAGTCGTGGCAACCGCACCCATGCCGGGAATGAGCACCCCCAGCTTGCCTTTAGCGGGTTGAATGTCAAAGGTAGTAAGGTTCCTGGTTTGGGCAGTCTTGGTTCGGACAAGCTTTGGGCGTCTAGCCATTTCAGGCATTTTCCTTATGAGAACAGTGAGTTATAGGCAAACGGGTATGTTCTCGTATTGACGAAGCTTTTGCAACTCCGTACGGCTCAACAGCGCATCTATCACATTGAACGGCACATTGAATGGCACATCGGCTGGCCGCGGCTAACCCCGCGAAGGAAAGTTGCGTCATACCAAGTAGGGAACCCTAAGGTACGGCTGTGTTCGAGCATATAATCAAGGCAGCTGTCTGATTGCGATCTGGAGAAATTTTATGAAACTGCGACTAATGGCGTTGATTGCGGCACTGCTTGCCGTTGCTTACTTGAGCCCCGCTGCCTTTGCCGGAGACAAGAACAGCAAGAACAACAAAGACCAAACGTCTGCTCAGAATGCGCCGGTCACCAGCGCTCCGGTCGAGCCTTCCGCCACCAAAGTAGCGCATGACGGCAGCATTGACGATCTCGACGCCATCGGCAATCGCAACGTCGGTTGCTCCAAGGGTATGGGCAACTGGTACGGGTTGGAGCATCAGATCGCTCAGGGCAAGCAGATTTCCATGCAGGTGGAAACGCAATCCAAAATCATTAATGATCCCGTGGTTTCGGAGTACATCAACCGGCTGGGGCAAAATTTGGTGAGAAACTCCGATTCCCAGGTTCCCTTCACCATAAAGGTGATCGACTCTGACGACATCAATGCCTTCGCCTTGCCAGGCGGTTTCTTTTACGTCAACTCCGGTTTGATTCTAGCTGCGGATGAAGAAGCCGAATTGGCGGGAGTCATGGCCCACGAGATCGCCCACGTCGCCGCTTGTCATGCTGCTCGCGAAAATACACGCGGCAATCTCGCACAGATCATGACCATTCCCCTGATTTTTATGGGCGGACCGATTGGTTACGCCGCCTACGAAGGTGCCGGCCTTGCGGTACCGCTAACCTTCCTCCATTTTTCGCGTGGATTCGAAGGCCAAGCCGATTACCTGGGTCTGGAATATATGTACAAGGCTGGGTATGATCCGCAGGCCTTTATCTCGTTTTTTGAGAAAGTGCAGGCCACGGAAAAGAAGAAGCCAGGCACGATTTCAAAGGCCTTTGCCACCCATCCGCAGACCCCGGACCGTATAGGGCGCTCGCAAGAAGAAATCGCGAAGATCCTCCCGGCAAAACAGCAATACATGGTCACTAGTTCGGAGTTCGATGAAGTAAAAGCCAGACTGGCGGCTATCGAGAACCGGCACAAGCTGAACGATGACAAGGATGGCAAGAAACCGAGCCTGCGGCGCACTTCTTCAACCGACAAGAATGGAAGTGACAATAAGACCAGCACTGGGGATGACGGTCGTCCAACTTTGAAACGCCGGCCTGAAGACAACAACTAATATTCTTTCCAAACACAAATGGCGGGACAATGTCCCGCCATTTTTATTTCCGCTAACAAAGCCACAAACGCGATTACGCGGCTTCTTTGGGTGCCAGCGAAGCCACCGGTGCGCGGTCAGCCGTCACGCTAACGATCTTCATCTGCTTCCAATCGTAGGGCAGCTCCTTGCCGCATTCGAGGCACACAACGTAAGTTCCGGTAACCAAAGCCGCCGGGCTTCTGCGGCCTTTCTTCACCGTGATTGGAAAGCTGTAGCGATGATGGAAGCACCCAAAGAACGCGTCAAGAATCCTGGAAAACATCCTTCTACCTCCCACAGGAATGCCGCACCTAGAACCGGGTACAGGAACCACGGCATCATCTACTTAGATTCCATTTCCCGTAAAAGGGTTCGACGGAGGCAAAACTCAACTTCTTCAACTTGCAAATACGAGATTTACAAAGAGTTACTGCGTGGTTCCTTCGGGCCCGCTCTTCTTCCGGGATTGGCATTTCTGCACAATGGCCGACCGCAGCCGGGTTCGAAGGTCTTCAGGAAGTTCGTAGAGTTGAGAGTCGCGGTAGATCTCAATGGTCTTCTTGGTGGTATCGCAAACAACGTAGCAGTTGTGGCACCAAGCCAGGTGCTCTTCAAGTTCAGATTTCGTCGGGGCGTCGATCACGCCGTCCAGGTAGTCGGTTAGTTCGTGGAGAAATTCAGAGCACTTCACTGGTTAGCATCTCCACCTGTTGGTTTTTGCGATCCATTGGACTTCTCTCGCCTTTGAAAATATTTATTCAGCCGCTCGCGCAATTGCAACCGTGCTCGCAGCAACCTCGACTTCACTGCCGGAATGCTCAACTCAAGCGCATCCGCAGTTTCTTCCGTGGAAAGCCCTTCCACATCTCGCAACACGAACACAGTCCTAAATGTCGCCGGCAATCCGTGGATTGTCTTATCCAGAATCTCACGCAATTCAGCTTGAGAATACTGCTGCTCAGGATTCGGGCTCCAGTCCGCAACCTCTCGCGGAACCGAATCGTCTTCCGTCTTTACGTCTTCGTCCAGCGAAACCGTGCGCTCGGGACGGCGACGCCGCAACTTCATCAACGCTTCGTTCACCGCGATCCGCACCAGCCAGGTGTAAAACTTCGATTGCCCCTGGAACTGTTTCAGATTGCTGAACGCCTTGATGAATGCGTCCTGAACAACGTCCTCTGCGTCCTCGCGATTCTGCGTAATATGCTGCGCGATGCGAAAAACGTTGCGGTCGTAGCGGCGTACTAATTCCTCAAAAGCCGTGACATCTCCGGCTTTTGCCGCTTCGACCAGAGCCAGTTCATCACTGACTGGCTCACTCACTTTTGGTTGGATTGCGCCCATTGGTCATTCGATGCAGGAATTTTCACACTAAACGGAAGGGAACCTGAATCGAATAGCTATTTTACTTGGTAACCCCGGTTTCGTGCCAACTGGCTTGGTTGGAAGGCCAGATTCAGTCTGTGCGGCCTTTAAGTAACGAGCCCGAAAGTTGATCCGGCAGCGAAACAACAAAAAGCCCCTGGGCTCGGCCTCAGCGTTGGTGGTTTTAGAAACCGGCGCGCCTCTCCAGTTCCTTGAACCGCGGGTCAGAACGCAAATTATCTAACCGGTTGTTGACATCGAGAGCAATCATTCCAGTCGCGTGCCGCTGATACGCAGTATCCAGCCATTCGAATGCCTTATCGCTGTTGCCTGATGCGGCATAGTAAGTTGCGAAATCGATCGGTGAGATGTAATTGTGGCGGGAAAACTTTGTGAGATCGGTCAGGGCAGCTTGCGCTTGCGACCTATTCCCCGATGCTGCCCAGACGTATGCCATCCCAGCCAGGTATCCGCGCCTATACTGCCCTTTGCCATGCTCAAATGCCGCAATTGCATCTTGCCATTTGCCTTGTAGTTCGTATCCGCGGCCGAGCATGAGGTATGCGCCGGTGAATGAGGGATCCATTTCCAGCACGTGCTGGCTTTGCTTCACTGCCTTTACGCCGTCGCGGGCATCCGCGTACAGCCACGCCGGTGTATCGAAGGCAGAATGTCGAGCGGAGCAAGTTCGATGGCGCGCTTGTTTTCTACTACGGCTTCATCGAATCGTTTTCGCAGCTGTAGATAACGTATCTGTCCTCAGCCGGTGGTCCGGGAGGAGGAGTGGGCGTCAGCCAGATGTCTCTCAGCGATGGCAAATGCACACCTCTGATGTCAGAGCTGGCGACTCTAATCATCCACTCTTCTTCTGATGGCAAGTCAATCCTTTATCTGACCGCCTCCAAGGGAGAAACAAGCATTTACCGCCAGCCCTGGCGTGACGGTAAACTCGCGGGCGCTGCTCAGGTGGCGATCAAGCTTCCTTTCGCATTCCGCCAAGGTTACGGTGGCAACGCCTACGACTTCTCCAAAGATCTTTCGACCATCGTGTATGCGCGGCCCGGTGGCCAGGCCGATCTCTATCTCCTAAGCCAGCGGTAAACATGTTAGGGGCGGACGCCCTCGTCTGCCCCCGCTCTCGTCAAAGAAGAGAGCGTATGCGGCTCTCAGACAAGGCGCGTGGCAACGAAGGCGACATGGGCGAAGCGCCCACCGCGGACGGGGGCGTCCGGGGCTACATGAACCTGGTCCGGGGCTACCTGAACGCTCACTCTTCGTTCTGCCCGCCCGCTTCCTGCTGCGGAGGCAGGTCAAGCCGCAATTCCGGCAGACCAGCCCCGCCAAGCTGATGATTCAGGGCCGGGATATCTGCGGTCTTGAGTTCATCCCAACGCTTCACTCCAACTGCCAGCTCATTTTCAATTTTGGTGAATGCCTCCCGCTGCGCTGCGGTAGGCGCGGCATCAGCTTTCTCAACTTCCTTGTATAGGGCGATCACGGCGCTATTGTTGGCGCTGAGCGCAGATGCAGATGAAGCCGAGGAGTTCTTTGCTCCATCGAGCAATGCGGAAATTTTGCTGTCCAGAGTCTTGACTGAGTCTTGCAACGGGCCAGTCACTGTGAGCTTCTCAAGCTGTTCGTGAATGGAACGTGCCTGCGAAAGCGCTTCAGAACTCCGCGTGATGGCGGCAGCAAGCTGCATTTCGAGATCAAACTTTTTCTGCAGTCCTGCTTGAGAGGTCTTCACCCGCGGATCCATCTTCACCGTGAGCGTCGTGGAATAGCTGTGCCCATTGGCACTGAGCCGGACCGTGTACTGTCCTGGCAAAGCACTAGGCCCCAGCGGATATCGCGGCGTGTCATGAGGAACCGCGGCAATCGGGTACTCGTGCTCGGTCGAGAAGGGAGGTGGGTAGCGCAAATCCCAAATCCAGCGATGCATTCCAGCATCGGTCGAGAGCGTTTTCGCGTTGCGCAGCCAATACAGAGGAATAAGCTGCTTTTCCAACTGCTCGCGGGATTGCTCGGGTTTGTCTTCGCTCGAATAACGGCGCACAAGTGTGCCCTGGGAATCCAGAATTTCCAGAGTCACTTCTCCCGACGCTGGTTTTTCAAAGTAGTAGTCAAGGATCGCGCCATCGGGAGGATTCTTCCCCGCGGGCTCATCCGCCGGAAGCGGTGTGTCAGTATTCGTGTCCCGCCGGACGCGGTACGCGGCAGCTGGCTCGAAAAGATGTTCGAAGAGATGCCCGTCGGCGTTAGCCACACCACTGACTTGCCGCAGCGGCGTAATGTCGTCAAGGATCCAGAACGAGCGCCCGTGCGTGGCGACGATAAGATCATTTTCGTTGATCCACAAGTCACGCATTGAAGTACGCGGCAGATTCAATTGCAACGATTGCCAATGACCGCCATCATCAAACGAAGCCCAGACCGCATTCTCGGTTCCCGCAAATAACAGCCCCTTCCGGACTGGATCTTCGCGAACGGTATCCACTGGAGCATTGTCGGGCAGCCCGCTGGTGATCGCCTGCCAGGTTTTTCCGCCATCGTGTGTGCGGTAAATGTAGGGCCGAAGATCGTCAATGCGGAACCGGCTTACAGAAACATAGGCAGTTTGATCGTCAAAGCGAGAAGCACTGATCTGTGTCACTTTGCTCCAGGCGCTTAGCGCGGGAGGAGTAATGTCCTTCCAATTTTTGCCGCCATCTCGCGTAATCCACACCAGACCATCATCGGTGCCCGCCCAAAGCGTGTTCACGTTTTGATACGACGGCGCCAGCGAATAAATTGCGCCGCGCTGCTTTTCCGCCTTCGGATTGAGACCTGCCTGATCTCCAATGCTCGGCGGAGTTCCCGGATGTTCTCGCGTTAGATCACCGCTGATCGGCTGCCACGAGCGTCCGCCGTCCCGTGTCGCAAAAAGCACGTTGGTGGCGTAATAAAGCTGGTGCGGATCAAGCGGGGAGAACATCAGCGGTTCCGTCCTGTCCACGCGATATTTCCCGCGCACCGGTATTGGCGTGACGTTCTCGGTCTGGCCGGTGCTCCAATGAAAGCGCGAGACCTCACTTCTACCCGCACCGTAAATAACGTCAGCATCCAGCGGGTCCGGCGCGACATAGCCATACTCGATTACTCCGACGGGATGCCAATCGCGAAATGTGATCTCGCCATCATTGCTCCGGCTGGAAATACACACCGAACCGCTTTCTTGCTGGGCCCCACAAACCTCATAAGGAAAAGTATTGGTGGTGGTAACGTGATAGAGCTGCGCCGTCGGCTGGTTGTACCACGAGCTCCAGCTCTCGCCGCCGTTCACCGTAACAATTGCTCCCTGGTCCGCTACCAAGAGAATAATTTTCGGATCGTTGGGATTGATCCACAGGTTCTGGTAATCATCTCCGCCAGGCGCGCCACGAATCACAGTCCAGGCCTTCCCCCCGTCGGTCGACCGCACGGTAACTATGCCCGTGCCGTAAACCACGTCGGGATTTTTCGGATCAACCCGCGGGATTGGCAGATCGCCGCCGCCAATTTTCATCGCCGCCCGCGGATCGGTGGTAACCCGATACCAGCTCTCGCCTCCATCATCGGAGCGAAAAAAGCCCAAACCTTCATCCGTTGCGTAGCTGGTGGGCTTTGTCGTCGAGATAGTCGCGTAGAGGCGGCTGGTCTGACTCGGAGCTATGGCAATGTTGATCTGCACCAGATCATCGGGCAAACCTTTGGTCAATTTGCGCCAGGTATTGCCGCCATCCGTGGATTTGAAGAGTCCTCCATTGGTTCCAGCGAACCCGTTGTTGTCTTCCCACGGACCCAGCCGCGACTGCCACATTCCCGCATAGATCACATTCGGATTGGACGGATCAATCTCCACATCCGAGCCGCCGGTGTTTTCATCCTTGAAGAGAACTTTCAGCCAGGTTGTACCCCCGTCGGTTGACCGAAAAATTCCACGCTCCGGATTCGCACCGTAAGGATGACCCAACACCGCGGCGAACACCCGTTTGGGATCGTGCGGATCAATCGCTAGCGCAGGAATTTGTTGGCCATCACGCAATCCCAGGTGTGTCCAGGTTTTGCCAGCATCGGGGGACTTGTAAATGCCATCGCCAACCGACAGATCGGGGCGCTGCAGCCCCTCGCCACTCGCGACGTAAATGATTGCGGGATTCGACGGAGCAACAGCAATGGCTCCGATGGATTGCGTCGGCTGTTGATCAAAAATTGGATTCCAAGTGCGGCCGTAGTCGTCCGACTTCCAGACTCCGCCATCAACTGCGCCCATATAGAAGACATTCGGCTGGTTGGGTACGCCTGCAACAGCGCGCGTCCGCCCACCGCGGAAGGGGCCAATCATCCTCCAGCGCATTTCCTGATACAAGTTTTCCGGGTATTGCTGAGCAGCAGCAATCACCGGGCACAACGGAGCAACCGCACACACCAACGCAAGCACGAGACGACGAATTCGATTCACGAAGGTCTCCCCAGAATTGAACCGAGTGATGATCTCAACATCGACACGCGAATGGCAAGCCCACGTTTGTTCTCCAAAACGCGATTCGCCATGTCCCCTGGACTATAATGCTGGTTTTCTTGAGATCACTCCCTGAGGAATCCATGGTTCTGGACCGCGCTCGCATATTCTCAATTGTCACTTCGCTCCTTTTCGTACTGTGGCTCGCTCAATCATTGCCTGCACAGACCCCGCCCGCAACCTATCCGCAGTATCCCAGCGAGACGCCAGATACCTTGCAGCCTGCCATGGACACTTGGGACTACACGCGGCGCGAAGAAATGATTCCCATGCGCGACGGCGTGAAGCTGCACACGGTCATTCTCGTCCCCAAAGGCGCGAAGAACGCGCCCCTCTTGCTCACTCGCACACCCTACGATGCAAACGTTCTCACGGGTCACGCCCAGAGCTCCCATCTCGGCCCCATTCTCTATGGATACGACAATGCCACCGATGTGATTGTTGAGGGCGGCTACATTCGCGTGGTGCAGGACGTGCGTGGAAAATACGGCTCCGAAGGCGACTACGTGATGAATCGCCCGCTACATGGGCCGCAGAATCCAACGCCGGTTGATCATGCCACCGACACTTATGACACCATCGACTGGCTCGTGAAGAACATTCCTGAGAGCAACGGCAAGGTCGGCATTCTTGGTATTTCTTACGACGGATTCCTCCCCTTAATGGCGCTGGTGAATCCTCATCCCGCGCTCAAAGTCTCAGTTCCGATGAATCCCATGGTGGACGGCTGGATGGGAGACGACTGGTTCCACAACGGCGCCTTTCGCCAGCAGATGATGCCCTACATATTCGAGCAGGAGGCGACTCGCAGGAACGAAGCCAAATGGTGGACCAGCAATTTCGACGATTACGACTTATACATGCGAGCCGTATCGGCAGGAGAACTCGGACGGCGTCACGGTCTTGATCAGGTTGGGTTCTGGAAGAAGGTCCTTGATCATCCCAACTACGACGCTTTCTGGCGCGACCAAGCTTTGGACAGAATACTAGCGGCGCAACCCCTCAACGTTCCTGTGATGCTGGTACACAGCTTGTGGGACCAGGAAGATATCTACGGACCGCTCGCCGTTTACAAAGCGATCAAACCGAAAGACACGAGCAATGACAAAGTTTTTCTGGTTATAGGGCCATGGCACCACGGCCAGGAAATCGGTGACGGCAGCTCGCTTGGTGCACTCAGTTTCGGCAGCGATACCGGCGCCTACTTTCGCCAGCAAGTTCTGCGGCCGTTTCTCGATCACTATCTCAAGGACGATGCGCCTAAAGCCGATGTCGCTCCGGTTACCGCATTTGAAACCGGGACCAACACCTGGCGCCGCCTGCCCGCATGGCCTTCGGGATGCAAGAGTGGCTGCACTCTGAAACCTGCTCCGCTCTATCTCACTGCTGGGCTGAAGCTAAGCTTCGCCGAGCCGAAGCGTGGCGATGTGGCGTTCGATGAATACGTCTCCGATCCCGCCAAGCCCGTGCCCTACCGCGCCCGCCCAAGCCTGCCGGTTGGCTACAGCGGCCGCCTTACCTGGCCCCAGTGGCTGGTGGACGACCAGCGCGAAGCCTCGGGTCGCCCGGACGTTCTCGTATTCACTTCCGAGGCTCTAACAGCACCGGTAAAGATCAGCGGCCAGCCCATTGCCAACTTGATTGCCTCCACCAGCGGGACCGACTCCGATTGGGTGGTCAAACTGATTGACGTTTATCCGGACGAAGTGGCTGGACATGAGCAAATGGGTGGCTATCAACTAATGGTCGCTGCCGACATTTTCCGTGGCCGCTTTCGTGAAAGCTTGGAAACACCCAAAGCAATTGCGGCCGATAAACCTCTGCTTTATCGGTTCGCGCTCCCGGCGGCGAATCATGTTTTCTTACCTGGCCACCACATCATGGTTCAGATCCAATCAAGTTGGTTTCCTTTATATGACCGTAACCCACAGACCTTCGTGCCCTCGATCTTTTGGGCCAAGCCAAGCGACTATCGAAAAGCCACGCAGCGCGTCTATCACGCGCCAGGTCAGGAAAGTTTCGTAGAGCTACCCTTAGTCAAAACCCCTTAACGAAACATTGTAGGGGCGGACGCCCTCGTCCGCCCCGCTCTCGTCGAAGACGAGAGCGTAAGCAGCCCTGACCCGTTCCCACCCCGGACCAGGGCGTCCGGGGCTACAAGAAGACCTTTCCCCACGTGACTAAAGTGACCTGCTAGCCACACCCCAATTCGACCTATAATTCGGGAAAGCCCGATTCGCAGAGATATGTCCGAAAATCGTGTCGAAGAGATCGTCCGTAGCGCCGTTGCGCAGGCATTGGAGCGTCAGCTCTCGTCGCTGCGCGAAACCGTAGTACAGGAAGTTCTGCGCGAGATAGGGCCCGCGCTGGCCAGCAAGTCGGGGCAGGGAACCGGTACCGCCGCTCTCCAAAAAGCGGTTTCGGCCATTCAGTCGGGAACCACTCAGAAGGAAATCCTGCGCGCCCTTCTCGACAACACAGTTCTTTATAGTGGCCGCGCGGCTTTGTTCGTGGTCAAGGGCGGCTCGGCAACCGGTTGGCAAGGTACGGGATTTTCCAACAACGAAGCCATCAAAGATTTCGCGCTCGACGTTAATTCCCGGCTGACCGCGCGAGTGATGCAATCGCGCACAGCAGAGGCCGGCACGACATCTGATTTCGACTCGCATTTCGCATCAATGTTCGGGACTCCCGCAGACGATACCGTTGTACTGCTTCCACTCTTGCTCAAAGACAAGATTTCAGCCGTGGTTTATGCCGACGCGGGAACGCAAGGCGGAGTATTCGATTCCCCTGCGCTCGACGTCATCGTCCGCGCCACCAGTGCCTGGTTGGAAGTAATTTCGCAGAGGAAGCAGGCCCACAGAGAGGGAAGCGCTGAGCCCGAAGCCATGCACTCTGCTCCGGCCGCGAACGACCCCTTCGCCTCGCACGCGCCCCTACATACCAAAGCTCAACACGCCGAAGCCGAGCCCGCGGCGATGTCCGCGGCGGCCGCGTGGGGCGGACCCACAACAACCCTTACCGGTGAAGACGGCGAGCTCCATCGCAAAGCGCAACGATTCGCGCGCCTGCTGATGGATGAAATCAAACTTTACAATCAGGCCAAAGTTTCCGAAGGCCGCAAGCACAAAGACTTATACGATCGCCTGAAGGAAGATATTGAAAAGAGCCGGACGACGTACCAAAAGCGCTATGGCAATTCAGCAGCGGGCGCGGCAGACTATTTCAATCAGGAACTGATTCGCAGTCTTGCAGAAGATGATGTTTCTCTCCTGGGCAGCAATTTTCGGCGATAATTAAAAGACGTGGTGGGGCATTTTCGCAGGTTCCTTTCGTTAGCGCTGGTTCTGACCGCATTGGTGTGCCCGGCGGGATTGTCTCCCCTTGCGGCGCAGACCTCTGGCGTCCAGCCCGCCACCCAGCCCAGCTCGCCGCAGAAACCACTCGAGTCCCAATCGCTTGCCGTCACATCAACTCCGGGTGCCCCGTCCCTGTCTCCCCGTTCTTCTGGGAGTCAGGGCGAGGATGTTTCCTCGCCCGCAAAGAAAAAGTCGAATACTGCGTCGCGCGCTCAGCCCGCAAAGAAGCCTGCTCGTCGTACGACCAAGGCCCGAAGGAACTCACCTCGGTTCCGACGAATTCGTCAGGCTTTCGTCGCGTCGTCGATTCTCAAGCCAATGGCGCGCCAGCTTCTGCAAGACCGGACTCCTCCAGCCTATGCAGGGGTTGAAGCATTCGCACGGAAACACAGCGCTGAAGATGCCGGTGCGTTGGCCTGGCTCGCAGTTGGGTATGCGCACTTTCTGGATCACGATTATGCGAAGGCCATTGATTCTCTCAGCCGCGCCAGGCCGCACGGCGGGGACATCGGCGATTACGCTGCCTACTACCTTGCTGCTTCCTACCAACAAAGTGGACGCACCCCCGAAGCTGTCGCCGCACTGAGTGCCTTCGACGAAAATTTCCCCCAATCCTTGCTGATCCGTGACGCGCACGTGCTCTACGCTAATGCGCTCCTGGCTGACAATCGCCCCAAAGATGGCGTCGCTTTGTTGGAGAAAGACCGTGACCCAATAAGGGCCGACTTGGAGCTCGTTCTCGGACGCGCCTACGCCGCCGCTGGAGATCCTGCCAAAGCCGTCTCCGTGTTGCGGCACCTATATTTCAGTTTGCCGCTGAGCTTTGAAGCGACCGTCGCTGAGTCGGAGTTACAGAAATTGTCCGCGACGCCCGGCGTCCCGCCTCCAAGCTTCGGAGACCGTAAGACGCGCGCCGATCTTCTCGCCCGAGCCAAGCGTTTTCCTGAGGCGTCTGGCCTATACCGCGACTTGCTCCGTGAGGCCTCGGCTGCCGATAAGTCCGGCGTCCAGCTCGGACTCGCAGAGTCTTTGCACCGCATAGGCCAAGACCGGGAAGCGAAACAGCTTCTGGACTCGCTTCCTATCACGTCGCCAGAAATAGCCGCCCAGCGTCTGTACGATATCGGCGAGATGCAACGCGTTGCGGACAATGACGACGACTTCCTGCGTACGGTTGGCGAATTGCGCCAGACCGCACCGACCAGCCCCTGGCTGGAACAGTCACTTCTGTATGCAGGAAATATTTATCTGCTGCGGCGCGATTATGACAAAGCCATAGACTCCTATCGCGAAATCGCCCAGCGTTTTCCCCACGGACCTCGCGCGCCTTACGCAAACTGGAAAGCTGCATGGCTGAGTCTGCGACAAGGACGCAAGCCGGAAGCCATAACTGGCTTCGAGGCGCAGATAGCGCTCTATCCCAATTCAAACGAAGTTCCTGCCGCGCTTTACTGGCGCGGTCGCCTGGCGGAGGAAGACGGCGATTCCGCTATGGCCAACGCTTTTTACCAAAAAATCTCTGAGCGCTTCCGCAATTATTATTACGGTCCACTGGCCCGGGAGCGCGCGAGCAAACTGAAAACCGCGGATGATCCTCCGCACTACGCAATTCTCGACCACGTTCCGCCCATCAGCGCAGAGCCGCCGACTTATGGGCCTCCACCAGAAGATAATTTGCGTCTGGAAAAAGCGAGATTACTCGAAAACGGTGGTCTGCTTGATTTTGCCGTCCGCGAACTGAAAGCAGCGGCGGATGAGGAAAAGGGAAGTTGGCTGCCCGGCGAAACCGCGCGTATGTACCAGGACGTTGGACGTTATGACATCGCGGTTGAAACCATGAAGCGCGCGATTCCCAACTATTTTGCCCTGGATCTGGGCGCTCTTCCTCGCTCCTACTGGGAAGAACTCTTTCCCAAGCCGTATTGGCCCGACTTGAAAAAGTTCTCTTCCGCCAACGGCCTCGATCCGTACCTTGTGGCCTCGCTGATTCGCCAGGAATCGGAATTCAATCCCAACGCGGTTTCCAACAAAAATGCTCTAGGCCTTATGCAGCTCCTGCCGCGCGTCGGCAAAGGTGTCGCCAAGCAAGAGAAGTTGAAACACTTCTCTCCGCCCCAGCTTTTTGCTCCGGCCACGAATCTACAACTCGGAACCCGCTATTTCCGCTCGATGGTGGACCAGTTCGGCGGATTCGAGTACGCATTGGCCGCCTACAACGCGGGCGATGATCGCGTAAAGGATTGGCAGGCTGCCGGCAAGTATCGCGACGTCCAGGAGTTTGTCGAATCCATCCCGTTCACCGAGACTCGCGAGTACGTCCAGGCAATCATGCGGAATGCGAATGTGTATCGGCAGCTCTACGGGACGCCTTAGATGCCAGCAGAATCGATACAAGAGATGCTCACGGGATTGTGCAGTTCTGTTAGGAGAGGAGACTCCGCGAATGGGAGGTAGGCAACTCCGTCGCACACATTCGCGTAAGCGGAAGAGACCCCGACCACATTCAGCGCAATCCACCGTGCAAGACATTTCCACGCCGACACCGCCAGCACCAAACCACTACAATTTGGGAGATTCCATCGGCCTTCTCGCATTAATATTCGCGGCGGTGGCAGTGGCCATAAACCCTCCCATTTGGGTGAAGACATCATTGCTGCTTCCCAGTTGTGTCGGTTTTTTTTCTTTCTCTACAAATCCCATTGGACGTACCGCTGGCCAAAGTGGATGAGCACTGTTATAGGTTTGGGTTTTATCTTCTTTCTTGGTTCAATTGCCATTCCGCAACTTAATGTCCAGAGGACGAACGACAACGCCGTAAGGCCTCCTTCACTTCCGAGCAGTGTGGGTCGCCCACATTTACAGACCAACGTTGCTTCTCGATAGCGTGAGCCGTCGCGACATCAGCTTTCACTGGCTTGTGGAAAACATAAGCGGATTCGACGTCGCTGGAATCCGTGTGAGTTCACGAAATGAGATATGGGAAAACGATGAGAACGATCCATCTCTCAACAGAGAACTACCCGCTGGGGGGAACTAGACGTGCACGGTTGGCCGAAGGTCTTTTCCCTACAGAAGCCGTCGAGTCTATTTACGACATTGCACTATACCTCTTCCATCGCGGGAGTAAGTAAAGCTTTTTCATCAACATATCGATTCCTAGTGGAACCGGATAGGCCAAAATCAATTAATCCTGCCGAGTGGATCGAGAATGAAGGTGCCGACAGTGACGACACGAGTCAGCCAGCATACTCAAAATGTGGAGTTCGCCCGTAGGGTCAATGTTCTTGGCACTGGATGAGCGACGGCCGGGTGGTTCACCGAATGTAGTTGAGTTGCAAGGTCAACAGAAACGATTTGTTTTCGATCCTGGAGCACGAACCGTAAGCTATGGGATGAAGTCTGATTCTGGCCATATCCTCGAATTCAAGAAGCCCCTTTCGCCGGGTTTTGGACGTCATCAAGTGGTGATGACTTGGGATTATCAGAAAGGCGAAGCGCAGCTGAGTGTTGACGGAAGTTACGAGAAAAGAAAGATCGCCAATGGCAGGGAATGATTCAGCGATCTGTCGTTACATGTTTCTACGCCGATTTTTCTGCAGTCGGCGTTTTCGCGAACAAAATCTCAAATACTAGCAACCCGGCTCCCACCACAATGGCGCTATCCGCGACGTTAAACGCTGGCCACTGATACGACCCGATATATACGAGAAGAAAATCCACCACTCGGCCGCTGAGCAAGCGGTCCCACAAATTCCCTAGAGCGCCACCAAGAATGAGCGACAGTCCAACCGCAGTCGCGGTCATCGTATGACTGCTGCGCCAAAGCAGGGCGGACACAATCACCAGCGCCACAATCGAGAACAGCACCAAAAGCGCGATCTTCCATTGCGAAGGCGAGTCATTAAACAATCCAAACGCCGCGCCGTGGTTCTCCACGTGAGTAATGTAGAAAACCCGTTTTATGACAGTAATGCTGTCGTGCAACGAAATGTCTCTTGCGACCAGCCGCTTGGTGAAGCGGTCCAGCAGCAATACCCCTAGAGCTATAAATAAGTGAAATCTGCGCATGATTCGGTGCCGACGCATCTCCGTCTAAGGGTTAGATGGCGACCGCGCGCCACCGGCTTCAAGCTGCTTGAGCACCGGAGCACAGCGCTCGCAGACCGTGGGGTATGCTGGGTCTTCGCCTACGTGGGTCGAATAATTCCAGCAGCGTTCGCACTTGTGGCCGTCGGCTTTGCTGACTTCGATGCCGAGGCCGCCCGTGCCATTGCCGGACGGCGAGCGCTCCAAAGTAACAGAGGAAACGATGAACAGGTAGCGGAGGTCGTCCCTATGCCGTTCGAGTACGGGATACAGCGAATCTGAAGCAGTAAGTTTGACCTGTGCTTCCAGACTCTTTCCAACCTGTTTCTGATTTCGTGCCTCTTCCAGAACTTTCAGGACTTGGTCGCGGACATTCCGCAGGGTTGCCCATTCTTGCAGTTGAGCGGCGTCTTCCCGTTCGACGTTACCGCTGCCAAGAATATCTTCTGCCGTCGGAAAACTTGCGAGGTGTACGCTATCCTGCCGGGATTCACTCTTAGGGAGATGTTGCCATACCTCTTCGCAGGTAAAGCTCGTGATTGGAGCCAATAAACGGACCAGCGCCTCACAGATGCCCCAGAGTGCTGTCTGGGCAGAGCGGCGACCCACGGAATTGGGTGCGCACGTGTACAGACGGTCCTTAACAATGTCCGCATAGAATGCACTCAAATCGACAGTGCAAAAATGATTCACGTGTTGATAGATTTTGTGAAACGCAAACTCTTCATACCAGCGGGTTATGTCCGCCGCCAGGGCGCAAGTCAGACGCAAGATGTACTGGTCAATCGCCTCCATTTGGTCAAACGGGACCGCGTTTTGCACCTCGAAATCAAAAAGATTGCCGAGCGAATTCTTAAATAAGTTGTTACGAATTGTCCGGTAGTTCTCCGCCACCCGCTGCATCAAATTCTCGGATCCCACGACATCTTCGCGAAAATCCACTGACGCAACCCACATCCGCACAATCTCGCCGCCCATCCGATTCGCAATGTCCACCGGATCAACATCCGTGCCATGCGACTTCGACATCGCCCGGCCTTGCTCATCCAGCGTCCATCCCGGAGTCGCCGCGGATTTATACGGCGAGCTACCCCGCGCTCCTATCGAGCACAGCAGAGAAGACTGAAACCATCCGCGATACTGGTCCCCACCTTCGAGGTACAAGTCCGACGGCCAAGGCTGATTCGGCTCGTTCGCAACCTCGACTAGGTAGCTGCAGCCGGATTCGAACCACACATCCAAAATGTCCATCTCCTTAATAAATTCCGTCGCGCCGCAGCTCGAACATTTTCCTCCCCGCGCAAGCGCATCGGCTTCCGGCGTGTACCAGGCATCAGCGCCAGACTTGGCAAATAGATCCACAACCCTTCGGTTCACTGCTGGATCTTTCAACGGCTTATTGCATCCTGTGCAGGCAAACACCGCGATGGGAACGCCCCACACCCGTTGTCGTGAGATGCACCAATCTGGCCGCGTCTCGACCATGTTCGAGATTCGTTCCTCGCCCCAAGCCGGGTCCCATTTGATCTTCTTGATTTCCTCGAGCGCCGTCGATCGGAACGTTCCGCTAGGCATTGGCGTTTCCATCGAGATGAACCACTGCTCAGTCGCCCGGAAGATAACCGGATTATGGCACCGCCAGCAGTGCGGATACTGGTGCTCAACCTTCTCCGAATGCAGGAGTGCCCCGCGGCTCTTAAGCAGCTCAATGATTGGCTCGTTGGCCTTAAGGACTTTCAAGCCGTCGTACTCCGGCAACCCGTTGTGAATAACCCCGGCAGCATCCACGTCGCAGGTTGGATCAAGCTTGTACCGGACTCCAGTCGCGAAGTCCTCCGCGCCGTGCGAAGGCGCTGTGTGCACCACACCCGTGCCAGTGTCCATGGTCACGTAGTCTGCAACCACGCCAAGAATGCGTCGCCGCTCCCACGGCAGAAATGGATGGTAGAACCAGGTGTGCTCCATCGCCTTCCCGGGAAAGCGAGCGATAGTTTTCGCATCCGGAAACCCGCACTTTTCCGCAACCGACTTCGCAAGCTTCTCCGCGACAATGTAGATCCCATCCTGCGCCTCAAGCGCGACATATTCCTCGTGACGATGGAACGCCACCGCCATCGAAGCTGGAAGCGTCCACGGAGTCGTGGTCCAGATGATCGTGAAAATAGCTTTGTCGCCGGCGATGCGAGTGTCCGCGAGAGCGGGTTCTATGGTCCGCGGATCCGATTGCAGCCGATATCTCACCCACACCGTCGGGCTGGTGTGAGTCTCATATTCAACCTCAGCTTCCGCCAAAGCTGTGCGATCATGCATGCACCAGTACACCGGGCGCAGGCCCTTGTACACGAAATCTTCTTCGAAGAACTTGTAAAAAGTTTGTAACACCACCGACTCGTACTCGGGAGTCATTGTCGAGTAGGGTTTGTCAAAGCGCCCCAGAACGCCAATGCGCTTGAACTGCTCGCGTTGCAAATCCAGATATTTTTGCGCGTACTTACGGCATTCCAGCCGGACGTCGACCGGCTTCATCTGCAACTTTTTTCCACCCAATTTTTGGTCCACTTTAATTTCAATCGGAAGGCCATGGCAGTCCCATCCGGGGATGTAAGGCGCATCGAAGCCGGCCATGTTCTTCGACTTGACCACAAAATCTTTCAGGCATTTGTTCAGCGCGTGGCCCAGATGGATGGGGCCATTGGCGTACGGAGGCCCGTCGTGCAACACATAGACCGGCGCGCCACTTCGTGCCTGTCTAAGGCGCTCGTACAGGCGCATCTCCTCCCATCGCTCCAGCATTTTGGGCTCGTTCTGGGGCAAATTGGCCTTCATAGGAAAGCCGGTTTTGGGAAGGTTGATAGTAGATTTCAGGTCCAGCAGAATTCTCCCAAACAGTTGATTTCTTTCATTATAGGGAGCAATCGAAGTCGCGTCTATCGAAGCCGCCATCAGAACAATTCGGAGACAATTACGGTCACCGCTGGGCATCCAGTACAGGGATTCTCACAGCACGCTGCGGTCCTCAGGATCCCAAGAAACTTTCGTACGGGTAGGGCAAAAGTCACTGACGAAAAATTGACCTTGAAGAGTACAATTTTCTTGGGGTTACGTTTCCCGAGTGTGAGCATCTAAACTGAAGGTAAAGCGAGGCCTGCGGCAACCTAGCCTGTGGCCGAGAGTTTACGAAACAGGGTCGCTCGATATGCAACTTGGCGATCTGGATGCTCATCAGTTAAAGAAATGTGGGCCGAAAATGGCCCCTTAGCCAAGGACTCGGGTAACATATGGCAACTTTGGAATTGAAACCACCGCACACCGCCCAGCCGGAACCCGAATTGAACTTGCTCATGCCGAAAGGCTCGGAGCAGTCGCTGTGGGGATCGCTTGTCCAGAATATCCAGGACACATTCTTTGCCAAGCCTCTGCCGCCGCTAGTTCTAACCTCGAAACCGATTCCGGTAAAAGATATTTGGGGTTTCTATAGTTACAAGAAAAGCGGCGCCACGCTTTCGACAATCGCTCACATCATCGTTCTTGCCGCGATCATCGCCGGAACAATTTATCTGGGACGAAGGGTCGTCGCCCAACCCAAGCACGAGACTGTCACCTTGGTTGCTCCCTCGCTCGACGTTCCTGCAATGAAACCGGCGAAGACCGAATCGGGTGGCGGCGGTGGTGGTGGCGATCGTGACAAGTTCCAGGCGCCCAAGGGCAACATTCCCAAGCCTTCGATGCAGCAGATCACGCCTCCCGCGATTGTGGTCCGCAACGATCATCCTAAGTTGGCAGTTGAGCCAACAGTGGTCATGCCACCGCAGGTGAAGCTGGCAATGAACGCGCCAAATCTGGGCAATCCTACAGCAACGATGCCTTCGGGTCCGCCTTCGAACGGAACCGGATCTGGCAGCGGAATCGGCTCTGGGAGCGGCGGCGGCATCGGCGTCGGCACTGGACCGGGCGTAGGTGAAGGCCGAGGTGGCGGAATTGGTGGCGGCGTATTCCGTGTGGGTGGCGGCGTCAGCGCGCCCAAGCCCATCTACGCTCCCGATCCCGAGTACTCAGAAGAAGCCCGCAAGGCAAAGTATCAAGGCACCTGTGCGGTCAGCCTGATCGTTGGTCCTGATGGCAGGCCTCGCGACATTCACCTTGCCCGCAGCTTGGGACTGGGTCTCGACGAAAAGGCAATTGAGGCGGTCAATCAGTGGAAGTTCGAGCCCGCCATGAAAGATGGCAAACCGGTAGCCGTTGCGGTTAGCGTCGAAGTTACGTTCCATCTTTACTGATTGCGCTGAGTCCAAAAAGCCAGCCGAGAGGCTGGCTTTTTTCTTGTACGCCGAGCATGTTCGGCAGCTACGGGTGTAAGTCCCGTCCCAACCTGATGGAGGTGAAGGGTAGCGAAGCGCAACGGCGTCGCCGCGAGATGGGGTCTGAAGGAAGCGTGGAGCAAAGATACGGGCCGATGAACAAGAACCGGATGATGAGGCCTACGGTGCCGGGCGAGCGAGCAAGTGATCGCGAAGCCCATCTCCATCAAGGGTGCTGGTGGTAAATCCGGCGGTC
>WNFZ01000232.1_pt1 | contig 52325 bp, 43 predicted proteins | sample 5400081 | NCBI WGS metagenome assembly WNFZ01 (sample SAMN13153365, study PRJNA577476) | soil metagenome | isolation source: 80 cm soil or saprolite under grassland replicate 1 | place: USA:California | collected 2016-06-15
CGCGATTTAACGCCAGCAATGGTTCCATTCCCAACCCCCTGCTATACTGAGCCGCCCGTAGAGGTCACGATGCAGCGTTTATGGTTTCTCTGCCTTGCGCTGGGTCTGGTCGGAGCGTCGCAGGCCCAAACCAAACCAGACATGCTTGTGGTGAGCGGCGGGACATTGGTGGACGTTGCTTCAGGAATAGAAACTCCCGACAGCGCCATCGTGATAAGCGGACAGCGGATCGAGCGGGTTGGCACGGTGGCGAATACGAAAGTGCCTGCCGGCGCGCAAGTTGTGGATGCGCGCGAAAAATGGATCGTTCCAGGCCTGATCGACTCGCATGCACACGCCGGCGACGATAAGGACATTCCCCTGAGTTTGTACCTGGCGAACGGGGTTACCACCATCCGCAATCCCGGCGGGAATCTTACCCAGCTGCGATTAACCCGGGAACGTCTACTTCGCGGAGACCTGGTGGGACCGCGCTTGTTCTTCTCCGGTCCCATCCTCGACGGTATAGTCCCGGTCTGGCCATCAGGGAGCATTCTGGTGGATACGCCCGAGCGCGCGAAGAGTGCTGTGAATTTCCTGGCCGACCAAGGCGTGGACTTCGTGAAGGTCTACAACAACGTAAAGGAACCGGAATTGAAGGCGATCGTTGAGACTGCGAACCAACGGGGGCTGCCAGTGGCGGGTCACGTTCCGCGATCAATGACCATGACACGTGCCATCGAATTGGGGATGACCAGGCTCGAACACATACGCATCACAGGAAAAGAAATGCTCAGCGCAGAAGAGGCTGAGAAGATCGATCCTCTGCCTGTTGGCAAGCGAGAGCCACTGCTTTGGCAACGATTCGACCTGCAATCGGAAAAGTTTCGTGCACTGGTGCAACTGCTCGCTCGAAGCAGAGTATTTCTTGATCCCACGTTGGTCGTGGCCGAGTTTGATGAGGTCTCAAATCTTAGTAGTGAGAAGAATGATTCTAATAATCAATATCTGACTGCGGAGTTCGTGGAAGAGAATGTGAAGGATTTGAAGAACCCAATCCTCGTTGTTCCTGGTGAACTTCGAATTGCGGCAGTGGAGGCTTTCCATAAACAAGAGAAATTTGTGGGCATGTGTAACCAGGCGGGAGTCAGAATTATTGCGGGGACTGACGGGCCCAGTATCGGAAGGCTGCTGCCGGGATTCGCGTTGCATCGCGAACTCGAGTTACTGGTCACCTCCGGGCTGAGTCCGTTGCAAGCTCTACGAGCGGCAACGTCTACAGCGGCCCAGGCCTTGGGCAAAGAAGGCGACTTGGGAACCATCGCGCCCGCCAAATTTGCGGACATGTTAATTGTGGACGCAGACCCATTGAAGGAAATTCAGAATCTGCGGAAGATCCACGTAGTGATTGAAGACGGAAAAACCTATACACCTGACGAACTTTTGCAGCAAATCCGTTCTCAGACGAACAAGAAGGCTCTCAATTGACCTGAACAGGCGGTTACACTCACGATTTGCGAATCAGCAATTCATCTCTAACTCTAGACGGCCTGTCCGGCGCAAAACCCTGAGGCCCACGCCCACTGGAAGTTGAATCCGCCGAGGTGGCCGGTTACGTCCACGACTTCACCGATGAAATATAGGCCGGGTGTTTTGCGGCTTTCCATTGTCTTAGCGAAAAGCTCACTGGTGTCTACGCCTCCGGCGGTGACTTCGGCCTTGTCGTAGCCGTCCGTGCTTCCTGGGCTGACGGTCCAGTTGTGCGCCTGGCGCTCCAGTTCAGCGAGCGCGTGGTTGGTCCAGGCCGTGGGAGGGTGCAGATCAAGCCAGCGGTCGGCCAACCGCTGAGGCAAGACCGCGCACATCGCCGCTTTGAGGGCGGAAAGGTCGCGGCGAGCACCGTTGCGAATCGGTGCGGTGAAGTCGTGCCCCGGAGCCAGGTCAATAGTCAGGGAAGTGGCAGGCTTCCAATAGGAGGAGATATGCAGAATGGCCGGGCCGCTGAGACCGCGGTGAGTGAACAGCATTTTTTCACGAAAGCGTTGCTTGTCGCTTGCCGCCACCACCTCCACCGAGACCCCGGTCAAGTCGCAGTAGTGCTGGCGGTCCTGAGCGTTGAAGAGCAGCGGAACTAGCGCGGGCCGCGTCGCTATAACCTTAATCCCGAACCGCCGCGCCATGTCGTAGCCGAATGAAGTTGCGCCCATTTTAGGGATGGACAGACCCCCGGTTGCGACCACCAGCACAGGCGCTTGTAGCTCATCTTCGCCCGCGCCAATCGTGAAACCGCTCGTGTGCTCGACACTTTCGACGTTGACGCCAGTGAGAATTCGAACCCCGGCATGGCTGCATTCCGATTCGAGCATGTTTACGATGTTTTGCGCAGAGCCATCACAGAAAAGCTGCCCGAGAGTTTTTTCGTGATACCGAATGCCATGCTTTTCCACCAATCGAATGAAATCCGCCGGTGTGTAGGCCACCAGCGCCGATTTGGCGAAGTGCGGGTTGGCGGAGATAAAGTTTTCCGGTTGACAATGCAGGTTGGTGAAGTTGCAGCGCCCGCCGCCGGAGATCAAAATCTTTTTGCCGATGCGCCCTGCACGTTCCAGCACTGCCACGCGCCTTCCGCGCTTGCCCGCCTCGATGGCGCACATCAGCCCAGCCGCCCCACCACCCAGAATGATGACGTCAAAGTCCTGGTTCACGACCTCTTCAGCATCGGTTGCACTTGAGTGGATGTCAATCTTGCCGGTAGTAGCTGCTACTAGCTCCTAGCAAGTACGGCCGGGACGGGCGTCCGCACGGGTCTCGTTGGAAAAGGCTAAAGATTTAGCTAGGGGCTAGAGGCTAGAAGCTAGTCGCCGCACTCAGCGATGGCCGCGGGCGGGCGGTGACAGTGCTTGCAGAAGAGATTGAAAATCCGGAGGAAGATCGCATTCTACCGAGACAGTCTCTCTCGAGCGTGGATGAGTGAACTGCAGGTAGGCCGCATGAAGCGCAACCCGAGCAATTCGACGCTCCGAAGCCTCGTCAGGGCTATACTTCCGGTCGCCGATGACCGGGTGCCCGAGCGCCGAAAGCTGCACGCGGATCTGATTCTGTAATCCGGTCGCCAGTGTAATCCGTACAAAAGACGCTGCATGGAGAGAGCGTTCGACGGAATATTCGAGTTCAGCCCGCGCCGCTTTGGAGTCCCTTTCCGTACTCAACTTTTGATACATTCCTTCTCTTCGAAAATAGTGAACGAGGGTTCCCTGTTTCGCGGCGAGATGCCCGCGAACCACCGCGAAATATTGCCTGACCGGAGTATGCCCGAGAAATTGTCGAACGAGCGCGTCTCGATCAGGCTTGGTCTTGGCGAACAGCAGAACTCCGGATGTGAAACGATCGATGCGATGTACTACCAAAGCTCGTTGTCTGTGAACCTTCAGGTCCGGCGACAGAAGAGATAAGGCGGATGGGGCATCGGAGCCTTGGACAGGCACAGCCAGAAGCCCCGCGGGTTTATTGACCGCCACAACCGCATCATCTTCGTACAGGATGGCAAGCTCCCGCGAGAAACGAGGCCGCCGGCAATGCAGCGTACCTGAACCGGAGCTGCGTTTGCGGGGAAGTTTTTTCACAGGCACCTGTCGCGCATTCCGTAGAAGTGTACCGCGCTGTCATCGCTGGCGGTCAAGTCTCGGTTTGCGAGCAATCATGCACCAAGATCCTCGCCCACTTTTTACTTCGATAGGTGTTGATAACGGCGTTATCACTCACAACGCCTCAATGCGTGTTATGGGGATTTATCAACAACGAGCGTGCTGAGTGGCTCACTCGTCGGTTGCGGGTAGCTTTATATACGGATACTGCGACTTAAACTCCGAACGGATTAGCTGGGCGCGTTCTCGCAAATCAGCGTCACTATCTCGCTCTGCTTGATCCAACAATTGCATCGCACTCGCGATCGCTGCATCTCCTAACGGGCCACAAAGAATTGTGCGCAAGACTGCAAGGCCATTCCGCCGAATGCCTCGATTCCGATCATCCAAAAACTGCCGAACCCACGATAAAGCCGCGTCATCGGCGAAACTCGCCAGCAGAAACACAGCACGGATAGCATCTTCTGAGTCGGGCTTTGCCTTGTAGATTTCGTAGCACCGATCCATCGCCACTTTAGGGCGCATGACGCTTAGTACACTCTCGGCGGCGAAACAACCCCGCTCTTGAGAAATCCAGTAATCGACAGCATCACGAACGTTGCCTTCCCCGACAATTATCTCCAACGCCCTTCGGCCGGCGGATGTGTCGTAGTTGTCGCCGACCTGTTGTGCAATCGCGTTCCAGTCAATCGCCATCGTTTGGAATGATAAATGACATTATCAGGCGTTCTCATAAACTTGCGCCGTCTGTTCGCCTTTCTTGAGGGTCAAAACGTGCAATGCGATTTGTCATCAAGTGATCTGCGAAGGTAAGCCACCTCAGTGCGACGAGCTATCTGAAGAAGCGGGGGCGCTGGAGAGTGCCCAAGGAGCGTAAGCTAGAATTCAACTCCACTCCTATGGACCAACCGCGAGAAATGGCTTACCTCGTGCTTGCAACGTCAATTCTGCTTTTACCTCTCGCGGCAACAATTCTTCGACCTTTCATGCTAAGTGGCGATGAACGAAATCGGTCGAAGCTGTGGATACGGCATTGTCATGCAAATTACGTTCTCTGTGTAGTGGTTGTCTCACTCTGGTGCGGAATTTGGGAATTTCCAATTTCCAAACCGCCATTTGTTCTTTGGCTTGCCCCGGCCGTTAGTATGGCGGCTGCGCGAGCAACCCGACTCGCGATCAGCAAGAAAGTACTTGGGACTCGGTGGACGGCAAGCGACTCATTACGAATCGTGTTCTGGGCCACGATTTCTCCCACTGTGTCTCTTCTCATGACTGCAAGCGGAATCCACGAGATATCGGCCCGGAATTTATGGGGCATCTTCTGGTTTCCGGTAGCTGGAATAACGGCTCTCATCGGAACGGTACGGCTCCGCTCCGCGCAGGGAATGAAATTGCACCGAGTAAAATCCGGCACACTGTTCAACCGTGTCATGCATCTCTCGAAGCGGGTTGGAACAAAGATCGAGCGTGTCTACGTCGTTCCTTCTGGACGCGGTGATCTGACGAATGCTTTTGCATCGCGGCGGAGTGTCGGCTTGACCGACAACTTTGGTGAGTATCTCCGAGGAACAGAACTGGATTCTGTCATTTCCCATGAGTTGGGGCATGTGCAAGGACACCACACACGAAAGCGCATTTTGGTTCTGGCTTGCGTCGTCGCAGTGATCTCTTCTCTGTCCTTGGGCGTGACGCTTGCGAGCTCGCCGTATCGAGCGATGTTTATGACTCTCTCGCTAATAGCGATCCTTCTGGTTAATTCCTACACTTCCCGGCGCTACGAATATGCCTGTGATCAAAAAGCGGCAGAATTCACACAAAATCCTCAATCCGTGATTCGTGCGCTAGTCGCGCTGTATAAGAAGACGAACTCGCTGGTGACATGCAGCAGGATTGTCGAGCTGTTCGAAAGTCACCCCTCATTGATTCACCGAGTCGAGGCAATTGCGGAATTCTCAGGGCTGCCTTCTGAAAAAGTCTCGGAGCTTTTGTCGCATATTGAGCCGGCCTTCGGAGCCATGCCTCCAGCGTCACTGGTTGCACCCGCCCCTAACCAGTCACGGTGATGAATTTCGCATCTCTCACGACACGGCTCAGAACCCAATCAGTGAGCGCTATTGATTTTGCGACAAGAGTGAGCCCACCCAGAGTAGAAAATAGCTGAGGTACACTTGGCGTGGAAACCAATCGCTAATCATTAGAATTGCAAGCAGTCCACAGCTCAAACCTCGGATGCCGGTATAATCGCGTCATGGCTGACCATGTGATCCACATCTCGGAAGCGGAAGCCGCCAGTAACTTTGCTGATGTGCTGGCGCGTGTGCGCGCCGGTGCAGAGGTTGTGATCGAGAGCGGCAAGCTGCCTGTGGCGGTAATCCATGCGCCTGCGCCGCCGCGCCGCACTATCTCCGAGTGCATTGCACTCTTGCCCGAGGACTCGACAGCGGTCATGGATGCTGACTTCGCCAAGGATGTAGAAGCAGCTATCGAGAGCCATCGCGAACCGCTCGAACCGCCCGCATGGGACTGATCCTCGATTCCAGTGTGCTGATCGCTGCCGAACGGCAGGGCCAGAACGCGCGGCAGATGCTCTCCGCCATCGCCCGCAGAGCAGGAGAAACTGAGATCGCCCTGTCGGTCGTCACTCTCATCGAACTGGCCCATGGTGCGGCCCGCGCAGACACAGCGCTGCGCAAAGCGAAGCGCCAGCAGTTTATCCAGGAACTACTCACGGCTCTGCCCATCCATCCAGTCACGGGACCGGTCGCTCTTCGCGTCGGGCAGATCGACGGCGAGAACCAGGCTAAAGGCCTGCGCCTCCCACTCGCTGATCTGTTGATCGGAGTGACGGCCTTGGAACTCGACTACAGCGTAGCCACTGGCAATCTCCGCCACTTCCAGCGAATCCCCGGCTTGTCTGTGGTGCAACTCTAGTACCTGTCGCAAGAGTCGCCGAGGTTACTTCTTTGCAGTCCCGCTCGCTGGCTACAATCAGCAGTGATGCCCGCCGCAGCTCAAGAAGAAAGTCGCTCTCTTCTGCGCCGCCGGTTTTCCAAGGGATCGAACTCCGGCGGGTTCGCGTTGCTTACCTGGGTGGGTGTAGCCGCCGGTGCTTTTCCCCCCGCTCCTGAGTGCGGTTGGCTTTGTGTGCGCGTTTTGCGTAGTCGTACTGGATGCTGAGGGAGGAACTCTCCGACTCCAAAAGACTGTGGCCATTTTGTGGCCAGACGGGCCATAAATTGCCGTTACTGGCCACAATTTCTTAGGTCTCAGAACCGCTTCTGCGCGTCTCTTAGCGAAAGCGAATTGATTTATTTTCAGTTAATTACAGAACAGTAGCTCTAGCGGCAGTATTCCGGTTCTCGGATTCTCAATCTTCAAACCCGGGTTCGATTCCCGGTAGCGCTACCAGTATTTCCTTCCACCTGGTTTTTCTTGGTCAGCACTGTAACTTTCCTGGCCGTAGCTCACGTACTCAAGCTGCAAGAGGCCAAGAGAATTGTCACCGCAGCATTCGACTTGGTTTGCAGTGTTGGGCGGATCAGTCAGCGCTTCGGTGCAGTAGCCAACATTCAATTAACCAGCCAGCGGGATTGACATCGGCACGTGTTCCAACAAATCTGCGACCGTCTTCTCCAGCGATATTTGTCGGAGACCAGCCCGTCTCCGAATGGATTTTTTGCGGATCGTCACAGATTTCGGCGGCTTCGGTCACGCGCAATCTCGTTGAATCACTCTCGACATCCACCGCGGTCCCCGCCATAGGCTGAACCAGATCAATCGAGTCGGCAAGTCGAACTGCCTTGCGGGAGCATACGTTATAACCTCACCGCTCTTTCCTCGTTTGAGCAAAAGTGCACAGGCGCGGACCACATCCCGCACATCAGTGAAGTCGCGTTCCACCTGAATGTTTCCGAGTGAACCGGCCGTTTAACTGGCCTGTAATGCGGGCTGGAAGCCATGCTCGACTCGGATCTGGCTCAATTCAACTTGCGCACTGCAATCCCCAGCTCTTTCAACTGCGCCTCGCTGACTGGTGTAGGTGCGTCCACCATCAAATCCACTGCTCGGGCTGTCTTGGGAAACGGAATCACCTCGCGCAGACTGTCTGCACCGGCGAGGATCATCACAATTCGATCCAAGCCTAGCGCGATTCCGCCGTGCGGAGGGGTGCCGTACTCCAGCGCTTCCAGAAAAAAACCGAAGCGGGCGCGGGCTTCTTCGTCACTCATGCCGAGGGCCTGGAAGATTTTGCGCTGAATGTCCTGACGATGAATACGGATGGAGCCTGATCCTAACTCCGTTCCGTTTAACACGACGTCGTAGGCCAGCGCACGGATTTCGCCCAGCGGCGACTTGGGATCGTGCACCGAGTCAATGTTCGCCTCCAGCTTCGCCATGTCTTCTTCGTGCAGGGAAGTAAACGGATGATGCGCCGGGTTCCAGCGCTTCTCCGCGTTGTCCCACTCGAACATGGGGAAGTCTGAGACCCAAAGAAAACGAAAGTCTTTTTCGGAGTTGCCGGTCTTCTCGAAGGCTCCGTGCCGGGAGGCATATTTCTGCGCCAAGTCCAGCCGCAGGAAACCGCACTTTTCGCAGAAGTCCTGCACGCTCTGGTCCATGAAAGCAGGATTTTCCGGGCGATTGGCTGCACCCGCGAGGAGCCATAGGTCGTCCGGCTGAATCTTCGCGAAGCTGAGAATTTTTTCTGACAAAGCCGGGAAATCTTTCGCGAAGCGCTTAGGATCGGTCATCAACTGCACGAACGACGGCCCCTGAACGTGCTGGTATGCGCCATACATGCCGATTGTCCGGCGTTCGGTGCCGGAGATGTCTCCTGCCTTCGGAACCCGGATCAGTTGCAACGGAAATTCTTTTCGCACTCTGAATCGCCCGGCTAGATCATCCAATTCCTCCGGCGTGAGGAACTCGCGCACATCGACCATTCCCGGCAGGCGCATATCCGGCTTGTCGTTACCGTAGAGGCGAATCGCTTCGTCATAGCTCATACGAGAGAACGGCGCTTTGATTTCCTGTCCCACGGCCTTGAACGCCGCCGTGAGAAATCCTTCAACCACTTTCCACACCGACTCCGTTTGTGGATACGACATTTCCAAGTCAATCTGCGTGAACTCCGGTTGGCGATCGGCGCGCAAGTCCTCGTCGCGGAAGCAGCGCACGATCTGGAAGTATTTGTCGAATCCCGAGATCATCAAGATCTGCTTGAACATCTGCGGCGATTGCGGTAGAGCATAGAAGCTCCCCGGCTGCACCCGGCTGGGCACAAGATAGTCGCGTGCGCCTTCAGGGGTGGATCGCGTCATGAAGGGCGTTTCGATTTCGAAGAAACCTTCCTCAGAAAGGTAGTCGCGAATCGCCTTCGAGACCTTGTGTCGCATCTCGATGTTGAACTGCATAGCGTCGCGACGCAGATCAATGTAGCGGTATTTCAGCCGCATCTCTTCATTAGGAAGTACCGCTTCTCCGGGTAAGAATGGCGGCTGCTTCGATTCGTTGAGCAGGCGCAGTTCTTCCACAACCAATTCGACTTCTCCGGTAGGAATGTTCTTATTGATCGTGTCAGGGTCGCGCTGCTTGACAGTGCCGAGCACAGCAATCACAAACTCGTTGCGCAGAAGCTCAGCTTTCTGGTGCGCAGCGGCGTTCAGTTCGCGGTTGAAGACGACTTGCATGACGCCGGTGCGGTCGCGCAAATCAATAAAGATGAGGCTGCCGAGATCGCGCCGGCGGTTGACCCATCCCATGAGCACGGCCTTCTTCCCGGCATCAGATGGACGGAGAGCGCCGCACATGTGCGTGCGCTGTAGGTCGCCTAAAAAGTCGAGCAAAATTAGCCTTTCAGAAAGGGATGCGGTTCCTCCACCTTTGAAAATCGCAAAGGGTGGCCAGCCTGTCGAATGGGAGATTATAAACGGGGTGGGCGGACGGGACGTCCGCCCTACGTGTTCAGACCACCTTATTTCTTCGTGGACTTCCCTTCCATTGCCGTTGTCCAGTCTTTACCGTCAGGCGAAAGCTCAAATTTCATGGAGTACGCGGTTGGCGAGAGCACCTTCATGCTGAAGCGGCCTTTCATAGTCGTGCCGCCGAAGTGCTCGTCGCTGAGCCATGTCCAGGTATCGCCGTCCACGGTGCCGGCGGAACTCTCCGCCTGGCCCATGCTATTGAAGGCAGTATAGGTGTAAACCTTGCGATCGGAATCGTAGCCCAGAACCGCCAACTCCTTAAACTTGCCCATTGATGCCATATCCGCATCACTGTGTTCGACCAGAAAGAAATTCCCGTCCATCCACTCCGAGTGGCTCGTAATCGCGAACTTACCTCCCGGCATACCCGGCCCTGGATTCATCGTGCCTTCGCTCTTCCAGTCCCCTGCCATGAAATCGAGTTTCTTGAGTTCGGGTGCCGGCGTTTGTCCCATTTGGGCGTGGGCCGAAACAGCCATGAGTACCAGCAATCCGTAACAGAGGGGCCCTATTAGACGCTTCATCTTCAATTCTCCTGTGCGGTGATGTTCCCCGAAGTGCCGATATTAGGCCGAGATCACGGGCCTAGTCAATCAGCTCTGAATGACTTGGGCAAGCAGGTTTCGTGGGACGGCTTTCTGCTCGCCGGTGACAAGGTTCTTGAGCGCGAGGACGCCTGTGCTGAGCTCGTTTTCGCCGGCTATCAATGCATACTTCGCGCCCATCTTGCTTGCCGTCTCCAGTGATTTCTTGAGACGAAAAGTTTCGTCGCCCAGTTCGACAACAATGTCGTGGCGGCGCAACTCTCGCGCCAGGCGCGCTGCTTCCTTATTCATACCCCCGCCTAGCGGAGCGATGTAAACATCCGGCTTGCGATACACCGCTTCGGCGGATTCGCTCAGCGCCAGCACCAACCGGTCTTCTCCGATCGCGAATCCAATTCCCGGAGCCGCCGGACCGCCGAGGGCTTCGGAGAGCCCGTCGTACCGACCGCCGCCAAGAATTGCATTCTGCGCGCCCAGCGCTCCGTGGGTGAACTCGAACGCGGTGCGCGTGTAGTAATCGAGGCCGCGCACCAGCCGGTCGTTTAGTTGAAACTCGACATCGACGGATTTCAGGATTTCCTGCACTTGTTGGAAGTGCTGGCGGCAGGGTTCGTCGAGAAACTGACTGATGCGCGGCAGCTTTTCGATGATTGGCTGATCTTCCGGAACCTTGCAATCGAAGACGCGCAATGGATTCGTCACGGCGCGCCGCTGGCAATCAACACACATTTTGGAGGCAACCGGTTCCAACGCTTTGCGTAAAGCTTCGTTGTAAGCGGCGCGATCATTAGCACAGCCGATCGAATTGAGCTGCAAGATCCAATCTTTGATTCCAAGCCGGTCGAGCAATGTCGCCAGCAGCTCGAGGATTTCCGCATCTCGGGCTGGAGACTCGCTGCCCGCGGTGGCCGGACCAATTACTTCAGCACCAATTTGATAGAACTGCCGGTAGCGGCCTTTCTGCGGACGCTCGCGCCGGAACTGCGGTCCGATGTAGTAAAGCTTGTTCAGTCCGCGTTCCCACAGCTTATGCTCGATGTAGGCACGGACGACACTGGCGGTGTTTTCGGGACGAAGGGTCAGTGACTGACCATGATCACTTTGTGCACGTCCTCGATCCTCCCATGTGTACATTTCTTTCGAAACGATATCGGTCTCTTCACCTACGCTGCGAGAGAACAATTGCGTATCTTCAAAAATAGGCGTACGAATTTCGTGGAAGTTGTACGCGCGGAACACGTCGCGCACCGCGGCCTCCACAAAGTTCCACAGCGCCGTCTCCGGCGGGAGAAGATCGCGAGTTCCTCGAACGGCTTTGATCATAGAAACAAGCTATCAGCCGTCAGCTATCAGCTCTTAGCTAAAACCGGCGCACCTTGCACTTGCGGTTACCGCAGCTGACTGCCTTCAAATCACCAACGCTCTGTCATCCTGAGCGGAGCAGCTTCATTCGCGGAGCGAACGAAGCTGCGGAGTCGAAGGCCCCCTGTGCTGTCGGGTCTAGCCCGGACTCATCAAGGCATTCTCCGGCGCCGCATTGTGGTCCAGGCTGCATCGTGAGAATTCCCTGACGGAACCGCGCAGGAAGCAAGAGGACGATGGGGTCCTTCGACTCCATTTGATCTTCGCTTCGCGAAGATCAAATTCCGCTCAGGATCACAGCTTAAAGGAAACTCAGCGAGCCCGCTCCGCCAAGTACGAATCCTTATATCCCAAATAATTATTCGCGTAACGCATGATGCCCGCTTGGTCTCTCTCTTCCAGCTGGCGGCGAAATTTTCCGGGCGAACCCATCCACAACGATCCGGCCTCAACCACCGTCTTCTCTGTAATCAGCGTTCCCGCGGCGATGATCGATCCGGCACCGATCCACGCGCCATTCAGAATGACCGAGCCCATTCCTATCAAACAGCGGTCGCCGATGGCGCACCCGTGCAGCGTGACAGAGTGTCCAACGGTGACGTATTCGCCAACGAAAACACCGTACTGTTCTTTCATCCCGTGCAGCACGCTGCAATCCTGGATATTCGAATAGGCGCCCACGCGAATCGAATGCACATCGCCGCGGAGGACCGCGTTCATCCACACGCTGGCATGTTCTCCAAGGACCACATCGCCGATGATCTGCGCGGATTGGTCCACGTAGCAGGATGCAGGAATGGTGGGCGAAATACCTTTGTGAGAGCGAATCATTATTCTTGGAACGGCACCTAGGTTGCATTTGGCAAGTTCACGCCACCTCCCGCGGAATCACGACTCAGCGGACCGAAGGCTAACTGCCAGGTGCTAAATGCTAACAAATTTCCCGTTGCGGGAAGCGGGCACGAATTTTTCGGTGCCTGTCACTGACTCAGGTGTACGCCCGTGCTATACCCAAGCTGTCTCCCGTCGAGGCTGGACTCACTTTATTTCGGAGTGAATCCATGCGCGGTGCTCTGCTTTCCGTTACGCTCTTTCTTTTTGCCTCTGCGTTGTCTTGCCTGGCCCAGGATGCATCCAGCGGAGCGATCCGCGGTACGGTCTTTGATCCTTCAGGCAGCCGAATTACCGGCGCATCCATTGCCCTGGTGAACGATGCGACCGGCCTTCGTTACGACCAGACAAGCGACGCGCAGGGCCGATTCGCCTTCGGACTGCTGCCTGCAGGAGAGTACTCGGCGCGCGTCACGGCCGAGAAAATGTCGCCGCAGCTCAGCCAGGGCGTTCGTGTGGACATCGGCAGCGCCATCGAGATCACGTTTAGGCTGGCGATCGCCGGGACGGCAGAGAGCGTAACGGTTTCGGCCGAGCCGCGCTCGGTGGAGACTCAACCGTGGTCTCTCGGCCATCGTTGATGAACACGCGATTCTCAACCTACCGCTTAACGGGCGCCGCTTTACCGATCTGTGTTTGCTGACGCCAGGCGCAAGCCAGGATCCCCGCGGCCAGAATTCGACTTCAAACGGCGGTCTCTCATTCGGAGGGGTCCGTGGCTTCCACACCAGTTATTTGGTGGATGGTGCGGACAACAACAATGGGTTCTTTTCACAAGCCCGCGGCCGATATCGCGCGCCTATCAGTTCTCCAATGAAGTAATCCAGGAGTTCCGAGTGGCGCCGAATTCTGTGTCGGCAGAATCGGGCCGCACTGCCGGGGCCGTCGTCAATGTGGTGACGAAATCCGGCTCCAATAAGTTTCACGGCACCGGATTTTATTACCTGCGTGACAGCTCATTGGACGCGCGTTCGGCCTTAATGGACACCAAACCCAGCAGCCGCCAGCACCAGTTCGGGTTCACCGTTGGTGACCCGATTCGCCGCAATCGCGCCTTTTTCTTCGCCGGATATGATCAGCATATTTTTCACGAACCCACGGTGGTCCGTTTCGTGAATGGCGGCAGAGTCGTGGTTCCCCAAGCTGGCGCAGGCCCCGCAACTCCTGGTGATTACGAAGCCAGCGATCAGATCCTGGTATTTGCGACCGCTGCGCAGCTATCGCAACAATCGGGACTTTACCCTTCAAAGCTGCTGGGGAACGCCGGTTTCGCCAAAGTGGATATGAACGTCACACAGCGCAACCTGCTTTCAATTCGAATCAGCACTTCGCGGTACTCGGGAGCAAACAATGTGTTTCTCGATCCTGCAAGCCCGGTGACGACATATGGCATCTCTGATAATGGAGTTGAACATGTGGCCACGGAGACGGCGACCGCGTCACTGACCAGTACCCTTTCCTGGAGAATGGTCAGTCACCTGCGCGCGCAGTTCTCGCGTGATTTGCAGTGGTCGGAAAGCAATTCCGATTCGCCGCTTACGAAAATTCCCGGAATTCTCGATGGCTTTGGCCGGTCCACAATTCTGCCGCGTGAGACTCGTGAGCACCGCGGCCACTTTGCTGAAACCCTCAGCCGCGAAGGTCAACACCATTCGGAGGGGATGCGCTGCTCACCCATATTTACAACTATTTTCCTTCCACGTTCGGAGGAGAGTACATTTTCGATCCCATCAAAGTTGATCCATTCACCTTTAAGCCGCTGATTGGAGGCCTGGAACTGACTCCGCTTCGTGCTTATGCCCACCAGGTTCCTCATTACTATGTGCAGCACTTTGGCCCGGCAGTAAGCCATCCAGGCACGAACGAATACGCAGCGTTTGTCCAGGACACGATAAGGGTTACTGACCATTTTGGAATCAGCTTCGGAGTTCGTTACGATGTTCAGACATTCAGCACGAAATACTTAAAAGCAATCCACTCTGGCCGGACTCTGGTAAGGTTCCGCTCGATCGCAACAACTTCGCCCCGCGTGCCGGCATTTCGTATTCTTTTGGAGACGAGCGTCCGCTGGTCGCGCGCATCGGCTACGGATTGTTTTATCCGCGAATCCCACAGATTTACAACTCCAGCATCGAAAGCGACAACGGCCTCTCGCCCGATTCGATTTTCTTGAATCGAACCAACTTCTACCAGCAGCAGATCTTTCCCCAGTATCCCGACGCGCTAGTCAACTGCGCTCGCTTGGCTAACTCCTGCACTCCTCCTGCCAGCCTGACGCAATTTGCGACGAGTGACATCTCTGCATTTGCGCACAACTTTCGTATCCCGCAGGTCCACCAGACCAGCGTGACTGTTGAGCGCGAAGTTGCGCACCGCCTGATTGCCGAAGTTTCCTATTCCTTTGTTCACGGGCAAAACTTGATACGGGCGCGGGACGTCAATCTGCCAGCACCAGTAAGCATCCAGTTTCCTATTTTCGACGCTTCAGGCCTGAACGTGCTCGGCTATGGCGCGCTCCAGACGTTTTCCACGTGGCAGCTCACTTCCTCCCTGACCTGCCCATTTCCGCCTTGCATAAATCCTCTGGTACGTCCCATCTCGCAACTTGGCTCGATTGACGTATTTGAGAGCGCGGCTTCCAGGACCTATCAGGGCGCGACTGTCTCATTGCGCCGCCAAATGACTCATGGTCTCTACTTCCGGCTGGGCTATACCTACGCTCACGCTATTGACGATGGGCAAGATGCGCTTGTCGCAGGACGCCCGGCAACCGTGCAGAACGCCTATGCACCGAGTTCGGAACGAGGCAACAGTGTTACGGACCAGCGAAACCGCTTTGTGGTTTCGTGGATCTATGAGCCGCGTGCCCTCAATCGCGGACAAGGCTGGGTGGGTGAGCTTTGAAAGGGATGGAAGAGTTCGGGAGTTGTAACTGCCGGGAGCGGGCGTCCAATCAATGCGAGGGTGAGCGGTGACGCAAATCAGGACGACAACAGCAGCAACGATCGCTTGCCAGCCGTTCGCCGCAATTCGTTCGTCGGTCCCAATTACGTGACCACTGACATGCGATTGGCGCGCAAGCTTTATACGAGAAATGGATGGAAGCTGGAGTTCACCGCCGAGTCCTTCAATTTGTTCAACCGGTTGAACCGGAGGTTCCAGATCACCGATGAAGGCCTGATGAGCAATGCCACCCAATTCCAATTCGGCACTAAGCACATTGGAATCAATTACTTTCCAGCATCTTACCTGGTCCCGACGAATTTTCTACGGGCCACCAACACGTATGCGCCGCGTCAAGTGCAATTTGCCTTGCGACTGGGATTTTGACGCCAGACTGGGGAGCACGGCGAGAACGCTCGTAATTTCGACATAGGTCTTGACTTTACGAAGCTATCTTGCAATAACTAACGGGTTCATCCGGGACCAGTTTGGGGGTGTAGTTTCGTTGGCAGAAGTCAGATTACAGGAAGGCGAGTCGCTCGAAAACGCTCTTCGTCGCTTCAAGAGAAAAGTGCAGACCGAAGACATCATCAAGGAAGTCAAGCGTCACTCTTTTTACTTGAAACCCGGCGAAAAGAAGCGCGTAAAAGAGGCGCTGGCGCGGAAACGCAGCCGCAAAAAAGCACGCAAAGAGCAGGACTGAAATCGTTCCGGGGCCACAGCGTCAGGTTGTGGCCCCCATGCCTTCCAAGCGGCATTCATTGTCCGTTGGCTTTTTCTTAAGTAGTATCCGCACCCTTCCCCGTGCGGAGGGCCGAACCCAGGGTAGCAGTTCATGAAGTTCACGGAAGGGGCAACAATCACGCCATCGCGAGCAAACGATCGACACGGGTGTTTGCTGTGATGCTGGGCCAAAGGAGCTCTGGCAATGGAATTCCAGGACAGGATGCTGAAGTGCGTTGACTGCGGCACAGACTTCGTCTTCACCGCGGGCGAGCAGTTGTTTTTTCACGACAAACAATTCCGTAACGAGCCGAAACGCTGCAAAGCCTGCAAATCGAAACGGGTGTCGGTGCTCGGGCCCACACCTTCGCGTCAAAATTTTCAGGGGCATGCGAAAGTTGAGACGCACGGCGTCTGTTCGCAGTGCGGCAAAGAGACCACGGTACCCTTCCGTCCAACTCAGGGCCGCCCAATTTTCTGTCGCGATTGCTTCAGAGAGAGGCGGCACGCTGCAAGCGCGTGAAATCACGCTTCGGGCTTTCAGGCTCTTGGCTTCAGGCCCCAGTCTGAACTGAAGGATAGTTGCTGGGCAAACGCTCGTGTCTTCACGTGGGAAAACTTTTAGCGAAAATCTGAAGCCCAGAGCCTGAAGCCCGTCTGTTTCAGCTAGCTTTTTGTTGTTCTTGCTTGGGGAGAATGTCGGGGTGGGTGCTTCGCGCCAGTTCGCGTGATTGCTTTTCGTCCTGGTGCTGCACCAGCAGCGCTTCGATCTGCCGTAGCAAATCTTGCGTACCGATTGGCTTGACCAGAAGCGACTGTGCCCCGTTGTGTTTCCAATCGAGATTTCGCGGAGGATACGCAGTGAGCAGCGCAGTGGCCGGACTGTAGGCCTGCTGACGAGCGGCGCGAATCACGTGGAACCCGGCGTCATCGGTCTCCATACGCGAATCTGTAATCACCATTTCATATTCACCCGAGCCGAGTTTCTGCACAGCCTCCGCCGCCGATCCTGCGGTCTGCACTTCGAATTGGTTCAGTTCGAGCACTGCTTTCAGTGTCAGCAGCACCGCGACATCATCATCCACCAGCAGGATCCTGCGTTTCATGAATACCTCGCGCCTCATAGTCCAGCCTCCGAAGTTGAGCGCTCTTGGGCAGGCTGTCCCATCCAGAGACGTATATACGCTAGTATAGTTCGGTGTCCAGCTTTTACGTAGAAAATTTCGGATGCCGGGCCACCCAAGCTGACGGAGCTGCCATCGAGCGACAGTTCCAGGAGCAGGGGCTTGATCGTGCCCCGGAACGTGCCGCCGCACAGTTCGTGGTCCTTAACACCTGCGCGGTAACGGCTTCCGCAGAACAAGATGCACGGGCGGCAATCCGGCGTATCCAGCGCGAGAACCCGGCCTGCGAAGTAATAGTTACTGGATGCTATGCGCAACGGGCGCCCATCGAAGTCGCGAACCTGCCAGGCGTCGCCCTGGTTGTGGGGAATTCTCACAAACATAATTTGGCACAGATTGTGTTAGGAAGACAGTCTGAGAAGAACAGTAACCATCAAGATTCTTTTGTTCCCATCACAACTTTAGGCGCCACTAAATGTGATTCGATTTTCGTATCTGATATTTTTGCGCATACTGAACTTATAGCCGCGCCGGTTTTCGATTCTGCTAATGAGCGAACCCGCCCAAACCTGAAGGTACAGGACGGATGCAACAACCGTTGCTCATTCTGCATTATTCCTTCCTTGCGCGGCCGCAGCCGATCATTGAAGCTGGATGAAGTTTTGAAGGAAGTGAATCAATTAGTGGACGCGGGATATCGCGAGGTTGTGATCTCCGGGATAAATCTGGGCCAATGGGGACGGGACCTGCAAGTGTGGGGCGGACCTGCCCTGAGCGGAGTCGAACAGGGTCCTCGCCCGCCGAGACTTGCGGACTTAATTCGGGTTATTCTCGACCATACCTCTCTCGAAAAGCTGCGCATCTCTTCGGTCGAGCCGATGGACTGGACGGACTCATTTATCAAGTTAATGGCAGAGTCGCCGCGTATTGCCCAGCACGCGCATGTGCCCATGCAGTCCGGCAGCGATACGGTGCTTCGGCGGATGCATCGGAGATATCGTCCCGGGCACTATCGCGAGAAGATCGAAAAAATTCGTGCAGCAATGCCGGGTGCCGCAATTGGCGCTGACGTTATGACCGGGTTCCCCGGTGAAACTGACACCGAATTTGAACAGACTCGTCGCATGATTGAAGATCTTCCGTTCACATACCTGCATGTCTTCACTTTTTCCCCGCGCCCTGGGACGCCTGCGGCCGATATGCCGAACCAAGTTCCGGTTGCCGTAGCCAGGGAACGAAACCGAATCTTGCGTGAACTGGCTGCGGAGAAGAAAAACAGATTTATGCATTCGTTCGTCGGACAGAGCTTGGAAGCCATCACCCTGAATGTCATAAGCGAGACCTCCGATGAAAAATCCGAGGGCCCCTGGACCGACGCCTTGACCGACAATTATCTGAAGCTGCGCCTGAACGGAAGGCATGAACCTAATCACTGGATGAGCGTGAACGTGCTGCACGCCGCTGAAGGACAGTTAGTCGGAACCTCCGATCCCTTCCACAGGTGCTAGAAAATCTTGCTTCCCATCGCTCGTCGAAACAGTCCGATACATATGCGAACCAGTCGGGAGGGCACGGCGTTCAACCGTGCCGGAAAGATCCTTTTTAACGACCTAGCGGCACGGCTGAGAGCCGTGCCCTCCCGCCCACGGAAAGGGAGCATTGTCCGCATCTGGAGGGTAACGACCCTTGCAATCATCACCGCTATTCCGCTGCTCATCGCAACGAGTTTCGCGCAGGCGCCAGCGTCGGCCTCGAATCCCGCAGCCGCGCAGTCCGGATATCTCGATCCATTACCTCAGGACACCGGCGCCGCCGGCCTGACGCAAGCGCTTCGCCGTTTGCAAAATACCGGACGTCTGATGCAAGTAGTCGCTCACCCCGATGACGAAGATGGCGGCATGCTCACGCTGGAAGCGCGCGGCAAGGGCGTACAGACGCTCCTGATGACGTTGACTCGCGGCGAAGGCGGACAGAATAAGCTCGGTAGCAGCCTGTTCGACGTGCTGGGAGTGCTGCGCACGCTGGAACTCCTCGCATCAGACCGTTATTACGGTGTCGAGCAGAGATTCAGTCGCGTCGCCGACTTCGGATATTCAAAAACCGCCGACGAAACTTTCCAGAAATGGGGCGGCCACGACGTCGCTCTCGCCGACATCGTGCGAGTAATTCGTGAGTTTCGTCCTGATGTGCTCGTCGCCCGCTTCTCAGGGACTGAGAACGATGGCCACGGACATCACCAGGCGTCGGCGATTCTGGCGCGTGAGGCATTTCGTGCCGCGGCCGATCCCAATCGCTTCCCGCAGCAGATCAAACAAGGCCTGCAGCCCTGGCAGGCCAAAAAGTTGTATATCGGAAATGTCTGCGGGTTTGGTGCGATGACGTGCCCTGCGGAAAACTACACAGTCAAGCTGAACACCGGACAAGCAGACCCTGCGCTTGGAATGTCCTATGTGCAGTTCGCCATGGAAGGCCTGCGGCACCAGCTTTCGCAGGGAGCAGGCGCATGGTCAGTGGACCCAGGCGACCGCTTCACTTTTTACAAATTGGTAGATTCCGTCCTGCCGAAGACAACGGACAAAGATGGGCACGAGAAAGATTTCTTCGATGGGATTGATACGAGTTTGCCGGGATTGGCGGCGAGATTAGGAGATCAAGAGAAGAACGTTCCTTGGCTACAGCGAGAGCTCGAGCACATAGCGAAAGAGGAATCGGGAGATGTTGGCCCTCTCTCCACTGCCGCAGGAGAACTGGATTCTGTAATCGATCGCTTAGAAAAGACCGAAATTGCTCCCGATATGAAGTTGGCCGTCATGCCACTGCTTTCGAATAATAAGGATCAGGCCTTGCAAGCCCTTAACCTGGCGCTCGACCTGAGTCTGTCAGCAATCGTGCCCCCGCTGGGAGGACCTGCCGCGTCGTTGCCGGCCGAAGCAGATGCACTAACTGCTGTTGCCGCAGGTCAGAAGTTTCAAATTGTCGCCAAACTGCACAATGGTTCAAAAAAGTACTATCTGTCAGTACGAAACGCGACCCTCCGGTCTGCAGAGAGCTGGGTAAAGCGAATGCACGCCGAGCAGATAACGGTTGGTCCGGGAGAAGATTACTATGCCAACTTCCTGGTTCAGGTGCCACAGGATGCTCCATCTACCCGTCCTTATTGGTACCGCGACGATCCTGAACGAGACCCCGTAAACCATGTCGATGCGGCATATGAGACGCTGCCCTTGCCCCCGTCACCGCTGCACTTGGCCTTGGAATACGAAGTTGTTGATCACAAAGGACTGCACTCACCCGCCCCAGATATCCTCCGAGGGAAACGGAATGAGGAGTTTCCACACGGAACCATAACATCTGAAATTCAGGTGCCATTTCGAGATGCCCGCGGAAACGAGCACCGGACTTCGTTAGCCGTCACACCTGCTTTTTCTGTCGCGCTGGAGCCCGGCGAACAGATCGTTCCAGTCAGTAACGGTCGAACAACCACTGTAAAGGTCGGCGTGAGTTCGAAAGCTACAGGCACGCCGAGCGGGACGTTGCGCCTTCAACTTCCCGAAGGATGGCGCGCCGAGCCGGATAACCTTAAAGTGAGTCCGCCACAGCGAGGCGACAAGCAGGATTTTGATTTCAAGATCTTTCCCGCAAATTTGAAAGAAGGGGGGGCAGAGATTCGAGCGGTTCTAGAAGCGGGCACGAAGTACACCGAAGGCTACACCCTGGTCACCCGCGAAGACCTGGGCTCGTTCTATTACTTTCAACCAGCGGTGCAGCGCGTCAGCATCGTTGACGTGAAAGTCCCAAAAGAACTCAAGGTCGGCTACATCATGGGTGCTGGCGATGACATTCCCACTGTGCTTCAGCAGATTGGGATGAACGTTACGCTGATCCCCGCGGAAAAAATTTCAACCGAAAATCTGGCTCGATATGGAAGCATCGTCCTCGGTATCCGTACTTATGACACACAGAAGGATGTGGTGGCGAACAATCAGAAGTTGCTGGATTTTGTTTCCAACGGCGGAACTCTCGTGGTGCAAAACAATAACAGCGTCTCCGATTTCAACAAGGGGAAATTCACGCCGTACCCAGCGGAACTTAGCCGTGCACGTGTCTCGGTTGAAGAGGCGCCGGTGCAGATTCTTGCGCCAGAGAGTCCCATCTTTCATTATCCGAATGAAATTTCACAAAAAGATTTTGACGGTTGGGTGCAAGAACGTGGCCTCTACTTCATGAGCAGTTGGGACGATCATTTCACGCCTCTGCTCTCATGCCATGATCCAAATGAGCCGGACCAGAAAGGCGGTTTGCTAGTCGCAAAGTACGGAAAAGGGACTTACATCTACACGGGATATGCATTCTTCCGACAATTGCCGGCGGGAGTGCCCGGGGCGATCAGGCTGTTTGTGAACTTGGCGAGTGCGGGGAGCGCAGCTTCTAGCCATTAGCTGCTAGCTGCTAGCAAAACATTGAGATTGTCATTCCGAACGCTTTCAGGCGTAAGGAACTTGCTTCTTGCCTGCTCTGACGGTAGTGCTCACCCCGAGAAGACAGCAGGTTCTCACTGAAGCGGTTCGGAACGACAGGTTCGGAAGGGTTGGACTGCTAGAAGCTAGGAGCTAGAAGCTCATAGCTGAAATTATGCAATCAGCGACTCAACCCGACCAATCGCCCAAACTAATCCGAGGCGTGGGCCTAGGTAGTGCCACTGCGCTGAACATGATTGACATGATCGGCGTGGGGCCATTCATCACCATCCCGCTGGTTGTCAGCGCGATGGGCGGCCCGCAGGCCATGCTCGGCTGGGTGTTGGGTGCTCTGCTTGCGATCTGTGACGGACTCGTATGGGCGGAGTTGGGTGCAGCTATGCCGGGCTCTGGGGGATCCTATCGCTACCTGCGCAAAATCTACGGGCCTCACCGACTGGGCAAACTGGTTTCGTTTCTCTTCATCTGGCAACTCTCGTTTAGCGCACCTCTATCGATTGCATCCGGTGCAATTGGTTTCGCGGGCTACGCGTCCTATCTTGCGCCCGGCCTGCAACACCAGTTCGCCGCGCGTGACTGGAGCTTGCACTTGCCATTGATTGGGAACCTGCAAGTTAGCTGGATCGCTGCCGGCACGACCTTCATCGCGATTGGAGTTGTGCTCATTGCAGTCCTGCTGCTCTATCGTCGCATTACTGATGTGGGATGGATTTCGAAACTGTTATGGCTGGGGGTTGTTGGTACGATCGGCTGGATCATCTTTGCTGGCATGACTCACTTCAACGCGGCGCGCGCCTTCAGTTTTCCACCCGGTGCGTTTTCGCTGTCAAAAAATTTTTTTCTGGGACTCGGCTCCGCCATGCTGATCTCCACCTATGACTATTGGGGTTACTACAACGTCTGCTTCCTCGGAGACGAGATCAAAGATCCCGGCAAAAATATCCCTCGCGCCCTATTGCTATCCATTTTGCTGGTGGCATGTCTATATCTGTTGATGAACATCAGCATTCTCGGCGTTGTGAACTGGCAGGAAATGCTGCCCGCGCAATCCTCCAACAACAAGCTCTACGTGGTTTCGATTTTCATGCAGAGGATTTACGGAAACTGGGCAGCCAATCTGGTGACCGTCCTGGTCATGTGGACCGCTTTTGCGTCCGTGTTCTCGTTGATGCTGGGATACTCCCGGGTGCCATACGCGGCGGCGGTTGATGGAAATTATTTCAAAGCCTTTGCGCGAGTGCATCCCGTGCATCACTTCCCGGATGTATCATTGCTTGCACTGGGCGGCGCCGGGCTACTGTTTTGCTTTTTCTCGTTGGCCGACGTAATCTCGGCGCTGGTGGTCATTCGTATTCTGCTGCAATTCATTGTTCAGGCTGTGGGACTCATCGTGCTGCGGGTTCGCAGGCCAGAGATCCCGCGCCCGTTCCGCATGTGGCTCTATCCCTTCCCAGCAATTCTCGCCATTGCGGGTTTTGCTTACATCGCAATTGAGCGCAAAGGTTTTCTCCGCGAAATTCGCTACGCTGCAGTGATCCTGTTCGCTGGACTTGTCCTCTATGCGGTGCGTGCATGGCGCAACCGTGAGTGGCCTTTCGGAGGACCACTCCTCTCTCCCGCTGAAATTCAGGCAAGCTAATGGCCGACTCGCTCAACTCCACAGTCCCTATGCGCGCCCCGACCAACGGCGCCGCCTTGGACCCGTTGCGGGAGCCGCTGTTCCGCTCGCTTTGGTTCGCCGCGGTAATTTCGTACACCGGCACATGGATGCAAAACGTGGGGGCGGGCTGGTTGATGACCCAACTCACCCTCTCCCCATTCATGGTGGGATTGGTTCAGGCGGCGACCACGCTGCCTGTGTTTTTCGTAATCCTTCCCGCGGGCGCATTGGCTGACATGGTCGACCGCCGCCGCCTGCTCCTCATTACGCAAGGGTGGATGGTGGCGGCGGCTAGCCTGCTGGGGATTTTCACATTGCTAGGACTGATCACACCGTGGTTGTTGTTGCTCTTCACGTTCCTGCTGGGACTCGGCGCGGTGATGAATGATCCTGCCTGGCAGGCCATCACTCCCGAGATTGTTTGCCGGGAGAACCATGCCCCGGCCGTTGCCCTGAACTCCGTGGGATTCAACGTCGCCCGAGCGATTGGCCCGGCCCTCGGCGGATTGGTGATCGCCGCGACCAGCTCGGGTGTCGCCTTCCTGCTGAATGCCGCTTCTTTTTTTGGCGTGATCATTTTTCTATATCGCTGGAAGCGGCCAAGCTTTGAACACCCTCAGACGGTAAGAATGGTCGAGTCCCTGCGCGCCGGATTCCGTTACGTACGCTCAACTCACCTGGTGCATTGTGTGCTGATCCGTACAGGAGCGTTCAGTGTTGGGGCAAGTTCGCTGCTCGCGCTGCTGCCAATCATCGCGCGTCATTGCCAATATGGGGCCACGGGATACGGATTACTCCTCGGCTCCTTCGGTTTGGGGGCTCTGGCGGGCGCGGCATTGCTTCCCCGGCTACGGACGAGCCTCTCCGTAGATGGGGTGGTCGCAGCAGCCATTGTTCTGTTCGCGACGATGACTTTTTCCGTTGGCCGCGTGCATGCCCTTCCCTGGCTAACGCTGGTGCTGTTTGCGAGCGGAACGGCATGGATCGGCATTCTCGCCTGCCTCAATGTTGCCGCCCAAACCATGGCGCCGCCGGGGATGCGCGCTCGTGCCCTCTCGATGTATTTGCTGGTGCTGCAGGGAGGCATGGCGCTGGGTAGCGCCGCCTGGGGAGCTCTGGCGACAAAGGTTGGCGTCCCGACTACAATGCTCTGTTCATCTGTAGTGTTGCTTTTGGGCTTGGCTACAATGCGGCGTTATCGGCTTACCGCAAGAGAGTTAGAATTGGCACCCGCTGTAGTACGCGACTAATGGGGCTGGAAAAATTCGATTCAGGAGAAACGTAATGCGTAATGCAAAGTTGGGGTTTGCGGTTGTGCTTGTAATCTGTTGTTCTGTATTTGCGTCGGGGCAGATGCCGTCCCCTCCGCCTGCAAAGAGCCCGGGAGATGCGCTCAATGCAACCTTGAGCATCGCAGAGAGTGAATTCACTTCCGCAGCAGATGCTTTGCCCGAAGACAAGTATTCGTACGCGCCCACTGCTGGCGAATTCAAAGGTGTTCGCACTTTCGCGCAACAAGTCAAACATGTGGCTGCGGTCAATTACGTATTCGGCTCTGCGATATTGCAGGAGAAGCCGCCGGTTGATACCAATGAGGAAAAAGGGCCGGACACGGTCAAAAGCAAGGCGGAGATCAAGAAGTTTCTAGATGACTCTTTCACTTATCTGCACAAAGCCATGGCGTCGATAACAGAAAAAAATCAGCTGGATCAAGTATCGCTGTTCGGTGAAATGAAGATGGCGCGCCTAAGCGTGGGTGCGTTCGCTGTCGCACATCCCATGGACCATTACGGGCAGATGGTTGAATATTTACGCATGAATTCCATAATTCCGCCGGCCAGCCGTCCGCAAAGTAAGTAAGCCATTTGCCCCACAGAGACACGGAGGCACAGAGAAGACGAAACAGCAAAAGTCTAAATGTTGCCCTTTTCGTCTTCTAAGTTTCTTTTTGCGTCTCGGTGATTCTGTGGTGCGTTGACTTTTTCAGCTGTCACTCACAAGCAACCTTAGTGCCAACTTTTTCGCACTCACCCCTTGCGAAGTTGCGGGATTTTGCCTAGCATCCGGAATGTAAGCCGGCCTGCAAGGTTGGTGATGACGGTAACCGATTTTTGAACCAATGCTTGAATGAACGGGGCCTAACTCGAATTTGATCCGGTGTGCCATGCTCCGCCATGCGGAGAGGCCTAAAGGGTCTCGGAGGGTCCCAACGTCTACCGACGGTTCATTCTCGGCCCGCCACACCGCCCCAGTGGGTCGGCTTTCTCTTTCCTCTGCTCTGCTAAACTGGTGCTTCCGCCGTGTGCCTGCATCTAATTGACTAGTGTTTCCTAGACTTTTTCAAATCGGCAATTTTGGCGTGCCTACTTACGGAGTGTTGGTCGCTCTGGGTGTTCTTGTCGGCCTCTGGATCAGCGTGCGCAATTCTGCGAAACAAGGGATCAAGCCGGAAAATGCATGGGATTTTGGGATTGCGCTTGTTTTGGCGGGAATTATTGGCGCCAAGATCCTCTACATTATTGTTGACTGGCACAACTACATGCAGAATCCGCGCCAGATTTTCAGCCTGGCGACATTGCAGGCTGGCGGCGTGTTTTCTGGCGGCTTGATCGCCGCGTTCGTCGTGGCGGCGTGGTTCCTGCGCAAACACCAAATGCCGGCTCTGGCAACATGCGATGCGTTTGCACCTGGATTGGCCATGGGGCACGCGATTGGACGGTTGGGCTGCTTTGCTGCTGGCTGCTGCTATGGAAAACCGACTCATCATTTCTGGGGAGTAACTTTCACCAATCCTCTCGCCAGTCAACTAGTCGGAACGCCTTTGAACGAAGCTCTGGAGCCGACACAATTATTCGAGTCGGCGGTTGAATTGAGCATCTTTCTTCTGCTCACCTGGATGTTCAAGCGCAAGAAGTTCGATGGGCAAATTTTCGGTGCGTATTTGTTTCTCTATGGAATCGCGCGGTTCTTTCTTGAATTCCTTCGTGACGATCCGGGACGGGGATCGGCTTTTGGCGGCGCCATGAGCGGAACGCAATTGATTGCAATCGGGCTGGTATTAACCGGTGGCTTCATCTGGTACCTGAGGCCCGCTATGAAAGTCGCCATGACAGCGGCCGCTCATTAAATGTGAAACATTAGATAATGTAGTCCCAGACGCCCTCGTCTGGGTGGGCAGGTGAGGCCTCCTTCGACTTCGCTCAGGACAGGCTCTGCCATACACGGAAATCTTGGAAAATTCAACTCAACAAAGCATCTTTGTCGCTATTGAGCATGCTGGCAGACGTCTGGATCAGTTTCTCGCCAGGCAGCTTCCTGAGACCAGTCGCGTGCGCGTGCAACAACTCATCTCCCAGAAGAAAGTTCTAGTTAACGGAAATCCTGCCAAGCCTTCCCTGCTGCTGCGCGGAGGCGAGACGATCGACGTTGTAGGTGAAATAGAGCGGCCCGCGCTGCGAGCCCTTGCCGAAGAAATTCCTCTCGATATTGTGTACGAAGACGACGATCTTGCAGTGGTGAATAAGCCTGCGGGAATGATGGTACACGCGGGCGCGGGTGCGACCGAAGACGAACGCAATCGTGGAACCCTGGTCAATGCGTTACTCCATCGTTTCGGCACCCTCTCTGGCGTAGGAGGGGAACTGCGGCCGGGCATCGTTCATCGCCTCGACAAACTAACGAGCGGCCTGATCGTGGTCGCGAAAAACGACGTGGCACATCGCAAACTGGCTACTGAATTCTCCGGCCGGCGCGTCAAGAAAACTTACGTCGCGCTCGTCAATGGATGGTTGAAAAACGACCGCGGCACAGTCGCAAGCGCCATCAGCCGGGACGCGGTTCGCCGAACTCGCATGACCACGCGCCGCAGTGGCGGCCGCGAAGCCGTAACCCACTTCACGGTGCAAAACAGAATCGCCTCAGATTACGGCAAATTCACGCTTCTCAGATTGAGCATCGAGACCGGCCGCACCCATCAGATTCGTGTTCACATGGCTTCCTTGGGACATCCCGTAGTCGGGGACACGCTCTACGGCGCCGCGCGTAAGATTCGCGGTAAGACAGGCGGGAATGTTTCGTTACCACGCAATTTCCTGCACGCAGCGGAAATGCAGTTTACCCACCCGCGGACGGGAAAAGCGCTGAGCTTCGCTTGTCCTATTCCGGAACAGTTGAGCGAATTTTTGCTAACGCTTGACGCAAATCCGGCGACCAAGAAGCAGCTATAATAGCTGCAGTGCGACACCCCCTGCTCATTCGTCCGATACTCCTTCTGGCTTGCTTCCCGCCGCTCGCTGGCGTGGGAGCAACACAGAATACCAGCGATCTCCCGTCCGCCCCCTCAGCAGTCCAGCAACAAACCACTCCGCCGAAGCGTCCGGTTGCTCCCCCGGCAGAAACACAAGCACCTGCGGCGACACCGAGTTTGCCTGGCGATGCAAAATCCGGAGCACCGCAGGACGATTCCGCAAAGGCAAGTGGCGATACGGCCACTGAAAAACTGGACAGTCCCGATGAAGGCCGCCCAACTATTATTCGCACCGTAAATGAGGTCAGCGTCGTCTTCACCGTGACCGACAAGCATAATCATTACGTCAAGGACTTGGCCAAGAACGATTTTAAGGTCATAGACGATGAAAAACCGGTTGACAACATACGAAGCTTTCGGCGCGAGACCGATCTGCCATTGCAAGTCGGGCTTCTCATTGACTCCAGCGCGTCGGTGCGGGACCGCTTCAAGTTTGAGCAGGAGTCGGCGATCGAGTTCTTGACCGAAACGATCCGACCACGATTCGATCAAGCGTTTGTACTTGGCTTCGACACGATCTTAGAGGTAACCCAGGACTTCAGCGACAGTACAGAACAGCTCTCAAAGGGGGTGCGGGCTCTGAGACCTGGCAATGGAACGCGCCTTTACGATGCAGTGTATTATGCCTGCCGCGACAAACTGATGAAGGCTGCGCAAACCGCATCGGTCCGACGTGCGCTCATCGTAGTGAGCGATGGCGAAGACAACCAGAGCCACGTAAGCCGCGAGGAGGCGATTGAAATGGCACTGCGGGCGAACGCGATCATTTATACCATCAGCACGAATTTCCCGAGCGGCGGCGGCGGAGATAAGGTCCTGCAACGCATTGCCGATGCTACCGGAGGGCGCTCGTTTCAGCCATTTCAGCTTTCGGATGTAGCCAACGCGTTCATGCAGATTCAGGATGATCTGCGCAGCCAGTACGCTCTTTCGTATCGTCCACCTGATTTCCAGCACGATGGACGGTACCGCACGATTGAAGTTCTGGCCCAGGGCCGCAAGGGGTTGCGGATCCGGAGCCGGCATGGTTATTACGCGCCAGCAGAGTGAGAGAACGTCCACGTTTGACGCTTGCATTGCACGATCTTTACACTCAACTTGAAAAGTTCGAGGTAGCCAGTGAGTCCAACTGAGACCAGCCCGACCGAAACCGGCCGGATCGAGACAACGACCAGCACGAAGCGCGAGATCGAGATTCAAATACCCTCTGAAGAAGTGTCCCGCGAAACTGACGCGCGGATTCTGAAATACCAGAAACTGGCCAGAATCCCAGGGTTTCGGCAGGGTCACGCGCCTCCGTCCATTATTCGCCAGCGCTTTTCGCAGGACATTCAGAACGACGTAATCGACGCCCTGGTGCCGAAGTATTTCCGCAAGGAAACCGATCGCCTGGGTTTAATTCCAATCTCGCAACCTCGTGTCAGCGATTTGCACGCCCACGCCGGCGAAGCGATGCACTTCAAAGCCAGTTTCGAAGTGATGCCCGAAGTAAAGGTTGAGGGCTACAAAGAATTGCGCGCTGAACATCCGGAGATTTCCGTCAGTGACGAGGAGGTGGAACAGTCTCTCAAAGGTCTGCAGGAACAAAAGGCAGCATTTGCTCCGGTAGAAGGTCGTGCCATTGCCGACGGCGACTACGCTCAAGCATCGCTGGATGGCACGCCTAAGCAAGATGAAGCTGGCACAAAGCCTGTACATATGGACGATGTGCTGGTCGAAATCGGTGGTAAGAACACGATGCCGGAATTCACCCAGAACCTGCGTGGCGTCACAGCGGGTGAAGAGCGCACCTTCGATGTGGTCTATCCAGAAGATTTTTCGGACGAGCGGTTAAAGGGCAAAACGTTCACCTATCGAGTCAAGGTAAATGCGATTAAGCAAAAGAATCTCCCCGAATTAAATGACGATTTTGCCAAGGAACTCGGCGAGTTTTCGACGTTGGACGATGTTCGCCAACGCATCCGCGAAGGCATGGAGCATGAACGACGGCACGAGGCAGAGCGCGCGGCGAAAGACAAACTGTTAGCTGAGCTGATCCGGCGCAATGAATTCGAAGTGCCCGAAGCGCTGGTCGAGCGGCAAATCGACGTCCGGCTGGAGCGCGGGTTGCGTGCCTTGGCGGCGCAAGGCCTGAAGGCCGAGGACATGAAGAAAATGGATCTCCCGCGACTGCGCGCAGGGCAGCGCGATCAGGCTTTAGGGGAAGTGAAGGCCGCTTTGTTGCTGGATAAGATCGCCGACGAGGAGAAAATTGAAGTCGCCGATGACGAAATTAACCGCGAGATTGAAGCTCTGGCGACACAGACGAATCAGGCGCCCGATGCGATCCGCGCTCGTTTGACACGTGATGGAGCGCTGGATAGAATCCGGAACAGGATCCGCAACGAAAAGGCCCTCGATCTTCTGTACCGTCAATCCGCTTAGGCGGAGCGCTTCCAATCCCCCCAGAGTCCCGGTTTTTCCGGGCAGGAGTGTGAGAAGTGAGTGAGAAAGACGCACGCATGATGCTGGTGCCCATGGTCATTGAACAGACCGGCCGGGGCGAGCGGGCCTACGACATTTACTCGCGCCTGTTGCGGGACAACATCATTTTCATAGGCACGCCGATTGATGACAATGTGGCTAATCTGGTGATCGCCCAAATGCTCTTCCTGGCCCAGGAAGACCCGGAAAAGGACATCCAGCTCTATATAAATTCTCCCGGTGGCTCGATTACTTCCGGTATGGCGATCTACGACACTATGCAGTACGTCAAAAACGATGTGACTACAATTTGCATTGGTCAAGCGGCCAGCATGGCAGCAACTTTGCTGGCGGCGGGCGAGCCAAAGAAGAGATTAGCTTTGCCTAATTCGCGGATTTTAATTCATCAACCGCACATGGGCGGGCTGTCGGGTCAGGCGACTGATATTGACATTCACGCACGGGAAATCCTGCGGATGCGCGACATTACGAACCAGCTGCTCTCGAAACACAGTGGGCAGAAGTTGGAGAAAGTGGAGAAGGATGTAGAGCGGGACTTTATTATGAACGCGCAGCAGGCGAAGGAATACGGAATCATTGACGATATCATCTACAAGACCCGGTAGGTTGTATGATCGGCCTTCCGCCGGTCAGCTTTCCGGAAGTCTCGGCGCTAATCTCTCGCTGGCTGGAGAGAGCAAGGAAACAGGGAGCCGAGAAGTTGCGGTTCAAAGGAGTGAAGCCGAGTGAAAAATCGGACCGGAACTGAAGAAACTCTACGCTGCTCGTTCTGCCATAAGTCGCAGGACGCCGTAGCCAAGCTGATCTCATCCCCGAGCGATTATCCCCGGGCTTACATTTGCGACGAATGTGTCGCGGTCTGCAATTCCATACTGGAAGACGACCGGGCGGCAACCCCTGCGGCTACCACTCCGAACCAGCTTCCCAAGCCCCATGAAGTGAAAACGTTCCTCGATGAGTACGTTATCGGGCAGGAACAAACTAAGAAGAAGCTCGCGGTGGCGGTTTACAACCATTACAAGCGGATCTACATGAATCGCCAGAAGTCCGGCGACGGAATTGAGCTCTCAAAATCGAACATTATGCTGATTGGCCCAACCGGCACCGGCAAGACACTGATGGCGCAGACTCTTGCGCGTATGCTGGATGTGCCCTTTGCGATCGTAGATGCAACCACACTGACCGAAGCCGGGTATGTGGGCGAAGACGTCGAGAACATTATCCTGAAGCTGCTGCAAGCTGCTGACGGTGACGTGGGGCGCGCGCAAACTGGCATCATTTACATAGACGAAGTTGACAAGATTGGGCGGAAAGACGAAAACCCATCCATCACTCGCGATGTTTCGGGCGAAGGGGTGCAGCAAGCATTACTGAAGATCCTTGAAGGCACGATCGCCAATGTTCCTCCCCAGGGCGGACGCAAACACCCGCACCAAGAATTCACCCCGGTGGACACCACCAACATTCTTTTCATCTGCGGCGGCGCCTTTGTTGGACTCGACAAGATTATCGGCCGCCGTGCCGGCCGGAAATCGCTTGGCTTCAAGGCCGAAGAGGAGCAACCGCTTGAACCGGTCGTTGAACGCAAGCACAATTTTGAGTTATTGAGTGAAGTTCAGCCGGAAGACCTGATCAAATTTGGTCTGATTCCAGAGTTCGTGGGTCGCCTGCCAGTAGTCGGCGTGCTTGAGGATCTTGACGAAGCCACTCTGGTTGAAATTCTCACCCGTCCCAAGAACGCTATCGTTAAGCAATATCAGCGTTTGTTTGAATTTGAGAATGTTAGACTTAAGTTCAGCGACGATGCGTTGCGCGCAGTGTCCCGCCAAGCTATGGTCCGCAAAGTTGGCGCCCGGGGCTTGCGTATGATCCTGGAAGAGCTCATGCTGGACTTGATGTACCACCTGCCTAGCCAGAAGAAGGTAAAGGAATTCGAAGTAACGCGCGAAATGGTTGAAAAACGCAATGTTTCGCTTACTATGATGGAGAAGGCAGGATAGCAAAGCTTATCTTGGCTTTTAGCTGTTGGCTGTTCGCGTTTCGTAGTACGACAAACGGCTTATCAAAGGGTTTAAGCTAAGAGCTAACTAAGAGCTAGGAGCTGATTTTTTCGTGACCACAGCCAAGGAAAAATTCGAGACCAGAAAACTCCCCATGATGCCCATCCGCGACGTGGTCATCTTTCCGTACATGATGACTCCGTTTGTCGTGGGACGCGAATCCAGCGTTCGCGCCCTGGAAGAGGCGCTGGCCTCGGACAAGAAGATATTTCTTGCCACCCAGCACGATGCCAGCGTGGACGAGCCCAAGGCCAACGAAATCTATCAGGTCGGGACAGTGGTCAACATTGTTCAGAGCCTTAAGCTTCCCGACGGCAACATCAAAGTTCTGGTTGAAGGCATCGAGCGCGGCAAAGTTCTGCAGATCATTGACACCGAAGGCTTCATGCAAGCGTCGGTTCGTTTGGCGCGCTATGCCGTGGAGACCAACGCGCAGCTCGAAGCTGCGATGCAGCGGGTCACCTCCCTGTTTGAGCAGTACGTAAAGCTCTGCCAGTCGCTCAACTACGAGACCATGATTGCCGCTGTGCGCATGGAAGACCCGGCTAAGCTTACGGACACGATTGCCGCCAACCTGCAGCTCTCCATTGAAGAAAAGCAGGAACTCCTCGAAATTTTCGATCCGGGTGACCGGTTGACTCGTATCGCCGACGTGCTCGATGTCGAAATCGAAAAGCTGAACATGGACCGCACCATTCAATCGCGGGTCAAGCGACAGATGGAGCGGGCGCAGAAAGAGTACTACCTCAACGAGAAGATCAAGGCCATCCAGAAGGAACTGGGGCGCGGCGAAAAGAGTGAATTCGACGAGCTAAAGAAAAAAATCGAAAACGCCGGCATGCCGAAGGAAGTCAAAGACAAGGCGGTCCAGGAACTCAAGAAGCTCGAGGCCATGCCGCCGATGTCGGCCGAATCCACCGTTTCTCGCAATTATCTTGATTGGCTGCTGGCGGTGCCGTGGAAGAAGCGCTCCAAAGAAATCCGCAACATCGTGCGCGCGGAGAAGACCCTAAACGAAGATCATTATGGCTTAGAGAAGATCAAGGAGCGCATTCTTGAATTTCTCGCAGTTCGTCAGTTGGTGAAGAATCCCAAAGGCTCGATTCTCTGTTTCGTGGGGCCTCCAGGAGTCGGCAAGACTTCGCTGGGAATGTCGATCGCCAAGGCCACCGGACGTAAGTTCGTCCGCATGTCGCTTGGCGGCGTTCGTGACGAAGCTGAAATTCGCGGTCACCGCCGCACCTACATCGGTGCGCTACCCGGTCAAATCATCCAGATGATGAAAAAAGCCGGAACCAAGAACCCGGTGTTCATGCTGGACGAAGTGGACAAGATGTCCATGGATTTCCGCGGCGATCCGTCAGCCGCGCTGCTGGAAGTGCTCGACCCTGAGCAGAATTACATGTTTACGGACCACTATCTGGACGTTGAATACGACCTGTCGCAGGTCTTCTTCGTGGCTACTGCCAATGTTCTGCATACGATTCCGCCGGCGCTTCAGGACCGCATGGAAGTGTTAAGGCTCCACGGTTATACCGAGCCGGAAAAGGTTGAAATCGCCAAGCAGTTCCTGGTCAAAAAACAGATGGAGCGGGCCGGACTGAATGAAAAGAACGTTAAGTTCACTCCCGAGGCGATCACTGCCCTGATTCGTTCCTACACTCGCGAGGCCGGCGTCCGCAACCTGGAACGCGAGATCGGCAATGTCTGTCGCAAGATCGCTCGCAAGGTGGTGAAGGAAGGCCAAAACGTTACAGTCACAATCACCGCAGAAAATGTGAACGATTATCTCGGAGTCATCAAGTTCCGCGATACTCTGGCCCATGAAAAGAGCGAAGTTGGATTGGTCACTGGCCTTGCCTGGACCGAAGTTGGTGGCTCGATCCTTAGCACCGAAGCTACCGTGGTTGACGGCAAGGGCAAACTAACTCTTACCGGCAAGCTGGGCGACGTTATGCAGGAGTCAGCCCACGCAGCAATGTCCTACATCCGCTCACGAGCCCATCGTCTGGGACTAACGCGGGAGTTTTACCGCAATTTCGACATTCACGTGCATGTGCCCGAAGGCGCGATTCCAAAAGATGGCCCTTCGGCAGGAATCACAATCGCTACGGCAATTGCCAGTGCGTTGAGTAAGATCCCCGTCCGTCGCGATATTGCTATGACTGGTGAGATCACTCTGCGAGGCAAGGTGCTGCCGATTGGCGGTCTCAAAGAGAAACTGCTAGCGGCGCATCGCGCCGGGTTATTCGAAGTCATCCTGCCCAAGGAAAACGAAAAAGATGTTGCCGAAGTCCCCGAGAACCTCCGCAATGCCATGAAGCTCCACTTCGTGGACACTATGGACCAGGTTCTGGCAGTAGCCCTGGAACAAGCGTTGCCGGAGGTTGGAATCCCGCCAGAGGCGCAACCCATGGCGCCTCCGCTGAGCACGCCGTCCGAAGGTCCATCAGCGCGGCAATAGCCTAACGCGGGCCAGAGCAAGCTTGACAGCCAATGCCCGCCTCCGTAAAGTGAGATCACTTCCAGCCTGATTTTTCAGCCTATAATTCCCATTTGGCCAAACGGAGTCGCAGAGATGTCGAGTACCGAGATCGGGGGCGAAACCGGGCTCTTCGCAGAGCTTGCGGGCGAAAGGCTTGAGTCTAGGACCAAAGGCATACTGCCTTCGCAGGAAATCCGGGAATTGATTGCCGGTGGCCGGATTTCCGCCTCCCCAGCCATCGAGGAACAGCACATTCAACCTGCCAGCCTTGACCTGCGCCTTGGCGACATCGCCCATCGCGTCCAAGCAAGCTTCCTGCCCGGCCCCAATGGCACTGTCGAAGCCAAGATGAAGGACCTGCGCATGGCTCGCGTGGATCTCACCGGGGCGGCTGTGCTCGAAAAAGACTGCGTGTACATCGTGCCTTTGATCGAAGAGCTCAATTTACCGGATGGCGTTTCGGGTAAGGCCAATCCAAAGAGCACGACTGGACGCCTGGATATCTTTACCCGTCTGATCACCGACTACGGCGTGGAATTTGACCGCGTTCCGGCCGGCTATAAGGGCAAGTTATACGCGGAAATTATCTCCCGCACCTTCACCGTCCGAGTTCGCGCGGGAATGAGATTGAGTCAACTTCGCTTTGTGCGCGGCAACCCCGACAGCAACGATAGTGCATTGAAGAGACTCGACCGGGAAGAAACTCTCGTCTATATGGACGAGGAAAGTCCGGTGAAGGCAACCCTCGACCGAGGGCTCAGGATCACCGTCAGCCTGGAAGCCAGCGTGAAGGGCGAAATCATCGCTTACAAGGCGAAGCGGAGCGCACCGATAGTCGAACTCGATAAAATCAACCATTACTCGCATGAGCAGTTCTGGGAGGCGCTTTCGGAGAGCCCAAGTAAGAGCTTGATTCTTCATCCCGGCGATTTCTACATTCTCGCGTCGCGGGAGCGAGTCCGAGTACCTGCTGAATTCGCTGCCGAAATGGTGCCGTTTGATCCATCAGATGGCGAGTTTCGCATCCACTATGCAGGGTTTTTTGATCCGGGCTTCGGTTATGGTTCAAGCGATATAAAGGGCACACGGGCGGTGCTAGAAGTTCGAGCCCACGATGTCCCGTTTTTGATGGAACACGGGCAGTTGGTCGGGCGGTTACATTACATGCCCCTGCTGTCGCGGCCTGACAAGATTTACGGCACCGGCATTGGATCTTCCTATCAGCAGCAGGCCTTGACTCTGGGCAAGCAATTTCGCCGCGTTGCGTAGGAAATCGAAGGCACTTCAGGTTCCCCCATCCTTTCGCAAAAACCGCGAAAGGATGGGGCAGCCTCACTTTACAAAACGGGCGTCATCGGGATTACAATTTAGTTGGGTGCAGCGATGCTTTTTCCTCACGCTGGAATCCAAGTCAAGGGCTCGACCGGTCTGGTGATTGCGGCGGTGATCATCATCGCGGTCCTCATCGCCTTTCCGGCTTACCGAGTCTTCTTCGCGATCAGCCTGGGCATCGGAATCATCGTTGCCGGCATTTTGTATCTGCGGAACAAATATCGTCCGGTACGCGACGAAGACGTGGACAATAAACGCCCGCTGGGGCTGGATTAACCTTCTCCCTGCCGCACAGCCTTTCGCGACTTGCAAGTTCTTGCAGAAAACTCGAAACTGGACTGTGCGGGTCCTCTCGAAATTCATGACCTCGGCAGTCAGCGTGGAACACTTCCCTGCTCCCGCGGTGCCTGAGGTTGCATTCCTCGGCCGCTCCAATGTCGGCAAATCGAGCGTGATTAATTCCCTGCTGGGCGCGAAGATCGCGAAGACCAGTTCGACTCCTGGCCGCACGCAGTCGATCAATTTTTTCGAAGTGCGCTGGCCGGGCAAGCCCAACCCCGAAGTAGTCTTCGCCGATCTGCCGGGGTATGGATATTCGCGGGTTCCGCGTGAGGTCTCCAGCCAGTGGTCGGGCTTCATTGAGCCTTATCTCAAAGAAAGGCGTTGCCTGGCGCTCTGCCTGGCGCTGGTGGACTTGAATGTGCCTCCGCAAGAAAGCGACAAGCAGCTTCTGGAGTATCTAAGGTCCGAGGGGCGTCCTTTTCTGATGGTTGGCACCAAGGCCGATAAGCTCTCCGGCAACACCTTGCGAAAATCTCTCGACGCATTCACTCAAGAAGTGCGTGATTTGCGCATTGTTCCTTATTCCGCCAGAACCGGACTGGGACGCGACGAACTCTGGCGCGAGATTCGAAGCGCAGCAGAGTCTCACGGGAAGCCGGGCCAGAGAGCCATGGCGTAAATCAACTGTTCTCATTACTTTTGTGTCTCCCTGCGTGATTCCCTCTTCGATATATTGAAATCATGGCGATTTATCTAATCACTGGAGTTGCGGGTTTCATCGGCTCTTCACTTGCAAGAGCGGTCCTGGCGCAGGGTGACCAGGTACGTGGCATTGATAACTTTTCGACTGGCAAGCGTGAGAACATTGCAGGAATTCTCGATCGGATCGATTTTCGCGAAGCGGACATTCTGAACCTCGACGCTGTGCATGAAGCCTGCCGCGGCGTGGATTACATTTTCCATGAAGCCGCGATTCCATCGGTCCCTAAGTCTGTGCTTGATCCGCTGGGCAGCAACCGCACTAACGTGGACGGAACCGTCCACCTGTTGATCGCAGCCAAGGACGCGAAGGTCAAACGCGTGGTTTACGCGGCATCGTCATCGGCATATGGGGATACACCGACTCTGCCCAAGCGTGAAGACATGCCGCCGAATCCGATCTCCCCGTACGCGGTAGCCAAGTTGGCGAGCGAGTATTACATGACTTCGTTCTATCGCTGTTACGGGCTCGAAACCGTTTGCCTGCGATACTTCAACATCTTCGGCCCGCGGCAAGACCCGACTTCTCCATATTCAGGCGTGCTGGCGAAATTCATCACCCAAATGCTCGATGACGAACCGCCAACAATTCTCGGCGATGGCGCCCAGAGCCGCGATTTCACCTACATTGACAACGCGGTTGATGCCAACTTGCTCGCCATCAATGCACCCGCCTCTCAAGCAGCCGGTCAGGTGTTTAACGTCGCAACCGGAGAACGCGCCGATCTAAACGAAACGTTTCAGTTGTTGAAGAAAATCATTGGTTACAAAGGCAACGTGAAGTACGGGCCCGAGCGCGCAGGGGACGTCAAACATTCGCTCGCGGATTTGTCCCGCATCGAAAAGCATTTGAGCTACAAACCCAAAATCAATTTTGAAGAAGGTTTGCGCCTGACGGTCGATTGGTATCGTGGACAGCACAAAACGGCGAAGGCGTAAGTCTCTATCGAAACCTTTGGGCTTGTTCGTCCTGACCGGACTGGGATTGCACGGCTGCCAGTAGCGCCAGCCGCCTTCCTGGTGTAGCTCCGCGCAGTAAGGTGGAAAACAATAGCTGGTAAACGGCTACAAAAATCGTTGCCGAGGTCAGGAAAAGCGTAACCGCGAGAGGCCAGACCGGCACGCCCCCCATGGCGGCGATGGAAGCGATCGAGAACAGCATTACCGCGCACAGCAATACCAGAGAATCCACGAAAATCGAAAAGCTGCGGACTGAGAGGGAGAGTAATCCCCAGGCGAAGCGAGGCAACTCTAACTCTTCTGCAACCCGAGGAATTTCCGGCTCAAACACAATTGCAGGTCTTGCGGCGGCGGAAAACATCAACTCCCTGTCGGGTTCGGTGGCAAAGATCGAGTGACGCCCAGACACTGCGGCGGTAGCAAACATTTGCAGCAGCAGCCAATCGCAGAGGGCTCGCCGGGCGCGAGGAGTGAGGTCAAGAAATTGGATTCCTGCCTGGCCGCTAGCATCCGCCCAAGCTACCCGGCCGCGTGCTTCAACGCGTACTTTGGGCGCCATGAGGTCAAAACTGAGTGTGACATCCTGCTCGGCGCGTAGGCGCGCGACGGCCTGCACCGCCATTCCAGATTCGGTGAGGTCGCGAATGATTCCGCCGTTGCCTTGATCCAGCTTCACGTAGGCGAGCGTGCGGACAGTGTGCCGAGGCTTCCGTCGGCGGAGGGGCACCTGTGGCTCAGATCCCAGAACTTCAGCGCAGTGCGCCATCTTGAAATCTTAGTCACTTGGGTGGGCGGAGCCGCAGTAACGTTTATGGTTCATCGGCGGCGAGCAATAGCTTGCTTACGCTGGCCGCTGCTGAGGAGACTCGTCGCTGTGCTTAGCGCGGTTCGCCGCTTCCCCAGCAATCAGCCGGTTTAGATCGTAGCTGTAAGGCCCATAGGCACAGAAGGACTTTTCATCGAATAAACGCTTGATTCCACAGCCCAGGCAAACCTGGTAGGAATGCGCCTGGTAGCGCACTGGCCAGCTCATCTTGCGGTGCCAGCAACCGCGAAAGACCAGAACTGCGGCGCCTGCTACTCCGGTTGCCATCAGACCCAAGGGAAATTTCCAACGCGACTTCTTTTCGTCAGCCATAAAAGCGGGTTCGTGACTGCGAGGGCAGTTCCGAACCAGAGTGTCAGATCATTCTAGCAGGCTCGGCCCAGAAGGCTTACCAAAGAACAGCACCAAGGGCGCAGCCGTTGCCAAGAGAAATATTGCGATTGACGGTAATCCCTTGTAACGTACAACTTAGGATCATCCGCGCAAAGGCGAAGATGAGGTAGCTCGGGTTTGTAAGTTTCGCAGGCGAGGGATATTTCGCGGGTTGGAATGAATGCGACTTCGAACAACGTAGGCGAGGGGTACAGTAACCCGCTCCCGGTGGTTTCCGGCTTGCGCGAGGCCGCGACCCATGAAGATGGCGCCGGACGTGACGCGCTGCAGGCGTTGCTGGCATTTGCCTGTCTTCACGTGCAGGCAGTTTCACGTCGCCAACACGGCGGCACCGATAGTTCCGCGGTAAATCGCAACCAAGAACAATTTGGGCTGGATGAAGTGTTGCGAATGGTCGCAGCCCGGGCCTTCTCGATCACCGGCGCTGATGGCGTTGCCATTGCCCTGGCCGAGCAGGATGCAATCGTTTGCCGAGCGGCTTGCGGCCGTATCGCGCCAGATGTGGGAGTCCGGCTCGATCCGAACTCTGGATTCTCAGGCGCCTGCCTGCGCAGCGGACAGACAGTCCGATGCGACGACTCGGAAACCGATGTCCGAGTAAACGCTCAAGCCTGCCGAATGCTCTCTACCCGTTCGATGATTGCCGTTCCGCTCACTGCGAAACAGCGGGTAGTGGGGTTGATTGAGGCGTTCTCTTCCGAGCCTTTCGGCTTCAATGACAGTGATGTGCGCAGTCTGAATCTGCTCGGCGAGCTAATTCTCGCGGCCATTCGTCCGGAAGAAGAAGACCGGTTGGCAGAACTGGCGACAGTGGTCGTGCCCCAAGTCGCGCCTCCGGAGCAGAAAAAAGAAGGCGAGAGCGCACCTGAACGTCCGGCAGCGACCGCTCAACCCAGCGGAATTATTGTGGACGAGAAGTTTGCTCCGGCGCAACTTCCCGAAAATCCACCAGCCGCGGCACTCAAGATTCCGGTCGTTGCAGAAACACAATCGCGACTCGAATCTCAACTGTCGGAAAAAACCAAACCGCTGCCGGCAGTGGAACGATGGACTTCGAACATTGTCCTCACCGCCGCTTTGGTGATCACTGTGATCGGACTCGGCGCGGCACTTGTGTGGAAAGGCTGGAATATTCTGCATGCTGAGCAGGGTCAATCCATCAGCGCGAACACACAGCCGGTCTCGCGCCTGGGCAGGGGCGGAACCGATTTGAGGGAGCCCGCGCCAGAGCAGGCACAGCTCAAGCCTGGAGCCACTCCGCAAGTCACCGGCATCCGCCATTGGTCTTCCGCCGAGTCGAGCACGGTGGTAATAGATCTTGAGGACCAAGTCCAATACGAAGCGCATTCTCTGGACAATCCTTCGAGGATTTATTTCGATCTGCACGACACGAAGATGGCCCCGGGCCTCCTCAACCAGAGCATTGAAGTGAACGACGTGCTGCTCAAGCGTGTCCGGATGGCGCAGCCCGTGCAAGACATAACGCGCGTCGTCCTCGAGACCAAGGGGGAATTCGAATTCTCTGTCAAACTTGATTCAAATCCATATCGGCTCACAATCGAGGTGCACAACGTGGCTGGGAAACCGGCGCTCGGAACTTTGAGTAAACCGTCACCCGCAGTTACGGTTCAGCCTAGGAAGAAGGTCTCGTCCAGCGAATCAGCTATTCCTGCCGAGTTCCGGATCGTGCTTGACGCGGGACACGGGGGCTGGGACCTGGGCACTGTGGGCCGCAAAGGACTGCTGGAAAAAAATCTGGTGCTCGATATTGTGCAGCGGCTTGGGCACCTGGTAGAGAGCAGACTCGGGGCGGAGGTGGTTTACACGCGCCAGGATGATTCTTATCTCCCGCTAGAGAAACGCGCCGAGATTGCAAACCTGGCAAAAGCAAATTTGTTTCTCTCAGTTCACGCAAATTACAGCGATCTGACGACCGCGCGAGGGGTGGAAACCTACTATACGAACACGTACTCTTCGCTCAAGGCGAGGACCGCCGACTATAGCGCTGAACTGCAAGATGTGAACTGGACCGGCGTTGATATTCGCGAGAAAGTTATGGGTTCGCGCCGCCTGGCTTCCGAGATACAGCAGGCGCTCTATGGCGGACTGGCGTCCAGGAACCCACAAATAAGAAATCGCGGCGTGAAAGAAGCCCAGTATGTGGTTCTGACCGGGACCCAGATGCCGGCGGTGCTGGCGGAAGTATCATTTGTGAGCAGCCCGGCCGATGAAGACAAGCTGCAAAGCTCAGAGTACCGGCAGACGATTGCCGAAGCGCTCTACGGGGGCGTAGCGAAGTACCGGAATGAAGCCAGGCGCACGAAATTGGCGAGGAAAATTCTACAGTGACTCCTATTGGTTCAACATCAATAGCTTTGGCTTTCGTTTCAGCTGATTGTCACGAAGTCAGTGCGGTGTCCGGGCACAAACGGATGATCGGCGATCTGACCTTCAAATCTCTCTGCCCATCGACCTGGGATGTTGGTCCCGCAAGACGGACAACATCCGTTCACATCCACTCGGTATTCCTCGATGAAATAACCGTACCGCCGGATAAGAGTGTGCCCACAGTTATGACAGCGGGTATCTTCGAGATCGCCGACCCGCCCAGGGAGATTGCCAGCATACACATGGCGCAATCCGGATCCCTTGCCGATCTCTGCGGCACGGATTAGATTTTCCGGCTTGGTATTCTCCGGATCGTCCATCTTGTAATCCTTGTGAAATGCCGTCACGTGCCACGGAATATCTGGCGAGACACTCACAAGGAATTCAGTCATCCGCCGTAGCTCGTCGTCGGAATCGTTGAATCCTGGAATTAGCAGGGTGACGATCTCCAGCCAGATGCCCATGCCATGAAGACTGCGAATGGTGTCGAGGATCGGAGCGATGCGGCCGCCGAGTTGGCGATAGTGACGGTCATCAAAGCTCTTCAGATCAACTTTGTAAAAATCAATCCACGGCCGAATATATTCGAGCACCTGTGGAGTCCCATTCCCATTGGAAACAAAGGCGGTCTTCAGCCCCGCCGCTCGTGCCTCCTTGAAAACAGCAACCGCCCACTCCGCGGTAATCAGAGGCTCGTTGTAAGTGCTGACTAGAACCTTGGCCCCCAACCGCAGAGCATCTTGCACTAGAGAATCAGGCGAGGCCTCAAGCGGCGACGAAACCGCGCGAGGATCACGCAGCGCTTGCGAGGTAACCCAATTCTGGCAGTATGAACAATGCAGATCGCACCCCAGCATGCCAAAGCTGTAGGCCAGGGCCCCGGGGTACGCATGAAAAAACGGCTTCTTCTCGATGGGATCGCATTGCACCCCACCAACATAGCCCCAAGGAACATACAGCTTGCCACCCTGGTTGTAGCGGACTTTGCAGACTCCCGGCTGGCCTTCTGCAATGGGACAGCAATGTCCGCAGGCGAAGCAGCGAATGCGATTTCGCTCGATCTTCTCGTACAACTCGCCTTCACGGACGTGCCGATTCAAAACATCACTGAGAGACGACAACTGAAACCTCTGTATTTATTTTACCGCCGATGTAAAGATTGAGCGAAGGGAAGGCGAGCGCAGGCAGAAACGCGAAAAAGGAGAAAAATCCGCCGTTTACGGAGAAGACTCGCCGCCGATGTGGTGAGCGTGGAGCCACTTGTCGGCTTGCTGTTGCTGAGCAGCGCGTTGGGTGTCACTCAAGTACGGAGCGGTGCTAATTACAACCACGCGTCCCATGTCATCGCCCTCGGCCTGAGCCAGGAGTCCCCAATAATAGGCTTTGCTGTAGTCTTTGGGCGCGCCGCGGCCCACAGAATACCAGGACGCCATCTTCGCCTGGGCGCGAACGTCGCCCTGCTCGGCAGCTTGTCGAAACCATGCCATGGCTTCACGATAGTCCTGCCTAACACCATCCGCTGTCGCGTACCGCATGCCCAAGGTGTACTGCGCGGCAGCATTGCCCTTGGCGGCAAGTTTTCGCAGGTCCTTTATATCGGTTTGGAAATATGCGTTTCGTGAGGGGCTGGCCTCGGCATATTGCGGACTGGATCCAGAACTGAACTTCGAAATAGAGTCTGCAATCCAGGGCGCCACCAGCCAAATGGTAAAAGTGAAAGCTGCAATTCCCGTTAGCAAAAGCAGGACCCTGCGGCCAAACGAAGACACGTTCGTGGCAAACACCTGGTCTTCGAAAGAGCGTAGCGTATCAGTGAACAGATTCGATTCTTCTTCATCTGCTGGCGGTTGGAATGACAATACGTCGGGTCGGGTGTGCTCGGCGCGTCCCACTGCTGCTGAAATAATGCGCGCCAGGCGCTCAAGAACGGTAGTGTCGTTGTCCCAGAAAGCCGCGACTTCCGGAGAAAACACCTCGAGAATGCCGATGACCTCATTGCTTCTGCGCTTCACTGGACACGCGATGAGCGAACGAATCCCTAACGCGCGGCAGCTCTTGCGATCAACACGGGAATCGGTTTGTGCATCGTCGCACTTGAGGCTGGTAGCTGCGCGCACGCATTCGCCAGAGAAACCTGACCCTGCTTGCAGGCGAGCGCCCAGTTCGGGGGAATCGGTACCAGCTCGCGCCCGGCAAATTAATTCGGAGGGCTTGAGCTTATTCATGAGCGCGATGGCCGCGCCGCTAGCCCAAGTCAGCGTAAGCGCACGCTGTGCGATCAGTTGCAGCGCAGGCTCAAGGTCGGGGCCGTAAAGCTCCACTTCCTTCTCAATCTCAGCCCACTCACTCACCAGCGAAGAGTATCCCGCTGCAGAGGAAGGCTGAGCCTGTACCGGACGAGCCGCCGTTGCGGCAGCGTTCGCCGGGGTTGCTGTATCCCCGGCAAGTACCCCGACGGTTGCATTGGCAGTTATCCACTGCTGGAGCTGGATCTTGGAAGCTTCCGGCATTGGCGGAAAACGAATACCGGTCTTACCCGACGGCTCCGACCAGACCACGTGGCCGGTCGTATGAATGCGCGTCGCGGTTTCTGAGAGGTCAAGAACAAGCGGTAGCAGCCGATTCAGCTTCATAGGACCCGAAGCTTGAATACACATACCGCTTTCGCTGATGTTGAGGATCTCGCAGAGCTCCAGAACAGCGCTTTGCGCGCTGCCACTCAGACTGGCATAGGCAGGGGTGTGCACCCGGTGGCGGACTACGCGTCGCCGGTCTCGCCCAAAAATAGAGTTCTCCGAACTGATTTCCGACGCCCTCGTTCCGGGGGGATGCATACCGAATTGTCTCCATCTTACCCCAGCACGCAAGCATCTCCACCGCATAAAGCACCGGCGGCTCTGAATACGAGATGCTGGGGCTAAGAACGGCCGGGTATAGCCTCGGTTCGGGAGAGCTTGGCGATGGCAAGGACCATCATGCTGGAAAGGAGCTGCATAGTAGCCACATCGTTACTATTAAAGGCGTTAGGGGAGGCGGAGAGCACTTCGAAGATTCCCAGCGTCTTCTGGAACTGGCGCAGCGGAGCAGCAAGGATAGAGCGCACACCAAGCCGGCGGCAGCTCCCCGCGTCAACCAGGGGATTGTCTTGCGCGTCATTGCAGAGCACGACTTCTCCGCGGCGCAGGCATTGGGCGGAAATGCCGGAGTCGGTTTGCAAACGCACGCCAAGGTCCGGAGCAGTCCGGCCGGCGCGGGCACGGCAAATGATTTCGTTTCCATTGCGCAATGCAATGGCTGCGCCTGTGGCTCGGGTCAACATTTGCGCGCGTTCGGTGATCACGCCGATTGCCGGCTCAAGGCTGATCGGCGGAAAATGGCTGCCATGGGATGGTTGCGCCTCTGCGGGCAACGTTCGCGCATGGTGACGCGCCGGAAGGCGAGTCGACAGCGAAGATGTCTCATGTTCTGCCTCAGTGCCCGGCACCGTGAACAACAACTCGCGCACCAACCGGTTCAGCTCGTCATCCTCGATCAAACGCGCCGTGGGCTGGGAACGCAAGCATCCGCCGAACAAGCGCGAAAGGCTGAGAACTGCTTTACTGCCGCAAGCCAGACAGCTGGGAGTATTGTTTGCGCTGAGCAATTCGCATTGCACACAGAAGATAGCAGTCTGCAACGAAAGAAAGTGAATCTGCGGACCCGATAACCGAGCGGACATCTGGCAAGCTCCCTCCGAAACATGGGGACGAACTGATTAAAGAAGAGACCTAAAGGTAAATTTAGCGGCCTCTGCGAAAAAAGTATCGCTGCTGGTTCGTTGAGCAGAATCAGCCGGCTTGAGCAGGCAGCAAATCGGAATCTTGAGTTGTGGGGAGGAACTCGACCGTCTGGACTGCCGTGCGTTGTACAGCATCAGCCAGAGTGGTAGCGAATGCCGACGTCAGCAGATTGATGTCGAGCTGCAAGTCGCGGCTGTTGTAACGGCGGAAGACGATTAAATTCCCGCAAAGTTGATTAGCGCCGCTAACCAAGGCGAGGGTAATGCTCCAGGTATCTCCGAAGTCCCCGAAAACTCCGGCTTTTCTCCAGCGCAGGTGCGGAGGATTCGTTGTGTCCACTAGATGAAATCCCCGACCGGACGTAGCGACATCCGTGCGTAATTCGAACCCATCGAAATCGTTGGCATCGAACGCTGCGGTCAGAATGCGAGAAACTTGCTGAAAGCTGTCGGCGACCTTGAGTTCTTCGGTAGCACGCCGGATCGCGAGATTATTCACAAAAATGTGGCGTTGCTCGATGGTGCGCTGCGCCACGCGGCGGATTTCACCAAATTCGAGATACCCTAGATGCTGTACGCCGATCCAGATGCCGGTTCCGAGCACCGCCAGCACCAAACCCAGCGTGCTGCCTGTCGGCCACAACAGAAACAAGCTGAGCAAGGCAAAAAGTGCGGAGACTCCATACAGCACAATCACTACTTGGCGATGCGACATGCCGCGCTGTAACAACTTGTGGTGAATGTGCTCGCGGTCCGCGGTGAACACCGGCCTGCCACTGATGAACCGCCGCACCACAGAAAGCGAAGTTTCAAGGATTGGCAGGCCGAAGGAAACTACCGGGATTGCAACCGCAATGATGGTTGGCGCCTTCTGCGCCCCGTAGAGAGCCAGCGCCGACAGCATGAAACCGATGAAAAGGCTCCCGCAATCGCCGAGAAAGATTGTCGCTGGGTTGAAATTGTAGCGAAGGAAGCCCAGGATCGCTCCAGCAAGTGCCAAAGTAATGAGAGAGAGCAGCGAGACATTACCCAGCAGCGCGACTACAAACACTACCAACGTGGAAAACAGCGCCGACCCTGCGGCCAACCCGTCGAGTCCGTCTATTAAGTTAAATGCGTTAGTGATCGCTATCACCCAGAGAATTGTCAGCGGGAGTCCGGTGAACCAGGAGAACTGATGAGTGCCAAACAAAACGGGGAGAGACAGAATTCGCAGTCCTCCGCCGAAGAGCATCGCCCCGGCGATCGCTTGGACCGAAAATTTCAAGCATGGCCCAGCGGTGCGAACGTCGTCATAGATACCGAGAAGAAAAATCAGCATCGCAGCCGGCAAAATTGTGAGCAACGGTCGTAGAGAGAGGCCGCCGCCGCGGATCAGAAACCGGCCTGCCAGAAGCGCAACACCGGTTGCGGTGAGGAATGAAAAGACAATCGCAATGCCGCCCAGGCGTGGCAGAGCGTGATCGTGAAGGTGACGTGCCTGTGCGGGACCCGCAACCCATCCCCGCGAAACAGCCAGATCCCGGACAAGCTTTGTGGAAATGAAAGACAGTAGGAGAGCGCCGATGAAGGTGCCAAGAAAGAGAAGGGTCACCTCAGTCTCCCTTGACCTGATGTGACCGGATCCATTTGAACTTCAAATTCGCACGCCCCCGAGGCGACAAACAAGTCAGACTATATGGACATTTCGCGCTCGGAACTATTCTCTTTGTAGGTACCGCCGGGAACGCACTCAGACCAGGTCAGCCGCTTCGGGACGTTGGAAAGAACCTTAAGGCGTACCCGGTCATATGCGGACGAAACAAAACACGTGACTTGTTGGCTTTGTTTCGCAAAAATGAGCTATCCCCTCCTCCTCAGGTTCATGTTGAGCGGCGGAGGTACATTTTCTCCCTTACGACGCCGTTGCCAACGCTCCATTTCGTCCATGGCGCGATAGAGTTGGCGGTGCAAGTGAGTTTCGTAGCGGAGAAGCGTGCCCGTAGCTTCCTCATTGGGCAAAACGAGGCTCCTCGCCTGGGCGTCCAATTCAAGTAGTTGGTTGATCTCTGCGCGCTCGCCGAGCCATTCCAAGAGTTCCGACCGCTGGTCGAGTAAATGGATCACGTATTCCCTTCGCGCAATCGAATCCTTCTCAGTACTCTGTTCCGGCGCGCCGTCTTTCTCGTCATCGTTGTTGGATTGCTTGAGTGAAAAGCAGGCCATGATGAGAGAGTGGTAGCAAAAGCCGATCGTGCACAGTAGCAGTTTGGGGCCCTGCTCCGACACATAGCCGTTTTCTTCAGTTCCTACCCGGCAAGCGGAGGTTAGTCTTTGCTCGGCTCGTAAACCAGAGGACTTAGTGAATCAAGCTCTACCAAAACAGGTGCCGGCTAGGCTTGGCGAGCTGGAGTATCGACACCTTAGGGCGCGAGTGCTGCAACGAGACGGCTGACGTTGTCAGTCTTGTGGCTCCAGGACGAACCTCGAAGTTCACCATCAACAATTTCGCAGCCACTCCGGCGAGGATAAAGAAGATAATCTAGTCACACTATGCCTCGATTGCCACTCTTCTGCCCATAGTCGTTGACCGACGTCTTCACCGGTTCGAATCGACAGTCTCATCTCCAAAGTTTTCTGGCGATGAAACCCTCTTGACTACCCGAAGTGTTCTCTGCGGGAATTGAGGGGCCGTGTTGGCGGGTACGACCTCTGCTGTCCTGGAAGCTCGGGCGCGAAGGATCAAGAGAATTGCAATTTGGGCAGTGAATCCGGCACAACTGTCGAGAACCACGTCGCTCAGCACCCCGGTCCGCGAAGGCAGAAAAGCCTGATGCCATTCATCTAGCGAGGCCACTAGGGCGGTGTTGGAGAAAGCAAGCGTGGCCCATTGCAGGCACCATGGCGTGCTAAGCCTGGGAAAGCTGCCGCGCCAGGAGCGAAACAAGAGAACGCTTAACGCGAAATAGCCAACGAAGTGCCCAATCTTGCGCAGCACCTGATGCCATGCCGCGAACCGAACTGTATCCATGGAGACAAGAAAATGAAATATTGGATACAAAATACGGCTGGTATTCTCAGACGAACCCAGGTTTGTGGATTCGAGCACGATCACCGCGAGCCAAAGGGCAGACGGAAGCCACGACTTTAGAATGCGCCTTGTGGATGAGGTCAAGCGCGAATTACCTGCGTTCTTCCGAGGATGGCCGCGCTCCCAAGAAACAATTGTGGATTTCTACTGAAGTTGGAGGCCCGCACCATCGCTTGCGAAGCGAAAGGCGAGTACTCGCTATTCTAACCCGTAGTTCGGCGCCTCCCAGGTAGCGATGATGAACATGGTCTCATGGAAGTTAACACTCGTCAGGGATCCAGCGCACAAGCTGCGCTCTGATCGGACTGTGAAAGCCGCACTCATTGCTGCGACGCCCACCGCAGAATTGCGCAACTGCCATCCGATTCGCCGCGTAAGCACATTTGCTTCGGAGTTCGACACAAAAAATCGTAAGGTCTCTGGTGTCTTTTTCGCGTACTTTAATGTTCATGCTCGCTGAGAGGCGCCGGGACGCGAGGCACAGGATCCAAAGGGAGGCCTGTGCGTCGATTGAAGGCGTGGAAGTGTTGATCCTGGACGCAAATGAACGGGGACTCGCGCTATCGAGCAACGCTCCGGTTCCCGTGCCCACGTGGATGAAGGTCAAATTGGAACTAATAGATGGAGGCAAGTGCGTTGTAACCACCGTCGCGCGGGTTGCCTGGTCCGACGCTTCTGGCCGCTGTGGCGTTGAATTCCTAGACCTTTCCCGGGAGTCTCGCGGCAAATTGCAAGTGTGGCTTAAATCCCAGGATCGGGCGGAGAACGAACGCGCGGTCGAGACCGTTTACGAAGACGCGACAACTGCGGACAAGCGTATCAACACACTGCTTGCTTCGGCGGTAGAACGCGCCGTGCTTTTGACCAGCGCTGACGGCGCCGCCATTGCGCTCGATGATGGTGGCGGTCTTGCGTGCCGGGCGACAGCAGGAGAAATTATAGCGCTCGTCGGCTCTCGGATCGACTCCCAGTCCGGACTCACGGGAGCATGTCTGCGATCAGGACGCGTTACGCGGTGCGATAGCACGGATTCCGATCCTCTGGTCAACCGCGAAAGCTGCCGTAGCATGGGGATCAGTTCAATCATCGCCGCGCCCATCGTGCATGCCGGCTGCATTATCGGGTTGATTGAGGTGTTCTCGCGCCGGTCCCACGCATTCGATAACAGCGACTGCTACGCTCTTGAGAGGCTAGCCGAAACGGTAGCGGATTCGGCAGCCATGCGTGCATCGTTGGACCAGCACGGCACGGTGTGTTTCAACACTACCCAGACACCCGAAATAGCATTGCATGCTGCAGAAGCGGGACAGGCGCAGTCGGCGGCCTCGATTAGCGCAGCACCGCCTTCTCTCTCGCGTGAGGCACCGGCAACCATACTTGGCGATGCAAGCTCTCAATTGGCCATCTTGCGACTGCCAGCAGGTTACGAATTTTCACTGACCGAGAAACTGAACCTGCACAAGCGGGTACTTCTGTGGTCCGTAGCTGCGATCGTGCTCGGCTTTGGCCTGTGGCTCAGCCTCGGAAATCCGTGGCGGAGGAGGAGCAATTCCCCACTTGCAACGAATCCGCAATTCTTGGGTCGGGCTCAGACACTGACCCCGAGCACACCTAGGGGCACGTCGGCCACTGTTATTTCAATGACGCGCGATTCGCTCGAAGAGGTGCGCCAACGGGCAGAACGCGGCGATGCGAATGCGCAGCTCCAACTCGGAGCTGCATACGCAAGCGGAAAAGATAATCTGCAGAACTACAGCGAAGCAGTGAAGTGGCTAACGAGGTCCGCCGAACAAGGGAACGTCACGGCTGCAACTTCATTGGGCGCGTTTTACTGGGCGGTACGAGGTGTTACTCAGGGTTACGTCGACGCCTATGTTTGGTCCGCCATCGCCGAGGTGGAGGGTGACGAGGCCAGCAGTTACCGCGTCAGGATACTGCAATCACGTCTGTCGCCGGGCGAATTGGCCGAAGCCAAGCGCCGCGCTACCACTTGGTTTCATCTACACAGCAAACAGATTTCTCTGAAACACGGTGCGGCTACTTACCACGAGCTGCGGTAGCGAATACCCGGGTACCACGAAATCTTACGCCACCTAATGCGTTAACCCAGGGGCAGGAAGGTCTGAAGTACCACGATCGCGTGCTGTCTGTGTTCCTGTTGGAGGCAATGAAGTCGGACTCAGACAGGTACAGCCATCACGTCATAAACCGGCCAAGGGAAGGTGCCGGAATTCATTAAGGCTTTACCCTGTCAATCTCTCTTCAGGCGAGTCGAAGAGGAACAACTGGAATTCGAGTGATTCGCAGAACCCAACTCTCATCCGGTTGTTCCGATTTCGTAACAAAATCAAAGTGGTAACTAGACACACTGAGATGTCCGGCAGACTGCAAGCCAGGAGTAGAAGTCGGATTTTCCCCGGTTCGTTCGCGGATAGGCAAAACTGTGGCCGAACCGTATGCCTGAGGATGAATGGTCGCTTCCCCCCAAGATTTCAAGATCCTAGTGGCTGACGATTCACTTCTCTATCGAAAGCTGGTAGAGGAGACTCTGGCTCGCGAGCAATACGCTGTTTGCTTCGCCAAGAACGGTCGTGAGGCCAGTGATGTTCTGGCGGAACAGCGCCCGGCCTTGGTGATTACAGATTGGGAGATGCCCGACATCACAGGGATCGAGCTATGCGGCCAAATACGCAGTGAGCAAGATTCTTACACTTACATAATCCTGCTCACCAGCAACACGGACAAGAATCAAATCATAAGGGGGCTGGCCGCCGGTGCCGACGACTACCTTACGAAGCCCTTTCATTCCGGCGAATTGCTAGCTCGTGTCGCAGTGGGACGTCGTATCGTCGAACTCCATCGCGAGATTCAAGGCAAGAATCGATTGTTACAAGAGCTGGCGCTTACCGACCCTCTTACCGGTCTCCCAAACCGGAGAGCTATCGAAGAATGGGAGTCCGGCAGCTCAATGGAGCCGTTCGCCACGGTTTTCCTCTTTGGGTAGTAATGGCCGATTTGGACTCGTTCAAGAGCGTGAATGACACTTACGGGCACGAAGCCGGCGACGTTGTCCTCAAGAAATTTGCCGATCTGCTGAGGGCAAACACACGATCTTCAAACATATGTGGCCGAATCGGGGGTGAGGAGTTCGTTGTAGTGCTAACGCATGTTCAGAAACCGAATATCCAGATCGTGGTTGACCGGATTCGTCACCAGCTTGAGGCCGAAGAATTTATGTTTGGCGGAAGCGTTTTAGCAGTCACCGCAAGTTTTGGAATTGCAGGTTTTCAGGGCGGAGAGTCGCCGAAGTTCGGTCAGCTAATTAGAGAGGCCGATGCCGCACTATACGCGGCAAAACACGCCGGCCGTAATCGCCTAGAGTTCGCAGGAGGAAGGAAATGGTAAATAGCGGAGATTCGAGCTCTCCTGGTTACGCCTGACCCTTGGCTCGTCCAAAATTTCAAGAGCGTTTGTAGGGAACTCGGGATCGCGGCACAAAGTAGCACCACCACTGACGGCGTTCCTGAGGAACTGGGGCAAGCGAAGTACGAAGCGGTACTCGGTTCACAATTTCAGTAAAGGTTATCTTCATACAGCTAGTGACAGTGGGGGTCAAGCAATCTGCCGGTTTTGAGCAAACCCCAACGGGAGCTTCGAACAACGTTTATTCGATGTCTTTTGGGTATCGAGGTGCGGCCAAGCTGCAAGCCAGCGACTATCTGGGAGAAGACTTAAGTCCAAACCGCGTAAATTCAAAGTAAGCTACTCATTCGCCGTAAGTTAACTGATAATCGCAAGCGGTCCCCAGGCTGGCAAGGTCAGATTGGTTCCGAGACAGCGCCGTCACGCCCTCAAGGCAAGATCAATTG